>ERZ778028.1192-NODE-1192-length-31929-cov-6.494259_pt1 | contig 31929 bp, 27 predicted proteins | sample MGYA00375758_ERZ778028 | MGnify/ENA primary metagenome ERZ778028 (study PRJEB29350, sample SAMN05389828) | bioreactor metagenome | isolation source: Thiocyanate bioreactor | place: South Africa: University of Cape Town | collected 2014-03-17 ...
CGGCACGCGCCGCGAAGAGCTGCTGCTGGCACCCGAGATCCTGCAGAAGACCCGGATCCTGCGCCAGTTCATGTACAACATGGACGAGATCGAGTCGATGGAGCTCATGATCAAGAACATGAAGGCCACCAAGACCAATGTGGACTTCTTCGACATGATGCGGCGCGGGGGCTGATTCTCAGCCTGTGCAATAATAGAGGGCTTTTTCTTGCGGAAAGTACATCGGACTGGCCGGTGCGGCTCCCGCAGTTGACTCAAAGGAAGATCATGAAAGAAGGCATTCACCCCAACTACCGCGAAGTTCTGTTCGTGGACCTGTCCAACGGTTTCAAGTTCGTGACCCGCTCGTGCGTGAACACCAAGGAAACCGAAACCCACGAAGGCAAGGAATACCCGCTGTTCAAGCTGGATACTTCTTCTGAATCGCACCCCTTCTACACTGGCACGCAAAAGTCCGTGGACAACATGGGTGGCCGCGTGGAGCGCTTCCGCAACCGTTTCGGCAAGACCGCAGCGAAGTAATTCGCCCCTGCGATCCCGCCAAAAAGGCAGCCCGGGCAACCGGGCTGCCTTTTTTCATGGGTTTTGCCTTTATTCTCGGTGGCTCCTTTGCCCAGCCGCCCACTGCCGCGTGACTCCACCCACCCCCGCCATCGTTACCCAGAACGCCGTCAGCCCGCTGCCCCGCTGGGCGCTGCTGCTGCTTTGCATTGCCTACGTAGTGCCCGGCTTCGTGGGCCGCGATCCGTGGAAAAACGCAGACGTCACCGCCTTTGGCTACATGCTGGAGCTGGCCCAGGGACGCACTCCCTGGCTCAGTCCGCTGCTCGGCGGCATGCCCCCAGAGACCGAAGGGCTGCTGCCCTACTGGCTGGGCGCCTGGGCCGTGCAGATGGCGCCTGGGTGGCTGTCGCCGGAGATGGCGGCCCGCATGCCGTTCATCGCGCTCCTGGTCATCACCCTGATGGCCACCTGGTATGGCGTGTACTACCTGGCCCGCAGCCCGGGTGCCCAACCGGTTGCGTTTGCTTTTGGCGGGGAGGCTTCCCCACTGGACTATGCGCGTGCGATTGCTGATGGCGCCTTGCTGGCGCTGATCGCCTGCCTGGGCCTGGCGCAGCTGTCGCATGAAGTCACAAGCTATCTGGCGCAGCTGGGCTGCACCGCTTTGCTGTTTTTTACGGTGGCCGCCACGCCGCACCGCACCGTGGCGCCGGCCGTGGCATTGGTGCTGGGCATGGCCGGGCTCACGCTGTCAGGAGCCCCCGCCCTCACGGCCTTGCTAGGCGTGGGCGGCGCGGCGCTGGCGCTGTTTGCGCCTGCAAGCGACACCGACCGCCGCTGGCGCTGGGCTGCCGTGTTGGCAGCCTCCACCCTGGTAGCGGCCGTCCTGGCCCAGGGCCTGGACCTGTGGCGCTGGCGAGTTGTGGGGTTCGATGGGGGCGGCAAGGACTGGCTGAGTCTTGCGCGCCTGCTGCTGTGGTTTGGCTGGCCGGCTTGGCCACTGGCCCTGTGGACTTTGTGGCGCTGGCGCCAGCAGATCTTCAGCCGCCCGGGCCAACGGCACCTGCTGGTGCCCCTCTGGTTCACCCTGGTGTCCATCGGCGCCACCATCACCACCCAGCCGGCAGACCGGGCCTTGCTGCTGGGCCTGCCCGCCCTGGCTGCGCTGGCAGCTTTTGCCCTACCCACGCTGCGCCGCAGTGTGGGGGCTTTGATTGACTGGTTCACGCTGCTGTTCTTCACTGCCTCGGCCCTCGCGATCTGGGTGATCTGGATCGCCATGCAGACCGGGGTGCCTGCCAAGCCCGCCGCCAACGTCGCCAAACTGGCGCCCGGGTTTGTGCCCCAGTTTTCGGTGCTGGCTTTGCTGGTGGCCGTGGCGGCCACCGTGGGCTGGTGTGGCCTGGCATGGTGGCGCGCGTCTCGCAACCGAGCCCCCATCTGGAAAAGCCTGGTGCTGCCCGCAGGCGGCGCCGCCCTGGGCTGGCTTTTGCTGATGACCCTGTGGCTGCCCCTGCTGGACTACGCGCGCAGCTATGGCCCGCAGGTGCGCAGTGTGATCACCGCCCTTGGGCCAGAGCCCGGCTGCATTCAGACCGTGGGCCTGAACCGCGCCCAGGTGGCGGCGCTGCAGTTCCATGGACAGCTGTCGCTGCAGCGCGCGGGCCTGCAGGATGAATGCCAGTGGCTGTTGGTGGACAGCGCCTCCTGGCCCGCGTCCGAGCGCATGGTCCGCGCTGAGCTGTGGGACGCACGGGCCACCCTGCCCCGCCCCACCGACAAGAACGAAAACCTGCTGCTGTTCCGCCGCGTGGCCCCGGCTCGCTGATGTCGGAGCTGTCCACCATCACCCGGCACGCCATGACCGTGCTGGCGGGGCAACTGGCGGTCATGGCCTTCGGAGTGACGGACACCATTGTGGCGGGGCGCTACAGCGAATCGTCGCTGGCCGCGCTGTCCGTCGGGTCGGCCATTTTCATCAGTGTGTACGTGGCCTTGATGGGCGTGCTGCAGGCCCTGCTCCCCGTGTGGGCCGAACAGCGGGGGGCACAACAGCCCGAAGCCGTGGGCCGATCGCTGCGGCAAGCCCTGTACCTGTGCGCTGCGGCGGCTGTGTTGGGCGTGGCGGTGCTGCTGTCGCCGGGCCCGCTGCTGCGCTGGACCGAGGTGCCGCCTGCGCTCCGCCCCCAGGTTGAAAACTATCTGGCCGTGCTCGCGCTGGCACTCCCACCCGCCCTGCTGTTCCGCATCTACAGCACCCTCAACCAGGCCCTGGGCCATCCGCGCCTGGTCACGTGGCTGCAGGTGGGCTCGCTGTTCATCAAGCTGCCGCTGTCGGTGTGGTTCACCTTTGGCGGCGGGGGCCTGCCCGCACAGGGGGTGGTGGGCTGCGCCTGGGCCACGCTGGTCGTCAACTGCAGCATGCTGGCCTTGGCCGTGTGGCTGCTGCGCACGCAGGACATCTACACCCCCCTGGGGCTGTGGCGCCGCATGGAGCCCCCGCACTGGCCCACCATTGCAGGCTTTGCCAGGCTCGGTATTCCGGCTGGCCTGGCCGTGATGGTGGAGGTGACCTCCTTCACCCTGATGGCCTTGTTCATCGCGCGCCAGGGCACCACGTCGGCGGCAGCCCACCAGATCGCTGCCAATATGGCCGCAGTGCTTTACATGGTGCCGCTGTCGCTGTCCATCGCCACCAGCGCGCGGGTGAGCTACTGGCTGGGCGCACAGCAACCGCAGCGGGCTCGCCAGGTGGTTTTGATGGGTTTTTCGCTGGCTGCGCTAGTGGGTATTGCCCTGGCAGCTATCTTATTTATAGCAAGATACTCGATCAGCCAGATCTACACCGACAACGCCAGCGTGGCAGCCGTGGCCGGCGCGGTGCTTGTCTGGGTGGCGGCGTACCACGCTGCCGATGCGGTGCAGACGCTGTGCGTGTTTGTGCTGCGCTGCTACCGCATCACGCTGGCGCCACTGGTGGTGTACTGCGCGCTGCTGTGGGGCGCGGGCCTGGCCGGCGGCTACTGGTTGGCTTATGGAGGCAGCGGGCCTGGGTCGGGTATGGCTTCGCCCACCCCCTTCTGGGCAGCCAGCGCTGCGGCACTTGCAGTCACCGCACTGCTGTTCGTCGCCATGCTCTGGCGAGCCATCAGCCCGGCAGGGCAAAACCCCGCAAGCGGTTGGCCGGGAAGGTGACCGAAAACACCGAGCCCTTGCCCAGCGTGCTCGCGATGTCCAGCGTGGCGCCATGGCGCTGCAGCACATGCTTGACGATGGCTAAGCCCAGGCCTGTACCCCCGGTCTCGCGCGAACGGCTGCGGTCTACCCGGTAGAAGCGCTCCGTCAGGCGCGGGATGTGCTCGGGCGCAATGCCGGGGCCGGTGTCGTGCACAGAGAACACGGCACTGCCGTCCTCCTTGCGCAGCCACTGCACCTCGATGGAACCACCGCCGGGCGTGTAGCGCACTGCGTTGTTGACGAGGTTGGACAAGGCGCTTTGCAGTTCGGCAGGCACACCAGCAATCTCGCCTTCGGCCCGCAGCAGGTCAGCCGCCGGAAAGCGCATCGCATGCGGGCGCTGCTGGTTCTGCGTGAGCAGTGCCGACAGGGCGCGGCCCTCCTCCTCGCAGCGCTGCATCAGGGACTGCACCGGCGTCCATTCGGCCATGCCGGGTAAGGGGCTGCCCTCCAGACGTGACAGCGTGAGCAGGTCCTGCACCACGCTTTGCATGCGCTGCGCCTGCTGCGCCATCATGCCCAGGTAGCGCGAGCGCTCGTCAGCGCTCAGCGGCAGGGTCTGCAAGGTTTCGACAAAACCGGTGAGCACCGTGAGCGGTGTGCGGATTTCGTGCGACACATTGGCCACAAAGTCGCGCCGCATCGCATCGGCCTGCTCCAGCGCCGTCACGTCGCGCGACAGCAGCAGCGTGCGGCCGTCGCCATAAGGGTGCAGGTGCACCGAGATGCGTACGGGCCGGGACGGCGTGCTCAGTCGCCCTTCCAGCACCACGTCGCTGGTGAAGTCCTTGGCGGCGAAGTAAGCCGTGAATTCGGGGTTGCGCAGCAAGTTGCCGATGGACTGCATGACGTCGCGCTGCGCATCAAAGCCAAACTGGTTGGCCGCCATCTGGTTGCACCATTCGATGCGGCCCTGCGCATCCAGCAGCACCACACCGTTGGGCGAGGCCTGCAGGGCGGCCAGGATCTCCTGCAGCCGGTCCTGGCTGTCTCGTATCTGCGCCTCCTGCTTGCGCAGCAGCCGCCGCGCACGGTCCGCCGCCTCGCCCCAGATGCCACGCATGGACGGCACCGATGCCAGGTCGCCGGTGCGCAACCAGCGCAGCACCCGCACGCCCCGCAGCAGGTCCCAGACAAACCACGCCCAGGCAGCAATGGCGGCCCCCAGCGCGGCGCCCCAGGGCCCGCCTTGCCACCACCCCAGGCCACCACCCGCCAACTGCCACAGCAGGAAAAACGAAATACGCCACAGCATGCGGATTGCAAAGCCTTCTCAGAAACACCAGGGGCGCGACACGCGCGCCCATTGATCCATCACCACATCCATCCATCGCCACTACCGATGCACGCAGACCGCAATGGCCTGCTGCACAGCAGCCATCGAGCGCGTCGCATCACTCACAGGCGGCGGCCCGCCTGACCCATCAGGCCGACAGCGGCACCTGCGGCTGGGCGGTGAGCCGGTAGCCCGCGCCGCGCACCGTTTCCACCATCACCGACGCCGCACCCAGAGCCTCGCGCAGGCGCTTGACGTGCACGTCCACCGTGCGCTCCTCGATAAAGACATGGTCGCCCCACACCTTGTCGAGCAGCTGCGAGCGGCTGTGTACGCGCTCCGCGTGCTTCATCAAGAAGTGCAGCAGCTTGAACTCGGTGGGCCCCACCTTCAGGGCCTGCCCCTGGAAGGTGACCCGGTAGGTCGCGGCGTCCAGCACCAGCTCGCCAATGCTCACGCTGTCGCTCACCTGCTCGGGTGCGCGGCGGCGCAGCACCGCGCGGATGCGGGCCAGAAGCTCCTGCGTGGAAAAGGGCTTGGTGATGTAGTCGTCCGCACCGGCGTCCAACCCGGCCACCTTGTCAGGCTCATCACCACGCGCAGTGAGCATGAGGATGGGGATGGGCTTGGTGCGGCTGTCTGCACGCCACTTGCGCGCCAGCGACAGACCGCTCTGCCCCGGCAGCATCCAGTCGAGCAGGATCACGTCGGGCAGCACGGCGTCCAGCTCGCGCTGCGCGCTGTCGCCATCTTCCGCCCAGAAGGGCTGGAAACCGTTGTGGCGCAGGTTGACTGCAATCAGTTCGGCAATCGCGGGTTCGTCCTCCACGATGAGGACACGGGGAAGCTTTCTCATGGTGAATCAGCGCCCCGTACTTACAGCACTGCCGACTCGATCTCGTCGAGGGCTGTGTGGCGCACGTCCTTGCCCTTGACCAGATAGATGATGAGTTCGGCCACGTTCTTGGAATGGTCGCCAATGCGCTCGATGGCCTTGGCGAGGAACAGCAGGTCCAGGCTGGGCGAGATGGTGCGGGGGTCTTCCATCATGTAGGTGATGAGCTTGCGCACGAACCCGTCGAACTCCTTGTCGATGAGGTCGTCCTCCTTGAGGATGGCGACCGCCGCCTTCACGTCCAGCCGCGCAAATGCATCCAGCGTCTTGCGCAGCTGGCCCGAGGCCAGCTCGGCCGCCACCCGCAGGTCGCTCGATGGCAACGAACGCGGCGCACCGCCTTCGATGATGGAGCGCACCATGCGCGCCATCTTGTTGGCCTCGTCGCCCATGCGCTCCAGATTGGCCGTGGCCTTGGAGAAGGCCAGCAGCAGGCGCAGGTCGCGCGCGGTGGGCTGGCGGCGGGCGATGATGGAGGACAGCTCGGAGTCGATCTCGACCTCCATCGCGTTGATGCGGGTCTCCATCTGGGCCACGGTGTCCACGGCTTCCAGGCTGAATTGCGACAGCGCGTACACCGCCTGGCGAATCTGGGACTCCACCAGGCCGCCCATTTCCATGACGCGGGCGGAGACGCTGTTGAGTTCGCTGTCGAACTGGGACGAAAGATGTTTATCGGGCATCTGCTGTCTCCTTAGCCGAAACGGCCGGTGATGTAGTCTTCGGTTTCTTTGCGCTCGGGTTTGAAGAAGATCTGCTCGGTGGCACCGAACTCGATCATCTCGCCCAGGTACATGTAGGCGGTGTAGTCGCTGCAGCGGGCGGCCTGCTGCATGTTGTGGGTCACGATGGCGATGGTGTAGTCGTGCTTGAGCTCGTCGATCAGCTCTTCGATCTTGGCGGTGGACAGCGGGTCCAGCGCCGAGGTGGGCTCGTCCAGCAACAGCACCGAAGGCTTCACCGCCACGCTGCGTGCAATGCACAGGCGCTGCTGCTGCCCCCCGGAGAGCGACAGACCGCTCTGGTGCAGCTTGTCCTTCACCTCGGTCCAGAGCGCCGCCTTGGACAGCGCCCATTCCACGCGGTCGTCCATCTCGCTCTTGCTCAGCGTCTCGTACAGCTTCACACCAAACGCGATGTTGTCGTAGATGGACATGGGGAAAGGCGTGGGCTTCTGGAACACCATGCCGATGCGGGCGCGCAGCAGGTTGATGTCCTGCTTGGGGTCCAGAATGTCCTGGCCGTAGAAGCTGATGGAACCCTCGGCGCGCTGGCCGGGGTACAGGCTGTACATGCGGTTGAGCGTGCGCAGCAGCGTGGACTTGCCGCAGCCGGAGGGGCCGATGAAGGCGGTGACCTTGTGCTCGGCGATGTCTAGGCTCACGTTGCGCAGGCCCTGGAACTTGCCGTAGAAAAAACTCAGGTTACGCAGCTCCAGCGCGTTCTTGCTGGCGGTGGCGGTAGCAGTGGCGTTCATTGTCAATTCCTGAAAATGGAGGCAGGGTTGTCGATGGTGTTGGCCGGATCAGCAACCGGAATCACACGCGGCTCTTTTCGCGCAGGAACACCCGCGCCACGACGTTGAGGATCAGCACAGACAGCGTGATGAGCAGCGCACCGCCCCAGGCCAGGCGCACCCAGTTTTCGTAAGGGCTCAGCGCAAACTGGAAGATCACGACCGGCAGGTTCGCCATGGGCGCATTCATGTTGGTGCTGAAGAACTGGTTGTTCAGCGCGGTGAACAGCAGAGGCGCGGTCTCGCCGCTGATGCGGGCCACGGCCAGCAGCAGACCGGTCATCACGCCGCTGCGGGCGGCGCGCAGGGTGACCATGGTGGAGACCTTCCAGCGCGGCGCGCCCAAGGCGAAGGCGGCTTCGCGTAGGCTGCCGGGTACCAGGCGCAGCATGTTCTCGGTGGTGCGCACCACCACTGGCACGGCGATGAGCGAGAGCGCCAGGCTGCCCGCCCAGCCCGAGAAGTTGCCCACGGTAGCCACCGCGATGGCATACACGAACAGGCCCAGCACGATGGAGGGAGCAGACAGCATGATGTCCGTCACAAAGCGGGTCAGTTCGGCGGTCTTGCTCTGGTCGCCGTACTCGGCCAAGTACACGCCGGCCAACACGCCGATGGGCGTTGACACCAGCACGGTGAAGCCCACCATCAGCAGGCTGCCCACGATGGCGTTGGCCAAGCCACCGCCGTCGGAGCCAGGGGCTGGGGTGGACTGCGTGAACATGTTCCAGTCCAAGGCAGCAAAGCCGTTGGACAGCAGCACGCTCAGAATCCAGAGCAGCACGAACAGGCCCAGTGCCATGGCGCCCAGTGAAAGGGTCAGGCCAATGGCGTTGGAGCGGCGGCGCTTTTTGTAGAGTTGTTGATTGAATTCCATAGAGCTTGTCTCTGAAGAGGGTCGGGAGCGGGCTGCAGGGCTTACAGGCCCTTGGCCTTCTCGGCGCGCAGCAGCATGATCTTGGCGGCCGACAGCACCACAAACGTGATCACGAACAGCAGGAAGCCCAGGGCGAACAGTGTGGACAAGTGGAAGTCCGCCGCTTCGCCAAACTCATTGGCCAGCGTGGATGCGATGGAAGTGCCGGGCGAGAACAGCGAGGTAGGCATGCGGTTGGCGTTGCCAATCACGAACGTGACGGCCATCGTCTCACCCAAGGCCCGGCCCAGACCCAGCATCACACCGCCAATAACGCCCTTTTGCGTGTAGGGCAGCACCACCCGGCGCACCACCTCCCAGGTCGTGCAGCCCAGGCCGTAGGCGGACTCGCGCAGGATGGGGGGAACGATCTCGAACACATCGCGCATCACGGCCGCCACAAAGGGCAGCACCATGAAGGCCAGCACGATGCCAGCAGCCAGGATGCCAAAGCCATTGGTACTGCCGCCAAACAGGAAGCCAATCAACGGCATGGACCCGAGCAGCTTTTGCACCGGTACCTGGAAATGGTCTGCGAACAACGGTGCAAACACAAACAGACCAAACATGCCGTAGATGATTGACGGCACGGCCGCCAGCAACTCCACCGCCGTGCCGAGCGGGCGGCGCAGCCACACGGGGCAGGTTTCCGTCAGGAACAGTGCAATGCCAAATGCCAGCGGCACGGCGATCAGCAGTGCAATCCCCGCACTGGCGAGGGTGCCGACGATGGCGATCGCCGCACCAAATTCTTCATTGATGATGTCCCACTCAGCGCGCCAGATGAACTGGATGCCAAACTTGTGGAAAGCGGGCCACGCGTAAATGAACAGCGAGACGATGATGCCCAGCAGCGCCACCAGCACCAGCAGCGACAGGCTCTGGGTCAGCCGATGGAAAACGATGTCCTGCAGCCGCTGCCGTTTGGCAATCGACACCATGGACGGTGTGGGGGCGTCCGTCGTCTTGACGGACACGGGTTGCGAACTCATGGTGGTTCCCACGCTCATGTTGACTCCCATCTGGCTTCTGGAGACCCCACAAACCAGCGCCCATCGGCCAGACCTGCCGGCCGATGGGCACTATTCTGGGGCAAACCGCTTTACTTCTTGATTTGCGACCAGACCTTGGAGCGGATCTGTGCCGTCAGGGTGTCAGGCAGCGGAACGTAGTCCAGGTCAACCGCCATGGTCTTGCCGTTCTTGAAGGCCCAGTCAAAGAACTTCAGAACTTCGGCCGACTGGGCCTTGTCTGCAGGATCGGCGTACATGAGGATGAAGGACGCCGTGCTCACGGGCCAGCTGTTGGCACCCTTGGCGTTCACCATCGAAATCCCCATGCCAGGCACGCTGAACCAGTCAGCGCTAGCGGCTGCCGCAGCAAAGGTGGCATCGTCAGGCGACACGTACTTGCCATCGGCGTTCTGCAGCTGCAGGAACGTCATGTTGTTCTTCTTGACGTAGGCGTATTCCACGTAGCCCAGTGCACCCTTCACACGGGTCACGTTCGCCGCAACGCCTTCATTGCCCTTGCCGCCCACGGAAGACTGAGCAGGCCACTTCACCGCAGCACCCTTGCCCACCGTATCAGCCCACTCCTTGCTGACGGAGCTCAGATAGTCGGTCCAGTTGAAAGTGGTGCCAGAGCCATCGGCGCGGTGCACGATGGTGATGTTTTGGTCGGGCAGTGTCTTGCCGGGGTTCAGAGCTGCCAGCTTGGCATCATTCCACTTGGTAATCTTGCCCAGGTACATTTCGGCCAGCACGGGGCCGGTCACGCGCAGTTCGCCGGGCTTGAAGCCGTCCAGGTTCACCACAGGCACGGTGCCGCCGATGATGGCAGGAAACTGCACCATGCCGTCTTTTTCCAGCTCAGCGCCCGACAGTGGGGCATCGGTGGCGCCAAACGCCACGGTCTTGGCGCGGATCTGGCGAATACCGCCCGAGGAGCCGATGGACTGGTAGTTCAGGCCCACGCCGGTTTCCTTCTTGTAGGCTTCCGCCCACTTGGCATACATCGGGAAAGGGAACGTGGCGCCGGCGCCGGTGATGTCTGCCGCAAAGGCGTTGCCCACTGCCAGGGCGGCCAGTGCTACTGCGACGGTTTTGAGAAATACGCGTTTCATGAGGTACCTTTCGGCAGGGGTTAACAGGAACACAGCGAACTCTAGAGACCTATCGTGACAATTCGGTGACACAAAAGACCACCCCTGGAACATTGCGACAACCGCCATGACGCCGTGTACCCGACGTCATGGATATGTCACACAACCCCATCACACTCTCTTCCTAGCCCGATCCGTGCCTGGCCAGGCATTAGCGGCCCACGCCCCGGATCGGGGCACGCGCATCGCGGTACGATGCCGCACGCAGCTCCCACCCAACACACATGCAGAACGGCACACGCCTCGCCGCAGTCGACCTCGGCTCCAACAGTTTTCGCCTGGAAATCGGGCGCTATGAGTTCGGACACATCCAGCGGGTGGAATACCTGAAGGAAACGGTGCGCCAGGGCAACGGGCTGGACGAAGACCGCAACCTGACCCGCGACGCAATGGAGCGGGGTTGGGCCTGTCTGGCCCGTTTTGGAGAGCGTCTGGCAGGTTTTCCCCGCGCCCAGGTGCGCGCTGTGGCCACACAGACGCTGCGCGAAGCGCGCAACCGCGAGGAGTTCCTGTCACGCGGCAGTGAGGTGCTGGGATATCCGATTGATGTGGTGTCCGGGCCCGAAGAGGCCCGATTGATCTACCAGGGCGTGGCCCGGCTGTTGCCCCAGTCCGACGAGCGCCGCTTGGTTGTGGACATCGGAGGGCGATCCACCGAACTCATCCTTGGCGAGCAGTTCACGCCGCATGCGGTGGCATCTTTCCGGGTAGGCAGCGTGGCCTGGTCACAACGCTATTTTTCCAATGGTGAGTTCTCTCCCCAGGCCTTTCTGGCGGCAGAGATTGCGGCCAAGGCAGTGCTGGACGAAGCGCTCGCAACCTTTCGCCCCGATGCATGGGACATCGCCTATGGGTCGTCGGGCACGGCGGGCGCCGTGGGTGACATTCTGTCCGCCGCTGGAGGATCGCCGGGCCTGATCACCCGAGATGGACTCAACTGGCTGCGGGAGCGTTTGCTCCGCGCCCAAAGTGCCGACCGTCTCCGCCTGGACGGGCTCAAGGAGGAGCGCCGAGCAGTCATCGGGGGTGGCATCAGCGTGCTGCGTGCCGTGTTTGACCTGCTGGATATCCACGAAATGCAGGTTGCACAGGGGGCCCTGCGCCAAGGGGCTTTGTATGACCTCCTGGATCGCGAACAACCCGGCACCGACCTGCGCACCGCGACCGTCCAAGGGTTGATGCAGCGGTTTGGCGTGGACACGGAGCATGCAGACCGAGTTGCGCGCACTGCCTGCACATTGTTTGACCAGGCTGCCCCGCCCGGCAGTGAACGCGCCAGCCGCAAGCTGGACTGGGCCGCTCGGTTGCACGAGATTGGCTGCCGCATTTCGCACAGTGACTACCACCGTCACGGTGCCTACATCCTGGACAACACGGATGCCGCTGGTTTTGCGGTGCCCGAACTGCACCGCCTGGGAGTTCTGGTGCAGGGGCAGCGGGGCAAGGTGCGCAAGCTGGGGGTGGAACTGGACGATCCGATTTTTGTGCTGCAACTGCTGTGCTTGCGATTGGCCGTGGCCCTGTGCCACGCACGCCGGGTGCCTGATACCAAAGGGCTGTCATTGCAGGCGGACGGACAGCGATTTCAGGTCAGCGCGCGCCCGGGATGGGCCATCGCATACCCCCAGTCGGCCCACCTTCTGCGCGAAGAAGTTCAAGCCTGGCAAAAAACCCCCTGGGAGCTGGCTGTGGACATGCCTTGAGGGAAAACAATAAACGGTATAAACTGTTTATACCGTTTATCAATCTTCTGCCATGACCACTGCCACCACAACCCCCAGCCCCATCGTCACCCCCGCCGCTGAACAAGTCAAAGCTGCCAAGCCAACCAAGCCGGTAACGGCACCCAAGGCTCCAAAGGCATCCAAGGCTGCAAAGCCCGTCAAAAAGGCTGCGGCAGAAAAGGCGCCAGCCTCCAAGCCAGCCAACGCGACCAAGCCTGCCAAGGCAGTGGCTGCAGTGAAGCCCACCAAGGCCACGGAGCCCAAGGGCAAAAAGCCCAAGCTGGTCCGTGACAGCTTCACCATCCCCAAAGACGAGTACGCAGTACTCGACACCCTGAAAGACCGCGCCACAGCACTGGCCCACCCTGTCAAGAAAAGCGAGCTGCTGCGCGCAGGGCTCAAGGTGCTCGTGGGTCTGTCAGACAGCGCGTTGCGCAGCGCCTTGCAAGCTGTGCCGTCGATCAAGACCGGGCGCCCCAAGGCCGATGCAGCCGAACCCGCGCCAACAACCCCAGCCAAGCCAGCGACCAAGGCCAGCGGCAAAGCAGGCCGCAAGTAAATCTGCCCCAAGAGACACGGCGTGTCCAGAGCGAGCGCCTTCGCACTCGGACATCGCCGGGTAAGTTACAGAAATTCTGGGGACTGCACCGCTATCAGGACGGTCTGGCTGTGATCCCAGCGCTGGCGCTGGCGCAACCACCACACAGAGCCCTTGCGCACGGGGCATTCAGGTGCCTGGAGTTGCAGCAAGTGGGCAACGGTCTGGCCTAGCATGGGCTGGTGGCCCACCACCAGCACCGCCCCTTTGGCACGAGGCCACTGCACCAGCTCCAGCAAATCCTGGGGCGTTCCTCCAGGCAACAGCTCAGCGCGCATCTTGAATTTTCGTCCCAGGGCATGGGCCGTCTGCTCAGTTCGCCGCGCGGGACTCGCCACCACCCTGAGGCCCTCCGGCAACTGCCGATCCAACCAAGCGGCCATCCGCGCTGCCTGCTTCTCGCCCCGGGGCGTGAGCGGGCGGGCCAGGTCATCCCCGCCGTCCTGGGCTTCCTCCGCCTCGGCGTGACGCCAGAGAATCAAGTCCATCATGCGGCCCCTGGCTCCTTGCGGCCAAGGGCTGGGCGCGGCCCGTAGCGCACCATCAAGGCGTTCTGTGCGCCATGGCCGTCTACAGGATGTGCTGCGCGGTCGTAAGTGCCAGCTGCATTCAATGTCCAGGCATCCCGGTCATCGCACAGGTACGCCACCAAACACTCGTCAATGATCTGCTGACGCAGCTTGGCGTCCGTGACGGGCCACGCCAGCTCCACGCGACGCATCATGTTGCGGTTCATCCAGTCGGCGCTCGACAGGTACAGGTCTTCTTCATCCCCCGCGCAGAAATAGAAAACACGTGTGTGCTCCAGAAACCGCCCAATCACCGAGCGCACGCGGATGTTGTCAGTCACTCCCGGCACCTGGGGGGCCAGCATGCAGGCCCCCCGCACAATCAGATCGATGCGCGCACCGCGCTGCCCTGCGAGGATCAACGCGCGCATGAGCCCCTCATCTGTCAGGGCGTTCATCTTGGCCACGATCCGAGCTTCTTCGCCACGGCTTGCCGCCAGACCCGCGCACTCGATTTTTTCGATCATGCGGCGGTGCAGATGGAACGGTGCCAGCATGAGCTTGCGCAGCTTGGGAGGCCGGTTCTGGCTCGCGAGGTGATTGAACACACCGTCCATGTCGGCCGTGGTTTCTTCGTCGGCCGTGAGGTAACTCAGATCGGTATACAGCTTGGCTGTGCGCACGTTGTAGTTACCGGTGGACAGGTGTCCATAACGGCGTAACTGCCGCCCCTCGCGTCGCGTGACGAGCAGCATCTTGGCGTGGGTCTTGAGGCCCACCACGCCATAGACCACCTGCGCCCCAATTGACTCCAGTGCCTCGGCCCAGTTGATATTGGCCTCTTCGTCAAAGCGTGCCTTCAGCTCCACTACGGCCATCACCTCTTTGCCCCGGCGCACCGCCTCGCTGAGCAAGTCCATAAGCTCCGAGTCGGAACCGGTGCGGTAGATGGTCTGCTTGATGACCAGCACCTGCGGGTCGTTCACGGCCTCTCGCAAAAAGGCCAGCAACCCATCAAAGCTCTCGAAGGGCTGATGGATCAACACGTCGCGCTCGCGCAGCTGCCCCATGATCGACACCCCAGGCTGGAGCTGACGCGGCCAGGCGGAGCTCCACGGCGGAAAGAGCAATGCGGGATCGTTCACCAAATCCACCAGCTGATTCAGGCGCACTAGGTTCACAGGACCATGCACACGGTACAGGGCCGCGTTGGGCAGATCGAACTGCTGCAGCAGAAAGTCAGACAGGAAGCGAGAGCAGCCTGCTGAGACTTCCAGGCGCACCGCCTGTCCGTAATGGCGTTGCTGAAGGCCTTGCCGCAAGGCGGTGCGCAGATTCCGCACATCCTCCTCGTCCAGGGCCAGGTCGGAGTGGCGCGTCACCCGGAACTGCGAGAACTCCGTCACCTCTCGGCCAGGAAACAGATCCTCCAGATGCGCACGCACGATGCTGGACAAGCTGACGAACAACATCCCGTCGGGCGCCACCTTCTTCGGCATGCGGATCAGACGGGGCAAGGCACGTGGCACCTTGACGATGGCAATTTCATTCTCGCGGCCAAAGGCATCATGTCCCTTGAGACGCACAATGAAGTTCAACGATTTATTGGCCACCTGCGGAAACGGGTGGGCCGGATCGAGTCCCACCGGGATCAACAGGGGGCGGACCTCGCGGGCAAAATATTCATGAGCCCAGCGCCTCTGCTCTGCGGACCGGTCACCATGCGCCACGATATGGATGCCATGCCGCGCAAACGCAGGGACCAGCACTTCGTTGTACAGCGCATATTGACGCTCCACCAAGTCATGAACCTGGGCGGACAGCGCCTCAAAAGACGCTGCGGTGTAGATGCCCTTGGTCTCGCCTTTCTTCGCCGCCGTGATATGCGCTGCCGCACGCACTTCAAAGAATTCGTCGAGATTGGACGAGACGATGCACAGATAGCGCAGCCGCTCCAGCAGCGGCACATCTGTACGGACCGCCCAGTCGAACACGCGTTCATTGAACGCGAGAATGCTGTGGTCACGGTCCAGGAACATATGGGGAGCACCGCCTGTGACAGGCTCTTCCACCCCAGGATCGCTGTCATGTGACACAGGGTGCAAGGAGTTTCCGGCGGCATCGGGGTGCTCGCGCTGCAAAGGTATGGAATCGGCGGTAGGCAGGGGCGACATGGATACGCGGGTGCAGCAATTGCGGAATCGCTGCAGTATTTAACGCCCAGATGACAACTGCGTGACAGACTTTGTGACAGACACAGGAGCTCCCTGTGGGCTGGAGCGGGCAGGCACCAAATACTGTTGAAACAGCCGGGCTGCATGTGCCCAAGTAAACTCCAGCGCCCTGGTTCGTGCCTCGGACCTCGGTATGGACAACGCCTGCTGCGTGGCGGCCAAAAGGCTGTCATGCAACACGCCGCCCAGAGGCGCCCCGCCCTCCCCAGCTCCCAACACCTCCCGCGGCCCATCTTCGGGAAAGGCGGCCACCGGCGTGCCACAAGCCATGGCTTCCAGCATGACCAGCCCAAAGGTTTCGGAGCGGCTTGGAAACACAAAGACATCGGCCGAGGCGTAGACCTGTGCCAGCGAATCTCGGTCCAGGATGCCAAGCCACCGCACTTGCGGGTACTTGGCTTTCAGCCGTGCTTCGAGCGGGCCCACACCACACACGACCTTAGTGCCTGGCATATCCAACTGCAAAAAGGCGTCAATGTTCTTTTCATACGAGATACGGCCCACATACAGCGCCACCGGATGGGCAAGCACGCCCGTGAGGGGGCTCTGACAGACCTCGCCATGGAATCGGAACGCCTGGGTATCCACACCATGCGTCCACAAGCGCAGGTGGCTGAAGCCCCGCTGCTGCAGCATCTGCAAGACCCCCTGTATGGGCACCATCACCCCGGACGAGGGACGATGAAAATGCCTGAAAAGCGCATACCCCCAACGCAGCGGTATGCGCAGGGCGGCCTGCAGGATCTCAGGAAAACGCGTGTGAAAGGCCGTGGTGAAAGCCAGGCCACGCTTGAGACAGTAGCGACGCCCCGCCCACCCCAGAGGCCCCTCGGTCGCCAGATGAATGGCATCCGGCTGCAAGGCATCCAGCTTCTGGGCAAGCACCTTGTAGGGGCGCACAGCCAGGTCAATGCCCGCGTAACCGGGACACGGGCGGGTTGCAAACTGTCCGGGGTGGAGCACGTGAACATCATGCCCGGCATCTTCCAGCTCGCGAACCAACTCCACCAGCGTGGTCACCACGCCATTGACCTGGGGCAGCCATGCATCGGTCAGCAACGCAATCCTCATGCGGGCACCTGTTCGGTCTGGTGGGAGACATGGGTCGCAGGAGTGGTGGGCCAGTACAACAGCTCCAGTCGGCCATCCAGGTGTTCGACCAGCGCTGTGTGGCTCTCCACCCAGTCGCCATCGTTGCAATATAAGGTCCCGTTGATCTCGCGCATCTCCGCGCGGTGGATATGTCCGCAGACTACCCCGTCGTGCCCACGGCGGCGGGCCTCGGCGGCCACGGCCACCTCGAAGTCGGTGACATAGTTGAGCGCTTTTTTCACTTTGCCCTTCAGGTAAGCAGACAGCGACCAGTACGGCAGCCCCATGCGGGCTCGCCAGGTGTTCAGATGGCGATTGAGCTTGAGCGTGAATTCATACAGGTTGTCACCCACGTAGGCGAGCCATTTGGCGCACTGGATCACGCCGTCAAAGTGATCGCCGTGGGTGACCCAGAGGCTGCGCCCGTCGGCCGTGGTGTGCACCGCATCGGACATCACCTCGATGCCCCCGAAGGAATGCCCCACAAATGCCCTGGCAAACTCGTCGTGGTTGCCAGGAACAAACACCACACGGCACCCTTTGCGCGCGCGGCGCAGCAGCTTTTGCACCACGTCGTTGTGGGCCTGTGGCCAAAACCAGCGGCGGCGCAACTGCCAGCCGTCCACGATGTCCCCCACCAGGTACAGATGGTCGCTGGGATGGTGTTTCAGAAAATCCAGCAGCGCGTCAGCCTGGCACCCTGGCGTGCCAAGGTGCAAATCCGAAATGAACACCGCACGAAAACGCCGCTGCCCCGCGAGTGCTGCAGATGCGTCAGGCTCGGCATCCTGAGCCACCGGAGACTCGTTCAACCAAGGGCCCAGAGCGTCGAACGCGGCACGCACCGGTCAAGCCCCCAGAAAATGCTTGCGGTAGCGGGGATGCAGGTCGGCCAGCCGCATCAGCATGGGCAGGTCGGCGGTATTGAAGTCCGGATCCCAGGCCGGCGCGCCCAGCACACGGGCGCCCAGTCGCAGATAGCCTTTGATCAGGGCTGGTGGGTCTACGGCAATCGAGCCGTCCAGATGCTCCACGGGCAGCGGGAGGCGCGGCAGCACGTGGTATTCGATGGGCGCCAGATGGGTCTTGCGCACTTGCTGCCAGATGCTGGCGGCCGCATCACCGCTGACCACGCCGTTGTGAAGCATGGGAATGCTGGCACAGCCGATCATCGTGTCGAGTTCATTGCGCACCATAAAGTCCGCCAGCGCGCTCCACAGCGCCATGATCACGCCGCCGTGGCGGTGATCGGGGTGCACGCAGCTACGGCCCAGTTCCACCATCCGGGGGCGCAAGGTGCGCAGGCGCGTCAAGTCAAATTCGGTATCGCTGTAGGTTCCACCCACCCGTTTGGCCTGCGCAGGCGTCAGCACCCGGTAAGTCCCAATGACTTGCAGGCTTTGGGCGTCGCGCACCAGAAGGTGCTCGCAGTAGTCGTCGAAGAGGTCCACGTCGTGGCCAGGAACGGGGGTCGTCAATCGAGCGCCCATCTCTGCCGCAAACACCTCAAAGCGCAGGCGCTGCGCCTCGCGGACTTCATCCAGATGCCTGGCCCAGGTCACCTCAATGGCGCCACGCGCCGGGGCAACCTGCGCCGCGCCCGGTACAACTTCAGGACGTTGAACAATGCCGGTGCCGGCCGCCTCAGGCGATGTGGACAAATGCATCAGAGTGGGCAGGTCGTTCATGGACAACGTCTCCTTCGGTTAAAACGGGCTCAGCTGGCATCTCCAACCGAGGCGGGAATCCGCTTCCCTGGCCGGGAGTGTGAAAGCCGCGCGTGACATGCCCGTGTCCACCGCATGTCAGCGTCGTGACATGTTTTTCCCTCGCACCTGGGGCCCTCCCGCCCACCGAGGGCCTGCATAATGGATTGAGGAACTTCGTCGTGTCTTCAGCCGCCCCGCCCTCCACCCGCAGCCCTATTGCCGCCTTTGCCGCTGTTTTTTTGCTGGCAGCGGCCTGCGCTGGAGCACTTGTCTGGACCTTGGAGCGGCAGGAACGCGCGCAGCAGCGCACCCAGGCGGCAGATGTGGCGGGCGACCATGTACAGGCCCTGCAGCGCGCCATCGAGTTGGCCTTGTCGGCCAACAACACCCTAGTGGCCCTGGTGCGCCAGGGTCATGGCAACGTCCCCCAGTTCGAAGAAATCGGCATGCAGATGCTGCCGTTCTACCCGGGCATCGCGGCCATGGGCCTGTCCCCGGGAGGGGTGGTGCAGCAAGTCGTTCCCCGTGCGGGCAACGAAAATTCAATTGGTTTTGACCAGCTCAACGACCCCCGCCAAGGGGTGGAAGCCGCCCGCGCCCGCGAGTCCGGTCTGCTGACGCTGGCAGGGCCCATGGAGTTGGTGCAGGGAGGCCTGGGCGTTGTGGGGCGCCAACCGGTGTATCTGGAGGATGACTTGGGGCGCCGCAACTTCTGGGGATTCACGTACGTCACCATCCGCCTTCCAGAGGTGCTGGCGACTGCGCGCCTGCCACAGCTCACTGAGCGAGGCTTCCACTATCGACTGTGGCGTGTTCGCCCGGACAACCATCAAGAGCAGACTATCGCGGCGTCTGCCCCCCCGCCGGCCGACGACGCTGTGGGTCGCTCACTCACCCTGCCCAATGGCCAGTGGACGCTAAGCCTGTCCCCTGCCCAAGGATGGGGGGCGCCCGGCGTGCTCGCCCTGCGCTGCGCCTTGGGTTTACTGTTTGCATTGCTGATGGGCTATCTCGCACGCTTGCTGGTCGAACTGAAGGCCCATGAACGCGGTCTGGCAACGCAAGTGGCCCAGCGCACGTCCGAGATCCAGGCCACACAGCAACAGTTGCGTGCCACCATCGACGCGATTCCCGATCCGCTATTTGAAATCGATCAAGACGGCCGCTATTGCAGCGTACACAGCCCGCGCGCCGAGTTGCTCATGGGCCCTGCGGATCAATTGATCGGCCGCAATGTCACAGACGTGCTGCCTGCGCTGGCTGCACTGACCGTGATGGACGTGCTCAACGAAGCACAGTCCCAGGGGTGGTCCACCGGGCGCCAGATCATGTTGGACCTGCCCGGCCTGGGGCCCACCTGGTTCGAGCTTTCTGCAGCCCGCAAGGCAGGATCCGCAGGAGGAAAACCCCGGTTCATTGTGCTCTCCCGCGACATCTCTGAACGCAAGCGGTCCCAGGAACAGTTGCAGCTGACAGCCCAGGTGTTTGACCAGAGTGGCGAGGCCATAGTGATTGCCGATGCAGCCCAAACCATCGTGCGCATCAACCGGGCATTCAGCCGCATCACCGGCTACTCCGAAGCAGAGGCGGTGGGGCAGTCAATGCGCCTGCTGACGGTGGCAGAGTCCACCCGGGACTTCGATGCCGACCTGGTGTACACCCAACTCTCCAAAGACGGACACTGGGAAGGTGAAGCCTGGGGCCGCCGCAAGGACGGATCGACCTACCCCCAGTGGCTGTCTGTGAGCCGTGTGCGCGACGGCAACGGCAGCACCACCCACTCCATCACGCTGTTCCGCGACATCACGCTCCAGCGCGAGGCGCAGGACCGCATCCAGCGGCTCGCGCATTTCGACCCCCTCACCGATCTGCCCAATCGTGCGCTCCTGGCGGAGCGCGCCCAGCGCCACATTGAACAAGAGCAAGCGCGGGGCGGTACGCTGGCCATGCTGTTCCTGGACCTGGACCATTTCAAGAACGTCAACGACTCGCTGGGGCATCGCATCGGCGACATCCTGCTGGTGGCCGTGGCGCGGCGGCTGGAGTCGCTGCTGGGCACGCAGGACACTGTGTCGCGCCTGGGGGGCGATGAGTTTCTGCTGCTGTTACCCGCCGCCTCCGCGATGCAGGCGGCCGACTTAGCACAGCGCCTGCTGATTGCGGTGGCCCAGCCTTTTCAGGTCGAGCCTTATGAACTCACCACCACCCTGTCCGTGGGCATTGCCATGTATCCGGCGGACGGAGACTCGTTCGACACGCTGTACCAGCGCGCCGATGCCGCCATGTACCGTGCCAAGCAAAGCGGGCGCAATCGCTTTGGCTTTTTCACTGCCGATCTGGAGGCGCGCACCGCCCGGGCCTTGCAGATCGAGAATGCGCTGCGCCGCGCTTTGGAACGCAACCAGTTCGAGCTGCACTACCAACCCCAGGTGTCACTCGCCACGCGCCAGGTGGTCGGGGCTGAAGCGCTGCTGCGCTGGAAGCATCCCGAACTGGGCATGGTGTCTCCGGCGGAGTTCATCCCCGTCGCAGAGAGCAGCGGCATGATCGTGGCGATTGGCGAGTGGGTGCTCAACACCGCCGTGCACGACGCCAAGCGCTGGCTGGACCTGCAGCTGCCCCTGCGGGCGGTGTCGGTCAACCTGTCGGCGGTGCAGTTCCGCCACCCCCAGTTGCCCGAGATGGTGACGCGCTGCCTGCAACAAGCTGGACTGCCTGCACGTCGGCTGGAGCTGGAGCTGACCGAGGGGGCTGCGGTAGACGACCCCGCGGCTGCACTGGCCATGATGGACCAATTGCATGACCGGGGTGTTCGGCTGTCGATGGATGACTTTGGCACCGGATACTCGTCGCTGAGCTATCTCAAGCGCTTTCAGATCTACAAGCTCAAGATCGACCAGTCGTTTGTGCGCGACCTCGACGATGACGCCAACGACCGGGCCATCGTCAGCGCCATCATCCGCATGGCGCAGGCCTTGGGCATGCAGACGACTGCCGAAGGGGTGGAGACGGATGGCCAGCTGGAGTTTCTGCGCGCGCAGGGCTGCGATGAGGGGCAGGGTTACCTGTTCAGTCGCCCCCTGGCGGCTGATGCGTTTGAGGCCTATCTGCGGGAACACCTGGGACGCTAGGAACCTGTCCAAAGCAACCGGGCGACGTGTAACAGCCCCTTCTGGGGCCCGGGCTTCAGACAAGTGCACCGGCGCCAGCCGTACGGCAGAACCTGCAACGCTGTACCTGAGGCATACCCTCAAACGGCTTGTAAGCTGCCACTGCTACACTTTGGCACAATTTTTGAGGCCGTCTGGCCCTGCCGCCTGTACTGGTCTTATGTATTCGCTGTTCAGCACTCCGCCCTCGCAGCGCGCAGGAGTGCCTACCGACACCCCACTGCAACGCACTCTGCGTGAACAACAGATCCTGCTGGATAGCGCGGGCGTGGGCATCGTGTTTCTTCGCCAGCGCAGTGTGGTGCGCTGCAACCAGCGGTATGCTGAAATTTTTGGCTACGCGAGCCCAGCCCACTTGGTAGGGCTCAACACAGAAGCCTTCTACCCAGACCGGGATGCCTTCCGAGACCTTGGGCGCACTGCCTATCCTGCGCTGGCCCGGGGGCAATCCTTCCGGATTGAACGCCAGCTCCGTCGCCAGGACGGCACGCTGTTCTGGGGCAGCCTGACAGGGCGCCTGATCAATCCGCACGACACCGGCGAAGGCTCGATCTGGATCGTGGACGACATCGACGAGCAAAAGCGTGCCCAGGCCGCGCTGAATGCCGCTGTGCGTGAAAAACAGTTGCTGTTTGACAGCGCAATGGTGGGCATCGTGTTTTTGCGCGACCGGCACTTGACCCGCTGCAACCACCACTTTGAGCAGATGCTAGGCTTTGAGCCGGGCGAACTCATGGGCTGTTCGTCCCGCCGCTGGTATGCCAGCGATGCCGCGTGGCAAGAAGTGGGGGACCGCTGCTACCCCACGCTGGTGGCGGGGCAGTCGTACGAGGGCGAAGTGGAGCTGTGCCGCAACGACGGCACCCCGGTCATCTGTGAAGTCCGCAGCAAATGCATCGATCCGGCGGACCCAGCCCAGGGCACCATCTGGATCACCATGGACATCACCGACCGCAAACGCGCACAGGCGATGCTGGCCCAGGCCCATGAGGAGCTTGAGCGACAGGTGCAAGACCGCACGCGCGAGCTGCGCGAAACCGTGGCCAACCTGCACCGTGAAATCAATGACCGCAAGGCCGACCAGGAGCGCATTTACTGGCTGGCCCACTACGATGCACTCACGGGACTGCCCAACCGGGCCCTGCTGGCAGAACGCGCGCAGCAGGCCATTCGGCTGGCGCAGGACAACCAGACACCCCTGGCCGTCATCTTCCTGGACCTGGATCACTTCAAACATGTGAACGACTCTCTAGGCCACCGGGTGGGCGATGTACTGCTGGTCGAAATTGCAAAAAGGCTGCGCGCCGTGGTGCGCGACAAGGACACGGTCTCTCGCCTGGGCGGTGACGAGTTCATCCTGCTTCTGCCCGGAGCAGATGCGCGGGGCGCAGCCCGGGTCGCCAGCAAGTTGCAGGAGGCGTCGCGCCAGCCGTACCAGATCGATCACCACGAGCTCACGATGGCCCCGTCCATGGGCATTGCGCTGTTTCCGCAAGACGGACACGACTTCGACACGCTGACCCAGTCGGCCGATGTGGCCATGTACCGCGCCAAGCTGGATGGGCGCAATACCTTCCGCTTCTTCACCCCCGAGATGCAGGCCCAGTCGGTGCGCGCCTTGCAGCTCGAAAACGCATTGCGCCGCGCCCTGGAACGAGAGCAGTTCCACCTGCACTACCAGCCGCAGATGAACCTGGCCACGGGAACCGTGCGCAGTGTGGAAGCCCTGCTGCGGTGGCAACACCCCCAGCTTGGTCCCATCTCTCCTGGAGAGTTCATCCCGATTGCTGAAGACAGCGGGCAGATTCTGCAGATTGGCGAGTGGGTGCTGCGCACGGCGCTGGCCCAGCTCAAGGCATGGCGCAGCTGCGGGTTTCCCGAACTCACGATGGCTGTGAACCTGTCGGCGATCCAGTTTCGCCAGCCTCAGCTGCCTGAACTGGTGAGCCGCGTGCTCGTGGAGTTTGACCTCCCCCCCGATTCGCTGGAACTGGAGCTCACGGAAGGTGTGGCCGTGGACGATCCCCATGCGGCAGTGGCGACCATGGACCAGTTACACGCGCGCGGGGTGCGGATGTCGATGGATGACTTTGGCACAGGCTACTCGTCACTCAGCCAGCTCAAGCGGTTCCAGATCTTCAAGCTGAAGATCGATCAATCCTTTGTGCGCGACCTGGGCAACGACAGCAACGACCGCGCCATCGTCAGCGCCATCATCCGCATGGCGCAGGCGCTGGGGATGCGCACCACCGCCGAGGGCGTGGAAACCGAAAGCCAACTGGCCTTTCTGCACGAACAGGGTTGCGACGAGGCACAGGGCTACCACTTCAGCACACCGCTGCCCGCAGAGCAGTTGGAGCGCTTCATGCGGCAGCACACCGCCGCGCACTGAGCCGACCCAATACCACTCAGGACGCAACGGACGCCGCTGAGAGACCAGGAACTCAGCCCGCGCGAGCGGCATCTGCCAGCCGCTGCGCACAGGAGCTGGCCACTTGCGCGTCGCGCGCCTCCACCATCACACGCAGCAAAGGCTCGGTGCCACTGGCACGGATCAAGACCCGACCCGAGGAGCCCAGTTGCTGCTCTACCGCCTGCGTGGTCTCAGCCAGGAGGCGGTTGGCCTTCCAGTCCTGCCCGGGCGCCAGGCGAACATTGAGCAACACCTGCGGGTAGAGCGTGATGTCTGCCAGCAACTGTGCCAGCGTGCGGCCGCTGCGCACACAGGCCTGCAGCACCTGCAGCGCACTCACCAAACCATCGCCGGTGGTGTGCCGGTCCAGGGCCAGCAGGTGGCCCGAGCCCTCCCCGCCCAGCACCCAGTGGTGGCGCGCCAGTTCTTCCAGTACATACCGGTCACCGACCTTGGCGCGCACAAATTTCACGCCCTTGGCCTGCAGTGCCACTTCCACCGCCATGTTGGTCATCAGGGTACCCACCACACCCGGCACATGCTCGTCACGGCCCATGCGGTCTGCGGCCATCAGATACAGCAGCTCGTCGCCGTTGTACAGCCGCCCTGTGGCGTCCACGATCTGCAGCCGGTCTGCGTCGCCATCCAGCGCGATGCCATAGTCGGCACGGTTCGCGCGTACGGCGCGGACCAAGGCGTCGGGATGTGTCGCGCCCACTTCGTGGTTGATGTTGAGGCCGTCGGGCGCGCAGCCAATCGACAGCACTTCTGCACCCAGCTCGTGGAAGACCTTGGGCGCCACTTGGTACGCAGCTCCGTGCGCTGCATCCACCACGATCTTCAGCCCCTTGAGCGTCAGGTCCTGGGGAAAGGTGCTTTTGCAGAACTCGATGTAGCGCCCAGCAGCGTCATCCAGGCGTCGCGCCTTGCCCAGGCTGGCAGAGTCCACCCAGACCGGTGGTTCGGCTAGCGCGGCCTCCACCGCCAGCTCCCAGGCGTCCGACAGCTTGGTGCCTTGCGCACTGAAGAACTTGATGCCGTTGTCGGGATAGGCGTTGTGGCTGGCGCTGATGACCACACCCAGACTGGCGCGCTGGGCACGGGTCAGATACGCCACGCCAGGCGTAGGCAACGGCCCCAGCAGCACCACATCCACCCCAGCCGAGTTGAAGCCAGACTCCAGCGCGCTTTCAAGCATGTAGCCCGAGATGCGCGTGTCCTTGCCAATGAGCACCGTAGGGCGCTCTTCCGTACGGCGCAACACGCGGCCCACCGCGTGGGCCAGGCGCAACACGAAGTCCGGCGTGATGGGGGGCTGTCCGACAGTGCCACGGATGCCGTCGGTTCCAAAGTATTGGCGTGTCATGTTCTGGCGTCTCCTCGTACGGATCTCTGTATGTTGTTCTCACAGGCGAGGACTTGGCGCCCCACAACCTGCTCTCAAATCACTGGCCCCTCAGCCAGATCGCTGCATCGCAGACCACACGGCCAGTGCCGCCACCGTCTCGCGCACATCGTGCACACGCACCACCGAAGCGCCCCGCTCGACCGCCAGCACGGCGGCGGCCACGCTGGGCACCATGCGCTGATCCACCTCCAGCCCGGTCACCGCGCCCAGCGACGACTTGCGTGACCACCCTGCCAGCAGCGGATAGCCAGCAGCCAGCAATTCAGAATGCCGCGCCAGCAAGGCAAAGTTTTGTTCCACCGTTTTGCCGAAGCCAATGCCCGCATCCAGCAGGATACGAGTCTTTTCGACCCCAAGCGCTAGTAGATTTTGCGCCTGCAGCTTCAAAAATGATAGCACCTGGGGCACCACATCCCCGTCCATGGGCGCCTGCTGCATGGTCTGCGGGTCGCGGTGCATGTGCATCAGGCACACGCCGCACAGCGGGTGCGCAGCCACCGCCGCCGCAGCGCCTGGCTGCCGCAAGGCCCAAATGTCGTTGACGATGTCGGCCCCCAGGTCCAGCACCGCGCGCATGACCTCGGGCTTGTAGGTGTCCACCGAGATCGGGACACCCAGGGTGACCGCCTCACGCACCAGAGGCACCACACGAGACAACTCCTCGTCCAAGGGCACAGCGGGGCTGCCCGGCCGGGTGGACTCGCCACCGATGTCCAGGATGTCGGCCCCCTCCTTCAGCAGCTGCTCGCAATGCCGCAGCGCAGCAGCCGTGGAGTCGTGCCGGCCCCCGTCGGAGAAAGAGTCGGGCGTCACATTGACGATACCCATGACCTGGGGACGGGCCAGATCAATGGCGAAGCGAGAGGTTTGCCAGATCATGTGTCAATCGAACCCATGCAGTTTTGCGAAAGAGAGGCCAAGCCAACAAATTCGCAGTGAAAAATGGAACGCCACGAAAAACGGGGCACAAGGCCCCGTCTGAACGACTGTACCGAGAGCCTGGTCAGGCTGCTGTCGGTGCGGTGTCCGTGGCTACTGCAGGAGTACCGCCGCTGGAGTTGTCGCCACCCGAGGGCGGAGTGCGCGGCGTCCAGTCCTTGGGAGGACGTGGCTCCTTGCCGGCCATGATGTCATCCAGTTGCTCGGTATCGATGGTTTCCCATTCGAGCAAGGCCTTGGCCATGGCGTGCATCTTGTCACTGTTTTCTTCGATCAGACGGCGTGCCAGGTTGTACTGGTCATCGATGATGCGGCGCACCTCCATGTCCACCTTTTCCATGGTCTGCTCACTCATGGTGGTGGTCTTGGTGACCGAGCGGCCCAGGAACACTTCGCCTTCGTTCTCGGCATAGACCATGGGGCCCAATGCATCCGTCATGCCGTAGCGGGTGACCATGTCACGGGCGATGTGCGTGGCGCGCTCGAAGTCGTTGCTCGCACCCGTGGTCATCTGGTTCATGAACACTTCTTCAGCGATACGGCCACCGAACAGCATGCTGATCTGGTTGAGCATGTATTCACGGTCATAGCTGTAGCGGTCCTGAGCAGGCAGGCTCATCGTCACACCCAGGGCGCGGCCACGGGGGATGATGGTGACCTTGTGCACCGGGTCGCACTTGGGCAGCAGCTTGCCGATCAGGGCGTGGCCAGCCTCGTGGTAGGCCGTGTTGCGGCGCTCTTCCTCCGGCATGACCATGCTCTTGCGCTCCGGGCCCATGAGGATCTTGTCCTTGGCCTTCTCAAAGTCCTGCATCTCGACGGTGCGCGCATTGCGGCGCGCAGCCATCAGAGCCGCTTCATTGCACAGGTTAGCCAGGTCGGCGCCGCTCATGCCGGGCGTGCCGCGGGCGATGATCGCAGGGGCCACATCCTGGCCGATCGGGATCTTGCGCATGTGCACATTCAGGATCTGCTCGCGGCCGCGGATGTCGGGCAGCGTCACATACACCTGGCGGTCAAAACGACCAGGGCGCAGCAGCGCGGCGTCCAAGATGTCGGGACGGTTGGTGGCAGCCACCACGATCACCCCCAGGTTGGTCTCGAAGCCGTCCATCTCGACCAGCATCTGGTTCAGGGTCTGCTCGCGCTCATCATTGCCGCCGCCCAAGCCTGCACCGCGCTGGCGGCCCACGGCGTCGATTTCATCAATGAAGATGATGCAGGGGGCGTTCTTCTTGGCGTTCTCGAACATGTCGCGCACGCGGGCCGCACCCACGCCAACGAACATTTCTACAAAATCCGAGCCCGAGATGCTGAAGAACGGCACCTTGGCTTCGCCCGCAATGGACTTGGCCAGCAAAGTCTTACCGGTACCGGGAGGGCCGACCAGCAGGAGGCCACGGGGAATACGGCCACCCAGCTTTTGGAACTTCTGCGGGTCCTTCAGGAAGTCCACGACTTCCTTGACTTCTTCCTTGGCCTCGTCGCAGCCAGCGACGTCCGCAAACGTGACCTGGTTGTTATTCTCGTCCAGCATGCGCGCCTTGCTCTTGCCGAAGCTGAAGGCGCCGCCCTTGCCGCCGCCCTGCATCTGGCGCATGAAGTACACCCATACGCCAATCAGCAGCAGCATGGGGCCCCAGCTGACCAGAAGGGTCATTAGCAGGGAACCTTCCTCACGGGGCTTCACGTCGAACTTGACGTTATGGTTCAGCAGGTCGCCCACCAGACCACGGTCCAACACCGAGGCATTCGTGCGGATTTTGCGGTCATCGGTCGTGACCGCCACAATCTCGCCGCCGCTCAGCCCTTCAGGAATGGTGGCGCTTTTGATGCGGTTGTTGCGAACTTCGTCAAGAAACTCGGAATACCCGACGTGGCCTGCACTGGCGCCGCTGCGGGTGTCAAACTGTTTGAACACCGTGAACAGCACCATGGCGATGACCAGCCATACGGCAATTTTTGAAAACCACTGATTGTTCAAGCGGGGCTCCAGTTGCGGGGAACAGAAAACGGACACACTGCCGTCACGGCACGCATGTGCGGCCCATTTTAGGTCTTTCAAGCCACGGGGCCAGCCCTATTCCCCCTCACGCCCATGGAATCAGCGCGGGCTTTGGCGCCAAAGTTCACGGATTCTTGACCTGAGGCAAGCCTGGACAGGCTACTTTTTAAGCCCCATCCCCACCAGGAACGTTTCGGAGGACTTGTCGCGCGAAGCCTTGGGTTTCAAGGGCTTGACGACCTTGAAGGTCTGCCTGAACAAGGTGACCAGATCACTGTATCCACTGCCATGGAAAAGCTTGACCACCAAGGCGCCCTCCGGTTTCAAATGGTTGCAAGCGAAATCGACAGCCAACTCCACCAGGTGCGCAATCCGCGCTGCATCGGCCGACTCGATGCCCGACAGGTTGGGCGCCATGTCCGACACCACCACATCCACCACCCGGCCGTCGAGCGCCTGCTCCAGGCGCTCCAGCACTTCGGGCTCCCGAAAATCGCCGTTCAGGTAGGTGACACCTTCAATCGGCTCCATGGGCAAGATGTCCAACGCAATGATCGCTCCGTTGAGCTGCCCCGCTGCAGCACCCGAGGGTGACAGGCGCCGGCGCAGATACTGGCTCCATGCCCCCGGGGTAGAGCCCAGATCGACGACCGTATATCCCGGCTTGATAAGGCCCAGTTGCTCGTCAATCTCCTTGAGCTTGTAGGCGGCACGGGCGCGGTAACCCTCCTTCTGTGCCAATTTGACATAGGTGTCGTTCACGTGGTCGTTGAGCCACGCCTTGTTCACCTTTTTGCTCTGGGTTTTGACTTTCATATGGCGGTATTGTCTCTCGACAATCTCTCCAGTGGCGGACCTGCCCCCCAGCGCTGCGCACGGCAGCCGGAATTACGTCCAGCCGGGCCGCAGACATAATACGGGGATGCCCCAAATTCAACTGACTCCTGCCGAGCGCCGGGAACAACGCGCCGCTGCCCACCACCTGGACCCCGTGGTCCTGATTGGCGGCGATGGCCTCACCCCCGCCGTCAAGAAGGAAATTGACGCCGCCCTCAACGCCCATGGCCTGATCAAGGTGCGTGTTTTCAACGATGACCGCACCGCGCGCGAGCTGATGTACCAGGAGCTGACCGCTGAACTCAACGCCGCGCCTATCCAGCACATCGGCAAGCTGCTGGTGCTGTGGCGGCCTCAGCCCGTGAAGGAACGCGCTGTCGATGAAGACCGGATGCCCGGCCCCCGCGACGTCAAGGTGCTCAAGTACAGCAAGCGGGGTGGCCAACGCCCCGAGATCAAGCAGTTGCGCGTGCTCGGTAACCAGCGCCTCACCTCGGGCGGCCAGATCAAGCGGGCGAAGCCCAAGCAAAAATCCATCAAGAAGCGTCAGGCCGACTGATGAGCCACGATGCAGGCTCGGCAGTACCTGCAACCGTTGCAGCACCTGCCGGCAAGGCGCCCACGCGCCACATCCTCTGCATGAAATGGGGCACGAAATACGGCCCCGAATACGTCAACCGGCTGTATGCCATGGTGCGCAGGCACCTGAGCGGGGATTTTCGCTTTGTCTGTCTTACCGATGACAGCACCGGCATCCGCAGCGAAGTGCAATGCCTGCCCATTCCCGCACTGGATCTGCCGCCCGGCATTCCCGAGCGGGGCTGGACCAAGCTGGCCACCTTCAGCGCAGATTTGCACGGGCTGCGCGGCACGGCCCTGTTTCTGGACGTGGATGTGGTCATCACCGGCAGCCTGGATGATTTTTTCACCCAACCCGGCGAATTTCTGATCATTCACGACTACAAGCGTCCGTGGCGCATCACCGGCAACTCGTCCGTGTACCGCTTTGAACTGGGTGCGCACCCCGATGTGCTGGCGTATTTTCGCGAGCACTTCGCCGAAATCCGGGCACAGTTCCGCAATGAGCAAGCCTACCTGTCAGACTTCTTGCACAAGCAGGGCAAGCTGCAATACTGGCCCGCCGCGTGGTGCCCCAGTTTCAAGTACCACGGAATCCCCCCCTGGCCTACCAACTACTGGCGCGCGCCGTTTGTGCCGGAAGGTGCACGCATCGTGATTTTTCATGGGGAATGCAACCCCCCGGATGCCCTGGCGGGCCGGCGCAACCGGCGGTTTCGCTACATCCGCCCAGCCACCTGGGTGGCGGAACACTGGCACGAATAGGCGCGGCGGCGGGCCGGCTTGTTCTAAAAAAAGTCTATGCCGCAGTAGATTTGTCAGCGAATCGCTCGCTTGACCGTCAATCGCTGGCGGACCGCTCTTCCTCTGCCGCGTGCGCTCCCGGCCGCAGCGTTTGCCACAACACTGCCAAGGCGCAGCCCCATTGCGCTGCGTACATCACCGTCCCCACGCTGTGCCACAGACGCAAGTCCTGCCTGGCCACAATGCGGGGCGCAACGCCAAACTGGTTGAGCAACGCCAGCAGCAGGCCACCGAGAACGAACAGCATGGCAGCGCGTGCCCAAGGATATTGGGCCACCCCATGCCGAGGCCTGGACAAGAGCAGCAGCACCACACAACACACCACCGCCACCCAGGTCTGAGCCGCAAACAGCTTGGCCGCCATGTTGCCCGCCATCGTGGGCGAAGGCAGATGGGCAAACAGCATGGGCACGACCAGAAACCCGATGGTGGTCAAACTGCCCCACCAAAGTGCAGCGACCAGGGCAGGAAAGCGGTGGGACATGCCGTGCACGTTCACTGGTAGCTGACCGCCACCACTTCGTAGCGGCGAATGCCGCCAGGGGCCTGCACTTCGGCGGTGTCGCCCTCTTCCTTGCCAATCAGCGCACGCGCGATGGGGCTGGAAATATTGATCAAGCCTCGCTTGAGGTCCGCCTCGTCTTCGCCCACGATCTGGTACTTCACCGTATCACCAGAGTCTTCGTCCTCCAGTTCGACCGTGGCACCAAACACCACCTTGCCGCCACCATCGACCGCACTGGGGTCAATGACCTGGGCTACCGAGAGCTTGCCCTCGATCTCCTGAATGCGGCCTTCGATAAAGCCCTGGCGGTCCTTGGCTGCGTCGTAGTCGGCGTTTTCGCTCAGGTCACCCTGCGCGCGCGCTTCGGCAATGGCAGCGATCACCGCAGGACGCTCCACGGTCTTGAGGCGGTGCAGCTCTTCCTTGAGCATTTCAGCGCCGCGCTTGGTAATGGGAATGGTGGCCATGCGATTGAGTCTCCACAAGTCAAAACGGTGAAAGTGCAAGGCACTTCCACCGATCTTTCGCCACGCTGCTCCCCACAAAACATTGGGGGGTGCACGTGGCACATCTACAAAAGGAAACCGCCGCACGTTGCCGCGCGGCGGTGTTGGTTCAGTGGCGATTATGCCGTGTTTGCGGCGGCCAAAGCCACCGCAAAAACCCGGTCAGGCCGCCAGCTGGGCGTGCAGTTCCTGCACGGAATACACGTCGAGCTTGTCCAGGTACTTCATGCCTTCCACGGCCGCCTCCGCACCAAAGATGGTGGTAAAGGTGGTCACCCGGGCCAGCAGCGACGAGGTGCGGATCGCACGCGAATCGGCAATTGCGTTGCGGCGTTCTTCCACCGTGTTGATGACCATGACAATCTCGTTGTTCTTGATCATGTCCACGA
>ERZ778028.1194-NODE-1194-length-31876-cov-9.367462_pt1 | contig 31876 bp, 33 predicted proteins | sample MGYA00375758_ERZ778028 | MGnify/ENA primary metagenome ERZ778028 (study PRJEB29350, sample SAMN05389828) | bioreactor metagenome | isolation source: Thiocyanate bioreactor | place: South Africa: University of Cape Town | collected 2014-03-17 ...
TGATACCATCCACGTGGTCTGATCCGTAATGATTCGAATATCCCGTTGCCCCGTGCAGTTCAAAGCCAAAGCAGATGACAAAAGTTTGCACTCTAGTTTGCACCTATCATCATGCCTCCGGTGCGGTATCGCGGATCGTCGCCAGCGAGGCGGTACGTACGCAGCTCACGACTCGAAATATGCTAATGCGATGCTGTTGCAGCGGGCGGTCCCCTAACCGGCGACGTGATCTGCGTGCGTTCAATTTGTTGTGTGTATGTTTCTAGCTAATCCCTTGGTAGAAGGAGCGCACAGTCGTAGCCCGTCGCCCGGTCGTGGGTCGACTGGACGTGCTGGCGGTCGTCGTCGAAGCCCGTCGCCGTACAATAGGAATGGCGCTGCCTCACCGCGTCGTCGTCGCTCCCGCTCGCCGTACGTTTTCATTCCTGTACACCGTTTGGCTGACTGTGCAAGACAGTGTACCGAATCAGGAACCTGCCCAGCAACCAATGCGCGCCCTTCCGGCCGCACCACCGGCATCTTCGCAAATGGCCGCACCACCGGCATTTTCTTTGTTTCCCTTTCCTGTTCGCTTCCCCGTCCCCCCACCCACCCCGATGGCGGCACCGCGGCCGGCAGACCCACAGGATACGTTTGCCGTCTTACAGCGGATCGAGCAGGTGCGACGGTTGAATTCAGTTCAACCTTTTCTTACCCCATCGCAGCAACTCCAACGCAACACAGAGGAGATTGAGCGTCACCGTCAGTTACTCGAGCGACTCGTAGGTCTGCTCTCGAACGCTGCTGCTCCTGCCTCGAGCGCTGCGCCTCCGAGCTTGAAAGAACTCGACCAGCCTCGCGCGCCGTCGCCAGCGACCGAACGGAACCGCAACGACAGGAGTCGCAGCAGGAGTCCCGCGAGGAGCGCCAGTCGGAGTCCTAACCGAAACGCCAGCGGAAACAACAATAGGAGCCGCACCCCGAGCCCGTCGCCCAAAGCGCGTAGCGAGTACAACGACGAGCATGACGAGGACATGGTCGATTATTCGGACGATGTCGATGACGAGCCTAGCGAAAACGAGTCCGCACCTTCAAAGGAAAGTACTACAACTGTCAAGTCGACTGCGGCCGGTGACGACGACGACGGGGACCTGGTCATCTCTTTCAACGATGAAGATGTCATTGTTCCCGCGGCGCAACCAGAGGTGGCCAAGCAGACTGACGCAAAAAGCACGCCTGTCAAGGATAGAAAGAGCAAGAGTAGCAGCACAGCCACAGCAGCCCAGTGTTTGCTATGCGGCAGCTCTGCCCATGGCATGAGCGAGTGCTCGTATGATCACTTTGTGGTCCGATACGCTGCCCGAATGACTAACGAAGCAGCGCCTCCTCTCCGCGGAACGCGCTAGCCGCATCATTTGTACAATATCGATGTTACAAGGTACATTATAATCTTTGTTCCTATACAATCCGCCCATCAAATTTACACAATTAAACTCCGTCCAGCCACTTTTTGTAGTACTCACAGTTGGACGGTCTTACAGGCCCCGTATCCGAGCAGAACTTGAAAAGCTACCATCAAGTCAGAAAAGAGCCGATCGACAGTAGGAATCGTACAGGACAAACGCCACAGGGCGCCTCTGTGAGCCCGTTGGTCATGCTGGATGTGCGCAGGGCTCGGTAGGAACCCGAAGCGAGCATTTCGATTTTCCCATCAAATACGAGCGTTGTGAGGATGGACTCGATATCCTCGCGACTCAGCGGCACTTTGCTGATGCCCGACCTGGCGACCACCTCCACCATTTCATCAATCTTGGGGAACCCTTCGTGCGTGAGGGCAAACACGTCATTGCGATCCCTCGGGATGCTCTGGTTGGATGTGAGAAAGACGGCACGCAAACAAAAAACGCACCTTGGACGCAATGTATTTAAAGCAGTACGTTTGAAGCATGTCAATGAACACAGAGTCAAATTCCTGCTCGCTGTACCACGCACCACCGGTAATATTGCGCGAGGGCTCTATCTCATACAGCATGTACAGTTTCTTATTCTTGCTCTAAATGGCAAACGTGAGCGTCCAAGGCAGGCATCCCACGGCTCCACGTACCTCTACGCTCTTGACGCTCTTGATAATCTTTCTCGACTCGAGGCTTTTGAGTACTTTGGTGATCTGGTTCTGCTGCAGGTTGCTGCGGTTTCTAATGTCGCGAGTCCAGATGCCCTTGTTGTCGGTCTGCTTGATTAAAAGGTAAATGAGCTTCTCGTCCTGGTTCAGGTGTGTCATGCGAGCAGTGTCTTGCGCCTTCGTCTCCTGGTAGGCAATCTGCGAGCCGATTCGCAGGAAGCAGATCAGTCCCTTGCGTGACAGTCCGTTGATGGTGTCGGCTTTATCGGTAAGACTCATCCCCGTGATTTGGTCATCGCCCAACCCCGCGGGATTTCTCCGACACAGTTCAAGAAAAGCGCGCTCATTGGGAGTCAGCGCTGCGTCGCTCGACGACGATGAAGCGCCGGTGGCCCCGCCGCCAGTCGGTCCGCCCGACCCCACCACGTCCATCGCCAACACCTCCATGGCGCAGATGGATTGCAAACTGCAAAATCGTGACGTCACAAATGTTATGACGCAACCTGCAATTCCTGTGCAATTCGGTTACCCGTTGAAGGGACTTTCATCCTTATCGATCGTAATGCGACCAATCCGATAACGATATTGCGACTCGTTTATTTTCATCCAATGGCTGTCACTACGTTCGATTCCTTTTTCCTTTTTAGGAAAGCCCGCCCAACGTGCGCACGTTCGTGTCCGGCAAAGGACTGCCCTGCGCCGCGGTCGTCTTTTCTTCACCGGCTCGCGCACGGAGGGCTCCCGCTGCTCCTCTTCCTTTAGGAGGTTGGTGGTTTCCAGCGGAGGTTTTTTCGGTGCCGTCGCTGTGTCTTCCTTCACCCTTGGTCGGTGGACGCCGGCGCGTGACGTGTCAGCACTTGTGCCCCTTTGACCGGTTGCGTGGGCGCACACGGGTTCCGCGCGCTTTTGCGTAAGAGTTGTTTTCACGCGCGCGATCCCTGGTCGTCGGTGAGCGTTCGAGTCCCTCGCGCGCTGCCTTTCCCTTATTTGTGGGTATTGAAAGGGTCGCTTGTTCCTGCCCGCTCGAATGGATCTTGCGAGCGTAGCGATCGTCGCTGGTGTCGCTGTCCTCGTCCTATCAACGTTTCAGCTTCTCGTTAGGCGCTTCCGGCGGTCAGAGTGCGTTTTGCTTCTCAGCATAACTTGACAGCCCGTTCTGACTTTTTTTTTGTAGGCGTTCGCTCCTTCCGTTCCACGATTCAAAGACATCGTCGTCAGAGGTCAGCAGGTATAAAAGCGGCATGGTGGTGTCGAGATGGAATCCCGTGACTCGGTCAGCCACACCGATTGGTGTGTCGCCGCCGCCCCTGCGTGCGGACACCAACATCGAAAACGAAAATGACTCGAACAGTCGCGCGATCACTGCCGGCAGTGGCAGCATCAGCCCAGGCGTCGATCATTTGATGTCGCCTTTCTTTCCTTCCTTTGACCGGAGTACGCTCTCGAATCTGCTTGTACTTATATACTGACATGTTACTAGAAGATGCAATGGAGCATGCCAATAAGGAGGCTCTCTTGTACATTTGCCGGAAAAAGAGGAATATGGAGATTATGGACTCTGACGTTGCTTCTGGCGCCGGCTGGAGGAGATTCGCAATGATCAATCACCATCTGAAGAGCGTTCAGACTGATCTCTCTCGACTTTCATTGTAGATACATGCTTGTCTTATCAACCGAGCATGCGCTTTTGCATTTGCGAAAGTGACAGACCGCAGATATACATGTCTGCCGTCTCTTTTTGATTGTTTGCATTATTAGGCTCCCCATCGATCATCCATGAATATGTTTTTTAATCGCAGTATTCGACATATGAGGCGTAGAGGCTATACCCTCTACTTACAATCTAGGCATGCTTGTCATGCGTTCCGTGTGCTGCTGGCAGCCATTCTACTATTTTTATCTTTGTATCCGTTGCATTATTGTCTTGTCGAGATCATCATAATATAATCAATTAGTACTATTGAGACATTTGGGTCTTTCCATGATGTGCCGAGCGGCTCGTCAACTGAAGTAGTGAATTACGCAGCGTGTTGGGCTTTTGCTATTGCTTATTTTGCAAGCGAATAGCAAAGCTGGCATGCTGAATTCGTGCTAATCACATGATCTGAATTTGCGCGGGAAAACCTGCCAACGCGCATCCGCTTGTCATGTCACGATGCGGCTGGGGCAACCTGTCCAAGCGACCCTCAACGGGCTCTGCTGAAGGGGGGCTACGTGACGGCGACATTCGCTCGCTTTTTGGGTTTGTTGGGTCGCCTGCTACGGGATCGGCCGACAATACGCAGCTTAGTCCTCGCACGGCGCTCGAAAAGTGTACGTTCAGTCGGGCACGGTCTATGCGTCAAAATTGCGTGGTGTCGCTCTATTTTGTGATTAATTTTAATTTTAATAATTATGAGTACTGTACGGAATACTGGTTTGGCTCACTGTTTTTATGACGTCCAGATTTTGGCTTTTCCCACTTTCGCGGAGATCAAGAGGCTGTCGTGAGAGCGGCAGTTGAAGGCCGTGATGTTTTTGTGCTCCAGCCGACCGGTGCCGGCAAGAGTATTTGTTTTCAGCTTCCTGCGCTCATGGCGCCACCGGGTGCCGTAACGGTGGTAGTATCGCCATTGATCGCGCTGATTGATAACCAAGTCGATGCTCTCAAGCGCAAGGGGATCAAAGCGACCGCATTCAATTCAACACAAACTGATGCCAACGTACGTGGTGTCGGAGTTAGCAATTATCTGTGTGCATTCTTTGCGTATTTTATGTGCATGTCTACTGCTTTTTGTTGTTTTATCTTTTTTTTAATTTGCTGATCGACGACTGTCTGGTAGCGTCAAGCAATCATAGACGACTTGCTGTCGCGGCGACCATCTACCCGCCTACTTTATGTAACACCTGAGCTTATGGCGACGCGCACCTTTAAAGGCGTATTGCGGGCGATGGCGAGGAACGGTAACTTTTCGCGGTTTGTCATTGATGAGGCGCATTGCATCAGCGAGTGGGGCCACGACTTTCGCTCCGCGTATCTCTCCTTGGGCGACGTCCGCCAGGAGCATGCGGGCATTCCCATTATGGCGCTAACGGCGACGGCCACCGCGCGTGTGCAAAGCGAGATTATTTCCATCCTTGGGCTTCGGAAGAACGCCGCCGTGTTCAAGAGCGACTTTGATCGGCCAAACCTCTGCTACTCTGTGCGCTACAAGGACCTCTTGGATAGCCCGCTCGAGGACCTCGCCGTACTCATTAACGAAAGTACGATCTCTTTTGCTTTTTCAATTATGCGCTAACATATGCAGACGATTACGAGTGCGGAATTGTGTATTGTTTCCGGCGCAACGACTGCGACGCCGTAGCCTCCTATCTGCGCGCCAAGGGGATATCCGCGGAAGGCACGAATCAACTTTATATAATTGTTTTCTAATGCATGCTGCGCAGCGTATCATGCGGGGCTGTCTCCACCCGCGCGCGAGGCCGCTCAGTCGAACTGGTCACGGGGCGTGACGCGCGTCGTTGTTGCAACGATCAGCTTTGGCATGGGCGTTGACAAGGAGAATGTTCGCCTCGTGGCGCACTGGTGCATCCCGCAGTCCCTGGAGGGCTACTACCAAGAGAGCGGCCGCGCCGGCCGTGATGGCAATGCCGCCGACTGCGTCCTCTACTACTCGACAGAGGACTATAACTCGCGGCGGCACTTTCTCGGCGTCAACGAGCAGAGGCAAAAGGAAAAACCGTCAATGCGCAACGAGAAAGGTGCCGTGCCTTCTATTTATATTTCAGCTAACACTGTGAGCAGCGGCGATGCAGAGCCTGACTGCAGTTTGCAAGTTTGCCACCGAGGCGTGCTGTCGGCGGACGCACATCCTGACGTACTTGAACGCGGCGTACAATGACGCCGACGCGGACGCGCCTGCACCGGCAGTTTCGTGCCACCGGATGTGTGACGTCTGCAAGGATCCTTCGGGCGTCCGCAAGGTCATCGAGCGCCTTGCCGCGGTCGAGGTCAAGGCGTCGCTGGCAAAGGGCCCGCGCTGGAACGACCCGGCCGACGACCAGCTCTGGGAAAACGCCGGCGACATTGGCAGCGGCTCCGACGACAGCGACAGCGAAGGGCGTGGCGTGCGTAGCCCTTTTGCTTTCTATTGGCCGCTTACGCTCTTGGCGGCCCACAGGGACTCGAGTACTCGGTCATGTCGGGCGGAAGAGGCAAGCGCCGCGGCGACGACGCCGACAACAGGTACAGGGCCAAAAAGTTTAGGAAAAGGGACAACGACGACGACGAAAACCTCCCTCTCTTTGAGCGCGTCTTTGGAAAGACGGCCACGTGGAAGCCGGCTACGTCCGACTCGTCGTCACTTATCAGCCCCGATGCGACGGACCTCATCGACCCGACGTCGACGGCGGTGCTTGACCTCCCGCTGGCGCGGCGGGCAGGCGCCCTCACCCTTTTGCGCGCTGCGCTATCTGAGAACGCCGCAGCGGCCACCGAGCCGGCCACATGGGATGTCCAGGAGGTATCGCGCGAGGTGGAGCATCGATTGTTTTCCAAGTGCAGCACTGCGACAGGCTACAGAACGGCGTCAACGGGCCTCCTGGTCGCCGTCCGCGCCGCTACAAGGGAGAACAGATTGGCTGACGTAATTGGATTGGCGGGGCAGGAGGACGAGGAGGAGCCGAAAGAGGAGCCGAAGGAGGAGCCGGAGCTCCAATCAGCAATCGACGTCGACGACGTCGAGCAAGTAAGCGACGAAGTGGGTACGCTGAGGTCCACGTGGTTGATATTCCTCACACTTTATAGCGCCAATTCAATCGGTCCGCGCTCCGACGCCGCCGCCCGTCCGTGCACCAACGCCGCCGCCCGTCCGCGCCCCAACGCCGCCGCCGGTTGCGAGCCGGTCCCTGTCTGACTACAAAATGCTGGTGGCCACGTGGTGTAGGGATGCGCTTCAGCCGTACTATGCGTCCAAGCGCATTGACCGCGACACCTTCAAGGACATTGCGCGCAGTGCGACGTCGCGCATGATGAGCGACTATGAGGAGGGCGTCACGGGAGACGGCGAGGAGCGCGTTCATCGCCACGTGGTTGCTGAGCTGCAACAGCGCGGCATTCAGCATCCGTAGCGTATTTCGTGTACATTTTTGATATTACTCTGTGACATTAGAATCTCAACTATTAGTTTGTACAGTATAGCCAACTGAAATGCGAATAGAACACGGCTGCATTACAATACATACAATTACAAATTAGGCAAATCTGGCGCGCTTATTCGCATCGTCTTCGGCCATCGCCGGCGGCGGCGTCGACTCTACGTAATTATCGTCGTCGTCGTCATTCTCCTGCTGCTGCTCGCTCACGCCGACCGACGGCCACCGCGCCGACGGCACGCTGCTGACCCCTGTCGCCTGCGTCCTCGTCGCCGCAGTCGTGCCCGTCGCCGTGCTGCTCTCGTCCGCCGCCGTCTCGGGCGTCTGCGTGGCGAGCACGAGCTGCACGTCAAAGGCGCCGCTCATCGCCAAGTCAAATATAATTGGCCTAAAATCTTTTAGAATTTCAAATATGTGAACAAGGCAATACGTACTTTCCCGTCTGCGTAAAGTGTACACCAATAGTTTCGTTTGCGCTGACGCTCTCGCAAAAGGATACAAAGGCGCGCAGCTCGCGCAGGTTAAACGTCAGCTCGCACGGCCGCACGACATCAAACTGCTCGAAGTCACGCGCCATGAGCGACACGCGCGTCTGCATCCCTCTCGCTCCCGACGCTGTGCGCCCGTGAGCACAACGAGAACAGCACAAAGAGGCGTACTGGGATCGAGATGGTTGCACATTGTGAGCCCGCTTTGCTTGACGTCCCACGTAATCTCGTCCAGCCCGCTCGCAAACTTGCCCACCCAGTCGCCGCCGAGCTCCCGCGCCGTCGTGGCTACATGGCAGTCCATGCTGGATTTGTCAAAGACGGGGCGCGCTGTCGCAGTCGCCTCGCAGTTGATCTTTACGGTGCGCTTGACGCCGATCTTGTAATGGAACTGGAGAACAACGCGATGCTGGTCGGGGTAGGAAAAGGATGACGTCGCGGCGGGACTGTCGGGGGCGGTCGACAGGGAAAAGAGCGAAAGGGAAGATGTGTCGAGGCGGCCACGGAAGGCTGACAAAAAGGCCTAGATAATATTCAGCAAACATGGAAGAAAAACAAACATGACACTACTCCAAATGCGCTCAATTTAAACATAAACACACAAAACCACAGCGCCTTCCACTCTTCCTTTCAGCCGTACCTTTACGAGGACGCGGCAGTTTGCGATGGCGCCACTCGGGGTGTCCCGCGAGCGCGCCCTATCGGCCTCGGTCGCCGACATTCGCTCAAAAAAGGAAGGCAGAAAGGTGAACGCCACATATGCGCTTCGTGAGGAGTTTACGCTCGTCAACGTCAACTGCAGGCAGGCATCATGCGGGTCAGGGCGCGAACATGGTGCACGAAAGATCATCGCACCTTGTCTCGATGAAGCTGCATCGTCATCTCTTCTGACATCTTGCCGAGAAACGTCACGGCGCGCGAAAACGCTGTCCACACCCATTAGTTCTAGCAACGAGGGAGGCGCACGCACCCTTCAAATTCGGCCCGGCAATCTCCAGCTCCATCGTCAGCGCCACCCAGCTGTGATGATTCGATTTTCCCGCCAAAAAATCGATTGCAATCCATTTTGGGCTTTTGACCCAATTGAGATTCTCTCAAACAACAAAGTGGGCCGCGCGCCTCGCGATCCACCGAGTAGGCAATACACTTTACAATTTTTGCTGTTCTTTTCTCTATGCGAGTGACACTTTGATACTGTATCTTCAAGCGCGCGTTTATTCTCAAAAGCGATAAAAGACAACACAAACACTCATGCGTTCTTCAAACCTAATCCGACTTCTGCCTCTTCGAGTCCCGGCCACCCTTGCCCATCATTCTCCTCTTGGCCGGGTTGCTCTTATTGCCGCTGTGGCCCTTGCGCCTCTTCGTCTGCTCCTCCGCAACGTGAACGTAATACTTTTCATTCTCCTCGCCGGTGAGCGCGGTGAACGTGGGCTTGACGCCGTTGAACTCGACGCCCTGCTCGGTCAGCGCGGTGGCCGCGCGGCCGGCGCTGCCGGGTGCAGCAAAGCGCACGTAGCCCGACGCGTTGCCGCGCGAGTAGTCGATAAACTGGACGGTGCCGTACTCGCCAAAGAGATCCTTGAGCGACTCGCGCGAGATCGTCTCGCCGGCATTGATGTTTTCAATCTTGACAACAGTGTCCTCCTGGGCGAGCGACACAGTGATGGCAGCAGCAGCGGCGGCGGGCGCCGAGGCATTGCCGTTGTCCGACTTGGTGGCGCGCTTGGCCTTGCGCTCCTCATATTCGTTCTTCTTCTGCTCGCTGAACTCGGTCCTACAAAGCAAGAATGATCAGTTTCACGCTGCATGCCGCAATGTCGAGCGCACTTTGACATGGTGATCAGCTTGCTGTCGCCAAAGGAGCGCTCGGTCTCCTTGAGCCACTCGGCAGCAGCCTCCTCAGTGGCAAACTCGACAAACACTGAGCCCTTGAACGCGCGCGTCTCGATCGTGCGGCGCATGCGGACAGAGAGGATCTGAGCGGGGGTGCTCGTCGAGGCAAAGAACGCCTCGAGGGCCTCGAGCGTCGTATCGAGAGGGAAGCCCTTCTACTCACAAGGCTCGTTAGAATCTGAAAAACAAGGAGGAGCCACGACATTCATGTTTCATGTGTACAACAACAAACAACAGATCGTCGGGTGACGTACAGCGTAGATGGTGCGCTTGGTGGCATCAATGTCCTCGGGGATCGGCGTGGCGCGCTTGACCATCTTGCGGTCCTCGCTCACATGGAGGAGATCCTTGGAGAGAAGGAGAGAGTCCACAAGGAGCTCGTTGTCGGTGGTCAGATCGCGGACGCGCTTGAAGGTAGAGATCGCCGAGATCGGGACCCCTATTCAGGATTTAATTAGCAAGAGTAAAAAAAATAGAAAATAAATTCAAATACAACATAAATGCACATGTATAATAGTTAAAATGCTTCGCTAGAGCCCTCCCCTCGTCGCTACGTACATCCTTCGTTCTTGTTGGCCAGATCCTTGAGGAAACGGTCGCGGGGGAAGTTGCTGTCGCTAAAGTAGAACTCAACCTGCTTCAGCACCTTGGCCATAAGCTCAGACTAGAAGCGCAGAGCGCATGTCAGCACTGGTGAACAAATAAGCGACCGGCGAAATGAGAGTACCTTGTCGGTCTCGGCCATGATGTCGACGGAGACGGAGGGAAGTTTGGAACCACGCGGAACACGACCACGTGGACGAACTTGAGGAACTGCAAACATCTGACGACCCCCTGATCAGGCCCAGCGCTGGTTCCCGCGCGCGATCTGAGGCTGGTTTGGGTGTCTGGCGGCTCTGTTTGGCTGTGTTAAGCGGCGGGCTGTAGAGGCAGTGAGTGTCGAGTTGAGATGCGCTGAATAGGTGCCTGCTGATACTGCGCATGATGATTCGGTATCGAGGTGTGCTGGCGGCGGCGGGTCTCGCTCTCGCTTCGCTTTGGGTTTTATCGACACTTTTCCTTTGGAGTTACGACGCGCCCGGCGCGCATGCGTCGCGCCTTTACTGGGATAATGCGACCGCAGTTGCTCTTGACAATGTTATCATGGGCGATGAGGATACCGGGCTCTTTTGGTTTGTTCACGTACGCGTGCTAGCTTTGTTGGACATGGCTGACACTTTGCTTGCAGGTGAGCGATCTTCACCTGAGCGCGTACCGAAAGGCCGCGACAGAAAACTTTCGTGCATTTCTGTCCGACGTCCCTCGCATGGTGAACCCTTCCCTCTATGTGATTACGGGAGATCTCACCGACGGTACGCTGCTTCATCTATCCCGCCTATCTCACCGTCCCCTCCAGCAAAGGACGCTGATCTTGTCCTCTCCGGCCAGCTTCTCTCCGAGTGGACAGAGTACGCGTCGCTCATCGAGCAGGCCAACTCGACAGGCTCGCTTGCGCCGTTCCTCGATCTCCGCGGCAACCACGACTGCTTCAATGTAGTTCGCCAGTCGCCGTCTCTTCTTCGCGACTACTACGATTCGTTCAGCGCGTCCCATTCGCGCAACGGAACCGCTTTTCGCGTCCCCGGCACCTCTGACGTAATTACATTTATATCGCTTGATGCATGTCCCGCGCGCGGCCCCTCGCGCCCATTCAACTTTTGGGGCGTGCTGGACGCCGACGCCGCTGCCGCGGCCGCCGCTCGCGTCGCCGCCGCACCACCCGGCCACGTCATCCTTCTCGGCCACTACCCTCGTGCCATCTTACGTGAAGGTGACTTTTCGGGCGTTCTTGGCGGCGCGTCCGCATACCTTTGCGGTCATCTTCACACGCTGCTCGGCCTCGCCCCCCGCATGCACGCCTACCACGCCGACGCACAAAGCCTCGAGCTCGAAGTGGGCGACCTCAAGGACAATCGCCGCTTCCGCGTGGTGCTCTTTGACCATGGTCTGATGAGCTCGGCCGACATGGACCTCGACGCGCCGTGGCCGCGCATCGTCATCACCAACCCAAAGGACGCGCGGTACTCGCTGCCCGGCCGCGAGCCGCTGCACAGACTGCGCGCCTCGACGCACGTGCGCGTCGCGTGGTTTGGCGACGCGCCGCCGGCACGTGTTAGTGTGCGCATTGACGGGGAGGCGTGGCGCTCGCCGCCGTTTGTCTACCGAAAGCCGCTCATCGCGTTCGAATGGGATCCACGTGGTCTCGCGCTTGACGAGACGCACGTCATTCAGGTGGCGGTCACGGACGAGCGCGGCGCGTCGTGCGAGTCTGCGCAGCCGTTTCGATTGGACGGGCGTCGGGAGGACCTCGACGGGTTTGGTGCGCTCCTCCTCACCTCGCCATTGCAAACTACAATAAAGTTTGCGGTCCTGGCTGCTGACTTTGTCACTGTTTTGCTGCTGCTCGCGGCGCCGCTCGGCGCTATCGCGAGGCGCGTCTTTCCCCCTTCTGTCGCCACATGGCCAATTTTCCCGCGTTCTTTTTACGCTCCGATTCGCGCCGTTCTCGCGGCCTTTGTAAGCCTCCCCTTCCGGCGTCCACTTTCTTATGCCGCGCTACTGCTGTACGGCTTGTACGCGCCGCTCGGCCCGTGGTTTGCCGGCCAATTCCTCTTCTCAGGGGCACAGCCTGACGCCCTTGGGGCCGCGTGGTCGCTATCGAGCACGGACCCGCGCGCCGTTGGGTGGTTCTACCTTGCTGGCATTGCCGAGGCCGGTGGCGCATTCCACCCGACGATGGACACGTGGATGCACGCCGTGCGGTTCCTCGTCTTTCTCTACCCAGTCGTAGCGCTGGACGCGGCGTTGGCGGGAACGGGCTGCGGTTGGGCGGGCACGACGGTCGCGGCGGCCTCGGCAGCTGCCATCATTAATGCTGCGAGCGGGGTTCATGGCCTCGCAGTGTTTTACGGATGGTGGACGTTTGTACTGGGACCGGCGAGCTCGTGGTGGGTAGCCGTCTGCGCCGCCATCTGGGTTGCTGGGAGAAGACACTAGACATGCAGCTGGGTCACAAGCAACATATTAAAATAATATTGTATTATAATTGTAGAAGTCCTACGATACGTGTACATAAAATATCAGCAATAAAGGCAATAAAGCATAAAATATTAGTAATAAAGACAAAGAAGCAAGAAGCGAAACACTTGCGAGCAGGATTACTTGAGCTGCGACCTAGTAGTAAAGGCGGGCTGCGTGGTCTCATTGCCCGCCAACCGCGAAAGCACCTCCACCACGTGATCAATTGTCGGGCGCACGGTGTAGTCGAGCGTAAAGATGGTCTTTACGAGCTCGCCCAGCGAGAAGCGCTCAATTTCAGTGTACTGCGGCACCATAAGGAACCGCTCGGCAAACATGCTGCGCTCAATCTCGACTTCGGTGCTGTTCTCCCAAGGGACGCGACGCGTCAGCAGCTCCCAAAAGATAACCGCCACCGAGAACACGTCGCTCGCAAAGTCTTCCTCGAGCGACCACGAGGCAGTCGGGTCGTGAATGTGAGCAAACACTTGAGGGGAGGCGTAGCGGAGCGACGAGCCCATCGCGAGCGTCGCAATCTCATCGTCACTATCACAAACCATTAGACACTGAATATTAAAAAAAAAAGGGACGTACGCAGTGCGCGCCGTGGTAAAGTCGCTGATGACCGGGAGCGGCCACCCTTCGCGGGAGAACTTGAGCAGCACGTGGCTCGACTTGATGTCGCGGTGCGCAACGGTCAGCGTGTGGATGGCCTGCACGCCAGCGGCAATGCCATTGGCGAGGTGGATAAGCAGGCTCGTCTGGAGCTGGCCAGTCGCCATGAAAGGCATGCGGCCAAACGAGCGCACAAAGTCTATGAAAGGACAAGAATTAGTTAAAATGAAATTTGAAAGGCAACAAAACCGGACGAAACCAGCAAAAACCGACAAAAAACCCACAAAAAACATGCATAACACATTTCATATCAAACATTTCATATTGCAAACGTACCGAAATCGGTATCCTGATGAAGGAACATGAACAGATCGGTATCATAGAGCTTTGTCACGATCGCCCTCGGCTCTTCCGAGAACGCGACGAGTCCAATAACGTTCGGGTGGAACGACAGCGTCCACAACAGACTCACCTCTGCGCGGAAGCGGTCCTCATTGAACTGCTCCGAGAGCAAAAGTCGGTCATTGAACAGCTTGACCGCCACCTGCGTGTCATCAACGCGCCTCGACAGCGTCACATCAACCAGCGTCGCAATGCTCACCTTGCCACTCGAGCTCGTCTACAATCACAAAACATGTCAGCAAACGCGGTAAAATACCAAAATATAAAATACCTTGAGGACAGGGCCGGGCTGCAGCGCCTCGTTAAAGTCAATAAGCAAAAAGCCGGGCAGAGACACCTCGAGCATCGTGTTGACGACCGTGTGGGCCGCCTCGTGAAGGTGCGAAGTCGAGTCGGCAAACTTGCTTGCGTTGCTGTACGAAAGTGCATTGCGGTACGTCTTGATGGCAGTCTATAGCGTCATGTGCGTCAGAAGATATAAAAGTGAATGTTATAGTGCCGTACCAGGGTCTCGACACCGCCAAACTCGTCAAGGATCATCTTGACGCGGTTCTGCCGCTTACGAATGATAACAATGACAACAACAAGAATAAGGATCAGAAGAGCGACAGCACCGATGGTCGCGCCAACAATAATCGTTCCATTCTGTCCAAGACCAGGCTCTATATCATCATTAAATATTTAGCTTGCTGATTTTTTACAATCTTTCGCGCACCTTCAATGATGTTGGACGAGTCGGACCGCGTGCTCACCGCCAGCCGCGCGCCAACCTTCTCGGTCTCGCCATCGAGGCCCGCCAGCAGCAGCACCTCGTACGCGACGGCCGGGCTCAGCGAATCAATCGTCGCATACGACTGGCCTGGAAAGACAAAATTTTCAGTCAGCAAACAGAAAGTGCAAACCAATGACGCACCTGCAGGGAAATCACCCGCGTGGGTGAACCCGTCGGTGACGTCGTCACGCGCAGTGTTGGTCGTCGTGCGGATGTAGGACGAGTAAAAAGTCGCATGTGCAGAAGCGACCCACGAAAAGGACAGCGACGTCTCCGTCGCCTCTTCAAGCTGCATGCCACTCGGAGCTGCACATCACGTGAGTACGCCAACTAAATATGTCACAAAAGCGTACGCGAAATGTACGTAGACGTCGCAATGATGGCCTCGACGACGTACCCTCTCGGGTCGACCGCGGCGACGGCAAAGCGATAGGCAGTGTTGGGGAAGAGGCCGCGAACGACGAGGCCGGGCTCGGTGAGACCAATTGCAGTGCCGTCATTGGCCAGCACAAAGGCGCTCGTGCCCATGGCGACCGAAACGGCAAAGGTAATGTTCTCGGTAGCATTCACAACCTTCCAGTCGAGCGTGACCGACACGGACGTCTTGCTCGTCCACTGCAGATCGGCAATGTTGCCGCGCGACGTAATAGGAACTGAAGAAAACCATCAGCAAACCATCAGCAAAAAACATTGAAAAATGCGCACTAAAGACACAGGGATTCTCAAAGGTGTCGGCCCACGTTCCGTTTGCGTAGCACTGGCGAATCGGCGGGCCCTCGTCGCTCTCGCGGTAGCCGTCGGGGCAAGTGCCGTTTGACGTATCGCCAGGCACCGCCGGCGGGAAGAAGGTCTCCTCAAGCACATCGCTCAGGCAGTTGTCATAGACCACTGTGTACAAATTCGCGTCAGAAACCGCTTCAATGAAACATGAATGCGTACCGTGGCAAGGACTGACGACTGTGCTGTTCCATGCGCCGTTCATCTGGCAAATACGCATAGGCGTACCAGCAAAGCCGCTGCCGCACTGACCGACCGCACGCTCACCGGCGCGCGTCTCTGACCAGTCGGCATTTTCATCAAACCGCGCAGGGCAAAGAATCGCTAAACCACCAACAAAACAACAGAAAAGAGCGAAAAATGTCAACAAAGCGACAATAAAAACCGCCAAATCGTACGCAGGCACGGCGACTGAATCGGTTCCCACATGCCGCTCGCGTCGCAAGAGCGCGACGGCGCGCCCTGGTAGCCGATCTCGCACTGCCCAGAGACGCCGACGGTAAGGGCGGGCACGGCGGGCCACTGCACATAGTCCTCGTAGATTGACGTGCACATGGTCTGCGAGCACGGGTTGACAATGTCGCCCCAGGTGCCCGTGATGGAGCACGGGCGAATGGGGGTGCCGTGGAAGCCAGCGGGGCACGGGCTCGTTGCGTCAAAGCCGGCCTCGGTGGTGTTCCAGAAGACGCCGCCAAGGCTGTTGGCGGGGCAGTGAATCGCTGCAGACCGTCATTTAGTACAGAATAACAAGAGGAACCACAGCAATCAATGGCAAAAAGGTCGAGTAAACACCCGAAACGCGACTGAAATTGCTTTCACAGTGCCAATAAATACAGAACAATTCAACAAATATCCAAGAACTACACTCCAACGTACTGGTGCACGGGTTGACGATCTCCTCCCATGTTCCATTGATATTGCAGTTCCTTGTGGGCTCTCCCTCAGTACCAGCCGGGCACCGACCGACCACTTCACTCGCGCCAGCCACCACGTCATCCCACGCGCCCAGCTTGCCCTCATCCACAGCGTTGCACGACAGCGCCACGCACGGGTTCGCCACGTGGGCAGCGTAGACGCCTTCCGCCGAGCAGTTGCGCATGGGCATTCCAGAGAAGCCCTCAACGCAAACACCAAGCACATTGGGCGTGAACGAGTCGCTCACGGGCCACCTTGCGTTCAGGTACGTCCCCGCGGGGCACTGCAGGCGCTCGCACGCGCCCGTGACGGCGCTCCAAACGCCGTCCGAATTGCAGGTACGCGTCGGAACGACATCATCAACACTGCCGTATCCCATGGTGCACTGCCCAACGGCAACGCTTCCCGCCAACGTAGCAACCCACGCGATATTGTTGGCGGTCTCTGCGGCGCACTCCATGCGCGCGCACGATCCCGAGATGGGCTGCCAGATGGCGTCGGTCGAGCAGACGCGCAGCACAACGCCCGAAAAGCCCTCATTGCAAGTGCCCATCGTGGTCATGCCAGCGCTGGTCACGTTCCACGACGCGTCGCCCTCACTGAGCGACGGGCACGTCTTGGGCACGCAGGGCGAGCCGCCGACCGCGTCCCACACGCCGTCCAGCGTGCACTGGCGCGTCGGCGCGCCCGTGTAGCCCGCAGCGCACATACCGGTCGCCGAAGAACCCGCCTGCGTCGCGGGCCACGAGCTCACGCCGTCGCTCGCAATCGCGGCGCACATCACCGCCTGGCAAAGCGGGCTCGGCATCGTCCAGACACCTTCCATCGTGCAGGAGCGGTACGTCGTGCCGCGGTAGCCAGCGACGCAAACGCCGTTCGCGCCCGAGCCGGCGGCAACGGTCGACGGCCACTCGGCATTGTACGACAAAAAGCCAGGCTCGCTCGTCGAGCACGCAATCTGGACGCACGGGTCGCTGATGGCAGAGTCCCACTGGCCGAGCGACGTGCACATGCGCTGCGGGCCGACGCCGCCGGCCGACGAAGCGTAACCAGCAACGCACACGCCTGTCACTAGCTTATTCAAGCCGGGCGCGGTGGGCCAGTTGGCGTGCTCGTCATTCTGAAGCGCGCCACAGGGCGTCGCGCTGCACGTGTTAATCGCAGCAGACCACGTGCCGTTCATCAGGCAGTCGCGCGAGGGAAGGCCAGTCGTGTGCTCGTAGCAGATGCCCTTTACGGAAGAGGTACCGGCAAAGGCCTCGGGGAAGGTGGCTTGCGCAACAGCATCATCAAGAGGAGAGCAAGTGAGACCTAAACAAAAGAAATCATCAGATCATTGTTGTCTAAAGTCACAAAACGTACGTGTGCAGGAACCAGTAATTGTGCCCCAGCCACCCATCGATCCGCACGAGCGCGTCGGAGAGCCAACATATCCGGCATCAGCATTGCACACGCCGGTTGCAGTCTCGCCAGCGTTCGTCGTCGGCCACGCGGCATTGACTTCATTGCGCGCGTCGCACGTGATCTGCACGCACGGGTTGGTGATATCGCCAAACGAGCCGTCGGCGAGGCACGGGCGCGTCGGGTTGCCGCGGAAGCCAGTCAGGCAAGTGCCGTAGGCGGTCGCGAGCGACATCGTCTCCAGCCACGACGCATTAGAGTCCGTCACGGCGACGCAGCGGTTCTCTAAACCATCCAAAAAAAAAAGTCAGAACAGCTTTCCAATCATACAACGCGACGCACGCTGGCAAGGCGACGCAATAGTGCCCCAGATGGCGTTGATGTCGCACGGGCGCGTCGGCGAGCCAGAAAACCCATTGACGCACGTGCCCTGCACATTCGAGGTGCCAGCGGGCACCGGCGACCACGTGGCGTCACCTTGGGTCACCTGCGCACAGTACCGCTCTACGCACACAGTAAGCACACGCCAGCATAAGCAATAGACGCACGGGTGCAGCGGTTGCTGACGTCAGTGCTCCACTGCCCTGTCGAAAGGCAGAGACGCGTCGGGTTGCCCTGATATCCAATGGCGCACGCGCCTGTGGCAAGCGTGTTGGCGGCCGTGTTGTGCGGCCACGCGGCGTTGTCAAAGTTTTCGGCATCGCACGTCAGGGCTGCAAGGTAGTTTAGATAAAAAAGTTGGCATATCAGAGGACGCACGGCTACAGACGCCCGACACGGCCGACCAGACACCGCCCGCCTCGCAGCGGCGCGTCACAGTACCAGTGTAGCCCGCAATGCACGTGCCAGTGACAAAATCTCCGGGTTTGGACTGCGGCCAATTGGCAAATTGGTAGTCATACGAGGCAGGGCAGTGAACCACTACAGTTTCACATCAGCAATCAACACTAATATAGAGCAAGAGCGCACTTGTGCAAGAGCCAGTGTGCGCCTCCCAAACACCGTTAACGTTGCAGCGGCGGCGAGGGCTGCCCACGTAGCCCTCAAAGCACACGCCGTCGACGGTCGACTCGGCAACGGCGCCCGGCCACGAAATCATGTTTGTCGAATCAACGACCGACGAGCACGCATTGCCTTTTCAAACGAACCGCTTTTCGTCAGTTTCACAAGAGATAAGCACAATACTCAAGCGTACGAAGACATTCGCCGGAAACCGGACCCCATGTTCCGGCATCACTGCACGACGAAGTAGGATTTCCATTGTAGCCCGCATCGCACGAGCCCACAATACCGCTCGTCATGCTGTTCGATTCCGGGAACGACGCGAAGCCAATCTTTGTCGCGGAGCACTTGAGGCCTACATTTCATATCAGCAAACTGGCACTATAGGTGTATAATAATGCGTACGAGTGCACGACGAAAATGCGCTGTCGGACCAAATGCCGTTGCTCAGGCACGCGCGCTCCGCAGACCCACCGTACCCGGCAATGCACGTGCCGGCAATCGTGGTGCCCGCATTGGCCGCATTGTACGTCGCATAGCCGACGTGCGTCGAGTAGTCGGCGGCGCACACGAGAACCGTGCAGGGAGACGTGACAGAGCCCCACGAGCCGGCCTGGCAGGTGGCAGTGGGATTCGTGTTGCCATAGTTGGTGATGCACGTTCCCGTGGCGACGGAGCCCGACGGGGTAAGGGGAAAGTTGGCGTTGCCCATCGTCGCGGCGGGGCAAGAGGGGGGCGGGGGGAGACCTGGGAAACAGGCAAAGAGTGAGCACGGCTAGAGACGAGCGCATAATGGCGAACCTGCGCAGGTCATCCCGTTGCCGGAGTAGCCTGCATTGCACCTGCAAGTGCCACCTGAGCATGACGCGTTGATATCACAAATTACATAGTTGAGATACAGTCGCGGGTAGTAATCCGAGAGTATATTATCGTTGTCATAGGTTTCCCACTCTATCCTCGCCGTATGGGTTTGGTAGAATCGAAAGATCGCCTGCAAATGAAAGTGAGCTATAGTAGCGCAAGTGCTTTTTGCTGCATACTGGTTCTCCTTGGCGGACGGCGGCTGTGACAAGGTCGGGCGAAAGGTCTAGCTTGAACCACCTTCAAACACAAAGGTGAGCGGTTAAACTATGAAGAGCAAACCGCGAGGCGTACTGTTGGCTTTTAAATATTCCAGATCTGCAATTATTGCTAGTTAATAACACTCTTATCCAAGCAGTTCTGAGAATTTGCGTACCCGTCGTCCGCATATCTGCTAAAAGTCTGTTTGGCGACCGAGGCAGACAAAGGATGAGAATTCCAAGTGACCGACGAGAGGGAACTAGGGGTCGTCAGTACACACGCACGCAACACAGTTCATATCATACATTGGTGCAACGGGGACGTCAACAGTCACAGTCGTAGAAAAGTCGGGTTCCCTATCGCTCTCTCCCTCGGCATAGTTCATCCTCAATTTCGTCGTCCCCGCCGCGCAAAAGCGCTCTCGGTTAGACTGCGCAAGTCGGTAAGCAAGCGGTCAAAACAAGGGTAAACTCCAACAAAGTCGTACCGGATTCACATGAAAAGCAACATAGGAAGCCACAATTGGGGCAGAGCCGTCGCCTTGGCTAGGCATGTGGTACGTATCGTAGTTCGAATTCGGACTGCTCTTTGACGTCCAAGCGCCATCGTGCGAGTCAATATAAGCCTCTAAAAATCATCATTACATTAGCTATTGCGTTGTGCACACAACCCGTTCCGTGCCTGCTATGCCGCACAACAGCGCGGCGAGCAGCAGCGCCGCGCCCGCTCTGCCGATCCTCATTTGCACTCGCGCTCACTTCGCAGGCGGCCGTCGTGTGAGGCAAAAACCCTCCCTGAGGCATGAGCCAATCAGGCGCGCGTGCTATTTTCATTGACCAATCGAATGCTCTTTAGGGGTCTGCCGACCTAGGAAGCATCAATCGTCCAATCGAGCTGTAGCGAAGGTGGGGATTGGCGGCAAATCCAAGGCCAAGCCGAAAAATGGCGCGAAACAACGGCGATTGTTATTCGTCTCAACAATAAGTCAATCATGATCAGATCAATCTATCGTTCTATTGGACTCAAATCTATTGATGAGACGATTTTACTGAAACGCAACGCGCACGACTCCTCAGCTCACACGTTGCGACCAACAACAAAAGTGTTCCATACCTTCGCGCGGATATCGATTTGAGGACCGCTCGCGGCGGCTAGTACCTACGGTTTGGAAGGTCCTGTCTTTTTCCATCATTTTGACAGTACCATAGGCTTATTGGCTATTGATGGTCAACCATCGAAGACCAGCATGATACGAAACACTCGCGATCAACGCACCAATTTCTAATGCAAGACTACTGGGCTGCGAATGCAACCGTATCCATACAGCATACACACATCGAATGCTATGGCATTTGGTACAAAAGTGTTATGGCATACAGTAATTTTCACAAACCAGCGCCCGACTACCCTATCCAAACTTGTGAGCGGGGGGATCCATTCTCGACCCCCCGGGTCTGTGCGCGCCACAGCGATGCTGGTGTTTATACTCTGCCTAGTGCTCCTGGGGGCCAGTTTCATCGCATTCTTATTATGGACGCGCTTTTACGACCCTATCAATCGCGCGTCATCACTCGCGCAAACGACAGGTACCACCCGATCTCTCAATGGCCGCTCTTTTGGCTGACATGTGCGATGTACAGCGGTTGACGGTTCCAACCACGATCAGTACGGAACGCCAACGTCCCCCTGGCTTAAAACGCAATAGCAACTCATTTTTGATATACTGCCTTCTTATTAACGACTATACCTGCATTTTTGTCCTCCCTTGTATAACTATTCTCAATGTAATATTTGCATGTAGTTTCTATATTATTGCGACCATCCAGTCGGCTCACGCTCGTCGCCGGCGACAATACCAGCAATATATCAATATCAGAAAAAGGAAACCAAAAACAACGCAAAAGCGTTTCACAATTTAAACTATGTCAAGATCACTGCGTCTCCACGCTCAATTTGCGGCGACGCCGTCGGCGATGGCCGCCACCCACTTGTCCTTCTCCTCGGCAGAGTCCGCCGCAAAGAGGTACTCCCTCGCGCCGTCCCTCGCAATCTTGAACGCGTTCTTCTTGAACCCGCCGGCAATCGTCTCCACTGTGTAACCCGCCAGCGGGATCACGCCGCACGCCTCATTGTCCTCGCGCTTCTTGTAGTAATAGAGCCGCCCGCCGTCGCAAACGACCCAGCGCTTCTTCCAGAGAGCCGACGTAATGGCGCCGGGGCCCGGCTTGGACAGCCAGCCGCGCATCGCGGGGTTGGCGAACGATCCCGCGGGGACCGCAAGCGATGCGCTCGAGGAAGATGACGACACTGTCGGCGAAAGCGGCGACTCGGGCGCGCTGCCGTCCGCCTCGAGGGACGGCTTGTGGGTCAGAGGCGTCGGCGGAAGCGCCACGGTCGAGCGCGGCTTGGCCGGACGCGGCGGCGGCGTCTCGTCGTCCAAATCATTCTCGACGCGCGGCGGTTGCTCGGTTTCGTCCTCAGGCTTTGATGATTGGTCCGCTTCAGGAGCCGGCTGCGCTGATTGATCTACCTCAGGCGCGCGGTAGGGCTGCGGCTTGGGCGGGGCCACCGACGTGGATGGCGACAGCGGCAGCGCGCCGCCATACACGCGCTGGCCGTGCTGCGCCGCAAGACGGTCAATGACGCCAAGGTCGATCTGAAGGTACTCCGCGGGCGCAACAAAGGCGGTCGCGCGGCCTTCAATGGACTTTAGGAGCCACTCCTCACCGGTGGTCTCGGTCGCGGGCGTGATGCCGCAGACAAGGTAGGTGCCGCCAATGCGCACGTAGCCGGTGTCAGAGGACCACTCGGAGATGCCGATGCAGGTCAAGAGGTTCACGCCATCGGGGGCCTGCAGCAGATCATGAGCAAAAGTCAACGTCGTCAACAGGCATTCAATCAAAGACGAATCACAAAAAAAAAACATAAAAATAAGAAAAAGCACAAGAAAAGCCCAATAGAGAGCGTTTACACGGTCAACCAGACCAGTGGAACAGACAATGGAAATTTCGTGTCCGTACCTTAAGGGGGCGCTCGGTGACAAACTCTGGGGTAAGCGGACGCGCGACGGGCTCGCCGCTCTCCTCGGAAGCGTCCGCCGCCGGCACGAAGACCGCCTCGCTGACGGGCGCCTCGGCCTCGGCGATCGGCGCGGCATTCGCGGGCACCGCCTCGGTGATGGGGGCCTCGGCAACGGCCTCTGGGAAGGGTTCCGCAACCAATACAGGTTCATTGTGGGAAGTCTCAACCGGCGGAGAATCGCGAAGCATGTTGAGGCGCGCGCGGCTCGGGCGCGGCGGGCGCGGCGGGATGGGCTCATCGCTGGGGACCGCGTCAGGGGAAGTGGCGTCGGCGGCAAAGGAATCAGTGCCGGCGGCGGCATCTGCCTCGGCCGAAAAAGATGACGCGTTGGAGGCGTCAGCAATGTGCTCGGCTAATAAATAATAAACTCGAGCGTGAGCATCGGCGAAACAATCCTTTTGAAGGACGCTTCGCGCGCACCATCAGCCGCATTACTGGAGTGATCGTGAACGGCGTCAGCCTCCACGCTCATGTGAAAGGTCATGGCCGCAACTTCAGCAACTAGATAATAAAGATACACAAAAAAGCGTGAGAATACTGTCGAAAAAAACGCAGGAAATCTGCGTTCAGCCCTCCCACACGCACCCTCCGACATTGTGGTTGCAGGAAGAGAAAAAAGCGCCATCACATCACATCACGTGACCATCAACAAACGCATTCTCGACGGCACGGGGACGAGCGGAGATGGAGATTCCACTAGAGCCGCTGCGGGATGGCCGCCGTATTCCGGCGCCGGAACCGCATAGCCATGATGACAGTGAGCCTGCCGTTGTAGAGATGGATATGAGTGAAGGGGCGAGCATGAGCGAGGTTCAGGTTGATGGCAGTCTTGATGTCGATGATGATGGCCGGCCATTGACCCCCGAAGAGCAGCGGGAAAAGATGCAGTTTTACGCCGAGCAGGTCGTCGCGCTCATGCTGCCCATCCTGGCCACGTTTGTGCTGACGGTGTGGTGGGTGGACGTCATCTACGGCGGGCGCAACGTCATCTATTCGTACGTCATGCCTCTTGTTTGTTGCGGATGATTCTGATGCTGTGAATAGGGGCGTGCTGCTGTACCAGGAGAGCACAGACGACTCGTTTTGGCAAGTCTTGCGCGGCTCTATCACGAACGCGCTTATTATTTTGGGAGCAGTACTGATCAGCACGTGTGTCTTTATCGCTCTCTTTTACTACAACTGCATGAAGGTGCGAAAAGTGACCGTTGTTGGCGTATCGAGAGGGAAAAACGTGTAATTATTTATGTATCTTATTTTGCCACTGTTTTTCAACTTTTCTTTTCATTAACCCTTTTTTGTCTTCTTCTTCTCTTTATTCCCAGATTATTTATGGCTGGATCGGCACATCAACGATCATGATCCTCGGCGGCATCGGCGGCATCGTCTTTTACCAGCTCCTCGCCGAGTACGATGTTGCCTTTGACTGGCCCACCCTCGTCTTTCTCCTCCTCAACTTTGCCGCCGTCGGCGTCACGACCATCTTTTGGCACGGCCCTCTTCTCCTCACGCAGTGCTACCTCGTCGTGCTGAGCGGCCTCATGGCGACCAACCTCGTCGCTCTTCCCGAATGGACCGCCTGGGCGCTCCTTGCCGTCATCTCAATTTACGACCTTTTTGCTGTGCTTTGTCCACGTGGTCCGCTCAAGGTGCTTGTCAACACTGCGCAGGAGCGCAACCAAAGCATCCCCGGGCTCTTGTACAGCGCCGGCATGGCGCAGCGCGCGCGGTACACCCCGGCCGGCGTCTACGTCACCGTCGAAACCGACGACGATGATCACGTGCCTGACCACATGGACGACGGTAACGTGGGCCTTCTCGAGAGTGCCGCTGCCGCTGCCGCCGCCGACGAGCAGGAAGATCTTGCCACGATGGCGGCCGCGGCGTCCAAGCGGCGCGCGCAGGGGGGGGTCGAGCTGGCCGAGGCGGGCCCGGCGGGCGCGGCGGCGCTTCAGCAGCAGCAAGAGGAAGAGGACGACGGGGACCACCCAGTGCAGCTCGGGCTCGGCGACTTTATTTTCTACTCGGTGCTTGTCGGGCGCGCGGCGCTCACCGACTGGGTGACGGTCGTGACGTGCTCGTTGGCGACCATGGTGGTACGTGCTTGTGATTGGTGGAAAAGTGGTGGCTGACCAATGGCGTTGTAGGGGCTGTGCATTACGCTGTTTTTGCTGGCGCTGCAGAGGAAACCGCTGCCGGCGCTGCCGATCAGTATCGCGTTGGGGATCGTGTTTTACTTTGCGACGAGCGCGTGTATGAGTCCGTTTGTGGCGGCGCTCACTGTAAAGGGAGTGCATATTTGATAGGAGGGTGGAACAGAGAGCATGTAATAGTGTAAATATATTCATTTGCGTTTGAAAAGCGGCTGAAAAGACTGAAAGCAGGAAGAGTTGTTCATGCGCAAAAGAACAATCAACAAAAGTGAACCAATTTTGATGTTTTTGGCGCCAAAATAACCATTTTTACGCATTTTTTCGCTTTTTTGATGCCATTTTTCAAATTAAAGCCTCAATTGCAATGCTCGTTTCACTGCCTTTTCAGATATTACTTGTACTGACAGAAAAAACTACATTATTATTGCAATGAGATACAAAGTCTTGCGCTCCCGACGCGCGACACTAGATGGCCGCCGCCTCTCTCCCCCCTCGCGTTTGACTTTTCTCTCTCTCCATACTTATCTGCGCGCCTTCCTAGTGGAGGAGGGTGCCCTCGCCGCCACGGCGGAACGAGACCTCGACCGTCATGCAGACGCACTTCATGTCGTCCTCCTCGGCACCGCGGCGGTCGACACCGAACTGGATAACATCACCAGTCTTGATCTTGAAAGGCTTGCTCTCATCGCCGGGCATGCTGAGGCGCATGGCGTTGAGGAAGGTGCCCGACTGGGACTTGGTGTCGCGAATGTAAAACTCGCCGTTCGACACCCAGATCTCGGCATGGCGGCGCGAGACGACCTTGCTGCGGAAGACAACAAAGTCAATGTCGTGCTCGCTCTCGGCATCACCCTATGATTCACACTGTTAGGACGATTGAAAAGGGGCAACAAAGGCGGGATGGCGCACGCGGCCAAACTTGACGGTGCGGAGGACATCGACATCGACGGGCGCGTGGTACTCGGCGCTCGGGATCATGGTCAGGTGCGGCACAATGGCGGCAGCGCTCTATTCACCAAAGCAGCATCAGCAAACCGTCAATCACATTCCGTCAACGAGAGTGAAAAACGCACGCGAGCATTCATCATGCCGCTCATGCCCTGGCCCTCAATGCCGACGAGCGTGGCGTTGGGGTCAAAGTAGCCGGGCTGGCCGATGAGCGTGGCATTGGGGTCAAAGTACGCGCCGGAGCCGTTGTTGGCGGCGAACAGAGTGGCGTTCGGGTCAGACATGATGCTGCAGAGGGGAGATCGGTCGGTGATACCGCGAAAAACAGCAAAACAAACGTGGACAACAAAGCGAAAAAAAAAAGTCAAAAAGGGAAAGAGATTTGACAATGATCAGCAATTGACATGATGAGCATCAGTTGACGCACATCATGTAATATGATCATGGTCATCAACGGTCACCATTGTCTGCTGCGACTGTGTCTGCCTTTCCAGCAGCTGCAAAGTACCCCAGCACGCAGTGAAGCATGGGGGGACAGGCTCCGGCTCAGCCGGCTGCGGCGCCCACTGGAAATGGAGGAAAGCGCGTGTACCCGTACCAGGGCAGCTTTGTGATGCTTCCGAACCACCGCCTCTTTGAGAGTATGTTTGCACGTGATGCTGTCGTTGGCTAATGTTGGCAATTGTCCCTTGCAGTGGTGCGGGCGAACCTTGGCGAGCATCCTGCCGATGCGTACCTTATCAACGTCGGGCCGGGCATTGAGAACAGCGGCCGCGTGTACGACATGATGGTCGAGATTGAGCCCCAGATTGCGCACGCCGCGGCGGACGTGGCCCTCGCTGTTGGCGGGAACGCCCCCTATGGCAGCGTTCACAGCGCCAATCTCCGCCAGCCGAATGATCTGAACGGCATCCTGGTCATTTTTGGCGTTGCTCCCGGCTACCGCCTCGATCACACGCGCGCGCAGAATCTCCTTCGCGACCTCATTCAAGAAGCGCTTTTGCAGGCCTCCCAAAAGAACTGCGAGTCGCTCTCGATGCCCGTCATCTCTGCCGATCTTTCAGGCTTCCCCTTTAACGTTGCCTTTAACATCATTGCGCACGAGGTTCTCACCTTTCTCCGCGACAACCCGCATCTCTCTCTTCGCCGCGTGAGCATCGTGGCGATCAACCCCGACAAGATCCGCGCGATGGATGCCCTCCTGCCCGATCTCTGCCGCGACTTTAACACGATCTCTGTCCGCAACATGCGCCCGAGCGACTACTTTGACGCGCTCCGCACCGCCACAACCTCTCTCATGGCGCGCGGCATCACATCTCTCGACGGCCCTTCGATCGCCGTCCTCCTCTTGAACCGCGGCCTCAACGTCAACCTGAACCGCATGATGAGCGGCAACGCGCTCTACGAGGCGTCTCTCAAGGACGTTGCCCAGACTCTCAACCTCCCCATGGACATTGCCTCGTACATTCTCTTCCAAGTCTACGTCCTCGAGCGCATCCGCCAGCTCCCGCAGGCCACCATGACGCGCACCGAGGCCGCCCGCAGCCACTTTTCCAACCAGTTCATGGGCCTGCTCGGCTGGGAGGCGAACCAGGCCGAAAAGTGGCTCAACGAGAGGCGCTGGAAGACGCGCTCACGCGAGATTTACCAGATGCTGGCGGGATCGCGCGGCACGCTGCTCGCGTCAGTGACCGTCGACGATCTTGTCAACAACAATGTGCAGAGGGCAATGGCGCAGACGTTTGTGACAGAAGTCGCGGCCGAGACGGCGGCCACGCTCAGGGCGAGCGGCGTCGCCGACGTCATGCCGGGCTGCGAAAGGTGGTCCGCGGCGGTCACGCTGAGGGCAATGACGGCGCCGCCCAATCAGGACCAGGTCAATCAGCAGAATCAGCAGAATCAAGGCCAGGCGACGCAGCAGAATCAGGGCCAGGCGACGCAGCAGAAGCAGGGTCAGGCTGTCAAGGTGGAACAGAATCAGGCCAAGCAGGCCAATCAGCCTCAGGCCAATCAGCGTCAGCCGAATCAGCGTCAGGCCAACCAGCGTCAGCCGAACCAGCCTCAAGCCAACCAGCCTCAGACTCACAATAAGGGAAATCAGGAGAAATCAGACACTCCTTTCACCTCTGCGCGCGTCAAGCAAGAGCCGCTCTCGAATTCGTCGCCGCTCCCGGCGGACCCCCCCAAGCCGCGCGCCACCCGCGACACTCCGCACGCAGCGCCCTCGCAGCTCCGCCGGCAGCCCTCAGAGGCCAATGAAATGCTGCCGTCGTATGATGACGCAATGGAAGGTGGAGTGGAGGCGCCGCCAATGCCCGACGGCAGCGGTCATGATGGCAGCGGTTATGGCGGCAGCGGTTATGATGGTCATGACAACAGTTTTAACGGCGGTTATGGCGGCGTTGAAAAGAGGGAGTCGCACAACTTGATTGATCGGACGACGACGGCGACGGAAAAGAATGCGGCTGCGGAAAAGAATGCGGCGATGATGGCGTCGACGTCGACGACGGTGGCGCCGGCGGCCCAGCGTGCGATCAAGATGGAGCATGACGTCAAGATGGAGGTGGAGGATGAGGTGATGGAGGAGGTAAAGGTCGAGGTGAAGACGGAAGAGACGTCATCATATGCGTCATCGCATACGTCATCAAATACGTTGAATGGCGGGTCATCTGATACGTCTTATGGCACTGCTTCGCCCGCGCGTACTTCATCGCCTTATGGTGCATCAACGACATATGGCGGGAACGCCTATAGTGCTTCGTCATCGCCCTATGGTGCTACGTCATCACCCTATGGTGCTACGTCATCACCCTATGCATCATCTTCTGGTGCTACGTCATCTCCCTATGGTGCTACTTCTTCGCCTTTTGGTGCATCGACCAACGATAGCGCTTCGTCATCTTTCTATGGCCAATCAGCCAGCTCGTATGGCAACTCGTATGGCCAATCAGACAACGCGTATGGCTCTTCTTCGCCTTTTGCCGCGCCTACCGAAGTCAAGCCCGAGCCGACTGTCGACACTGACGTCGACATGACGTCATCCAACCCCGACCCTGCCCCGTCACCCGCGGCGACCGACGAGTTTGAGAAGCGCCTTTGGTGCCCCATCACGCACGATATTATGGTCGACCCGGTCATTGCGGCCGACGGGTTCTCATATGAAAGGGCGGCGATTGAGGATTGGTTCTCGCATGCGTCGACGTCGCCGACGACGGGGGAGGAATTGCAGTCATTGGAGCTCAGGCCGAATCATGATTTGAGGGGACTTGCGGCGTTGTTTTTGGAGAAGAGAAAAAAGTGAGGCGGAGAAATGTAGTATTGTAGTACACATAGTTTAATAGTATCGGAAATAATACTGATTATCAATTATTACACTTTTATACCAAATTTCATTTGAGGATGTTGCGCTGATGACAGACTGCAGACCGCCTCATAGATCACGTGAACAATTTTGCAGTGTCAGCTTGTTGTTGTCACCGACCTGTCGGCAGCAGCAGCGGCGGCCTGATAGCGGTTGCAGATCAGGAGCGGGAAGATTGCTTGACGCCATGGCTATGCACCTCTTTCATGAGACTTCTATTCAGCCTCACGCACAGTGGGTATGTCGAAGTTGTTTTCTGCTCGTGATGCGCCGCCGATCTCACCATGCTTTTGATGTCAGGTAATAACGTGCGCGATTTCCCCCGACGGCAGTTTGTTGGCAACAGGCAGTACTGACAAGTCACTCTGCATCACCAATATTGCCACGCAGGCAAAGGTGTACACTGTGCAGTGTGATGAAGTGGTATGCGCGCGTTTTTCTTTCCTATGTTTTGACATCGGCGCATCGCAGGTGTGTGATGTCGCGTGGTCGCCGGACGGGAAGCGTCTTGCAGCAGTGACCCGAAGTGGCAGGGTCATCCAAGTCACAAACAACAATGCGCACTCGACCGTGTACACGATGAACGTGGCTACACCCATAGCGTTTTATGGATGCGCGTTCAGTTCTAGCGGGATCTTTGCCGTCAGTGGCAAGACTCGTGCAGGCAGTACAGTAATAAGACTCTTGGATCCATCCAGTAATTATGCGATTATCGAAACACTATCAGAATTGCATAGTAGCGTATGTTACAATTAATGACTATCTGTTGCTCACTATGGATTATGCAGGTTGAATGTCTCGCCTTTTCTCCCGATGGGAATTTGCTTGCCGCGGGAGGTGGTCGTGGTAACATGTACGTTTTTGGCATGATCAATGGCAAGTGGGGACAAGTACATCACAACAAGGACCATCTTGATACAGTACGATACTTGCCTCGCTATTTTCAGTACTAAAGTAATGTTGCTAGATCACTTCACTGTGCTTCAGTCCCTCTGGTCGCATGCTGTTGGCCACAAGTAGAGACATGACTGCTTCCATTTGGAACGTTCCATCTGGTACCACGTGGCCATTTTCTCCTCACGTGAAGCTTGAGTGTCACGCGCGGGAAATCACTTGCGGCGCCTTCCTCGGCGACGAGTCGCACGTGATCACTGGGTCATGGGATACTTCCCTCCTCATCTGCCGCACTTTAGATGGAGTGCAAACCGCAAACTACAAATCTTATGGAGCGGTGTGTCACTCATTTGTCTATTATATTGCTCACCTAGTGTGTTATGCAGGTGGCATCATTGTCGTATCATGCTGCGTCGGGCGACATTTCAGTTGGTCTTGATGATGGTCAAGTTGAATTATGGCAATATCTTTCTGAGACTGAAATTCATAAAGTTCGCCTGCCCTCTCACACATGGGCCCATGGGCGTATGGTGGCGGCGCTGGTGCAAGCCGAGGTTCTCGGAGCATCATACGTAAACTATGCAGAAGTAGATGATGGATTACGTCAGCGAAGTTCACGTGAGACGGAATTGAAGCGCTCCATTTCTGAACTCGAGGCTAAATGTGCGCACTTTTGGCACCTGATTTCATACTAAGTGTGTTTAGTGGCGAGCGAGAAAAAGGAACTGCAGGAACTGCAAACCGCCGACTTTTTTCGTGATAATCACATATTGGAAGAGCGTTACAAGGCTCTTTTGGATATTAATCATGACTGCGCACAAATATTTGAGAGCTTGACACACAGTCTTTCTGTTTCTGGATTGAACGATCTCCGCGGCGACACCTTTAACGAATGGCTCTTTGACACTGGCCTGTATAATCTGAGAACTGCACTAAAGGACATTGACGGTCGCACACTAACAATGCTTAATGTGAGTGACGTCATGGAGTATGGCGTCACCTTCAATGAAGCCGCCGTCCTTTTAATGAGCGGCTATATTGCGCACAACAAGCTGAGTAATGATAGCTCATTTTCCCCGCCTCATGGCAGTGTTTTAGCATGGGATCCACTGCAAACTGCAAGCTGGATTGCAACGCTTGATGACCAATATGATTGTCTTGTTGAAGCTGGCTGGTATGGCCCTGCTTTATGTTCTCTTTCGCCGGCACGTGTCATTGAAGCAAGCGATGGGGAATTAGAGGCAGCTGACGCGGTAAAGTTTATTGAATTGGTGCGTCAAATGAGGATTGAAATGGACGGCGACAAGGCCGCGTGGGTGTCTAAATGGAGTGGCACAACTCCAATCGATAACCAGGCCTAGCATGGAGTCGTCTGGATTATGGGCATTTTGGATTCATAAGTAAAATGTTGATAAATAGAGTTTCACACGAAATATTTGTTGTCGTTCTATTGATTTTTTGTATGCACAGTATTCATATTGTCATTCTGTACTAAAATACAGAGATGCTCACCGTTTGGAAACGCTATCGATGCGATGATGTTCACGTGATCAATCAAATCAGATCAGATTATTTTGCTGACTGCGCTCGGTGTTGGCGCGCAGCTGGCGCGCAGCATCGCAGATCAGACGCGGGACGATTGCTTGGCGCAATGGCTATGCACCTGTTCCATGTGGCCATTATTCAGCCTAACACGCAGTGGGTATGTCGAAGTTGTTATCCACTCGTGATGCGCCGCTGATCTCACAATGCTTTTGATGTCAGGTAATAACGTGCGCGATTTCCCCCGACGGCAGTTTGTTGGCAACAGGCAGTACTGAC
>ERZ778028.1230-NODE-1230-length-30924-cov-7.688101_pt1 | contig 30924 bp, 27 predicted proteins | sample MGYA00375758_ERZ778028 | MGnify/ENA primary metagenome ERZ778028 (study PRJEB29350, sample SAMN05389828) | bioreactor metagenome | isolation source: Thiocyanate bioreactor | place: South Africa: University of Cape Town | collected 2014-03-17 ...
GAGAGGTCGTCGCTGACATGATTGCTCGCGGTACCCACGACCGCGGGGCGATGGCCATCCTCTGTGAGCAACGGCGCAAGCGCCGCTCCGGCCCGGCGCCGCTGGTTCTTCAGCTCGGCGACCACGTGGTCGAGCGTGACGTCGTCCCCCACGATCTTGGAGGCTACGATGAGTGAGACCACCGACCTCGTCGAGCTTCTCCGCAAGATCGGCATCCGCGCATCGCGTGAGGCGATCGAAGCATTCCTCGTCCATGCGGCGAAAACGAAGGCGTCGCCCGCCCAGGTCACTGAGCAGCTCTGCACCCTCGAGCAGCGCGAGCGCGAGGCGCGGAATCTCGAGCGGCGCGCGAAGATGGCGACACTCGGCACACCGAAGGCGCTCGATCGGTTCGACTGGAACCACCCTCGGTCGATCGAACGCGAACTCTACGAGCATCTGCACTCCTCGCTCGACTTCATTCGCCGCGGCGAGAACGTTCTCCTTCGTGGGCAGGCCGGCGTCGGCAAGACGACGCTCGCACAGAATCTCGGCCTCCGCGCGCTCGAGCGCGGGCACACCGTCCGATTCTGCACGCTGCCGGCGGCGCTCGCCGATCTACTCCGGCAGGAGTCGATCCCGGCCACCGAACGACGCCTCCGCCGCTACACCGCTCCAGACCTCCTTGTGCTCGACGAGCTGGGCTACGTGCCGTGCGACAGCCGCGCGGCCGACCTGCTCTTTCACATCATCAGCCGAAGGCACGAGACGAGAGCCATCGTGATCACGACCAACCTCGCCTTCAAGCAATGGGGCTCCGTCTTTCACGATGCGTCGTGTCTCGGCGCTCTCGTCGATCGCTTCGCCCAGCACTGCCACGTCATCGACATCGACGCCGACTCCTGGCGTCACAAGGAAGCGCTCAAGCGCGGGAGGGGCCGCAAACCGAAGAGCGACGACTGACCGCTCGCGACCTCGAGTCGGCGCTGACGCGCCGCCCCGAGGTCGCGTCCGATTCTTCCGTTTCGGTGTGGCCGGCTACAAGCAGCACCAACTGCCATCACCTCGGCGATTCGGGCCGTGCATTCTTGTGATCGAAGCGTCGTCTCGCAGCGCTCTACCAAGGTGCAAGCTTTTGTCGATGCGCTGGGTTTCGTGACTGTGGAGGAAGCCCTCCGTCGTCACCACGCCTTTCGAACGGCGATCACAACCGCTTTCACCACCAAAGCCTACTGGCAGTCGCCGTCGTGGACATTACGCATGCACCGCCGATGCAGGCGGCCGGGGCACGGCAGGTCATGTGCGCGCCTTCGAGGCAGGCCTTGCCGTCTTCGGGGCACCGCGGTGTTCCCGTGCCCTGGCCGCAGACGCCTTCGCGGCAGACGCTGCCTCCCCGCAGCTATCACCCGGCTCGGCGAAGCCGAGACGTAGCGCCTGCGCATGCTCGCCATCGTCGCCGGCGCGATGCTGACCTTGCGGCAGCGCTCGATGCGGACACGGAACTCGTGTTCGCACGCGGCCTCCGCGGTGACCGGAACCCGGCGGCCCCCCGGTCGAGTCTTCGCTGCTGCAAGCGAGCAGCACGGCGGTCGCGAGGAGAGGTGCGAGGTACGTCCGATTCGTTCAGCGCATGGGGTCCTTCGGTCCGGGAGCACGCAGCTGCGTACCTCGGTGTCCTGGGGCTCCGTGCCGATCGATCGAAGGCTTCGCCCTGCGATGCGCTCGACCGCCATCACGCGATGGCGTCAGTTCGTCGACAGGAGCGGGCTGCGGGTGAGCACGAACGCCTGCCCCGGCGTGAGCTCGGTGCCGTGCGCCATCAGATTGGTCGCTTCGTCGACCGTGTCGGGTATCGGGTCGAGGTAAAGGCGCCCAGACGCTCCGCGATTCACGACGTGCTGCAGACCGAGAAAATGCGACGTCTCGTGCGCGATGACCCGCGCCACCGAACGTGCATCCGGGCCCGACTCGACGAGCACGCCGTAGTAGTAGCTCTCGGGCATCGGCGGTCCGGGCACGCCGAGGCTCAGCCCGCCGACCCCGGGCGGTAGGGCGTCGACGATCATCACGTCGAGCGCAGTCGTGCTCGTCGTCGCGCCGACCATGCGGGCGAGCGAGACCGAATCGCTCTCGGATGTCTCCTGTGGCTCGGTCATCGACGCGATCTTCTCGAGCCCCGTGTCGCGAAGGGTCAGCACCTCGTCCACGACCACCTCGATGTCAGCCTGACGGAAGATGCGCCTGAGCTCCCGGAGGAACGGCGGATCCGCTGGCAGGTCTTCGGTGGCCGTGACGCGGACGAGGTTCAGGTGCAGGACCCGCGCTCCATCGTCCGGCGCCATCAGCACCCGCACCGTCGCAGCGCCGAAGGGAGCGTCGCGGACGACGCGGAGCGTTGCCGTCCCCTCGATCACGGTCTGGTCCGGCGCATACGGGTAAACATGCGTGAACGTCCCGAGTCGTGGCGACTGGCGAAGTTCCCCGGGCATCGTCCCGCTCTGCTCGGTGAAGTAGTTGTGCTGCATCGCATCCGTGTGCGACCTCGCGATGTCGATGCCCACGAGCTCGACGCCGTCCGCCATCGTGAACGACGCCAGCGCGTGCAGATGCGCCGCCTCTCCTTCGACGACGACGGCGATCGAGCGCGTCGACGGCGGCACGACGAACGCGAGCGGCTCGGAGATGCCATTCTCGTCGAATGCCACCGATGCCGAGCGTTCTCTCGTCGGCTCGATCGGCGAGCCGCCGTCGTGAGCCGCGACGGGGGCGACGGTCGGCAACGTCTCGCTGCACGCGACGCCGCCGACCAAGGCGAGTGAGAGGACGAACGAAGCAATTCGCATTGGTCTCCAGCGGAGGCGGTCGATCCTCGAAGGCCAGCGCGCCGTCGCACGCAACGCCGCCTCCGTAGCCGCTCCAGAGCCGCCGATGAAAGGGCGTTCGGCGCGTGTCGGCCGATGCTCCCGTGCATCCCCGTCGGTCCTACGCGACTCAATCCGCATCGGCGCCGGCGTCGAGCTCGACCCCTGCGTCCTTCGCGGGAGCGACGCATAGGTGTTGGATCGTGGCCCCCATGGAGATGACGTACTTGGCCGCCTGGCATTCCCTGAAGAGCTCGTTCACTTTGCCGCTGCCGCCGCAGCTCGCGAGCATCGCCTGGGTCGGCTCCCGGCACGCGCTCGTCTGAACGTCACTCCTGCACGAGCTCCGCTCGTTGGCGTTGCCGCAGTCCTTGCAGGCAGTGTCGAGACAGCCGAAGAACTTCTGCGCGGCCTCGCCACACGACGAATCTCCGGTGAGGGCTTCGAAGCACCCGCCTCGGTTCTGGACGTAGCTGGTGTCGTTCACCGACACGACCGGCGCCCACGCGTCGCCGTCATCGCCGAACACGCACTCCGCGCATTCCGCCGACTCCGACTTGGCCAGCTCGTCCTTCAACACCAAATAGCTGACACTGCCATTGTTTGCCGTCAGTAGGTCTTTGATTACCTTGAAGACCTCTCCCGTGCACGAGCCAGGACGATGCCGCGCAGGCTTGTAGCCGATCGAACTGACGTCGATCGGGTCGGCCTTGTAGCAGAGCACCTCGTCGGGCTCGTCGGGCTCGTCGTCCGTCGCGGGCGGCTTCCTCGCGTCCCTCGTCGAGCTGTCGCTCGCTCCCCCGTCGCTCGACGTCGCGATCCCCGCGTCCGAGCAGCCCGTGACGGCAGTCGCAGAGGTCAATGCCGCGAAGGTCGCGATGGTCGTCAGTGCGAACAGCTGCTTCTGCATACTCGTCTTCTCCTCAGTCCAGGTAGTCATTCGAAATGCCTACACACGCCCTCGAGAACGAGGGCGGTCGACATATCTCGTCGGAAATAAACCTGTGTGGTCACCACCAGGCTTCGCGAGCAGATCGCGAGCCGGCCCCGCTAAAAGGCTCCGCGCGTCCCCACATGAACAGGGAACTGGGTGGTCATCCGCATGCTCGCCGACACGCTCAGTCCGGCGACGCTGTTTACGACGAGAGGGGCAGGTTCGCAGCACCCGCTGCGCTCAGCCCAAACGTCGGGCGACGGTCGAGTCGAGCGCTCGCCGCCAGGCACGTCACCGCGATTCGCTTCAGTGCACCCCCAAGGTCGTACTGTTCAGCTCACGGAGTCCCGCGCCGCCGGGATAACCGTAGCTCCCGAACCGGTCCGTTCCCCACACGGTGACCGCCACCGGACCGTCACTCGTGATCTCGCGCCGGCCACCATTGCAGGTGTTGGTCCCGAACGGTTGCGGGGTCCCCCTCTTCTTGAGCCAGGGGCGCGTAAACTCGTACTTGCCGGACGTACCGAGCGGCGTCCAGTCTTCGAGCGGGCCGGCGCAGTCGAGGACGACGGGCTTAAAGTCTTTACCTTCTTCGCGCACACGCACCACGACGAGGTGCGAATTCGCGTAGTTCGGCTCGACCCAGAAGACATACCTGCCCAGGTACTGCTCGGTCGGAATCACGGTCATGAACTCGGGATCGCCGTTGTCCCCGCTCGGCACCACGAACGTCGCGCCGGTCATGTACGCATGAATCATGAACGGGTGCGCCGTGTCCTGGCTCTTTACGACGAACGGCTCGTGGGTCATGAAGGTGATCGACTGTCCGGCGCCGATCGAGGGCGGAGCATCCTTCGGCTTGCTCGGCTCGTAGGTGAGCTCGGTGCCATCGACCGCGCCGGTGATGCGGTAGAGGTACTCCTCGGGGACCTCCTTCGCTCGGCGCGACCGATACGGGACGAGGACATACTCGTTCCCCCACGCCTTCAACGGGAAGAGCGCCGTCTGGGACGAGTCCGCAGCGGACACGTTGTCCGGGATGAACATCTGCTGGTGCCCAACCGACACGCTGATGGGCTTGTCGGCGCTGATGCGCGTACCGGTCAGCACGTCGTCCTGGGAGAACTGGATCTGTTCGCCACGGCTCAGGTGATACTTCGCCGGCTTGCCCTTCTCGGCACCGTCGACGTTCGGCCCCCCATAGAGGTGCGCGCTGGGGATGAGCGTGATCTCGGTGTTGTCCTGCGCGGCGAGGATCTGCGTCGTCGGGAAGAAGCTCGCGCTCGACGTGCGTCGCGTGCTCCACACGTTCGTGACGACGTAGTCGTTCTTCCACGAAGCGAGCGGGAGCAGGAGCGTGGCCGTCGAGCCGACGGACTTGCCGAACGGATAGAACGAATATGCGCTCACGGGCGCGGTCGTCTTGATCTGGAACGTCGGACTTCGGACCGTTCCTTGCGCAGCGGTATCCCTCTGGATGGCGGGAACCGCGCCTTCGGGACATCGGACGGACTGAGTGCCCGACGGCTTCTCGCTGAGGAAGATCGCCGCCATCTCGCCCGGCTTCAGCTCGCCGTCGAATGGCTCGAACGTCGTCGCGTCGCCGTCGGTGCGCACGATCCGCGCGTGGACCTTGACGTCGATCGGGTCGACCCCGTATGCGGCTTCGATCCGCGCAGGGATCCCCCAGGTGTTCGCCAGCACTGCGCCGAAGCACGAGCCGACCATCTGGGGCTCACGCGGCGGCGGAAGCGCGACGAACTCACAGCCCATCGTGGAGTCCGTCGCAGCTTCGCACGCCGTTACGCACTTTCCACTGCTGGCGCAGCCCAGCTCGGGTGCACACTCGGCGATGATCTTCGAGTCGTCGCACCCGTCCACGACGGACCGGAAGTCGCGCGAGCAGCGGACGGTATTCTCGCAGCTCGTCGATCCCGATGGGGCGACGCCCGCCCCCGCATCGGGATCGACGAAGGCCGGCACCTCCCTGTTCTCGAAGCCGGCACGCTCTCCGCACGCGTAGGTCGCGCCGAGCACGACGAGCATCCAAGCGATACGCCTCATCGAATCACCTCTGCTTCGGGATGGTGCTCGTAGTCCACCGTGCCCCGTCCGAGCTCACCGCGCTCGTTCGATCCCCAGCACTTGATCTTGCCGTCGACGAGCGACACGCACGTCGACGCGGTCGTCATGGCGAACGACACGACGCGGTTGCCCACGACCTGGGTCACGTCCATCGGCTCCTCGATCAGATCGAGCGCGTCCGGCGGGTATCCGAGCGCCGCCGCCGTGTTCCGCCCCCAGCGATAGAGGCGCCCGTCCGCGAGGAGCATGCCCGCCTGCTCTGCGTAGACGATGAGCTTGTTGGCGTCGGTCCCGGTTCCGCGCACGCGGCCTGCCGCGATCGCCACATCGACGACGGTTGCCGCATTCGCCACGTAGAGCGCTCGGCGGTTCGGTACCCAGCGGTTCACGATGCCGTCGGACCCGAGGTAACCATACGTGCCGATGCGTGCGACGTCCGCCACCTCGACCGGCACTGGCGAGTAGAGCTCCTGGTAGGACACCGCTCCCGCCGGGAGCTCGCCAACGCTCGCAAGCACGCCGCCGTCGAGCAGCGCCATGATTGTGTCCTGGTACTCGATCGGGCGGGGATCGACCGCGACCCGCGGGACCGCGCCGATCGCGATGTCCTGCACCGGCGCACGGAACGCTGGCATCACCTGAGGCCCGAACGTGACCGAAGGCCCCGGGCTCATGAGGTTGGGGCCGGTCCGTGTGTTCTGCGTGCCCCAGCAGTAGAGCGCGCCGCCGGCTTTCGCGATCGCACACCCGAGCGTGGAGCCGAGCGCGATCTTCGAGACAGGAGGCAGCCCTTCGACGCGCGTCGGGACCAGGATCCGTGGCTCCGCGAACGGCTTGCCGAGCTGGCCGTACTCGTTTCGCCCCCAGCAGTACACCGAACCGTCGGAACGGAGCGCGCAGGTACCCAGGTTGGACCCGACGCTGATCTGCGTGACGCTCGACAGACCGCCGGCGACAGGCGCAGGTGTCGCGCCCTCGAGCACCGTGACGATGCGACCGCGCCCGAGTGCTCCGTCCGCCACCGGCGCACCGCTGTCGGGATCCGTCTCGCCGCGGAGCCGTGAGTCACGCCCCCAGCAGCGGACAGTGCCGTCGTCGAGGAGGCCACAGTAGTGCTCGCTCCCGGTGCCGCTGACCGCGATGTAGCAAGGCGTCTCGGTGCACTCGACCTTGGGCCGCGAAGCGAGGACGAGCGGAGGCGGCGCGACGTCGGCTACGCCTGCATCCGGCGGTGGCTCGACCTGGGATGTCGAGGAAGGCAGGGCCGCCGCCGCGTCACGATCGTCGTCCGCTGACGGGATCGGATCATCCGCCGAGGAGCATGCGAGGGAGATCGACGAGACGCAAAGGAACAACGGCAGCAATCCGTGCACTAGTCTCATGGCTTCTCTCCTCGAGCCGTCTTCGCCGTCCGCCTCGCCGCGAATCCTGCCGCCGGGAGCCCCGGCCGCGAGACCGCGGTGCCGACGACCCACGCATCGTCCGTCCCGCTTGCCCAGATCCCTCTCACGTTGGAGACGATCACCCGGCCCTCGACCACGGTCCGCGCAGGCTCGAATGCCGTCCCCGTCCACCGGCAGAGCAAGAGCCCATCGGAGAACCATCCCGTCATCGGGCTCGTCGCCTGACCGATGGCGCTGCTGCACAGCGGGAGGTCGTCGTGCTTGTGCGAGTAGATCACCGCTTCCGGCACGCCATCCGCGGTGATCGGCACGAGATCCGTGCGCCACGAGGTCTGAACGGTAGGACCTGGAACCGCGGAGCGCGCGGTGTACCAGAGCTGACGAGTCGTTCCGGAAGGTGTACCGCGGAGCGAGCCCAGCTCGCGCGTCGCGTCGACGGTCATGATCGACCACGTCGTCCCATCGTAGTGCGCAATCGCACCTTCGCTCGTCGCTCCACACGGACTGGAAGGACAGAGTTTCCCCGCGACGTAGACGTCGTCGGGTCCGAAGCCCCAGATCCCGCTCCACGCGAAGCCGCGAGGATCCTCTGCGTCGGTGAGCGTGAGGTGCTCGACGACCGCGCCGCTCGCGCCCTCACGGACGCGAAGGACCTCATCGTCGTTCGCGATCCAGAGGGCGTCACCGGCCGGCGTGCCCCACACCGGGCGCGCCCCGGTCCACGGCACGTCCGTCGGCAGCTCGCGGAACGCCGCTGCGCCGCCGCCTGGCGGGCTCGCGTAGCGCACGAGGACGAGCCGATCGTCGCTGCCTCGCGCCGCGGCCCACACGTGATCTTTCGTCTGCGCCCAGAGGTTCGTGAACTTGATGCTCAGCGGGCTCGGCGCTTCGTACTCGTAGACCTGCCGGATCGAGGTGCCGTCCCACCGATAGAGCGCGCGGCTGCTGTCGGGCAGCATCCACGCCTCGTCGAGGCTCGATGCCGAGACCGCGATGAGCGGCGACGCGCGCGGGATCGGCTCGTAGCAGAAGCCGTCGTCGCTGCATCCGGCGATAGCGGCGACCGGAGCGTCATCCGTGGCGTCGAGCTCCGAAGGCGTCCCACCGTCGATCACCGCTGGCGGCGAGGCATCTGGAGCCTCCGCCTCGTTTACCTTCTCGTCACCGCCCGCGCATGCGACCGCGGGCACGACAGCGAGCCCGAGACCGAATGCGCGTCGAGCCGTCCTGAAGCGCAGGAGCCTCATGGCGTAGCCCCCTGGAAATGCAGCATGATCCCGTTTCCTCCGATCCAGACGTCCTTCGGACCGCTGCCCCAGACGGACGCGAGCATCGGCTTGTCCGCGGCCGCGTCGAGCGGCGTAGCGATCCTCGTCCAGGCTGCCCCGTCCCAGTGCACGACGGTGGCGTCATCGCCGACGGCCCAGACGTCGTCGGTGGCGATCCCGTAGATGCTTCGAAGCGTCGCTGTCACCGGGCTCGGAACGATCTCGAAGACGCGGCTCGCTACGTTTTCGCGCTTCATCCGGCGCAGCGTGCCGCCTTCGCCTACCAGCCAGGCGACCTCCTCGTTTCCCCAGACGCCGAAGAGATACTTCGAGCTGCGGCTGTCGTGCTCCTCGATCACCCAAGTAGCGCCGGCGTCGGGAACGCCTTCGTCGGGAGCCTGGAGGAAGATGCGTCCGACGCGCTTGGAGCCAAGCTTCGTTCCCCACGCCTCGTCCGGACGCGTGGTGACGATCGACCACACACCGTTCGGGGCGGAACCGCTGAACACGTTCGCCCCCAGGGTCTCGCGGTTGCTGGGGCCAGTGTCTCCCCAACCACTGGCAGTCACGATCGGGAGGGCGCCGGTCAAGGCGACCTGACGTCCGATGAACACCCGCCCGTCCACGCCGCTGATCGCGGTGGGGATGCCGTTCGAATCGCCGGCTGCACCCATCCACGCGGCCCACTCCGTGGTGTTCGATCCGTTCCATCCGGTGGAGTGACGGACGTAGATCCCGTCGGCGACCCAGACGTCGGACGCGCTGCCCGCCCAGACGGACCGCAACGTGTACGTGCGGCCCGCGTCCGGCTCGAGCTCCCCCGTCTCCCAAGCGTTGCCGTCGTAGTGGAGGAGCGTTCGATTCGATCCCACGGCCCACACGTCCGTAGGGCCAGAGCCCGAGATGGACATCACGGTCACGCGCGTGTCGAACGGCACCGGCACCCTGCAGAGCCCCGACGCCGCGCACGGCCCTGCATCGACGACCGCATCCGGTCCCGCATCGAGCGCGTCGCCGTCGGCTGGCGCGTCGCTGCCCGCTTCGGGCTCGGCAATCCGGACCTCACTATCGGGCTCCGGCAGCGCGACGTCATCATCGGCGGTGGCACACGCGGCGGCGACGCCGAGGAGCGTGAGGAAGCTCAGCGCGCCGAACTTGGTGGCCGCCCTCACTGGACACCTCCGCAGTCCTTCATGAGGCATTGCCCGTCGACGCAAGCCTGGCCTACGACGGTGTTGCAGCGGACCGCGCAGCCTCCGCAGTTGAGCGGATCGCGGAGCAGGTTCGCCTCGCATCCATTGTCGATGTCGCTGTCGCAGTCGCCCCAGTTCAGGGTGCACGTGTAGGCACACGCACCCTGTTCGCAGGTCGGCATGCCGTGCGCGGGATCGGCTCCGGTCTTCGAGTCCAGCGACCGCCGGTCGCCCGGACATTTGTGCGCGCACGCACCGCAGTTGTCCGGGTCAGTATTGATGGCCGTATGACAGATGGCCCCGCACCGGCAGAAGCACTGACCGCCGATGCAGTCTTCGCCCGGGTTGCAGACGTTCCCGCAACTGCCGCAGTTGTTGCGATCGTTGTTGGCGGTCTCGCAGCCGTCGCCGCCGGGATTGACGAAGTCGTGGTTGCAGTCCATGAACCGCGTCTGGCACTTCGGCATGTTGCATCGCCCCTGGATGCAGCTGAACTGGATGCGCCACGACGCGGGGTACGGCGAGGGCGACGGCGGGGCCGGACAGACGTTCCCGCAGGCGCCGCAGTTGCCGTCCTCCTGGTCGAGGTCGTGACACTTCCCGTCCGGACAGATCGTCTGTCCCGTCGGACAGCCACACTGTCCGTTCACGCAGATGTCGTCGCAGACGTTGCCGCACTCGCCGCAGTTGTTCTTGTCGTCCTCCGCGAGCGCCACCTCGCAGCCGTCTTCGGCGAGGCCGTTGCAGTCGGCTCGGCCGTTGTCGCAGACGAGCTTGCAGGCCCCCGCCACGCAGCGCATCACGCCTTTGAAGCGAGAGGAGAAGGTCTCGTCCGACGGACAGCGAACGCCACACGCCCCGCAGTTCTCGTCGTCGGACATCAGATCGGCGCCGCACGGGTACGGGGTATTCGGACACGTCACGAGGCCTGCCGGACACTCGTTCGACGGGCACATGCGAGCCGACGCCGCCGAGTCCGGCGACAAGCTCGCGTCGCCGCCATCGGGAGTGCCGAAGACCTCCTCCGGCAAGCGCTGACCGATGACGACGTCATGCGAGGAAGAGACGCAGGCGAGCACGAGCACGCTCGTCGCCGCCGAGAGGACCAGCCCAGCGATGCGCATCGTCTACTCCTTCTCCGACGCGGCGAGGAACGATCGGATGCGCGCCTCGTACGGGCTCCCCGGGTGCTTCGCGAGGAAGGCGCGAGCGTGCGTGCGCGCTCTAGCGCGATCGCCGCTCGCGCGCGTCGCGTCGATCCGCATCACCGCGGCTTCGGGCGTGAACTGACCGTCCGGGAACTCGGCGTCGTGTTGCCCGATTGCCGCGAGGCACGCGCGCGCATCACCCTTGGTCAGGGCCTCGCGCGCCCGCGTGATGAGCTCGAGCTCGCGTGCCGTCGACGGCTTCGCCGCCGGCGATGGCGAGGCGACGGACGACGAGGCTTGCGATGCTGCAGGGCGGGCTGCGACGGGACGGCCTCGCGGGGCCGCCTCCTTCGAGTCGGGGAGATCGGAGATGGCCATCGACGGAACGGCCTCCGGGGCGGGCTCGACGTTCCGCTTGCCGAGCGTCGCAGCCCCGCTCGACGGCGCGCTCGCGCCGACAGCCACCGTCTCCTGGCCCGGTCGCTCGAGCGTGCTGTACCCCAGCACCGCCAGCGCGCCTGCGCCGATGACGGCGAGGCAGATCCACGGCTCGGGCGCGCGCAGGCGCAGGCGCGAGCGCGAGGCCGGGCTCGGCGCGGCTGAAGGCGCGTCGAGGACCTCGAGCAGCTTCTGCAACGCCTCCTCGCTCGGCTCGCGCTTGTGCGCGTCGTCCACCAGGGACGCGAAGAGCTCGTTCTGCTCGATCAGAGGTCGGGGCCCTTTCACTTGTCGCCTCGCATTCTCAATTGGTGCCTTTGCAGCCGGGCTTCGAACTGCTCGCGGCCGCGGCGCAGCCGCGACGCCACGGTGCCCGTAGGGACGCCGAGGAGCTCGGCGATTGCAGTCATGGTCTGGCCCTCGATCTCGTAGAGGACGAACACGGCTCGAAGCTCGTCCGTGAGCCCCGCGAGGAGGCTCATCAGTAGGTCGCGCTCCTGCTTCCGGCCGAGGGAGTCCTCGGGCGTTGAGAGCTCCGCGGGCTCGAGCGACTCGTCGTCGGGATCGTCGGCCAGCGCCTCCCGCCCGTATTTCTTCCGTGTCTCACGCGCGACGTGCACCGCCACGCTGAAGAGGAACGACTTCTCCGAGCCCGGCTGGATGTCGGCGCGCCTGCGCGCGGCGACGACGAAGACGTCTTGCGCCGCATCGTCGATGGCGTGGGGAGAGACCCCGAGCGTACGGAGGAACCGCCAGACGTTCGCGAAGTACATCTTCGCCATGTCTCGCAACGACATCGCCTGCGTGCGTGTCCCCGGCATGTTGTCGAGCGCCTTGCTGGTACCAACCAGCTCGGACGTGGCCGCGGTCATGGACGTGGATGGGGCTCCGGCCCCGGACCGATCACAATTTCTCTCAGAATCGCCAGCCGCCACCGATACCTGCTGAAATGCCGGCGGCAGGAGCCCGGGTGACGAGCCCATCCGGCTCAATGCGCAGCCGGTCCCGAGTGATCGGCGCCCAGACTGCCGCCACCGCCTCGACGAAGAGATGGCGATCGGGCTGCCATCGCGCCCCGAGAAGTCCTCCGTAGTCGAGCCATGTGCGTCGCGTGATGCCTGCCCCGCGCAGGTCGAGCGGCTGCCCCGAGAGGAGCCCGAGGTGCCCGCCCACGCAGCCCTCGATCGCGACGTGGCTCGTGACCGCGAAGCGAGCCGGGCACGCTTCGAGGTAACCGGCAGCCCAGTCGATCTCGGCGCGGGTCGTCCCTACCTGCTGCGTGCGCGTCAGCGCGTTCCGCCATCCGCCGCGGATCGCGGGCCGGAGCGAAGGCACACGCGCCAGCGCGCCGATCCACTCGAGCTCGACGAAGACGTCGACCACCGCGAGCACTCCGGAGACAGCGCCGTTCGCCTCTGCACGCCCCCCCACGGACACGGCCGCGCGGGACGGTGACGACGGAGGCCGAACGATCGGCATGTCGGGAGGCGCCTTCGCGCGAGGAGCCGCGTTCGCGCCCTCGTCCGGCGGAGGAGGCGCTGGCGTCGACGGCTCGATCGATGTCGACTCGCTGGCCGGCGACGGCTCGGGAACGAGCGAGGCGTTCGGTTCGATCGCAAGCGCGACCGCAACGGCGAGGCCGAGCGCAGCCTCATCGCAGGTCGCACCTTCGATGTCACGGCTCGCCCTCGCGCCGCTCGCCGCCCGGACGTCGAAGTGTCCGACGTACACGCGCTCGCGCTGATCGATCCGGACGATGAAACGCCGTGCCTCCTCGCCTGGCCTGGCCAGCGTCCACCGTGTGGTGTACGCCGAGATCTGGCCGAGGAAGCGATCCGCTGGTGGGCACTCCGGCGGGGCGACGTACTCGAAGTGGAGTGCCTCGCTTCCCTTCGCGCGCGGCGCGCCCGCGCTCGCCTCGTCCGCAGCGCTCGCAAGCGACGGCCACACGAGGAGCACGAACGTCGCCGCCAGGCGATCGCGGTTGTACCGACGCGAGGCGCTCAAAGAGCGAACAGTATATCCCGCTCCGTCGTCCCTCCGTGCCTCGGACGAGTCAGCTCAGCCGCGAAGTCACGCATGAACCAGCCGGTCGGGTGTTCGAAGAGATCGCTCCGAGGTAGCGAGGTGCTCCGCGTATCCGCGACCTCCGCTTCAGAACGTACGCTGGTCACCATTCTTGGCCACCGGTCGGCAGCTGAACGTGGACAGTCGAAGTCCCGGAGGCGCGCGCGCGTCGCGACGCTCGAAGCGGGCGTCCACTCCGGCCCGTGGATCGTGTCCCTTCGCGGCGCCATCGGACTGCCGAGCCGGTCGCACGATCGCTACGTCTCGCTCGAGGTCTCCCGCCACTCGACGGGCGCATTCGTCGGCCGCACGGCGGCGCTCGGCGAGCTCTGGCAGCTCGACGTCGTCGCCCGCGCCGCGCTCCTGGTCATTCAACGCTCGGCGTTCCCGCGCGACGCGCGCTTCTCGGCGTCGCCACCGGCCACGCGCACCGCCATTGCGGGTTCCCTGGAGGCCCGCGCCCTCCGGTCTCCGGAGCGAACGTCTCCGGTTCCGCTCGGATTTGGTCTGGGCGCCGACGTGCTCGCGAGCGCGTCGTCCTTCTCGTCCCAGGTAACGCCCCGAAACGTCAGATAATTGAAAGCACTCGAGATCGTAACGACTGGAAACGGGCTCTCCCCCAGTCGGGACGTCTTGCCAAGGTGGACGTCGAGGGTTCAAATCCCTTCTCCCGCTCTACAAAACGCTAAGAAACGCGAGGCCGGAGTGACGACGAGTCACCCGGCCTTTTTCGATCCCGCACCACGCGCAGGGGTCGCCTCACCACTTCCCTCACGTCACAACGCTCACGCCACCAGTGGGCGCACTGCTTTGCAGAGGACGTTCAACGACCTCGCGAGGCCGGCGGAGGTAAACGACGACCCCGTGGTCACGGTGACACTGGTGGCCCTGCTGTCCACGCTGTCGGAGCTGCAATCGCGGTTCCTGCAGATCAGCGAGCTGCAGCCGCTGTATGCCACCGCCACCGGCGGGCTCATCATGGTCATGGGCTTCCTGGTGCTGTTTCGCCACGATGCAGGCTGGGGGGGAGTGGGCATCCTGGCCCTGTACCTGCAGGAGCGCTGCGGTTGGCGCGCGGGCAAGGTGCAGATGGCCGTGGACTGCTGCATCTTGCTCGCGGCCCTGGCCACCATGGAGCCCCTGCGTGTGCTGTCGTCTGTGGCGGGCGCGGTGACGCTGAACCTGGTGCTGGCCATGAACCACCGCCCCGGGCGCTACATGGTGGCCTGATTCATCCTGGACTATCGCTCTGACTGTTCTTCCAGCCGCGAGAGATTCGCGTCCGCTTTCTAGCAGGAGCAACCATGGGAACCTGGGGCCAAGGCCTCTATGACAACGATGGCGCACTCGACGAGCTCGGAGACCTGTTCGACACGCTCCCCCTTCACGCGGGGGCCGTGCCGATGGCGACGACAGTCGGGCTCGCGACATGGCTCAACGCCCCGACGTCGGACCGCTTCGTCGAGGCCGTGCGGGAGCACCAGGACTGGGTACAGGCGCTACCGAAGGCGGTACAGGAGCTACTTCACCGCTTCGTACGCGAACGCGAAGCGTTCACCGAGCCGCGGTCACGCTCTACCGAGCTGACCGAGATCCTGGGCGGGCACTGCGACGGGCCACGGTACGATGCGCTTCTTACCCTTCCGGGAAGCGAGAAGGTGATCGAAGAGCTCGGGAACGCCGCGGCCGAGCGGCTCGAGGACGGCCTTCGATCGGCTTCCGACCTCTACGATTCCTCGAGCGCCATCGGCTGCCTCGGCGTTCTTCTCGAGCTCGCGGTCCGAGGACACTGGTCTGCACGCCGAGAGGCTGTCGAGGAGTGGAGACTGAGCGTCGCTCGCCTCGACGAAGAGACCGGCGACGAGCGGGACTTCTGGGACGACTACCTCGCACGCGTCCGTCGCGGCCTACGGTTGCTGCAATCCCCGCGGTACCGGGGACCCCGGCCATCGCATTAGAGCGATGACGCATCCAAGGCCCGAATCTCGGGCTCTTCTCGCCGAGGTCCTCTCATGGCGGCGGTCTACGCTCGATCTCAGCCCTCGACACGCTCGACGTCGAAGCACGGCGGAGGTCTCGGCCCGATCAGCAGAGCCGTGACACGACCTGAAGCGGAGCGTGCGACCGCACGCTCACGCCAGGCTCGAGCAGCGCGCAGAGCGAGGAGGGAGCCTCCTCGCGGCGGTCGGTCGTCGTCGACGCAGCGACGCGTGACAGGCGCGGACGCGGCGCCCCGTCTCTGGCGGGCGTGGATCGGCCACCTAGATTTCTTCTCGCTATGTACCGAACACTCAACATCATCTTCGCTTTCTCCTTCGTCGGCGCGGCGGCTGTCGCGTGTGGCGGAACCTCGAACCCGGCGCCCACGGGCGGCGTCCATGCGAGCTCGTCGCCGGCGTCCGCCGACGAGGCGGCATCCTCTGCCAGCGACGCCGAGCAAGCGGCCGTCTCTGCCGGCGAGCCGCTCTCCGGTTCCACCTACGCCTCCGCGAGCACGTCCTCGACGGACGAGCCGAGGGACCCGAACGCCGATCCGTGCGACGGCACGCAATGCCCGGAGGACCAGTTCTGCGACCTCCAGTCGGTTCGTTGCGTGCGCGCGCCTTGTCCGGCCGTGCCGACGTGCATCTCGGGCATGAACCCGTGCGCCGCCACGAGCTGCATCTACGGATCGCGCTGCGAGTCGCACGACGGCCAGGCGGCATGCGTGCCGATGACGGCGGAGGGCGGCGGAACGCCGTGCGGACGCTCGAGCTGCGAGCCCGGAATGGTCTGCTGCAACGCGAGTTGCGGGATCTGCACGCCTCCGGACGGAGCGTGCACGCAGCAAGCCTGCGAGTGACTAAGGCGCAACGCCGTTGCGCCGATCCTGAAAGGTCGAAGCGGTCAGCTCACACGAGCAGGCTTTGACCGGAGATTCACGCCCGCTCGTCCAACGGGCGGGCGTGAATCGGAGGTCAATGCAAGTGAGCACCGCCATCGCCGGCGCGTTCTGCGAACGACGGGATTCGGAGTGGCCTCGATTGCTCGAGGTTCGATCGCGCACGCTCCTTCCGTGCTCCGCGGTAAGCGCTTCAGCGCGGCGGGACGGAGGGAGCGGTCGCGCTCGGCTCCCGAATGAAGCCTGCGCGCGACCGACGGCGGGCGACAGCGTCACGGCGGGCCAGCGGAGCTCGAGCCGTGTGGAGTGCCATCGCATACAAGGGCGTCGAACGACGACGACGACGCAGCCTCCTCGAAGTACGGCGGCGCGCGCTCGGTCGGGGCGCACGCCTCGCCATCGTCGAGGTCGATCGTGACGACGACCACGGCGGGGACCTTGCGGTGCGGATTCATTCCTCCTTCCTTCGACCGATCGCTCGGAATGTTGCGCCCGAAGTTGCGGAGTGCGTTCGATTCCCCGCGTTCGCGAGATCGGCGCCGAATCACGCCCTCCCAGCGTGACCGCCGCGCCCTCAGACGACGGTCTCGGCTTCCCAGCTGCCGAGCAGCGCTGCTCGCTGCACGGTCCAGAACTCCGCCGCGTCCGTACGACTCCACTTCCCCGCCGACACGCAGCGCTCGAGAGCCTGGCGGAGCTCGCGCGCCGACGCGAAGCGCTGCGCCGGGTCCTTCTCCAGACAGCGGAGGACGATGCTCTCGAGATCGATGGGGACAGGCTCGTCGAGCCGCTTCGAGGGCGGCAGCGGCGCGCGGTCGAGGTGGCTCGCGACGATCTCGACGTCGCTGCCGATGAATGGCGGAGCGCCAGTGAGCAGCTGGTAGAACGTCGCCCCGAGACTGTAGACGTCCGCGAGCGCAGTCGCCGTCTCGCCGCGACAGCACTCGGGCGCGATGTACGCGAGCGTCCCGCGGATGCTTCCCGTCTTCGTCAGTGCCGTCGAGGTCGCCTCGGCGTCGCTCTCCACCGACCTCGCGATGCCGAAGTCGAGGAGCTTCAGCTCGTCGTACGCGTCACCGCTACGCGTGACGAAGAGGTTGCTCGGCTTCACGTCGCGATGAACGAGGCCCTTCTCGTGCGCCTCCTCGAGGGACCGACACGCCTGGACGCCCAGATGGATGACGCGCGCCGGCGTCATCGGCCCGTGCGCCTTCGTGAGCGCGCCGAGGTCGGCGCCGTCGAGGTGCTCCATCGCGATGTAGTAGATGCCGTCGTCGCTCGCGCCGAAGTCGAAGATGCGCACCGTGTTCGGGCTCTTGAGCTGGCTCGCGAGGGCCGCCTCTCGCCGGAACAGCGCGAGCGCATCCGCCGACGCCGCCGCGGCGCGGAGGATCTTGAGCGCCACGTTCCGCTTCAGCGCGCCGTCACGAGCGAGCCAGACCTCGTGCTGTCCGCCCCGGCCGATCGGTGCCTCGAGTCGGTAGCGACCGAGCTTCCGCGCCTCGTAGAGCTGCATCTGCGCGGTCCACGAAGCATGCGCAGCGAGGCACCCGCACGCGATCGCCGCAACGACGAGTGCGTATTGGGCGATCGCGAGACCGAGCTCCTGTCGCGTCAGCCACGCGGCGTGACCGGCGGGATCCAGCGCGAAGAGGACGGTGAAGATCACGGGATAGACGAGCGCGATCGCGCCGCCGTGGAGGAGCGAATCCCTCGCGGGCGCAGGGACGGTGCCCGTCCGCACCATCGCGACGACCGCAAGGCCCTGGACGTAGAGGCTGCTCGGACCGCCCGTCTCCGCGGCCATCCCAGTCAACCCGACGGCGACGAGCATGAGACCGATCGGGTGCATGATCCTCGCGGTCCGGTCGCTCGTGCGTGAGCTCACCGCCGTCCACCAGGCAGCGGCGGCCGCGGCGACGGCGAAGGCGCGCCATGCGAAGAGCACGGAGAGGCGCGCGGAGGTATAGAGCGTGGAGCAGACGAGCACGTCGAAGCCGGCGAACAACGGCAGCAGCACCGTGCCGACGGCGACGCAGCGAGCGAGCGCGGCCCGGTGCTTCGTCGCGCTCTCGGTCGTTGCCGAGAAGCCCGACTTGCCGCCGGAAGCGCTGCTCCCGCTCTTCAATGCGGGCCGGCCTTCGCCGGCTCCTCTTGGACCTCCACGGACTCCGTCCAGCAGAGCTGGACTCCGTCCGTTCCGGTTCAATGCGGGCCGGCCTTCGCCGGCTCCTCTTGGACCTCCACGGACTCCGTCCAGCAGAGCTGGACTCCGTCCATTCCGGTTCATGACTGCGGCGGGCAGCGGAGCGCGCTCATCGCTCCTTCAACAGCGTGCTCGTCAGACGCGCGTAGGCGACGCGCCAGCTCTGCTCGACCTCGGCGGTGAAGCCGCTCCCGAGCGCCTCGCGCAGCGTATCGAGCAGAGCGTCGCCGACCCACGGGAACATCTCGGCGGTGACGCCGTACTCGTCGTGAGCGACGCGCATCCGCTCGAGCTCACGCGTCATCCACTCCGCGTCCTCGACGTGGTCGACGATCGCGCAGAGCTTCTGCGCGAACATCTTCTGCTGCGCGCCAGCGCTGGAGCGGACGAAGAGCGAGCTGACCTGTGGGTGACGCTCGAAGAGGATCTCGTAGAAGCGGCGCGGGAACTTGTCGTCCATCGCCAGCACGGTCTCGAGACTCTCGCGCAGGATCCGCGGGTCCATCACGACGCCTCTCCCTCTCCGTCCTCGGAGGCCGCCGAGAGCCCGTGCTTCTTCAGCAGCCGGAGGAGGACGTAACGATTCTTGAGCCCGAGCGCCTTCGCCGCCTTCGAAGGGCTGCGTCCGTTCTCGGCGAGCGCCTTCACGATCGCGTCGCGGTCGAGCTCCGTCGGCGCGACGACCGTGGCCGACTCCTCGGAGTCGTTGAGCTCGGCCTCGACCGCGGGCGTGAGCCCGATGTAGTCCGCGGGGGCGCTGCCGATCGCGAGCCAGAGGAGCCGATCGAGCTCACGGACGTGATGCGTGAACGTGTGGCGCAAGAGGCGCGCGACGAGATCGGGAGCGAGGCGCGGCTCCGCGATCTCTCCGCCGCGGCGCTCGAAGAACTTCGCTGCGATCGCCCCGTTTCGCGTTGCCGTCCGCTTCAGCAGGGTCGCGAGCAGCAGCGGGATGTCGTCGCGACGGTCGCCGAGACCGTGGATGTTGACGCGATGGGTGAAGCGCGCGAGAAAATCGTGCTTGAGCGCCTCGAGTGGCCGGTTCGTCGCCGCCACGAGGCGGAACGACGAGCGCCGGACCTTCGACTCACCGAGGCGCTGGTATTCGCCATCGGAGTCGAGGACGCGGAGGAGGTGCACCTGGTGCGCCTCCGGCAGATCGCCGATCTCGTCGAGGAAGAGCGTCGAGCCGTCGGCCTCGCCGATGAGCCCCAGACGCTCGGGCATGCCCGGGTTCGGGTAATTCTTCACGTTGCCGAAGAGCTCGGCATCGAGGAGCGACTCGGGCATCGTCGCCGCGTTGCGCGAGACGAGCGACTTGGCGTGTCGCGAGGAGAGCCCGTGGATCGTCCGCGCCGCGAGCTCCTTGCCGGCCCCGCTCTCTCCGAGGAGGAGCACATGGCGATCGGTCGACGCCGCGAACGCGAGCGCGGAGCGCATCTCCCACGCCGCCTCGCCCTCGCCGACGACGCCGAAGCGATCGGGAGCGCCGAACGCGAAGCGCGTCAGCTCCTCGTCGACGACCGGGAGCTGCAACGGGCGCTCGGTGACGAGGAAGACGGCGGCGTTGTGGATCTCGACGACGTCGCCGGCGCGCACCTCGGCGCTCGTGCACGCCCTCCCGTTGACCCGCATGACGGCGCGGCCGACGGAGCGAATCTCCGCCGTGCCGTTACCCGTCGGCGAGACGACGAGGTGGAGACGCGAGATCCGCGCGCTCGCGATCGGTGAACACGACCGCGTCGTGCCCGGACGCATCCGGAACGGCTGCCCCCGCGGGGCCGGATCGTCCGCAAGCGCTCCTCCGCGACCGACACACACGGCGTCGCGGATCGGAATCGCCTCCCCGAGCCGGTCGGGCTCGTCGAGCGACCAGGCGAGGACGAGGTGGAGGGCGCGCGCCTCGAAGACGTTCCGAGGGCGCTCCCAGGGCAGAGAGATCTCCGAGGCGGTCGACTCCGTCCGCATGGAACGCCTCAGCGTACTTTGCCGGGCATGCGCTCGTCCACGGCGTCCGCTTCCGAATGCGACCTTGCCGCGGCGCACCAATCGACGCTCGCTGGAGGCGGCGGCGCACGACCATCTCGATCGTCACGCCGCCCCGCCAGCGGAAGCGGGACCTCCCCGCCCGATCCGCGGGAGCACGACCAGCGTCCCGGCCCCGGAGATGGAGTATTGGCGGGCGCGTCATGCCGCCGCGGCCGCATTCGCAAGGGGAGTCATGCGGTCACGACGGTGCTAACCTCCAGTCGCGGCTCATGAAGCCAACGAGGTGAACCACGGTGAACGGGATCGATTCGACGGCGCATCGCCGGACGACAGCTCTGGGTGCAGCAACGGGATTCGGACTTGCCCTCGTGGTGAGCTGCGGGATCCTCCTCCAGCGAGTCCTCGGCTCCACCGCCGCGAACGCGATCGCAGCCAACACCGTGACGACGCTGGTCGCGGTGGCGGCTGTCCTGGCAACGGTCCGGACCTACCTCACGTCGTTCGATCCAGCGACCTTCGATCCATCGGTTCCTCCCCACGCAGCCGTGGGGCCATCGGTTCCTCCCCACGCAGCCGTGGGGCCCCAGGCCCACTCCCGCCGCGTCACGAGCCTCGTCACGAGCCAGGCGATTGGAGCGTTGGTCGGCGTGCTCGTGATCCACGCGCTCGTCTGGCGCGGCCTCGATGCCCATCCGTGGCTCCGCGAGCATCCGCGTCAGCTCGTGAACGACCTCGTCGCCGTGTTCGGCGTCCTCGCCTTCGTGTGGGGCTGCGCGCAGAAGCCGATCCGCCCGCAGCTGATGATCGCAGGGCTGGTGCTCGTGCTCGGCTACGAGCTCACCGCCGGGTATTGGCACATCGACGCGCCGGTGCCGGTGACGCAAGAGCTCGCGTGGTCGGTCCAGCGGTTCGTCGGGAGCGAGGTGACCGCCTCCGGCGTCGGCGTCCTCGCGTTCCGTCTCCTGCTCGCCTAGGACGCGCGCACGATGTTGGCCCACACGGAGCTGCTCGCCCGCATCGCCACCGGCGCCGCGCTCGGAGGAGCGATCGGCTACGAGCGCGGACTGCATCGCCGCCCGGTCGGTCTCCGCACGCACCTCATCGTGGCGCTCGCGTCCGCCACGTTCATGGTCGTGTCCTCCCAGTTCGCCTACTACCAGAACTTCGGACACGGCGAAGGGGTCGAGGTCGACGCGTCCCGAATCGCGGCGTCGGTCGTCTCCGCAGTCGGCTTCCTCGCCGGCGGCGCGATCCTGCGGAGCGGGCTCAGCGTCCAGGGAATCACCACCGCCGCCGGCCTCTGGCTCGTCACCGCGATTGGGCTCTGCGCCGGCGCGGGGATGTACATCGAGAGCGTAGCCGTCACGATGATCGGGATCCTCGCGCTGACGATCTTCCGGCGCTTCGAGGACAAGAACGACCTCATCACGAAGCGACGAATCTCGCTCGTCATCGCCGACGAAGCGGAGTCGTCGACGTCGCAGGTGATGAAGGCGATCACCGATCTCGGAGCCATCGTCGTCGACGTCGAGTACGAGCGGCGCCTCGACGACAAGCGCAGGACGGCCCTCACCATCGACGTCAGTCTCCCGGCCGAGATCACGGTCGCGACCTTGGTCGAGACGCTCGAGGCGGTGCCGAACATGAAGCGGATCCAGATCTCCCAGCCGTCGTAGCCTGCGGCTTCCGCGCGCGAGAGCGATCGCGATGTCGCTCGGCCATCTGTGGGGTCCCGATCGCGCTCGGCGGATGGTATCGTCACGCCCTTGTGATCGGCCTTCCTGACACGATCGACGGACGCTTCGAGATCGAGGGAGAGGTCACGCGCGGTGGCATGGCTCGCTTGCTCCGCGCGCGTGATCGCCATGCGGGCGGTCATGTCGCGATCAAGCTGAGCCTCTCGAGCGACGCCGAATCCGCCGAGCGCTTCGGTCGGGAGGCCGGCGTCCTCGCGGAGCTGCGGCATCCGGGGATCGTCCCCTACGTGGCGCACGGCACGCTCCCCGACGGCCAGCGCTGGCTCGCGATGCAGTGGCTCGACGGGATGGACCTCTCCGCGAAGCTCCGGACCGCGCGCGAGGCGTCACGCGACGCCCCCACGCGCGACAGCCGGAGCGGCCCGAGCACGATCGACGACGCGCACTGCCTTTCGATCCGCGAAGCGCTCAAGCTCGGGATGCGGATCGCGTCCGGCCTCGGCGAGATCCATCGGCGCGGGATCGTCCATCGCGACGTGAAACCGGGCAACATCTTCCTCCGGAACGGCTCGGTGGACGACGCCGTGCTCGTCGACTTCGGGACCGCCAGGTCCGTCGCGCCGTCTTCGGTCGTGACGATGGCAGGCACCCTCGTCGGGACCCCGAGCTACATGTCACCCGAGCAAGCGTCGGCGGCAGCCGACATCGGGGCGCCCACCGACGTGTGGTCGCTCGGGTGTGTCCTCTACTACGCGCTGACCGCCCACAACCCATTCGACGGCGGGCATCTCCTCGCGGTCCTCGCACGCATCGTCATCGACGAACCGCTGCCTCTCCGGACGCTCCGCGCGGACGTGCCGGAGCCGCTAGCTCGCCTCGTCACACGCATGCTGGCGAAAGACCCGCGCGCGCGCCTGCGCGACGGCGACGCCGTTCTGGCTGAGCTCCGCGCCATCGAGAGCGTCGGCGACGCGGAGTCGGGGGTGCATGTCGTCTCGCGCGCGCTCGCGGCGCGCGAGCAGCGCGTTCGCTCCATCGTGGTCGCGCGTGGGAGCTCGAACGTCGAGAGCCGGTTCGAGCCCTTCCGGGAAGCAGCGAGCCGAGCGGGAGCGACGCTTCATCGCGTCGCCGACGGCTCGCTCGTGCTCACGCTGCCGCCGGAGGCCTCCTCCACCGATCAGGCGCGCCGCGCGGCGGCGGCGGCGCTCGCCCTGCGTGCGCTCGATCCCAAGATGCGTCTCGCGCTCGCTTCGACGCAGATGGAGGCCGCCACCGAGCCGCCCGGCGAGGTCGTCGACCGGGCCGCGCGCACGCTCGACGAGGCCCTCCCCGGCGAGGCGCGCGTCGACACGTTGACCGCGGAGCTCGTCGACGTCCATTTCGTCGTCGCCGAAGGCGCGCGCGGAAAGACGCTCGAGCGAGCGCGCGAGAACGACGCCGGCCGCACGCTCCTCGGCCGACCGACGCCTCTCGTCGGCCGCCGCCGCGAGCTCACCACCGCACGCGCCCTCTGGGACGAGTGCGTCGACGAGCCGATCGCGCGCGCTCTACTCGTCCTCGGTGACGCTGGGATGGGAAAGAGCCGGCTGCGACGCGAGCTCACGCGCGCGATCGTCAGCCAGGAGTCCGGAAACGTCGAGGTGCTCTTCGGCCCAGCGGACTCCCTCGGCGCGGGCTCGCCCTTCGTGATGACGACGCCGCTCGTGCGCAGCGCCGCCGAGATCACCGACACCGACGGCCTCGATGCGCGACGCGCCAAGCTCCATGCGCGAGTCGCGCGCACCGTGACGGCGGGGCCGGAGGCCCTCCGCATCGCCGCGTTCCTCGGCGAGATGATCGGGACGAGCTTCGTCGAGACCGACGTCCCCGAGCTCGCGGCGGCGCGGCGCGATCCCCTCCTCATGAACGCGGCGATGACGTCCGCGTGGGTGGACTGGCTCCGCGCCGAGACCTCGCTGCACCCCGTCCTCCTCGTGCTCGAGGACCTGCACTGGGGCGATCTCGTCAGCGTGAAGCTCGTCGACGCGGCCCTCCAGCGACTCGCCGGGGCGCCGCTCTTCGTGCTCGCGCTCGCGCGGCCCGAGGTGAAGGCGTCGTTCCCGCAGCTGTTCGCATCGAGCGGCCTCGTCGAGCTCCGACTCGACGCGCTCTCGCGGAAGGCGAGCCGCGACCTCGTCCGCGAGGTGCTCGGGAGCGAGACCTCCGACGAGGACGTCGAGCGCATCGTCGAGCGCTCGGGCGGCAACGCGTTCTTCCTCGAGGAGCTGATCCGTACGGTCGCCGGAGGCCAGTCCGACACGTTGCCCGACACCGTCCTCGGGATCGTGCAGAGCCGCCTCGACGCGCTCGGCGACGACGTGAAGCGCGTGCTCCGCACGGCGAGCATCTTCGGCGAGGTGTTCACCGTCGAGGGTGTGGAGGCCCTCGTCGGTCGCGACGCCGGCCCGTTCGGGCTCCGCGAGTGGCTCGACGATCTCGTCGCGCGCGAGGTCATCGGACATCACACCGGCGGCGGCCGCACCGGCGAGCTCAAGTTCCGTCATGCACTCGTCCGCGACGCCGCCTATGCGATGCTGACGGAGCAGGACCGCGCCTGGGGTCACCGGCTCGCCGCCGAGTGGCTCGAGAGCAGCGGCAACGCCGAGCCGCTCCTCCTGGCCGAGCAGTTCATGCGCGGCGATCTCCCCGCGCGCGCGGTCCGCTGGTTCCGCCGCGCGGCCGAGCAGGCGCTCGACGGACGGGACCTCGACGCCGTTCGCCGCCATGCACAGCGCGCGATCGATGCCGGCGCGAGCAACGGCGATCTCGCCGCCGCGTATCACCTCCAGGCGGTCGCGAGCTACTGGCAGAGCGGCTACGCCGACGCGCAGAGGCAAGCGACGAGCGCGGCCCGCTTATTCCGAGAGGGCACGAGCGAGTGGTTCCGCGCCGTCGCCGAGGCGGTCGTCTCGAGCGCGCGGCTCGGCGACTACGCCACGCTCGATCGCTGGTTCGAGCGCGCCGCGAGTGCTGACGCCGGCCCTGGCGCGGAGGGAGCGCAGCTCGTCTGCCTGTGTCGCGGGACGTTCCAGATGATCTTCGCCGGCCGGTTCGCGGCGAGCGACAAGATGCTCGAGCGGATCGGATCGCTCTCATCGCCCTCGCGTGCCTCCGTGATGCTCGACGATCTCACGCGGGCGCAGGTCGCTCACGTCCAGGGGCTCCGCGCGGCACATGCCGGCGACGTGGCGACGTTCCTCGCCCGGCTAGAGACCGTGGTGGAGGCCTTCGAGCGGACCGGCGATCGCAACAACGTCCGCCTCGAGCGGACCACGATCGGCTGGTGCTGGGCCGAGATCGGCGACTTCGAACGCGCCGAGGCGATCGTTCGCGAGAACATGGCGGAGTGCATCCGCGCCGGGGCGCAGCAAGCGATCACCTACGCGAACGTCAACCTCGGCTACATCCTCACGCACCGGCCGGGCCGCCGCGACGAGGCGCGGTCGCTCCTCGGCTCCGCGATCGAGGAGTGCCGTGCGGTGCGGAACAGCCGGCTCGAAGGCTGGGCCCGCGCACACGCGTCCGCGCTCGAGCATGCGCATGGCGATCACGAGACGAGCCTCGAGCACGCGGTGCACGCGGTGCGGCTGCTCTCTGCCGCGCCGAGCCTCCATGGCTGGGCGCTCGCCACGCGGGCGCGCGCGCTCCTCGCCGTCGGGCGCGCGGCCGATGCGCTCGACGACGCGCTCGAGGCGAAAGCCAAGCTCGAGTCGCTCGGCGGCCTTCTCCAGGGCGAGTCGCTTCCGCCGCTCGTCCTCGCAGAGGTGCTCGCCGCGCTCGAGCGCGCCGACGAGGCGACGGCTGCAGCGAACGACGCACGGAGGCGCGTCGAGCGACGCGCGGAGCGCCTGGGTCGTCCGGAGTGGCGCGCCTTCTTCCTCGCCGTCCCGGACAACGCTCGAACGCTCGAGCTTGGGAGGGCGTAGAGTGGCCACCGTGTCGCGGATCTCATCCATTTACGACTCGTACCTCCGGAAGGCGCCTCGCCAGTCTCGCTCGCGCAGCGTCGTCGAGGCCATCCTCGGCGCTGCCACGGAGCGTCTCTCGCGGAGCGGAAACGAGGAGGAGCTCACGCTCCAGGAGGTCGCGAACCGCGCCGGCGTCGGCATCGGCTCGGTCTACGACTACTTCAGCGATCGACGCAGCATTCTCGCGGCCCTCGCGGTGAAGTCCACGCAGGACAACCTCCGCGCGTTCGAGGCGCTGCTCGAGTCGGCCCACGAGCTCCCGCTCGACGAGAGCGTCGGACAGGTCGTCGACTTCTGCTTCGAGACGTACACGAGCAACAAGCGGGTCCCTCGAGCGGTGCTGAAGGTCGCTCACACGATCGGGCTGATGCCGACGCTCGCGCAGAGCCAGACCGTCTTCGCCGAGTCGCTCGCCGCCTCGCTCCGCAAGCGCCAGGACATCGGCGTGCCGGACATCGACCTCGCCGCGTGGACGGTCACCCAGGCGATGATGGGCGTCATCCAGACACTGGTATGGCAGGACGAGCCGAAGCACTCGGAGACGGAGCTCCGCGCGGAGCTGATCGCGCTCTTCGGCGCGCACCTCCGCGGACGTGTGTGATCGGTCGGTCGGTCACCCCCCGACGACACGCCTCCACACCGCGAGCCTGAGCGCCTCGGCCGCGAGCGCAGGCGGCGACGGTGACGGCGCGCGACGCCACGCGGCGCTCTCGAGGGCGGAGGCGGCGGCCGCGCGGCCCATGCGCCCGATCTCGTAGTCGACCGCCTGCACCGCTTCCTCCATCCTCGAGAAGCGGTCCATCGTCTTTCCGTCGAGGACCACCTCCCAGGCCTTGCCCCGCGCGGCGCGCCTCAGGACGAGCACCTCGCTCGGACGCCCCGCGCGTCTGTGGAAGTGAAGCCCCACGCCGTGCCGGCCGAGCGAGAACCATGCGTTTCCCGAGATCGCGCGGACCTCGGTATCGACCGAGAGCGTGAGGGGATCGAAGCTCGCCGCGCGGTCCTGGATCTCGCGGAGCGTGAGCGCTCCGGCCTCGAGCTCGAAGCCCGGATGATCGAAGAGGATCTGCTGCCAGATGCGCCGTGCCTCGTTCGCGTCACCGCCGTCGAGGTCGAGGTCGCGGGGGGCTCCGAAGAGCGACGGGAGGGTGCAGAGGCTCAGGTTCGAGAGGTCGACGAAGTCGAGGATGAGGCAGTCCTTCTTGCCTGGATGGAGCCGCGTGCCCCGCCCGACGCACTGGGCGTAGAGCCCTTCCGACCGCGTGGGGCGCGCCATCGCCACGCACGAGACGCCAGGGTCGTCGAACCCCTCCGTCAGGACCGCCACGTTGCAGAGCACCTGGGTGCGCTCCTCCCGGAAGTCCAAGAGCGCCTTCGCGCGGACGTCCTTCGGCATCATCCCGTGGACGACCCCCGCGGGGACCCCGAGCATGTTCAGCGAGCGGGAGAGGTTCCGCGCGTGGCCCACCGTCACGCAGAACGCGATCGTGCGCCGATCGCGCGCGAGCTCCTGGATCGAACGCGCGACGAGAGCGTTGCGCTCCTCGATGTCGACGACCTCAGCGAGCTCCTCCTCTCGGAAGTCGAGACCGCCGGGCGAGAGCCGCGTGAGATCGGCCGAAGTCGAGATGCGATAGCCGCGCAGCGGAGAGAGGTAACCGTCCTCGATCATCTCCGGGAGATTGCGCGAGTAGACGATGCGCTCGAAGACGGTATCGAGGCCCTTGCCGTCGCCACGCGACGTGGTCGCCGTGAAGCCGAGCAACGTCCCCGTCCAGTCGTCGTCGAACGCGCCGAGCTGACGTAGCACGCGGAGGTTGTCGTCGGCCGCTGCGTGATGGCACTCGTCGTAGATCACGAGCCCCACGTCGCGACCGCGCATCAACCGTGCGAGCCGCTCCTCGTGGAGGGACCGGATCGAGCAGACGAGCACCCTCGCGTCCTCCGGCGCGCGTGCCGCGCCTTGCTCGATCGCGACGACGGCCGCGCCCTCCATCGCACGCTCGATCTTCTCGCGAGCCTGCGCGAGGAGCTCCTCCCGGTGCGCGAGCACGAGCACTTGCCGCCGCGCGAGCTGAGCAAGATGCGAGAAGATGACCGTCTTGCCCGCCCCCGTCGGGAGGCACACGAGCATCCGGCGGACGCCGCTCCGCCGAGCGCCGAGCACGGCATCGATGGCGTCGCGCTGGTAGGGACGAAGCGCGAGTTTCGTCGTCGTGGAGGCAGCGGGCATCGGATCCGGAGCTCCCGGCTCACGGCCGAGTCTTCCATGAGGACGGAGCGGACGCCATCCTCGCGCCCGACCAGCTCGGCCTTTGTCGACTCGAGCGTCCTCCCAGGAGTCAAGAGCCCGCGGAGCGATTCGTGCATCTCACGGTGAGTGATCACACGAGGGGAACCAGGGAATATGCTCGCCCAGGTGGAAGCCACCCACGAGCCAGACGACAAGACTGCGGACAACGGGACGACCGGGAAGACGAAGAAGAAGCCCTTCTCGTTGATCCGCACGTTCGTGCTCGCCGACGTGATCACGATCGGCAATGCCGTCTCGGGCGCGGGCGCGATCCTCGCGAGCATGAGCTACATGGCCACGGCTGAGCGGAACGCGATCTGGGCGGCCCTCGTGCTCCTGCCGATCGCGCTCGTGTGTGACGCCCTCGACGGCGCCGTCGCGCGCTGGCGCCGGAAGTCGTCGCCGCTCGGAGCCGACCTCGACTCGCTCGCCGACATCGTCTCGTTCGGCGTCGCCCCCGCCGCCCTCGGCTTCGCGCTCGGACTACGCGGAGGGTGGGACGCGGTCATCCTCTGCTACTTCGTCGCGTGCGGGATCGGCCGGCTCGCCCGGTACAACGTGACCGCGGCGTCGCTCTCCGACGAGCGCGGGAAGGTGAAGTACTACGAGGGCACCCCGATCCCCTCGAGCCTGATCCTGGTCCTCCTCCTCGGCATCGCGTTCGGGACGGACCGCGTCCACGAGGCTCTATGGCTCGGCTCCGTCGAGCTCGGCCCGTTCGTCCTGCACCCGTTCACGCTCGTGTATGCGGTGAGCGGCTCGATGATGATCAGCACGATCCGCGTCCCGAAGCCCTGAGCCGGCTGCCAGCCACGCGACCGACCGGGCCAGCAACCAAACGAACGCGGGCTCGCACGATCGGCTTCCCTGCCCCGACCTCGTCTCGTGGCAGAGTCGTGACGGAGGGCGCGCTTCGCCTCGAATATAAGTAGCGCGTGGCAAAGCACGCGCTCGCTGGCATTTTCACCTACGCCGAGTTCGCAGTGTGCGTGACGGCATTCCTGCCCATCATGGCCGTCTCGTCACTCCGCCATCGCGGCGATCCCACGCAGCGAGAGCCAGGGCGCTGGATGCGACGACTCGGCCGGACCACGAGCCGGCTCACGCCGCTGTGGACGTTCGAGATCGACGGCGAGCCGCCGCCCGACATCGCGCACTCGGGCTATGTCGTCGTCGCGAACCACGAGTCGGTCGCCGATCCCTTCGTCCTCTCCTGGCTCCCGTTCGACATGCGATGGGTCGCCAAAGAAGAGCTGTTCAAGCCGCCGGTCATCGGCTGGGCGATGCGCTGGGGCGGCGACATCCCGCTTCGCCGCGGCAAGGCCGAGAGCGTGCGCACGATGATGGACGAGTGCGAGCGCGCGCTCGGAGGCGGGATCTCGATCATGATGTTCCCCGAGGGGACGCGCTCGAAGGACGGCGACCTGCTCCCGTTCAAGGACGGCGCGTTCTCGCTCGCGCTCCGCGCCCAGGTCCCGGTGCTGCCCATCGCGCTCGCCGGCACGCGAGAGATGAGGCCGAAGCACTCGCGCTGGTTCGGGAAGGCCCACGCGCGCGCGAGGATCCTCCAGCCGATCCAGACGAAGGGCCTGGGGATGGACGACGTCGGGCTCGTTCGCGATCAGGCGCGCGACGCCATCCGCGCGGCGCTCCCCGACCTCCGTTCGACGACCGGCTTCTCTACGAGCTGAGAGCCGCCGAATCGAAGGAACGGATCGCGCGCCGATCAGGTACCGGCGTCGTGCCCGCCCTTGTGCGGTCCGGTCCCCGGCCCCTTGCCGTCGGCGTTGCCCGGACCGGCGCCCTTGCCGCCACCGAGCCCCGGGCCCGGGCCCTTGTGATCGGCATCGCCCGGCCCCTTGCCGTCCGCGTTGCCGGGACCGTCACCGTGGCCGGAGCCCGGGCCGGCCTCGGGGCGCTCGTGAGCCGGGGCCTCCGCGGGGGGAGCCTCACCAGCAGCGGGCGCGGCCGGCTGCGGCGCCGCGGGGGAGCAGGCGGTGGCGGCCCATGCCGCGACGACCAGGGATGCAGCGAACACGAAACGGATGGAACGCATGCCCCAACCTGTAAACGGAAGCCTCGATCCCGTCGACTGATCTGCGCTCGTCCGTGGGGTTCCTTGGCTGAGGTCCCGCGGCGAGCCGAGCCGCTCGCCGCCCCCCTCAGCTCATAGAATGCGCTTGTCGATGTAGCACCAGGCCCACCTCTCGCCCGGCTCGGCCGACGTGATGATCGGATGCCGTGTCGCGAGGAAATGCTGTGTGGCGTGCTTGTTGGGCGAGGAATCACAGCACCCGATGTGACCGCACGAGAGACACTCGCGGAGGTGAACCCAATGCGACCCCAGCTTGAGGCACTCCTCGCAAGCAGGCGCAGGGCGCGTCACCGTGCGGACCTTGATCTGAGCCGCATGGTTGCACGGGCTGGACAGGTTGACGGAGACGGTCATGCACCGGCGATAGCATGCATTAGATC
>ERZ778028.1233-NODE-1233-length-30814-cov-6.803960_pt1 | contig 30814 bp, 29 predicted proteins | sample MGYA00375758_ERZ778028 | MGnify/ENA primary metagenome ERZ778028 (study PRJEB29350, sample SAMN05389828) | bioreactor metagenome | isolation source: Thiocyanate bioreactor | place: South Africa: University of Cape Town | collected 2014-03-17 ...
CGTCGTGTTCCATGAGCGCGCCAACCACACGTACGTCTGCACGCAGTGCGGACGCGAGACCGTGATGACCTTCGCGGCCGACGCCGAGCTTCCCGACGCCTGGGAATGCCGCACGTGCGGCGCCGAGGCCGTGCTCCGCGTGGGCGATTCGGTTGTCGAGGTCGACCACTCCGGCGACAAGGCTCCCCGCACCCACTGGGACATGCTGCTGGAGCGTCGCACCGTTCCCGAGCTGGAGGAGCTGCTCGAAGAGCGCCTCTCCCTGCTGCGCGCCCGTCGCGGCGCTGCGGACGACTCCCGCCTGAGCGCCTGACGCTCACTCCCCCGCTTCGACGCCGGCCCCTTCGGGGGTCGGCGTCTTCGGCGTGCGCGCGCGACGGCGGACGAGGAGGCCGACCAGGGCCAGCGCCACCACACTGCCCCACCCGAGCAAGGTCTGGATGGCATCGCCCAGAAGGATGCCGGGGGTCAGACCGGTACGCAGCGGCACGTCGGTGACCATCGCACCCGGCTCGTCGGCGGGCAGCGCGTCGATCGTGCGGCCGTCGGGTCCGATGATCTGACTGGTGCCGACAGTCGACAGGTTGACGACGGCGCGGCCGCTCTCGACGGCTCGAATGCGGGCGAACGCGAGTTGCTGGAGGTTCTCGTCGGTTCCGCGGAAGTCGGCGTTGTTCGTCTGGAACATGTACACCTGGGCCCCGGACACGGCGCCCTCGCGGATGACATCGTCGTAGATCACGTCGAAGCAGATGGCGAGCCCGACTCCCACACCGTTCACCTCGAACATGGGCGTCGTCGTCCCCGGCGTGTACTCGCGCTGGATGAGGCCGATGAGATCCGGGGCGAGCATGTTGTAGAACCAACGGTCCGGCACGTACTCGCCGAACGGAACCGGGTGGCGCTTGTCATACAGCGCCGTCGGGTTCTGGGCCCCGGCCTTCCACAGCAGCGAGGAGTTGAAGTACTGATCGCCGCGTTGGGTGACGCCGCTGACCAGCAGCGGTGCGCCGACACGGTCTGCCAGAGCGTCCAGAGCTGTGCGCACCGACGTGTTCGACAGCGGGTCGGCATCGATCCCACCCTCCGGCCAGAGCAGCAGATCGATGTCGCGGTCTTCGATGGGTCGCGTCGCCGCAAGTTGCGCGCGGAACACGTCGTAGGCGGCACGCTGATCGAAGTAGCCGGCCGGCCCGTTGCCCTGCACGGCCCCCACGCGGATGCTGCCGGCATCCGTCGTGGGAAAGGCGGGAAGAAGAAAGAGCACCAGGACGGTGATCGCCGCCGGCAGGATCCGCAGCGCCGCGGCGGGCACACCGCGGGATCGTCCGAGCCGCGCCGCCTCGATCGCCGCGGCACAGGCGAACACGATCAGGAACGACAGACCGCTCATCCCCGTCCACGACGTGACGTGCACGAGCGGCGAGTCCGCCTGCGTCACGGCGACGCGGGTCCAGGGAAAGCCTCCGTAGGGGAACGTGCCCTGCAGTTCCTCCCGCGACACCCACAACCCCGCCACGAGAGCCGGCAGCGCGAGGAGGCGTCCTGCGGCGCCGGGTGCCCAGCGGGGCAGCCATCGATAGGCCCAGGCGATGGGAATGGCCATGACCGCCGTCAGCACCGACTCCAGCGTCGACAGCGCGATCCACGGCACCGGCCCGAGATAGCGGGCCGTGAAGGAGAAGTTCACGAAGAACAGGCCGACGCCGAAGAGGAGTCCGACCGTGAACGCGCCGCCGGTGCGCCGTCCGATGAGCGTCAGCAGCCCCAACGGCACGGCGACGAAGACCGCGGGCCACCACGACAGCGCGGGGAACGCGAGCGTGAGCACCAGGCCCGCGGCCGTCGCGACGACAGCTGCCGCCCACAGCGGAAGAAGCGGTCGCACCGGCGGGGCGGCAGGACGAAGTCGTTCGGGCACGGATCGAGCCTAGGCGAGCGGATTCAGGAGGAGCCGTACGCGACGATCCCGCGTCGGACGGCATCGAGGGCGGCGCGCGCCGTCGTGGCGAGCGGAGCGTCGGCGACCATCGACAGCTGATCGAGCAGATCGATGGTCTGCTTCGTCCAGCGGACGAAGTCGCCCGCGGCGAGATCCGCCTCGTGCAGCACACGGTCCAGCGAGGCCCCGCGCGCCCAGGAGTGCATGGCCTGGGCAAGCCCCGTGGCCACCGGGGACGACCCCGGCAGGCGATGGTCCTGCTCCAGATCGTCGAGGCGCGCCCACAGCTCCTGGGTCGCCGTCAAGGCCCCCCGGAACGTACCGCGCGGAAGTCCGTGCTCGCCCGGGCCGCTCTCGTCGCGACGCGGCTCATACACGAGACAGCAGGCCAGGGCGGCCAGGCCGGATGGATCGAGGTCTTTCCAGATACCGGTGCGCAGAGACTCCGCCACAAGGAGATCCCGTTCCCCGTAGATCCGCTTCATCGTCGCACCGGCCGCCGTCAGCGCGGTGGCTCCGTCGGCATCGACGTGCACATAGTCCAGCGCGGTGAGCACGTCGACGACCCGGTCGAAGATGCGGGCGACGGTTCCGGTGCGCATGTCGATCTGCTGACGCAACTTGTCGCTGTGGCGCCGGAGCTTCCCGTACCGTTCGGCCCATCGGGCGTGCTTCTCGCGGTCGGGGCAGCTCTGGCACGGATGCCGCTTGAGACTGCGCCGCAGCGACTCGATCTGCTCCTGACGCTGCTGGCGCACCTTCGGAGGGCCGGAGCGGTCGCCCTTGCGTTCGAGGTCGCCGAGCTCGCGTCTCATCCGGGAGAACTCGGCGAAGTCACCCCGATCGCACGCCATCGACGCCGCGTAGCCGGCCAGGGAGACCTCGGCATCCTTGACCTCGCGCGCGAGCCCGACCACGGCGCGGTCGGCCTGGAACTGAGCGAACGACGACTCGAGGATCTCGCGCGCTCGGGAACGACCGAACTGGTCGATGAGGTTGACCGCCATGTTGTACGTCGGGCGGAAGCTCGAGTTGAGCGGGTAGGTGCGCCGCGAGGCCAGGGCGGCCACGGCCTGGGGATCGAGATTCTCACTCCACTGGATGACCGCGTGGCCTTCGACATCGATGCCGCGCCGTCCCGCGCGCCCCGTCAGCTGGGTGTACTCGCCGGAAGTGATGGCGACCCGCGCCTCACCGTTGAACTTCTCGAGCTTCTCGAGGACGACGGTGCGCGCCGGCATGTTGATACCGAGCGCGAGTGTCTCCGTCGCGAAGACGATCTTGACGAGCTTGCGCTGGAAGAGCTCCTCGACGATCTCCTTGAACGCGGGGAGCAGGCCCGCGTGGTGAGCGGCGACACCGCGTTCGAGGTTCTCCCGCCACTCCCAGAAGCCGAGCACGGCGAGATCCTCGTCGGGAAGCGTCAGCGTACGCTCGTCGACGATCCGGCGGATCTCATCGCGCTCGTCGCGGTCTGTCAGACGCACACCGGAGCGTCGAACCTGCTGCACCGCGCCCTCGCAGCCCGCACGGCTGAAGATGAAGAAGATCGCCGGCAGGAGGTTCGCCCGCGCCAGCAGCTCCACCACCTGTGGCCGGTCGACGCGCTCGATGCGCTGCATGTCGGCAGAGCGCAGCGGCCGCGTTGCCCCCTTCGAGGGCCGCGGGCCGCCGGATCGATCGCCCTGCGACCGGTGACGCTGTGAGCGGTAATCCTGAGCCCGGCGATTGCTCTCGAACGTGGAGCCGCGCACCGATCGCAGGCGCATGAGCTCCTGATTGACCTGCGCGGTCGCGATGCCGGCCCGGTCGTCGAACAACGGCAGTAGATCGCCACGGACCAGCACATGCTGTTCGAGCGGAACGGGTCGGGTCTCGGAGACGATGACCGCGGTGTCACCACGCACGGTGTCGAGCCAGTCGCCGAACTCCTCGGCATTGGACACGGTGGCCGACAGCGACACCAGCTTCACGCGCGACGGCAGATGGATGATGACCTCCTCCCACACCGCGCCGCGGAACCGATCGGCGAGGTAGTGGACTTCGTCCATCACCACGTAGCGCAGACCGCGCAGCGCCGGGGAGTCGGCGTAGAGCATGTTGCGCAGCACCTCGGTGGTCATCACGACGACGCGGGCGTTGCCGTTGATGTTCGTGTCGCCCGTGAGCAGGCCCACCTCGTCCTCGCCGTACACCTGCTGCAGCTCGCGGAACTTCTGGTTCGACAGCGCCTTCATCGGCGTCGTGTAGAAGGCCTTCTCGCCGGGCTCGCGCATGGCCAGATGCACGGCGAACTCGCCCACGATGGTCTTTCCCGCGCCGGTGGGCGCCGCCACCAGCACGCTGCGTCCGTCCTCGAGGGCGTGGCATCCCGCGATCTGGAAGGGATCGAGGTCGAAGCGCTGGCCGTCGGCGAAGGAGGCCGTGATCGGATGCGCCTGGCGGGCCTGGGCCTGCGCGTAGCGGCTGGCGGGATCCGTCACAGGTCGAGCCCGAGCGCCTTCTCGCGCTTGGCGCGTCTGCGATCGAAGAGCACCGACAGCCCAGCCGCGGCGAAGTAGAGCACGGTGAGGATGCCGGCCAGCAGCAGCATGCTGACGATGTCGGCGGCGGGCGTGGCGAGCGCCGCGAACAGTGACGCAACGAGAACGGCGACCCGCCAGCCCCTCAGGATCGCCATACCGCTCATCACACCGGCGAGGTTCAACGCGACCAGGAAGACGGGAAGCACGAAGGAGACGCCGACGACGAGCAGCAGCTTGAAGACGAAGTCGTAGTAGTACTTCGAGTCGTAGATGTTCGACGCGCCCTGCGGAGTGAAGGAGGCCATGAGCTCCACGATGTGGGGCATGATCAGCCACCCGACGAACACGCCGGCGGCGAAAAGGGGCACGGCGGCGCTCACGAACCCGATGGTGTAGCGGATCTCCTTCCGGGTCAGACCCGGAACGAGAAACGCCCAGATCTGCCAGACCCACACCGGTGCGGAGAAGATGACGCCGACGGCCAGTGCGATGCGCAGCCGCATATCGAACGGGCCCGTGATGCTCTGGTACATCAGAGTGACAACGTCGCCGTCGCCGCGTTGCGCGGCGACGACCCGGATCGGCTCGGTCATCGCCCAGATGATGGCATCAGTGAAGATCCACGCGATGATCATGCCGACGACGAGCGCGATGATGCCGATGATGAAGCGTCGGCGCAGCTCCGTGAGGTGCTCCGCCAGCGACATCCGGCGATCGCGACGGGGCGCGTCGTCCTCGCCGAGACGAGCGGACTCGACCGTGGCCACCGACGTCAGGGCTTGGCGTCGGGTCCGGGCTCGGCGCTCGAGGCGGCCGTCCCGGCTGCGCTTCCGGTCACCGGCGGTGCGGGCGGCGCCGCGGCGGCGTCGTCTTCCTTCATCGCCTTCATCTCGCCCTTGAAGACGCGCGCGGACTGACCGACGCTCTTGGCCAGCGCAGGGAGCTTCGCCGCTCCGAACAGGAGCAGGATGATGACGACAAGGGCCAGCAGGTGCCAGCCGGTCAAGCCTCCGAGCATGAGGGTCTCCTCGGGTCTGGGGATATCGCCCAGTCTACCTGTCGGTCCCGCCGCCGGGCTCAGGCGTACTGGGCGAGCCCCGCCTCGGCCCACGCCGCGGCTGCGTGACGCGCGGCATCCGGTCCGACGATCTCCAGATCTCCGCCGAGCTTCGCCGCGACACGCTTCAGGCTGCGGGCATCCCCCACGCGCACCCGTGCCGAGCGCACCGCGGCGCCGGCATCGGCCGGGTCGTCGATCACGACGTAGTCGGCCAGCAGGGGCGCAGCCGATGCCCGATAGCGGACGACGACTTCGACGTCGCGGGAGGCACCCTCGAACAACGCGGGAACGCTGTCGTCGCCGTGGGTGCTCACGATGTCGGTGAGATGCACATCGGAGACGCGATCGAGATGGAAGGTGCGCATCGCCTGACGCAGGTGGCACCACCCCTGCAGGTACCACTGACCACCGGCGAGGTGGACCTTGACCGGGTCGACCGTGCGGGTGGTGGGCGCGGCATCCGGAGCTTGGTAGGTGAAGGCCACGGCGACGCCGTCGCGCAGCGCGCGATCGACCGTCAGACGGACGTCGTCGACCTCGCCGGACGCGACGATGACATCGGCCGGCACGCCCGAAGCGCCACGCGCGAGCTTGGCGAGCAGCCCCTGGATCACGCCGCTGTCGCCGACGCCGGGCAGCGATGCCGCGACGCGGAGTCCGGCGAGCAGGGCCGCCGCCTCCGGTGCCGTCAGACGCGGGGTGCGCTCGAGCCCGACGGTGTTGGTGATGACGATGAGATCCTGCTGATCGAGAAGATCCCAATCGATGTCGAACAGATCGTTCGCCATCTGCCAGAAGCCGCCGTCGCCGGGTAGCCCGATGACGGTCAGCTTCTCCACCATGGTCCGCATCTGCTCGACCGTGACGTCGAACTCCTCTGCCGCCTCGGTGAGCGAAACCTCGCCCTTCCCGATCAGGTAGGGCACCAGCTGGAGGATCAGGGCAGCGCGATCGGTGGCGAGAAGAGGCTTACGCCGCGCACTCATGATCGCTCCCCCGCGCCGGTGCCGTGCACACGTAGCGTGCGCTCCAAACGCGCGATCACCTGGTCGCGCAGTTCTCCCGGTTCGACCACGCGCACCTCCGGGCCGTACGAGGCCAGCTCGTCGGCGAAGATGTGGACGTCGACGTAGGGCACGCGGATTCCCTGGTCGGCGGGCGTCGCCCGGCGCGTGAGTCGCAGAGCGGCCTCGGTGCCCGGGGCGATCTCCAGCAGCGCCTGCTGACGGGCGGCGAGCTCCGCCAGTCCGGTCAGCGCACGCTCGCCGGCGCCCTCGCGCAGGGCGAGATCGAACGTCGTCCGCGTGATCGCGACATCCGACACGATCCGCGACAGCAGGAACGTGCGCACGTCACCCTGAATCAGATCGAACCCGTAGACGTGCCACCGCGCCTCGTACTCGATCAACGCGTAGGGCTGCACGCGACGCACGCGCGCACTCTCCTCTCCCGCCTTCAGATAGGAGAACTCGACGACGCGGCCCTGTTCGATCGCGCGCTGCATCGGCGCGAAGGCGGGCTCGCGCAGGTTCACGCGCGGCGAGTAGCCGATGATCGGCGCGTCGACGTCGATGCCCAACGCCCGGATCTTGCGCAGGCCGCTGCGCGCATCGGCCGACATCGAGCTCTCGCTCCACACACCGCCGGCGAGGTTCAGCACGGCGAGCTCGGCCGGCGTGAACTCGATGTCGGCGGGAAGCTCGTATTCTGCGGTGGGGATGCGGTACCGCGCCTCACGGAGATCGTCGGGGTCGGCGTAGTCGCCGATGGTCTCCACGGGGATGCCGAGCGAGCGGAGATTCTCCTTGTCGCGCTCGAACATCTTCTCCAGCGCGTCTTTGGAAGCCCCCGCGGAACCCTGCTCGCGGTAGCCGGCCACCGACGAGAGGATCGTGTCCTTCGTCAGCCCCTGCTCCGTCGCCATGAGTGCGACCACCAGGTTGACGAGGCGCTCCTCGGGCGCGCTGCGGCTGGTCTCGGTGGGCACCCGTCAATCTTAGGCGCCGCCTGTGGAGCGGCGGCGGTGCCGCGCGGGGTCAGGGGGCGGCGGGAGTGTCCACGCCCAGCACGTCGATGACGAACACGAGCGTCGAGCCCGCGGGGATCGATGAGGTGGTCTTGTCCCCATAGCCGAGGGACGGCGGGATCACCACGAGGATCTGCGACCCGACCGTCTGCCCCTTCAGAGCCTGCGCGAAGCCCGGCACGACGGCATCCAGCGTGACCGCCGTCGATGCCCCCTTATCCCACGTCGAGTCGAACACTTTACGATCGGCCCACGTGAGGCCCGTGTAGTTGATCCGGATCTGATCGCCGTCTCCGACGGCGGGGCCGTCGCCCTTCTTCAGCACCTCCACGGCGAGGTCGGACGGCGGCGCGGTGTCCGGGATGATGATGCCCGGCGTGCCGTTGGGAGCCAGCACGACGGAGGGCATCCCCCGTCGATCGTTGTACTGGGGCGTGCCGTCCGCCGCGGCGAGGTAGACCTTCTGCAGGTCGATCGCCACGACGATCGAGTCTGCGCCGGTGAGGCCCCACCCCTGCGCGGCCTCGGCCGACAGCGCGCTGGCCGGAACGGCGCCGAGGATGCGGGAGCCCTCGGTCGCGCAGGTCATCAGCTCGGCGAAGCCGGCGTACTGCTCACGCCACTTCGACAGCGGCGTCACCTGCGTGCCCGACGTCAGGATCTTCTGACCGGTCGACCCGCTCATGATCGTGATGGTGAACTGCACATCCTGCATGTCGGAGGTGACCCGCAGGCCGGAGCCGACGGTCTCGTCCACGGCGACCGTGTGATCGACGTAGACCGGAGCGCTCAAGGTCACGTTGGGGGCGCCCTCAGCCCCGGAGACGCTCACCGTGTTGAGCACACCCGAGCTGTCGGTGGGGCGGTCGCACGAGGCCGCCGATCCGGGCGTCGAAGCGCATCCGACGAGGGTCAGAGCAGACAGGCCGATGACGGCGAGGGCAGCAGGGATCCGGCGCACCGGATCAGTCTACGTCGTCCGGTGCACCGCGCCCGGCCGTGACGGCGTCGGCCGTCGCCTGCCGAGCGCCGTCCGCTGCGCGCTGTGCCTCGCGCACGCGCTTGCGGAGGTTCTTGTCGGTGATCTGACGGTCGCCGACGGCCCCGGGCGTCCAGAGTTCGACGTCCTCATCGGCATAACTGGGCTTCTTCAGTGCGCGCTTGCGCACGTCCGGGGGCATCGCACCCGGTGCCAGGCGACGCGCCGTGATGAGAAACCCCGTGTGTGCGACCATCCGATGATCCGGTCGCACCGCGAGTCCCTCGACGTGCCATCCACGCACCATCGTCTCGGTCGCTTCGGGCTCGGTGAACAGACCGGTGGCGCGGATGTACTCCGCGACACGACTGAGTTGGGTCGCGGTGGCGATGTAGCAGAGCACCACACCCCCGGGCGTGAGAGCGTCGGCAACCGCGTCGATGCACTCCCACGGGGCCAGCATGTCCAGAACGACGCGATCCACGGATGCCGGGCCCACCGCACCGGGAAGCTCTTCCACGAGATCACCCACGACAACTTCCCAGCTGCCGGGCGTGTGCCCGAAGAAGGTCTCCACGTTGGCACGAGCCACCTCCGCGAACTCGTCACGGCGCTCGAAGGAGATCAGGCGCCCCGCCGGACCGATCGTGCGCAGCAGCCACATCGACAGCGCGCCCGAGCCCACACCCGCCTCGACCACCGTCGCGCCGGGGAAGATGTCGGCGGACGCCAGAATCTGCGCGGCATCCTTCGGGTACACGATGGCAGCACCGCGCGGCATCGACATCACGAAGTCGCGAAGCAGCGGCCGCAGTGCCAGGTACTCGTGACCACCGGAGTTGGTCACCACCGACCCGTCGGGCTGACCGAGCAGCTGTTCGTGTTTGAGCACGCCGTGGTGGGTGTGCAACTCGCCGCCCTCCCGCAGGGTGACGGTGTGGAGGCGGCCCTTGGGTCCGGTCAGCTGCACGCGGTCGCCCAGGCGGAACGGGCCGCTCGGGCGCAGGTCGACGAGGGATGTCGGGGTGGTCACGCGTGCTCTCCTGTGCGGTGGGTCCGGTGCGCCGCGTGGACCGCGGCGATGTCCTCGGGCGTACGGCCTGCGAGTGTCGGCCACACGGTGTGGGCGCCCGTCCCGACGAGCGAGACCATCAGCGGCACCCCGATCGTCGTGACGCCCGCGGCGACGGCGGCGCGCACGCCCGTCGGCGAGTCCTCGATCGCGACGGCGTCGGCGGGGTCGATGCCGAGGGCACGGCACGCATGCAGATATGCGTCCGGGAACGGCTTGGGACGCGTGACGTCATCGCCCGCGACGATGATCTCGAACAGCTCGGGAAAGGGCGCGACGACCTGTGATGCCATCCGCCGCATCGACATCGTCACCAGCGCACAGCGGATGCCGGCGCCGCGCAGCGCGGTCAGCAGCTCGTGCGCCCCGGGACGCAGAGGGTTCCCCCGCTCCGAAAGCAGGCGCGTCACCTCTGCGGTGAGGTGGGCGATGATGTCGGCGACGGACATCCGCACGCCGGCCTCCTGAAGGATCGCCCCGGAGGTCTCGAGTCCCTGACCCACCAGAGTCAGGGCCTGTTCGTGCGTCCAGGTGCCGCCGAAGCTCTCGACGAGGGCCGTCTCGGCCTCCATCCAGTAGGGCTCGGTGTCCACGAGGGTGCCGTCCATGTCCCAGAGAACGGCGGCGGGGAGGGCGGAGCTCATCGGTCCATGCTACCGACGCCCCTCGGCGCCGCTGTCGCGCGCGTGACGGCCGCCCTCGCGACGGCGTCGGCGCGTATCGTGGAGGAATCGATGGACCGTGCGAGAGGGGCGGAGTGGACGAACTGGGTAACCGCGTGCTGATCGTGGCCTTCGACGGCTGGAATGATGCGGGTGAGGCCGCCTCCGCCGCCGCGGCGCACATCCGCGAGTCCGGCGCGTACCGGGAGGTCTTCGCCGTCGACCCGGAGCTGTACTTCGACTACCAGTACACCCGCCCACAGATCACTCTCGACGCCGACGGCTCGCGCACGCTCACCTGGCCGGACGCCACACTGTGGCGACCGCTCCATCCCGCCGACGGCACACGCCTGTGGGTGCTGTCCGGGGTCGAGCCCGCGCGCGCCTGGCAGTCGTTCGCCGCCGAGCTCGTGGACGCCGCGCTCACGGAGGGCATCACCGGCATCGTCGCGCTGGGCTCGATGATGTCCGACGTTCCGCATACGCGACCGATCTCGGTGTTCGCCGGCAGCGAGAACGACACCCTCCGCGGCGCGCTCGGCCTCGAGAAGCCCACCTACGAGGGCCCGGCGGGCATCCTCAGCGTGCTCACTGCGGCTGCCGAGGCGGCCGGCATCCCGACGGCGGCGCTGTGGGCGAACGTTCCGCATTACGTCGCCGGCCATACCCCGTCACCGAAGGCCACGGTCGCGCTGCTGGACCGCGTCACCGATCTGACGGGCGCGGTCGTGGCGCGCGGGGAGCTCCCCGCTCAGGCACTGGCCTGGGAGGCATCGATCGACGCGGCCGCGGCCGACGACGAGGAGATGACCGAGTACATCCACCAGCTGGAGCAGACGCGCGACACCTGGGACTCGCCCGAGGCGTCCGGCGACGCCATCGCGCAGGAGTTCGAGCGGTACCTGCGCCGGGGCGGCGAGGGTCCCGGCAAACCTGGTCCGCCCGACCCTCGCCGCTCCTGATCAGTACGCCTGCAGGACGCCGAAGCTGAGCAGGATGATCAACAGGATGCCGAGCGCAAGCCGGTAGAGCACGAACGGCAGGAAGCTGCCGCGCTTGAGGTAGCGCATCAGGAACGCGATCACCGCGAGGCCCACGCCGAACGCGACGACCGTGGCGACGCCCGTCTCGAACATGTTGTACACCTGGTCGCCCGGGTCTTTGATGGCCTGCACCAGCTCGTAGAGGCCGCTGCCGAACACGGCCGGCACCGCAAGCAGGAACGCGACCTCCGCCGCGGCCGGACGGGTGTAGCCCAGGGCCAGGCCCATCGTCGTCGTCGCACCGGAGCGCGAGACACCCGGGACGAGGGCGAGCATCTGGGCCAGGCCCAGAGCGAGGCCGTGCCCGTAGGTCAGGTCCTTCTCGGTGCGGGTGCGGCGCCCCAACGCGTCGGCGGCGCCGAGCAGGAGACCGAAGACGATGAGCACGATCGCGACCAGCCAGAGGTTGCGGAACGTGTTGCGGATGGACTCCTGGAACAGGTATCCGGCGATGCCGATCGGGATCGTGCCGATGATGACGATCCACCCCATGCGGGCGTCGGGGTCGTTGCGCGGCACGCGGCCGGTCAGCGACTTCGCCCACTGGGAGATGATCCGCACGATCTTGCCCCAGAAGTAGACGAGCACCGCGAGCTCGGTGCCGATCTGGGTGATGGCGGTGAAGGTCGCGCCGGGGTCTTCGGCGGACGGGAGGAACTCGCCCATGATGCGCAGGTGGGCACTGGAGGAGACGGGGAGGAACTCGGTGAGTCCCTGGACCAGGCCCAGGATGATCGCCTCGAACAGGTGCATGGGGGCCCTTTCAGTACGTGCGGATCAGATCGGTGAGCACGCGCTGCCCGAAGACCAACGCGTCGATGGGGACGCGTTCGTCCACACCGTGGAACATACCGGTGAAATCGAGATCCGTGGGAAGCCGCAGCGGCGCGAACCCGTATCCGGCGATGCCGAGCTCGGCGAGGGCCTTGTTGTCGGTGCCGCCGCCCATCAGGTAGGGCAGCACCGGAACCCCCGGATCGTGCCGCTCGAGCGCCCCGACCATCGCCTCCACGAGCTCTCCATGAAAGGGCACCTCGAGCCCGATGTCGCGATGCGAGATCTCGACCTCGATGTCGTCGCCCACGATGCGCTGGATCTCCGCGAGCACCCGCTCCTCCTGCCCCGGGAGCGTGCGCACGTCGATCGTCGCGACCGCGGCATCCGGGATGACGTTGTGCTTGTACCCCGCGACGAGACCCGTGGGGTTGGTCGTCGTGCGGAAGGTGGAACGCAGGAAACCGGATGCCGCGCCGGTCGCGTCTGCCACGGCATCCGGATCGGCGGGGTCGACGCCGCACAGGGCCGCGAGACCGTCGACGGTCTGGCGCGTGGTGGCGGTGAGCTCGAGCGGCCAGACCGACCGGCCGAGGGCGGCGACGGCCTCGGCCAGCCGCGTCACGGCGTTGTCCGGGTGGAAGCGGCTGCCGTGGCCGGCGGTGCCGCGAGCGCGCAGCCGAAGCCACACGAGGGCCTTCTCCCCCACCTGCAGCAGATAGGCGCGCTGCTCGCCCACCGGGATCGAGTAGCCGCCGACCTCGCTGATGGCCTCCGTGGCGCCGTCGAACCAGTGCGGCCGATCCCGCACGACCAGCTGCGAGCCCTCCACCCCGCCGTTCTCCTCGTCGGCGAAGAACGTGAGGATCAGATCGCGCTCCGACTGCTCCCCCGCTCTCAGGAGCTCGGCGACAGAGGTGAGGATCATCGCGTCCATGTCCTTCATGTCGACGGCACCGCGCCCCCACAGCATTCCGTCCCTGATCACGCCGCCGAACGGGTCGACGCTCCAGTCGTCAGCGACGGCGGGGACCACGTCGAGGTGGCCGTGCAGGACGAGGGCGGGCTTGTCGCGATTGCGTCCCGGCACCCGCACGCTGAGGTTGGTGCGGCGCGGGATGGGCTCGTAGTACTCGGGACGCAGGCCGAGCGCCTCCAGGTAGGCGCCCACGTACTCGGCGGCCTCTCGCTCCCCGTGCGCGCGCCCCTCGCCGAAGTTGGTGGTGTCGAAACGGATCAGGTCACGCGCGACGCGGGCGACCTCGGGGAGTTCGGAGGAGGGCATGCCTCCACGCTAGCGCTCCCGATGCCACGATCCGAGAGCGGAGGACACGTCTCTGGAGACAAAAGAAAAAGGCCCCTGACGGGACCTTTCTCCTTCTGTGCGCGAGGGGGGACTTGAACCCCCACGCCCTATACGGGCACTAGCACCTCAAGCTAGCGCGTCTACCTATTCCGCCACCCGCGCAGGTGGTTTTCGGTTTCGCAACCGAAGATCGACAGTACCAGATTCCGAGCCAGACGCGGAATCGGGGCCGGGCTCATCCCGCCGAGACACCGAAGAGCAGACCGAGCACGTACGTCACCGCCGCCGCCCCGAAACCGATCGCCAGCTGCCGCAGCCCTCGCCGCAGCGGCGGCGCACCCGACAGCAGGCCCACCATCGCTCCCGTGCCCAGCAGCGCCGTCCCGACGAGCACGAGGGCCAGGACGACGGCGGGGAGCCCGCTGAGCCCGAAGATCCAGGGCAGCACCGGGATGATCGCGCCGGACGCGAAGAAGAGGAAGCTCGACCCGGCGGCGCCCAGAGCACTGCCGACCACTTCGTGATCGGCTCCGGCGGCGCGGTGCAAGCGGTACGGCTCACTGCGGTCGGCGGCCTGCGCGGCCTCGACGATCTGGCGCGCACGCTTCTCGGCGTCGCGTTCACCGACACCCCGCGCACGGTAGACCAGAGCGAGCTCGTTGGCATCGAGGTCGAGGTCCGGCAGCACATGGTCGGCGTAGTCACTCGGCTCCGTGGCATCCAGCAGTTCCCGCTGTGAGCGCACCGACACGTACTCCCCCGCCCCCATGGACAGGGCGCCGGCGAGAAGGCCGGCGACGCCGCTGAACAGCACGAACTGCGCCCCCACGCCGGTGGCGCCGATGCCCATCACGAGAGCGAGGTTGGAGACGAGGCCGTCGTTGGCGCCGAACACCGCGGCGCGGAACGTGCCAGACAATCGCCGCCGCCCGCGCGCGGCCAGACCTCGCACGACCTCACGATGGATCTTCTCGTCAGCGACCATGCGTGCCGTCGCGAACGGCTCGCTCTCGTACGGCGAGCGCCCTTCCGCGTTCTGGGCCAGAGCGAGCACGAAGATGGAGCCGAACCGCCGAGCCATCCATCCCAGCAGGAGGGAGCCGAGGCCCGGAGAGGGCAGGCGCGACGGTTCGCCGCCGAGCAGTTCGAGCCAGTGCGCCTCGTGGCGCCCCTCGGCGTCGGCCAGGGCCAGCAGGATCTCGCGCTCCTCGCCTTCCCGGCGCTGCGCGAGGTCGCGGTACACCTGCGCTTCCGCGCGTTCGTCGGCGAGGTAGCGCGCCCAACGGCGGCGGTCACGAGGCGTGGGAACGGGCTGCGCGGTCACGGGAGTTCACGCTAGCCGCGCGTGGTGCCGGGTGACTCCCGATCGCCGGGATTGCCAGCATTTCGGACGTCCGAACCCCGCGCGATCTCGGCCAGGAGTCCGCGCTCGCCGCGGCGCATCACGATCGCGTGCGCGGCAGCGAACGCGGGCCGCAGAACGGGGCTCGCCACCCGCATCCACCGGCGGACGAGGGCCACCTCCCACACCCACGTGAGCCCCGTCCGCGCACCGGCGGCGCCGCCTTCGGGCGTGAGCCGGAGACTCCCCCGACCGGCCAGGTCGCCCGTGCTCGCGGCCGCCAACAGTCGGGGCGGCGTAGCGGCGGTGATCGTGAGCGCGACCCGCAGACGATACCCCCACGGGCTGCGCACCTGCAGCCGCACGACGTCGCCGGGCGTGGGCGGGTGGGGCTGGGGCTCGACGCGGACGGCCGGCCACCACGCGACGACGCCCGTCGTCAGACTCCGCTCGCACAGGCGCCAGCACTCCTCGGCGGACACCGGCACGAGCCAGTGCGAAGTGAAGGCGTACTCCCGCGACATGCGCGCGAGTGTAGCCGTCGCCGAGGCTCGATCAGGAGCGCACGCGCGAGCGCAGCACCTCGATCCGCGCTTGCAGTTGTGCCACCGTCGCTCGCGCGACCTCGGGTCCCCCGCAGATCCGACGGAGTTCCGCGTGGACGGCTCCGTGCGGCTCTCCGCTCTGGCGCGCGTAGAGACCGACGAGGCTGTTGAGCAGCTGACGCTGTTCGCGCAGCGTGCGGTGCAGCGCCGGCGGCAGTGTCGACTCGGCATCCGGTGCCTCGGTGACCGCCGCACCCTCCTTCGCCTCGCGGGCGCGGCGGTGCCGGCTCTGGCGGGACTGGCGCTGCATGAGCAGTTCGTGGACGTGCTCGGGCTCGAGCAGTCCCGGAAGGCCCAGGAACTCCTCCTCCTCGGGCGTTCCCGGCACCGCCAGCTGACCGAACTCCTTGCCGTCGTAGAGCACACGGTCGAAGTGGGCGACCGAACCGAGCGCCTGATAGGAGAACTCCTGCTCGAGGTCGTCGGAGGCCTTGTCCTCTCGTTCCGCCTCGGCGAGCAAGGTGTCTTCGAGCCCGTCGTCGTCGCCGCCCTCGCGGTCGAGGGCGTGGTCGCGCTCACGCTCCATCTCCCCCGCCAGCGTGAGCAGCACCGGCACGTTGGGAAGGAAGACGGATGCCGACTCGCCCCGACGCCGCGCCCGCACGAAGCGGCCGATCGCCTGCGCGAAGAACAGCGGCGTCGACGCGCTCGTGGCATAGACACCGACCGCGAGGCGGGGGACGTCGACGCCTTCGGACACCATGCGCACGGCGACCATCCAACGGGTCGTCGCATTTCCGAACGTCTCGATGCGGCCGGAGGCGGCCTTGTCGTCGGACAGGACGACCGTCGGCGCTTCGCCCGTGATCTCGCGGAGAATCGCCGCGTAGGCGCGTGCCGCCGTCTGATCCGTCGCGATGACCAGGCCCCCGGCATCCGGGACGTCCTGACGCACCTCGGTGAGACGGCGGTCGGCGCTGCGGAGCACGGCGGGGATCCAGTCGCCCTCCGGATCGAGCGCCGTGCGCCAGGCTTGGGCGGTGACGTCCTTCGTGTTGTCCTGCCCGAGATGCGCTTCGAGTTCGTCGCCGGCTTTCGTGCGCCAGCGCATCTTGCCGGCGTAGACGAGGAAGAGCACCGGGCGCACGACCCCGTCGGCGAGCGCGCGCCCGTAGCCGTAGTTGTAATCGGTGCGCGAAAGGCGGATGCCCTTCTCGTTCGGGTGGTACTCGACGAACGGGATCGGCGCGGTGTCACTGCGAAACGGCGTTCCCGACAGCAGCAGCCGGCGCGTCGCGCGCCCGTACGCCTCGCGGAGCGCATCGCCCCAACTGAGCGCATCGCCACCGTGGTGCACCTCGTCCAGGATCACCAGCGTGCGCGCATCCATCGTCAGCCGCTGATGCACCGAGGCTTTCACCGCGACCTGCGCATAGGTGACGGCTACGCCGTGGAAGTGACGAGCCGGCGCGCTCTGACGGTTGGTGAAGCGCGGGTCGAGGCGGATGCCGACACGTGCCGCCGCGTCGGCCCACTGTGTCTTGAGATGCTCGGTCGGCGCGACGACGACGAGGCGGTCCACGATGCCGCGGCGCAGCAGCTCACTGGCCAGACGCAGCGCGAAGGTCGTCTTGCCGGCGCCAGGGGTCGCCGCGGCGAGGAAGTCGCGCGGACCGGACCCCACACCGTCCGGCCCGTCGGCCGAGAAGTAGGCCTCGAGCGCTTCGGCCTGCCACGCGCGGAGGTTCTGCGCCGTTCCCCACGGGGCGCGCTGGGGGAAGGCGGGCGAGAGGTGCTCGGCGGCGAAGTTGCCGAAGTGCTCCTGTCCTCGCTCGTCCGTCCCGTCCACGACTGACCACCCTAAACGACGCCTCCCCCACGGCGGCTCTCGGTGGGAAGGCCGCTCCCCGGTAGCCTCGAAGAAGACCACGAGTCAGGAGAGCCATGCGCAGGAACGAAGCAACCCCCGACGAGCACCGTTCGCCTTACATTCCCAACGAGAGTGCGCACCCCTGGCGTCGCATGGTGTCGATCGGCGACTCCTTCACCGAGGGCATCGGCGATCCCATCCCCGGCACCGCCGACGGTCACCGTGGATGGGCCGACCGCGTCGCCGAGGTGCTCGCCGCCCAGGTCGACGACTTCGCCTACGCCAACCTCGCGGTCCGCGGAAAGCTGATCACGCAGATCATGGCCGACCAGGTGGAGCCCGCCCTCGCCCTGAACCCCGACCTCATCACGTTCTCCGCCGGCGGGAACGACGTGCTGCGTCCCAACGGCGATCCCGACGCCGTGGCGCAGCAGTTCGAGGACGCCGTCGCGCGCCTGAGCTCCCAGGGGGCGACGCTTCTCGTCTTCACCGGCGTCGACACCGAGTTCACGCCGGTGTTCCGCGGCATCCGCGGGCGCGTCGCCATCTACAACGAGAACATCCGGGCGATCGCCGACCGTTACGACTGCATCGTCGCCGACCAGTGGGCGTTGAAGGAGGTGCAGGACATGCGATTCTTCGACGACGATCGCCTGCACTACAACGCGCTCGGCCATCACGAGATCGCCCGCATGGTGCTGCGCGCGCTCAACGTGCCGAACGAGCTGCAGCCCATGCAGCCCGATCCGCTGCCGCGGCTGACGTGGCGCGAGGCCCGCACCAATGACCTCGTCTGGGCGCGCACGCACTTCGTTCCCTGGGTGCTGCGACGCCTTCGTCACCAGTCCTCCGGCGACAACATCACCGCAAAGCGCCCCGAGCCGCTGCCGGTCACCGTCGAGGCTCCGGCCCGCGACCGCACCGCGGCCCCGGGTCGGCAGGCTTAGCGCAGGGCCCAGAGCGCCACGGCCGCGGCCGCCGCGACGTTGAGGGAGTCGACGCCGCCCGTCATCGGGATCGTGACGACCGTGTCGGCCGCGGCCAGCGCGCGCCGCGAGAGCCCGTCGCCTTCGGCGCCCATGAGCAGCGCGACCTGCGGCGGACGAGCGGCGGCAAACGCGTCGAGGGCGACCGCATCGTCGGCGAGCGCCAGGGCGGCCAGGTGCAGCCCGGCATCGTGCAGCAGGTCGCAGCCCGCGCTCCAGCCGCCGTCCGCCTCGTCGGGCAGGCGTGTCCACGGCACCTGGAACACCGTCCCCATGCTGACGCGGACGCTCCGACGGTAGAGGGGGTCGGCGCAGCGCTGCGTGACCAGCACGGCGTCGGCGCCGAGCCCGGCGGCCGCGCGGAACGCCGCCCCGACGTTGGTGTGGTCGACGATGTCCTCCAGGACGAGAACCAGGCGCGCACCGGCGACGACCTCCTCGACGGGCGGCAGCGCCGGCCGGTGCATCGCCGCGAGTGCTCCGCGGTGCACGGCGTAGCCGGTGAGCCGCTCGGCCACGTCGTCGTCGACCAGGTAGACGGGGGCGTCACCGGCGAGGTGCGCCGTATCGTCGAGCCACTTCTGCTGCACCAGCAGGGATCGTGGCCGGTGGCCCGCGGCGACGGCTCGGGCGATCACCTTCGACGACTCGGCGATGTACAGACCGCCCGCGGGCTCCAGCACACGCCGCAGGGTGACGTCGGTCAGGTCGCGGTAGTCCGCGAGACGGTCGTCGGCAGGATCGTCGATGCGCACCACAGGCATCCGTCCATGCTGGCACGCCCCGGACGCCGCGGCGACGGACCAGCGTGTAACCTCCGCGAAAAGCGGGACGCGTAGTCTCGAAGAGGGAGTGTGGGAGGGAGGACGCCATGTCGACGCTGCTGGATCACTCGCACGAGGCCGTACCGCACCTCGATCCGGAGACCGCGGATGCCGTCGAGCGCGCTGTGGATGCCCTCTCGGGTCGGCGCATCGCGGTGCTCACCGGCGCGGGTGTGTCGACGGACTCCGGCATTCCCGACTACCGCGGCAAGGGCGCTCCCACACGCACCCCGATGACGGCGCAGCAGTTCCTCTCCAGTGCGTCCTCTCGCCGACGGTACTGGGTCGGCAGCCACCTGGGATGGCGCGCTTTCGCCGCCGCTCAGCCGAACGACGGCCATCTCGCCCTCGCCGAGCTGGAGAGCCGCGGTATCGCGAGCGGGGTCATCACCCAGAACGTGGACGGCCTGCACGTGCGCGCGGGCAGCCGCCGTGTCGTCGAACTGCACGGCACGATGCGCCGCGTGCTCTGCACGCACTGCGGGCAGGTGTTCGATCGCCGCGACCTGGCGGCGCGCGTCGAGGCGGACAACCCCTGGATCACGGTGCCGGATGCCGTCGAGCTCGGCCCCGACGGCGACGTCCTCCCCTCCTCCAGCGACGGCTTCGTCGTGCCGGAGTGCAGCGTGTGCCACGGGATGCTCAAGCCCGACGTCGTCTTCTTCGGCGAGTACATCCCCGTCGCCAAGTTCACCGAGGCCGAGCAGCTGGTACAGACCAGCGAGGCCCTCGTCATCGCCGGCTCGTCTCTCGTCGTCAACTCCGGCATCCGACTGCTCGAGCGCGCCCGACGTCGCAAGCTCCCGGTCGTGATCGTCAACCGCGGCCAGACACGCGGCGATGCGCGGGCGACGGTCAAGATCGACGCGGGCACGACCGAGGTGCTGCGCGCGTTCGCCCGCGCGCTGCCGGCGGCGCGCTGAACCCACGCCGACCTCGCCTAGGCTCGAAGCGTGACGACCCTCATCCTCGTGCGCCACGGCGAGACCGACTGGAACGCGACGAGACGCATCCAGGGCTCCACCGACATCCCCCTCAACGACACCGGCCGCGCTCAAGCGCAGGAGGTCGCCGAACGACTGCACCAAGAACTGGCGGACGCCGGCCCCGTGGTCGTCTCGTCGAGTGATCTGTCGCGCGCCGTCGAGACCGCTCGGATCATCGCCGCCACTCTGGCAGTGCCGGCGCCGCGAACCTACCGGCAGCTGCGCGAACGTTCGTACGGCATCGCCGAGGGCGCGAGCGTCGAGGAGTTCCGCGACCGGTGGGGATCGTGGGCCGAGGCAGAGGTGCCGGAGGCGGAGACCTGGCCGCAGGTGCGCCGCCGCGCGCTGGCGGGGCTCCAACGCGCCGTCCGCGACGCGCGGCGCGATACCGCACCGCATGCGCCCACGGTGATCGTCGTCTCGCACGGCGCCCTCATCCGCGAAGTCATCCGGCATGCGTCCTCCGGCGCGTTCCCGCTCGACGGTGAGCGTCTGGCCAACGCGTCCACGCATCGCTTCCTCCTGGAGCGCGATCGCCTCAGTGTGCAGTCGTACGCCGCGATCCCGATGACCTGACCCGCGCGCGATCCCTCCGTGGATGCCGCGGCATCACATTCCGCGGGCGAGGAGGGTGCGGGCGTGACGCAGCACCGGTTCGTCGATCATCCGACCACGGAACGCGAAGGCGCCACGCTCGCCGACGGCGGCGTCCAGCACGTCGCGGGCCCAGGTGAGCGTATCGGGGTCGGGCCGGTAGGCGGCCCGGATCGTCGGGACCTGCGCCGGATGAATGCACGCGGTGGCCCGAAAGCCGCTCGCGGCGGCATCCCGCGCCTCCTTCGCCAGCCCCTTCTCGTCGGCGATGTCGAGGTGCACCGCGTCGATCGCCGCGATACCCGCCGTCCCCGCCGCCAGCAGAAGACGCGAACGGGCGGCACGTGCGACATCGCGGTAGCGCCCCTTCGGCGTGCGACTGGATGTCCCTCCGAGCGAAGCGACGAGGTCCTCCGCGCCCCACATGAGGGCGACGACGTTGTCCTGAGCGGCGATCTTCTCGGCCGCGACGATGCCGCGAGCGGTCTCGCACAGCGCGATGACGTCGAACCGCGGGTCGATGCGGGAGATCGCCGTCGCCGATTCCGCCTTGGCGACCATCACGCGGCGGTAATCGGTCTGCGAGAGCGAGGCGAGGTCGGAGACGATCTCGGCGGACCCGAGGGCATTCACTCGGACGATGACGCGCTCGGGGTCGAGCTGTGAGTCGATCAGCGCGACCCTCGCCGCCACCTTGTCGGCGGGTGCGACAGCGTCTTCGAGGTCGAGGATGACGCCATCGGCGCGATCGAGGGCCTTCTCGAAGCGTTCCGGACGATCAGCCGGGCAGAACAGCAGGGCGGGTCCGAGCGTGAAATCGGCGGTCATGCGTTCACGCTACCGGGCCTCTCGTGCACCGACGCCGAGGCTGGTCAGTCCGAGGGCACGAGCGATCAGGAGGAGCTGCACCTCGGTGGTCCCCTCGCCGATCTCGAGGATCTTCGCATCGCGGTAGTGGCGCGCGACGAGGTACTCGTTCATGAAGCCGTTGCCGCCGAAGATCTGCGTCGCATCCCTCGCATTGTCCATCGCCGCCTCCCCCGCCGTGAGCTTGGCCAGCACGGCAGCGGTCGCGAAGGGTCGTCCGGCATCACGCAGGCGCGCGGCGTGCAGCCACGCCAGGCGCGACAGATGCACGCGCTGCTGCATCCGTGCCAGCAGGAACTGGATCGACTGGCGCGAACCCAGCGGTTCGGCGAACACGATGCGACTGCCGGCGTAGTCCAGCGCCGCCTCCAGACAGCCCTCCGCCGCACCGGTGGCGAGGGCCGCGATGGCGATGCGGCCCTCGTCGAGGATGCTGAGGAAGTTGGCGAAGCCGCGGCCGCGCTCGCCGAGCAGGTTCTCGGCCGGGACGCGGGCGCCCGAGAAGCTCAGCGGATGGGTGTCGGACGCGTGCCACCCCACTTTGTCGTACGCCGGGCCCACCGTGAAACCGGGGGTTCCGGAGGGCACGATGATCGTGGAGATCTCTTTGCGCGCGCCGCTGTGGCCGGTCACCGCCGTGACGGTGACGAAGCGCGTGATGGCCGTGCCGGAGTTCGTGATGAACTGCTTGGCTCCATCGATGACCCACTCGCCGCCTTCGAGACGAGCGGTGGTGCGGGTCGCGCCGGCATCCGATCCCGCTTCGGGTTCGGTGAGACCGAAGCCGGCGAGCGCGCGCCCCGCGAGCAGGTCGGGAAGAAGTGCCTCCCGCTGCGCGTCGCTGCCGAAACGGTACACGGGCATGGCGCCGAGGCTGACGCCGGCCTCGAGCGTGATCGCGATCGACTGGTCGACGCGGGCCAGGGCCTCGATCGCGAGCCCGAGCGCGGTGTAGTCGCCGCCCTGCCCGCCGACGTCTTCGGGGAAAGGGAGTCCGAACAGCCCCATCTCCCCCATCTCGGCGACGATGTCCAGCGGCAGGGTCTTGGTGCGGTCGGCTTCATAGGCCTGCGGTGCGACTCGCTCGTCGGCGAAGGCACCGACCATCCCCGCCAACTCCCGCTCTTCGTCGCTCAATCCGTAGTCGTGGGGGTCGAGGATCGCCATGCCATCTCCTTCGATGTCGCGGTCGCGTAACGGCTCACGCGCGCGCGTGGCGCACGGGCGAGCGTGTGGGTTAGTGTTCATTAACCCACCGGTTCAGGTTATCGAGGATTAACTGGAATGACAACGCACTCCCGGGCATCGCGCACCACTCGCGAGCGCGCCAAGGCGGAGCGTGCGGACGCACTCGTCGAGGCGGCAGCACGCCTGTTCGCCCAGCACGGGTTCGACGGCGTGAGCCTCGAAGAGCTCGGCTCGGCCGTCGGCGTCAGCGGGCCCGCCGTCTACCGACACTTCGACAGCAAGCGCGCACTCCTCGGCGCCATCCTCCTGCGAGCCAGCGCCGATCTGCTCACCGGCGGTCGCCGCGTGACGGCGGCAGGGTACGACGCCCAGCGCTGCCTCCGTGAGCTCGTCGATTTCCACGTCGACTTCGCAGTGCGAGGCGCCGATGTCATCCGCGTGCAGGACCGTGACCTCACCCGATTGAGCGATGAGGATCGCGGCACCGTCCGCCGCCTGCAGCGCGAGTACATGGAGTTGTGGGTCGACGCGCTCCGCGCCGTGCACCCGGACCGCGGCGACACCGACCTGCGCGTGCGGGCCCACGCGGGGTTCGGGCTGATCAACTCCACGCCCTACGTCGTGCGCACACGTCGGGAGGTGGCGGTGGATGCCGAGACGGACGCACTCCTGCGTCAGATCCTCTCCGAGATGGCTTACGCAGCACTCGCCAGCCCCTGAACCGCGCGACACCGCTCACCCGAACAGCAGCGCACGCCCAGGCTCGCGCAGGATGTCACCGACCGCCGTCAGGAAACGCGACGCCTGCTGACCGTCCACCAGCCGGTGGTCGAATGACAGGCTCAGCGTCATCACGTCACGCAGCACGATGTCGCCCTCGTGCTCCCAGGGCCGACGGCGCACTGACCCCAGACCGAGAATGCCGGCCTCGCCGGGGTTGAGGATGGGCGTGCCTGCGTCGATCCCGAAGACGCCGAAGTTGGTGATGGAGAACGTCCCGCCGCTGAGGGCGGACGGGCTCGTGCGTCCCGAACGCGCGGTCTCCGCCAGACGACCGATCTCGTCGGCGAGCTCGATCAGACTGAGGCTGTCGGCGTCGGCGACGTGCGGGACGACGAGGCCACGCTCCGTCGCGGCGGCGATGCCGAGGTTGACGTAGTGGTACTGGACGATCTCCGCGGCATCCTCGTCCCATGCCGCGTTCAGAGTCGGCTCGGCGCGCAGCGCGAGACACACGGCCTTCGCCACCACCGCCATGATGCCGACGCGGTGACCGTCCAGTCGCCGGTCGGTGCGCAGGCTCGCGACGAACCGCGTCGCCTCCGTGACATCGACCTCCAGGAACGTCGTGACATGCGGGGCGGTGAAGGCGCTGCGCACCATCGCCGCGGCCGTGTGCTTGCGGACGCCGCGGATCGGCAGGCGCGTCTCCCGGTCTCCGGCCGCCCGTCCGGCCCCCGCGGGCGGCACCCGCTGCGCATCAGCCGGCGACGCGCCCGGTGCGCTCAGGGTGCGACCGGCGAGGAACTGGTCGATGTCGTCGCGTCGGATGATCCCGGTGACCCCGGATGCCTCGATGAGCGCCAGGTCGACGCCGCGCTCACGTGCATAGGCGCGCACCGGCGGAGTCGAGCGCGGACGCTCATCACGCACGTCGTCCCTCAGCGGCGTCACCACGTCATGCGGGGCGTCGTGCATGACCTGTGCGGCGGCCGTCTGGGTGACCTGGAGCTCGTCGGGGCGCGCGCCCGCGCGGGCGCGGCGCTGCGGGCGTCCCGTGCCGCGTGGCGCAGCGCCGTATCCGACGAGGTTCGGCAGCGGGGGCTCGGGCTCCGCTCGCCCGGCGCCCGCGGGCCCCGGCTCGGGCGCGGCACCGGGTGTCGACGCGGGAGCCTCGACCTCGAACGCGATCAGAGGAGAGCCCACCTCCACGACGTCGCCGGCGGCGGCGTGGAGCGCGCTCACGGTGCCGGCGAAGGGCGAGGGCAGCTCGACGATCGCCTTGGCGGTCTCGACTTCGGCGATGGGCTGATTCAGACGCACGTCATCGCCCTGGGCGACGAGCCACTGCACGATCTCCGCTTCGGGCAGCCCCTCGCCGAGGTCGGGAAGGAGGAACTCCGCGATCATCGCTCCGCCCCTGCCGTCGGCGTGAGGCTGTTCGGCCGGTCGAGAACGCGATCGACGGCGTCGAGGATCCGGTCGAGATCGGGCAGGTGGTGCTTCTCGAGCTTGGCCGGCGGATACGGGATGTCGTGTCCCGTGACGCGCAGCGGAGGCGCTTCGAGATAGTGGAAGCACTGCTCGGTGATACTGGCGATGACCTCGGCGCCCACGCCGGCCTCGCCACCGGCCTCATGTGTGACCACCACGCGACCCGTCTTGCGGACGGATGCCGCGATGGTGCGGTAGTCGACGGGTGAGAGCGAGCGCAGGTCGATGACCTCGATGGAGATGCCGTCGTCTTCGGCGGCGATCGCGGCATCCAGCGCCGTCGCCACCTGCGCGCCGTAGGCGAGCAGTGTGACGTGGGAACCTTCTCGCTCGACGCGCGCGAGACCCATCGGAGCCGCATCGGCCACGTTGCCGTCGAGATCGACCTCGCCCTTGGTGTGGTAAAGCCGTTTGGGCTCGAAGAAGACCACGGGGTCATCGCTGGCGATCGCCTGCTGCAGCATGGTGTAGGCATCCTGCGGGTTCGACACGGCCGCCACGCGCAGCCCCGCCGTGTGCACGAAGTACGCCTCGGGCGACTCCGAGTGGTGCTCGACGGCGCCGACGCCTCCCGCCCAGGGGATGCGGATGGTCAGCGGCATGCGAACGCGCCCGCGCGTGCGGTAGTGCAGCTTGGCCACCTGACAGACGATCTGGTCGAAGGCCGGGTACACGAACCCGTCGAACTGGATCTCCACGACGGGGCGGAACCCGCGCATCGCGAGTCCGACCGCCGTGCCGACGATGCCGGACTCTGCGAGCGGGGTGTCGATGACGCGCGTGGGGCCGAACTCATCGAGGAGGCCGTCGGTGATGCGGAACACGCCGCCGAGGCGGCCGATGTCCTCGCCCATGACGATCACGCGCTCATCGGCCGCCATGGCCCGGTGCAGGCCCACCGTCAGCGCCGCGCCCATCGTCAGCGACGTCATCGCGCACTCCCCGCGTCGGCGGCGAACGAGTCCAGATACGCCGCAAAACGCGCGCGCTGATGCTCGACGCCGGTGTGCGGTTCGCAGTACACGTCATCGAAAACCTCGATCGCCGGCCGGGTGCGCGCCGTGAGCACCGCCTCACGCATCTGCGCGGCGAGCCCGTCGGCCTCCCTCCCGATTGCGGCGATCGTCTCATCGTCGAGGTCACCGGCGGCGCGCAGGAACGCCTCCAGGCGCGTCAGCGGGTCGCGCGCCCGCCACGCCTCGAGTTCTTCGCGGTCCCGGTAGCGCGTGGGGTCGTCCGAGGTGGTGTGGGGACCCATGCGATACGTCACGGCCTCGAGGAACACGGGACCTCCACCGCGACGGGCGTGCTCCAGCGCCCAGCGCATCGCCGCTGTGCACGCCAGCACATCGTTGCCATCCACCCGCATGCTGGGGATGCCGAAGCCGGGGGCGCGACCCGCGATCGGGAAGCGCGACTGCACCGCGACCGGCTCGGAGATCGCCCACTGGTTGTTCGAGCAGACGAAGACGACGGGGGCCGTGAACGACGACGCGAACACCATCGCCTCGTTGACATCGCCCTGGCTTGACGCTCCGTCGCCGAAGTAGGTCACCGCCACCTGATCGCCACCATCGCGCTGGATACCCATCGCGTATCCGGCGGCATGGAGGGTCTGGGCGCCGATGATGATCTGCGGTGATGCCAGGCGGAGCTCGAAGGGGTCGTACGTGGAGTGCACCTCGCCGCGCCAGGCGAGAACGAGGTCGGCGGGCACTCCGCCGCGAAGGATCGCGATGCTCAGCTCGCGGTAGCTCGGAAAGAGGAAGTCGTCGGCGCGGCAGGCGCGCGCCGTCCCGACGGCGATCGCCTCCTGCCCCTGAGCAGGCGCCCACAGTCCGAGGTGACCCTGGCGCTGGAGCGCCACACCCTCGGCATCCATCCGGCGCGCGATCGCCATGTCGCGGTACAGACCGCGCACCGCGGCGCCGTCCAGGTCCTCGACCCAGGGGTCCAGCCGCGCGTCCGCGATGCGGCACCCGTCGGGGGTCAGCAGTCGCGCCGTGTCGTCGAGCGCGGTCATCGCTTCGTCTGTCGTCACGGTGTACATCGTCGTCATCCCTCTCTGGCTCAGCCGCTGTCTTGTGGACCGCGGCGGCCGCCCGGGCCGGCCTCGTCGCCGGTTGCGTGGAAGATTACGTCGAACTGGCACCTAGCTCAAGCATCTTTGCTCGCGCTGATCATGTTGCCCATGCGGCACCGGCTGCTGCTGGTACAGTTGGGCAGTATGGGATCTCTTGACCGCGTCGACCTCGACTTGTTGAACGCGCTCGCCGACGATCACCGCGCCACGGTCGTGGCGCTCGCCGAACGGCTCGGGCTGTCCCGCAACACCGTCCAGGCGCGGCTGGCGCGCCTGGAGCGCGGCGGCGTCTTCCAGTCGTTCGAACGGGCCATCCCCCCGCTCGCACTGGGCCTGCCGATCGAAGCGATGGTGAGCGTCACCGTGCGCCAGGCGGAGTTGCCCCGCATCACGCAGGCGATCGCGACGCTCCCCGAGGTGGTGCAGGCCTACGGCATGAGCGGGCAGGTCGACCTGCTGGTGCGCGTCGCTGCGCGCGACACCCAGCACCTGTTCGACGTCGACGCGCGGATCCTCGCGATCGACGGGGTCGAACGCACCGAAACGTCGTTGGTCATGGGCGAAGTGATCGGATATCGGATCCGCCCACTCCTGGAGTCGGCACGGGAGGACGCGATCCGCTGACCTCGCCGGGCGAGAACTCGGGCGTCGGCGGCAGCACGGCATCCGCCGCAAGCGGGGCGAGAGGTGCGGCGCCGGCATCCATTCGCACGAGCACGACCCCCGCCAACAGCACCGCACCGCCGATGATCTGGACCGGCGATGGGGCCTCGCCGAGGAGGAGCCAGGCGAAGCCGAGCGCGAAGAGCACTTCGCTGAGGCCGATGAACGACGCCAATCGAGCGCCTACGCGAGGCACGGCCATGACCCCGAAGGCATAGCCGAGGGTCGTTCCGACGGCTCCGACCCACCCGAGGGCGAGGATGCCGGGAACATCGATCCCTCGGAACGTGAGCGTGACGGCCGGCGCGGACAGGGGCATCGCACCGACGACCGCCAGCAGGAGCATGAGACCGGCCCCGACCATCAGCCCGCCGGCGGCCAGCGCGAGCGGAGGCAGGTCGTCGCCGGTGCGCTCGCTCATCACGAAATAGACACAGACGCAGAGTGCCGCGCCCAGGGCCAGCAGCGTGCCCAGCAGGTCGAATCGGGCGCCGGTGACGTCGACGACGAGCACGAGTCCCACGATCGCGACGACAGATCCGATGATCACGAGTCGCGACGGGGCGCGTCGCGTACGGATCCAGACGAATCCGACGAGCATCACCGGCGCGAGGTACTGGATGAGAAGCGCGACGGCGACGGGCATGCGCTGCATCGCGGAGAAGAACAGCAGCTGACACCCCAGCACCGGGATGAGCCCGAACGCGACGAGCGAGAGGGCGTGCCGGCGGAGGAATCCGCGCTCACGCCGCGCCGCACGCACGAGAGCGGGCGACAGGATCAGCGCGGCGAGTCCCATGCGCACGACCAGCGCCGCCGAGAGCGACCACCCGGCCTCGAGCAGCGGCTTGACCAGCGGTCCGCTCGAAGAGAAGGCGAGGGCCGAGACGACGGCCATGACGATCCCCGTCGTGCGGGCGGATGAAGCGGTGCGAGACACCGGCGGTCCTCGGGTTCGAGTGCGGGCTGTCATGACTGAACAGCGAATACACTGGTGACACTATCGCCCGGCGAGGTCAGGAGTCAACGTGGTCTTCATCCATGACACCGAAATGTCTCTGCGTGCCGCCGCAGCCCTGGTCAACACCCTGCCGGACACCGACACATCCGGCGTCGACCGCCTCCAGACGCAGGCGGATCTGGCAGCCTACCTCGCCGAGTTCTCCTACACCGGAGCCTTCCGCCGAGATGCCGCCGAGCTCACCGCCGTCCGCGCGAACCGCTCGCGCCTTCGGGCGCTGTGGGACGTCGATCGCGACCGCGCCGTGCCGCTCGTCAACGCGATGCTGCGCGATGGTCGGGCACTGCCCCAACTCGTCATCCACGATCAGTTCGATTGGCACATCCATGCCACGGCGCCCGACGCCCCCCTGGCGATGCGGATGCTCGTGGAATCGGCGATGGCGTTCGTCGACGTCATCCGCTCCGATGCGTGGGATCGCGTCCGCGTCTGCGCGGCGGACGACTGCGAGTCGGTCTATGTCGACTTCTCGAAGAACGGCTCGAAGCGCTACTGCGACACCGGCAACTGCGGCAACCGCATGAACGTCAACGCGTACCGTCGCCGGAAGGCGCGAGAAAAAGCCTGACCGCCTCTGCGGCCGCCTGCGGAGTCTCGTAGTGGATGAGGTGGCCGACCGCGGGGATCTCGACCAGCTCGGCGTCGGGGAACATCCCTTGCAGCCGCCGCTCGGCCTCGATCGGCGTGATGTCGTCCTTTTCCGCGGCGATCAGCAGCGTCGGCTGCGCGATCGCCGGTGCGAAGCGGCGGACGTCGTTCGAGACGGAGGTGACGAAACCCTCGTACAGCACGTCACGATCGTGGAAGAGGGAGAAGTAGGTGTCGTGCTGGTCGTGGATGAAGCGGCGCAGCAGCGGGTCACGGGTCTTGGCCATCGAGACGCTCATCACGCGGACGATCATGCGGTTTCGCAGGAGCGCCTCACCGATCCGCTTCGGCAGCTTCGCGCCGAGGCGGTAGTAGAGCACCGCCAGTCGCGTGAGGACGCCGCGCGGCCCCTCCAGTGCCGGGGCACCGATCGGGTTGACGAGGATCACGCGCGGGGTCTGCAGTCCTGCGGCGACCGCCGCGGCGACGACGATCGACCCGAAGGAGTGCCCCAGCACGACGGCTCCCGGCGCCACGGCATCCACGAAGACGCGCAGCCACTGCGCGTAGGCGTCGAGTGTGTGCTCCACTCCCGGAAGCGGTGGCGTCTCACCGAACCCGGGGAGGTCGGGCGAGATGACGCGGATGCCGTCGAGGTAGCCCACGACCGGCTCCAGTCCGTGGTGGTCACCGCGGTATCCGTGCACGGCGACGAGCGTGATCGGCGCCGCGGGATCTCCGTACACCCAGTACGCCGTCCGCGTCCCGGAGATCTCGATCTCGTCGCGCCCCACGGCGATGGCGGCCAGGCGGTCGGCGTAGGGCGAGGCGACGGTCATCCCTGAAGTCTAGAAGGCTGCCCCCTCGCCGGCGGTCGTGCCCGCGCGCCTGCGCCGCGATGTCGGCGCCCACACATAACCTCGGGGGCATGCAGACGTGGCAGACGATTCCCCTGTGGGAGGAGGATCCGGCCGCCGCGATCGCTCCCACCCGGCCTGCCCGCCTCGGCTGGGCGGATGCCGTGGGCGTCTTCGATCTGGAGACGACCGGCGTCGACGTGACCTCCGACCGTATCGTCACGGCCCATGTCGGTCTCCTCGACGCCAGCGGCACGGCCGTTCGGGCGCGGTCATGGCTCGCCGATCCGGGTATCGACATCCCCGAGGGCGCCACCGCCGTCCACGGCATCACGACGGCACACGCCCGCGCGCACGGCTCCGCCGCGCCCTCCGTGATCGCGGAGGTCGTCTCTGCACTGCGCGATCTGCTGGACGCCGGCATCCCGGTGGTGGCCTACAACGCCCCGTTCGACTTCTCGCTGCTCAAATACGAGGCGCTCCGACACGGCATCCCGCCGATCCTGGAGCCGTCGCCGGTCATCGATCCCCTCGTGTTGGACAAAGCACACGACCGCTTCCGCCGCGGCAAGCGCACCCTCGAAGCCGTCGCGGCGCATTACGCCGTGCCGCTCGTCGGCGCGCACGACGCGGCCGTCGACGCGATCGCGGCGGGCCGGGTCGCACAGGCGCTGGCACGACGGTTCGAGCTCGATACACCCGTCCACGAGCTGCACACCCGTCAGATCGGGTGGGCACGCGCGCAGGCCGACAGCCTCACCGACTACTTCATCCGCATCGGTCGCCTCGACCCCGAA
>ERZ778028.1256-NODE-1256-length-30158-cov-7.832774_pt1 | contig 30158 bp, 31 predicted proteins | sample MGYA00375758_ERZ778028 | MGnify/ENA primary metagenome ERZ778028 (study PRJEB29350, sample SAMN05389828) | bioreactor metagenome | isolation source: Thiocyanate bioreactor | place: South Africa: University of Cape Town | collected 2014-03-17 ...
GCATGTGTTAAGCACGCCGCCAGCGTTCGTCCTGAGCCAGGATCAAACTCTCCATTAAGGCTTGGCCATCGACCTCCGGCTCGCGCAAGCGCTCGCCCGGGACCGATGAATCCGGTTGCGACCGCGACGGGGAAAACCGTCGGGCCGCGAGTTGATTCTGACTGTCCGAATGTCACTGACATTCATTCAATCCAAAGGAATCTCTACGACTGAGCGAGCTCAGCCGACGAGGTTATTTGGCATTTGACATGTGCACGCTGTTGAGTTCTCAAGGATCGGGCGCTCCTGCTGCTTCCCGTCTCCGGTAGGCCCGCAGGGCAACTTCTCCAACTTAGACCGCTGGAGCGCGCCGGTCAAACCGACACGCCGCGCTCGCGATCGAAGCTCCATCCTAGTCCCGTCCGCTCGGAGCGACAAGGCCGATCCGAGGTCCGGAGGAGGGTCACCGCTTGGTGTCCGGATCCTTCCACCGCTCAGGGCCTCCGGGCATCCGCACCGCTTGGGGCGACTCGAATACGTTACATGGAGCGCGATCGCCGGGCAAATCGGCCGGATCCCGGGCGTGTCGGGGCTCGGCGCGGCCGATCGGCCCGCTCAGCGCGTGTAGACGCCCGCGAGCGACCGCTTCCCGCGCCGGAGCACGACGATCCCGCCCGCCAGCACCGGGGCGATGACCGCGTCCTCGGCGTCGACCTTCGCGTTGTCCACGTAGACGCCGCCCTGCTGGATGACCCGCCTGGCCTCCCCGTTCGAGGCGACCAGCCCGGTCGCCACCAGCGCCTCGACGACCGAGGCGCCGGGCGAGAGCGTCGCCGTCTCGAGCTCGTCGAGCGCCGCCCGGAGCACCTCCTCCGGGAGCTGCCCGAGGTCCCCGCCGCCGAACAGCGCGGCCGAGGCCGCGATCGCCGAGCGCGTCGCCTCCTCGCCGTGCACGAGGGCCGTGACCTCCCAGGCGAGCGCGCGCTGCGCCTCGCGCCGGAACGGCTCGGCCGCGACCGCCGCCTCGAGCCGCTCGATCTCGGCGCGCGGCAGGAAGGTGAAGACCTTCAGCCGGTCGACGACGTCGGCGTCGGCCTGGTTGAGCCAGAACTGGTAGAAGCGGTACGGGGAGCACATCGCGGCGTCCAGCCAGATCGCGTTGCCCTCGCTCTTGCCGAACTTGGTGCCGTCCGAGTTCGTGATGAGCGGGGTGCCGATCGCGTGCACCGACGCGCCCTCGACCTTGTGTATGAGGTCGATGCCGGAGGTGAGGTTGCCCCACTGGTCGCTGCCGCCGGTCTGCAGCACGCAGCCGTACTGGCGGTGCAGCTGCAGGAAGTCGTCGCCCTGCAGGATCTGGTACGAGAACTCGGTGTACGAGATCCCCGCCTCGGAGTTCAGCCGGGCCGCGACCGCGTCCTTCTTCAGCATCGTGCCGACCCGGAAGTGCTTGCCGACGTCGCGCAGGAAGTCGATCGCCGAGTACTGCCCGAACCAGTCGAGGTTGTTGACGATCCGGGCCGCGCTCTCCCCCTCGAAGGAGAGGAAGCGGCGCACCTGGTCCTCCAGCCGGCCGACCCACTCCGCGACGGTCTCCCTGGAGTGGAGCGTGCGCTCCGCGGTCGGCCGCGGGTCCCCGATCAGCCCGGTCGAGCCGCCGACCAGCCCGAGCGGCCGGTGCCCCGCGAGCTGGAGCCGGCGCAGCAGCAGCAGCTGCACCAGGTTGCCGAGGTGCAGCGAGGGCGCGGTCGGGTCGAAGCCGCAGTAGTAGGTGACCGGCGGGCCGGCGAGCAGCGCCTGGAGCTCGGCCGCGTCGGTCGAGACCGCGACCAGTCCGCGCCAGAGCAGCTCCTCCCAGACGTCGGGGAACGTCGGATCGTTCTGCTGCAGCGGCTCGGGCACGGCTCCCACCGTACCGCCCACGGCAGCGGCTACGCGTCGGGCCGCGTGCGGTCGCTGATCTCCGCCTGCAGCGGCTCCTCGGCCGTCTCGACGGTCGCGGCCACCGGGGTCGAGGCGGCCCGCCTCCGGCTCCACGGCATGACGCGGCGGACCGCGTCGAGCCGGCTGGCGCGGGGCACCACGGCGAGGCCGACGGCGAGCAGCAGCGCCGCGCCGTAGAAGAAGTCGTCGACGTAGGACGGCGCGCCGGCGAGCTGCAGGCCCTTGATGCCGACCGCGAGCACGTAGAGCGCGACGATCGAGCCCCAGACGTTGAACCGGCCTCCGCGGAACTGGGTCGAGCCGAGGAAGACCGCGGTCAGCGCGGGCAGCAGGTAGGAGATGCCGATCGTCGGGTCGCCGTCGACGTAGCGCGACTGCAGCAGCGCGCCCGCGAGGCCCGCGACGACGCCGCCGGCGACGAGCGACCAGATCACGATGCGCTTCGTGTTGACGCCGGACAGCCGGGCGCCCTCCGGGTTGAACCCGACCGCGTACATCCGGCGGCCGATCGGCGTGCGCTCCAGGACGTACCAGGTGATGAGGGCCACGATGATCAGGGACCAGAACGGGATCGTGATCCCGAGGATCGGCGTCGTCGAGATGAGCTTGTAGTCCGGCGCGTTGTCGACGTAGCGGACGCGGAGGCCGCCGTTCGAGATCCACTGGATGGCGCCGAGCAGCAGCGAGTTGACACCCAGCGTCGCGATGATCGAGTCGATCCGCGCGTAGACGATGAGGACGCCGGTGACCCAGCCGACGAGGGCGCCGATGATGACGACGAGCGGGAACTGCGCCCAGATCGGCAGCCCGAGCGGTCCGAGGAAGACCGCGGTGAGCATCGCGGCGAAGCCGATCTGCGCGCCGATGGCCAGGTTGATCGCGCCGGTGACCATGGGGATGACGACCGCGACCGCAGCGAGGCCGCCGATGGCCTGCTGGTCGAGCAGCGCGATCCACATCTGCGGTCGGAGGAACTTGTCCGGGATCCACAGCGCGAACACGACGAACAGCACGACGAGCAGGTAGATCGCGCTCATGTTCCCGAAGCCGAAGAGACGGGCTACCCGCCGTCCTCGCGGCTCCAGGTAGCCGGCCTTCGAAGTCTCATCCGTCGTCGACACCGTTGTCGTCGGGATCACTGGCAGTCCTTACTCTCGTGCTGGGCTCATCGGCTATGCCAGTCGGGCTGGCCGGCGCCGCCTACGGCGACGCCGGCCAGCCCGATCGGTCGGGACAGGGCTAGTTGACGCCCCAGTTCTTCGCGTACCGCTCCTGGTAGTCCGGCACGGCGATGTAGCCGGTCTGCTCGAACTGAGCGGCGGTGTCCTTCGTGAGCAGCTTCATCATCTGCGGAGCGCTCACCGAGGGGTCCGGCCAGGTGTACGGCGTGTTCGTGATCTCACGGAACAGCTGGTCCACGACGGTCCACATGAACAGCGCGAAGTCCTCGGCGAACGTCGCGTCGGAGACGCCCTGCGCCACCTGCGTGATGTTCGGCGGGATCGACCAGGTGCCGAAGCCCTTGGTCTCGACGCCGGCGAGCTTCAGCCGGTCGGGCATGCCCACGGTCATCTCGTCGGCGGTCGCCACGTAGTACTCCGTCTGCGGGTTCGCCTCGAGGTCGCTGACGATGCGCGAGTTGTCCACGGCGATGACGTCCCCGATCGGGATGCCGAGCTCGCGGTTCGTGCAGTCGCCGCACAGCTCGCCCATCTTCTCCATGTAGCCGTCGCGCTGGAAGCCGGTGAACTCGAACTCGTTGACCGGGTAGATCACGAACTGGGTCGCCTCGCCGTTGGTGCGCACGATGGCGGCGGCGGCCATGGCGCGGCCGACCTCCTTCATGAAGTCCGGACCGTTGAAGCCGGTGGGCAGGCCGTACTCGTCGGTGTGCATGACCGAGGCCGAGGCGATCGGGATGCCGGCGTCGACGAACTTCTGCGCCTGGTTCGGGTAGAACTGCGGCTCCGCCGTGACGTTGATGATCCCGTCGTAGCCCTTCTCGAAGACTGCGGCCATGGCCGCGTCCTGCGCCTCCGGCGTGGCGCCGATCGGCTCGCGGGTGAGCTCGATGCCGGTGAGCGGGACGATCGGCTGGATCAGGTCCCACATGACGCCGGCGACCGGGGTGCCGACGTCGAGGAACGCGATCTTCAGGCCCTTCGGCAGCGGACTGGCCAGCGGCTCGTCGATGACGAGGTGCTTGTCGTCCGACTCGTACGGCGCGAGGACCGCCTGCGCCGCGGCGAGGTCCGGCCCGGACGCCGCCGGGGCGTCGGTGCTGCCGGTGTTCGACGGGGTGGTGCCCCCCGACGAGCAGCCGGTGAGCAGCAGGGCTGCCGCACCGACGAACGCGCCGGCCGCGAGGCCGGCCTTTCGGATGTGCATGGACATGTTTCTCCTGTATGACTTCGTCGTCGTGCAGGGGCGAGCCGGATCGCCCGCCTTGCCTTCGGAAGGTAGCAGCGCCTGCGAACGATTGCCAGGCGAGCCCCGTGTGTTCGATCAATCGTTATCAGATTTAGAACCGGAGGCCGTCTGATCGCCGCGCGGGGCCGTGACGCTGCCGGAACGGACCCGCGCGACGACGGCTATCCGGCGCCCACCAGCGGCGGCGCGGGCTCGACGAGCACGACCCCCTCGGCGACGGCCTCCGGGGCGAGCGGCGCCTGGGCGGCGCGGTCGACGCCGAAGCGGAAGACGTCGGGCCGGGCGTAGTGGCCGGCGCTGTCGGCGAAGAACTTCGCGAAGGCGAGCTGCGAGAGGTCGAGGTCGGCGTAGAGCACCGCCTCGTCGTCGCGGTGCGGCGGCGAGATCCACCTCCCGGTCGGGGCGAGGAACCCGCTCTGGCCGCCGCCCACGGTCGGCGCGTCCGGTCCGGGCTCGACGCCGAGGCGCTCGACCATCTCCTCGGAGATCCGCCCCTGCACCACGACGACGTAGGCCTGGGCGCAGATCGCGTGCGCCGCCGAGAGCGTCGCGGAGTAGTGGTCGAAGTCCCCGGAGTTCGGGTCCGCGTGGGTCGCGCTGATCGCCGGCCAGGTGGCGACGTGGATCTGCTCGCCGAGGGCGATCAGCGAGTAGCGGTTGAGGTCCATGCTGTGCTCGAAGCAGATCAGGCCGCCGACGCGGGCGAAGCCGGTGTCGAGGACGAACACGTCGCGGCCGTCGCCCCGCCCCCAGACGGTGCGCTCCGCGTTCGTCGGCTGCAGCTTGCGGTGCTTGGCGACCAGGCGGCCCTCGGGCGAGAACCACGCCATCGTGTTGTACAGCGTGCCCCGGTCGCGCTCGTCGACGCCGAGGCAGACCCAGATGCCGGCGTCGCGCGCGGCCCGCGCGATCGCGTCCGCCTCGACGCTCGGGAACTCGACGGCGTTCGCGTAGAGCTCGGCGAACAGCGGTGCCGCGTACTTCGCGGTGTGCGACCAGATCCAGTGCGGATAGCCGGGCAGGAAGGTCTCCGGGAACGCGACGAGCTGGGCGCCGCCGGCGGCGGCCTCGTGGATGAGCTCGACGGTGCGGGCGACGCCGGCCCGCAGGTCGAGGAAGGGCGCCGCGGCGTGGACGGCGGCGACCCGGACGGTGCCGAGTGAGACGGTCATGGCGGGCACGCTAGCCGGCCGCCGCCGCGGCGGCTTGTCGGTTTCTGCACCGCCGGCCGGCTCAGCCGAGGCGGCGCCGACGGACCTCGGAGGGCGGGGCGCCGAACTCCCGCCGGAACAGCCGGCTGAAGTGCGGGCCGTCGTCGAAGCCCGCCTCGGCCGCGATCTCCAGGATGGCGGCGTCGTCGTGGTCCGCGCGGGACAGCAGGTCCCGAGCGCGCTCGAGCCGGCGCGCGCGGATCGTCGCGGCGACCGAGCGCCGGGAGCCCGCGAAGGCGGCGTACAGGGTGCGCAGCGACACGCCGAGCGCGTCCGCGAGGTACTGCGGTCCGAGCCCCGGCTGCGACAGCCGCCGCTCGATGATCTCCAGCGCCTCCTCGTGCAGCCGCGCGCGGCGGCTCGGCGCCGAGGCGACGTCGCGCGCCCGCGCCACCGCGAGCCGGAGCCGGTCGGCGATCAGCTCCGCGTCGTGCGCCGCCCCCGGCGCCGCGCCGAGCAGCGCGTCGCGGAGGCCGCGGGCCGCGGCGCGGTCGATCGGCCGGGCGGACGCGTCGACGACCCGCGCCTCGAGATCCTCCGCCATGTCGCCGGGCAGCAGCGCGATCGCGAAATCGAAGGCGCCGTCGCTGCCGACCCGGTAGGTCTGCGAGGTCGAGTAGACGGCGAGCTCCCCGGGCACCAGCGTCATCCGCCGGCCGTCCTGCTCGACCGTCAGCGTCCCGCGGATCGGCATCGCGACCTTGACCTGGCTCGCGCCGCGCCCGCCGGCGAGCGCCGGGGTCCTGGTGCCCATGTGAGCGCTCGCGGTGCACCGGATCACCCGGATCTCGCCGGTGCGCAGCTCCTGGATCCGCCCGTCGATGGTCTGCGAGCGCGAGGTGAACCGCAGCGGCACCAGCAGCCGCGAGACGGCGTCGGACCAGGCGGAGATCCTCGCCGAGTGCGGGACCGCGTCGGAGTCGAAGACGGTCCTGGGCTGCTGGTGTCCCATCGACCCGTCTTAGCACAATCCGCGAGCGAAGCGCAGGCCGGAGCGCAGCGGCTAGCGGCGGCGCTTGGGCACGTGCGGGCGGTACGGCGAGACGCTCGGCTCGTCGGGGAGCCAAAACCGCCACGGGAAGGCCTCGCCGTCGCCGCCGGGCCCGGAGACGCCGGTGCGCGGGCCGGTGAGGTGGTCCGGCAGGACCATTCCGATGTCCGCGGGCCCGGCGATCGGCAGCTCGAGGCGCACGGCGCCGGTCGCGAGATCGGTGCCGTCGTCGGCGCCGGTGAGCCCGAGCGCGGACGCGAGCCGCGCCGGGCCGCGGGCGAGCTCCGCGTCGCCGCGCGCCGAGGGCCGGCGCAGTCGGGCGAGCTCGACGCCCTCGACGATCTCGCCGGCGCGCAGCAGCACGCCGCTCGCCTCGCCGTCCCGGCCGCACACGACGTTCGCGCACCAGTGCATGCCGTAGGTGAAGTAGACGTACAGGCGGCCGGACGGGCCGAACAGCGTCGCGTTGCGCGGGGTGCGGCCGCGGAACGAGTGCGCGCCGGGGTCCTCCCCCTCGCCGCCGTACGCCTCGACCTCGGTGAGCCGCACCGCGACGTCGTTCGCGCGCAGCACCCCGCCCAGCAGGCGCGGGGCGACGTCCATCGCGTGCGCCGCGAGCACGTCCGATCCCCCGGGCGCGAGCGGGCGCAGCGGCCGCGGGGCGGCGGCATCCGGCATGCGCTCGCGCCCGGTCAACGGCCGGCGAGGCGGTCGGCCAGGTGGCGGGTGCGGTCGGCGAGCGCGGCGAGCTGGCGCTCGACGGCGGGCCGGGCGGTGCCGGCGACGCCGGCGCGCGCGGCGATGGCGCCGTCGACCGTGAGCACGGCGCGCACGCCCGGCGTCAGGCGCGGCGAGATCGCGAGGTAGTCCTCGTCGCTCGGGCCGTCCAGCGGCAGGCCGCGCTCCTCGCAGTGGCGCACCAGCGCCCCCGCGATCTCGTGCGCCTCGCGGAACGGCACCCGCTCGCGCACCAGCCACTCGGCGACGTCGGTCGCGAGCGAGTAGCCCTCCGGCGCGAGCTCGCGCATCCGCGCGGTGTCGAAGCGCAGCGTCGCGACCATGCCGGTGAACGCCGGCAGCAGCACCTCGAGCGTGTCGACCGAGTCGAACACGGGCTCCTTGTCCTCCTGCAGGTCCCGGTTGTAGGCGAGCGGCAGGCCCTTCATGGTGGTCAGCAGCCCGGTCAGGTTGCCGATCAGCCGGCCAGCCTTGCCGCGCGCGAGCTCTGCGATGTCGGGGTTCTTCTTCTGCGGCATGATCGACGACCCGGTCGAGTAGCCGTCGTCGAGTGTCACGTAGCCGAACTCGCGCGTGCTCCACAGCACGATCTCCTCCGCGATGCGGGAGAGGTCCACGCCGATCTGCGCGGCGACGTAGGCGAACGCCGCGACCTGGTCGCGCGAGGCGGTCGCGTCGATCGAGTTCGGCTCGACCCCGTCGAAGCCGAGCTCGGCGGCGATCGCCTCGGCGTCGAGGCCGAGCGTGCTGCCGGCGAGCGCGCCGGAGCCGTAGGGCGAGCGGTGCAGGTCCTCGCGCCAGGCGACGAGCCGCTCCAGGTCGCGGTCGATCGCCCAGGCGTGCGCGAGCAGGTGGTGGGCGAGCAGCACCGGCTGCGCGTGCTGCAGGTGGGTGCGGCCCGGCATCGGCGCGTCGAGGTGCGCGGCGGCCTGGGCGGCGAGCGCGTCGATCAGGTCGACGAGCAGGCCGCCGATCGTCGTCGCGCGGTCGCGCAGGAACATCCGGATCAGCGTCGCGATCTGGTCGTTGCGACTGCGCCCGGCGCGCAGCCGGCCGCCGAGCTCCGCGCCGACGACGTCGATCAGCGCCGCCTCGAGCGCGCCGTGCACGTCCTCGTCCTCGGGGCGCGGCGTCAGCTCGCCGGACTCGATCCGGCGGCCGACCTCGTCGAGGCCGGCGTGCATCGCGGCGAGCTCGTCCTGGCCGAGGTAGCCGGCCGCGGCGAGCGCGTTCGCGTGGGCGTGCGAGCCGGCGAGGTCGTACGGCCAGAGCCGCCAGTCGAAGTGCGTCGACCGGGAGAGCCGGGCGAGCTCGGGCGACGGTCCGCCGGCGAAGCGGCCGCCCCAGAGCGAGCCCTCGTTGGTGGCGCTCATCCGCGGGCCCTCTCCAGGAGCCAGACGAGCAGGGCCTTCTGCGCGTGCAGTCGGTTCTCCGCCTCGTCCCAGACCACCGACTGCGGGCCGTCGATGACCTCCGCCTCCACCTCGTAGCCGCGGTCGGCCGGCAGGCAGTGGATGAAGATCGCGCCGGGCCGGGCGAGCGCCATCAGCTCGCGGGTGACCTTGTAGCCGCCGAGGTCGCGGATCCGCTGGAGCTTCTCCTCCTCCTTGCCCATCGAGACCCAGGTGTCCGTCACGATCACGTCGGCGCCGGCCGCCGCCTCGACGGCGTCGGTGTACAGCGTCACCGAGCCGCCGGTCGTCGCCGCGATCCGGTCGGCATCGGCGACCACGTCCTCGCGCGGCGCGTAGTCGGGGGGCGACGCGACGCGCACGTGCATGCCGGCGGTCGCGCCGGCGAGCACGTAGGAGTGCGCCATGTTCGCCCGGCCGTCGCCGAAGAACGCGAGCGTCAGGCCGGCGAGCGCGCCCTTGTGCTCCCGGATGGTGAGCAGGTCCGCGAGCAGCTGGCAGGGGTGGAAGTCGTCGGAGAGCGCGTTGACGACCGGCACCCGGGTCCCGGCGGCCATCTCCTCGAGGCCGGCCTGCGCGTAGGTGCGCCAGACGATCGCCGCGACCATCCGCTCCAGCACGCGCGCCGTGTCCGACGGCGTCTCCTTGCCGCCGAGCTGCGAGCTCGCGGTCGTGATGATGAGCGGCTGGCCGCCGAGGTCGCCGATGCCGACCTCGAAGGACACCCGGGTGCGGGTCGAGGACTTGTCGAAGATGACGGCGACCGACTCCGGACCGGACAGCGGCTTGCGGCCCCAGCGGTCGGCCTTCACCTCGGCGGCGAGCGCGAGGACCTCGGCCTGCTCCGCGGGGCTCAGGTCGTCGTCGCGGAGGAAGTGGCGGACGGTCATGACGGCCTCCCGTGCTCGGCGGCGGCGAGCGCCGCGGCGAACCGCGTCGCGAACTCCGCGACGTCGGAATCGGTGATGTTCAGCGGCGGCGCGACGCGGATCGTGTCGTCGTTCGGGGCGTTCACGATGAGCCCGCCCGCGAGCGCGGCCCGCATCACGTCTCCGGCGACCGGGGCGGTCAGCGCGACGCCGAGCAGCAGCCCCCGCCCGCGCACCCCGGCCACGAGCGGCGAGCCGATGGCGAGCACCGCCTCGGTGAGCTGCGCGCCGCGCACGACGGCGTTCTGCACCAGGCCGGCCCGCTCGATCTCGCCGAGCACGGCGTTCGCGATCGCCGTCACGAACGGGTTGCCGCCGAACGTGGTGCCGTGCTGCCCGGAGGTGAGCAGCTCGGACGCCGCGCCGAAGGTGACGAGCGCGCCGATCGGGACGCCGCCGCCGATGCCCTTGGCGAGCGCGATCGCGTCGGGCACGATGCCGTCGTGCTGGTACCCGAACCACGCGCCGGTGCGGCCGGCCCCGGTCTGGATCTCATCGACGACGAGCAGCGCGCCGTGCGCGGCGGTGAGCTCGCGCGCGGCCCGCAGGTAGCCGTCCGGCAGCGGCAGCACCCCGGCCTCGCCCTTGATCGGCTCGACGACGAGCGCGGCGACGTCCGGGCCCATGGCCGCCTCGAGCGCCTCGATCGTCGTCGGCAGGTGCTCGACGTGCGGCAGCAGCGGCTCGAACGGCTCGCGCAGCGCCGGCTTGCCGGTGATCGAGAGCGCGCCGATGGTGCGGCCGTGGAACGAGTTCTCCAGGGACAGGATCCGCGGCCGACCGGTGCGCCGGGCGAGCTTGACCGCCGCCTCGATCGCCTCGGCGCCGGAGTTCGCGAAGAACACGCGGCCCGTCTCGCCGGCCCCCGTCAGGCGCAGCAGCCGGGCGGCGAGCTCGAGCTGCGGCTCGGTGGCGAAGATGTTCGAGACGTGGATGAGCGTCGCCGCCTGCCGGCTCGCGGCCTCGACCACGACCGGGTGCGCGTGCCCGAGCGAGTTGACGGCGATGCCGGCGAGGAAGTCGAGGTACTCGTTCCCCTCCGAGTCCCAGACGCGGGCGCCCTGCCCGCGGCTGAGCTCCAGCAGCGGGCTGAACACGCCCACGATCCGATCGTCGTAGTCGCTGCGCCAGTCGTGGCTCACGCCACCACCTCCGTCCCGATCCCGGTGTCCGTGAAGATCTCCAGCAGCACCGAGTGGGGCTGCCGGCCGTCGATGACCGCCGCCTTCGAGACGCCGCCCTCGACCGCGGCCAGGCACGCCTCCATCTTCGGGATCATCCCCGACTCCAGCGACGGCAGCATCGCGCGCAGCGCCGCCGCGTCGATGTGGGCGATCAGCGAGGCGGTGTCCGGCCAGTCGGCGTACAGGCCCGCGACGTCGGTGAGCACGACGAGCTTGGCGGCGCCGAGGGCCGTCGCGATCGCGGCGGCGGCCGAGTCCGCGTTGACGTTGAGCAGCCGCCCGGTGCCCTGCTCGCGCGCGACGGTCGAGACGACCGGGACCCTGCCCGCGTCCAGCGCGGCGCGGATCGGCCCGGGGTTGACGGCGACCACCTCGCCGACCCGGCCGAGGTCCACCTCGGCGCCGTCGACGACGACGCCCTTGCGCACGCCGGTGAGCACGCCGGCGTCGCCCGGCAGCCGCACGCCGAGGTCGTCGTAGCGCTCCAGCCGCTCCGTGATGCCGGCGGCGACCTGCTCGACGAGCACCTCCCGGATGACCGGCATCGCCTCGGCGCTGGTGACGCGGTAGCCGCCGCGGAACTCGCTGGCGATGCCCTGCGCCGCGAGCGCCGCGGTGATCTGCGGGCCGCCGCCGTGCACGACGACCGGCTGCAGGCCGGCGAAGCGCAGGAACGCCATGTCCTGCGCGAAGGCGCGGGTCAGCTCCGGGTCGACCATCGCGTTCCCGCCGAGCTTCACGACCACGACCGCGTCGTGGAAGCGGTGCAGCCAGGGCAGCGCCTCGACGAGCACCGCGGCCTTCTCGGCCGCCTGCTCCGGGGTCGTGACGATCCGCACGCTGCTCGTGTCGGTGCCCACCTGTCCGTCCATCCGTGCTCCCCCGGCCTAGCTCGAGTACGCCGAGTTCTCGTGCACGTAGTCGTGCGTGAGGTCGTTCGTCCAGATCGTCGCGGTCGCCGAGCCGGCGTTGAGCCCGATCGCCAGGTGCAGCGCCCTGGGGCTCAGGTCGACCTCCGAGCGCGGCCGGTCCGGCCCTCCGGCGTGGCAGACCCGTACCCCGTTCATCGACACGTCGACGTCGTACGGATCGAACGCGGCGCCCGTCGTCCCGATCGCCGCGAGCACCCGGCCCCAGTTCGGGTCGTCGCCGAACACGGCGGCCTTGAACAGGTTGTTCCGCGCGACGCTGCGGCCGACCTCGACCGCGTCCGCCTCGCTGGCGGCGCCGGTCACCTCGATCGTGATGTCGTGGCTCGCGCCCTCGGCGTCGCGCATCAGCTGCTGCGCGAGGTCGCGGGTCAGCGCGTCGAGCGCGGCCTGGAACGCCGCCGGGTCCGGGACGACGCCCGAGGCGCCGCTGGCCATGAGCGTGACGTGGTCGTTCGTCGACATGCAGCCGTCGGAGTCGAGGCGGTCGAAGGACTGCCGCGTCGCGCCGCGGAGGTGCGCGTCGGCCTGCTCGGGGCTGAGCACCGCGTCGGTCGTGATGACCACGAGCATCGTCGCGAGCGCGGGCGCGAGCATCCCCGCGCCCTTCGCCATGCCGCCGAGCGTCCAGCCCTCCGGGCTCTCGAGCACGGCCCGCTTCGCGACCGTGTCGGTCGTCATGATCGCCTCGGACGCGGCCGTCCCCGCCTCCGGGGTGCTCGCCAGCGCCGGGACGGCAGCGCGCACGCCGTCGAGCACCCGGTCGCGGAAGGCCTGGTCGCCCTCGCCGATCAGGCCGGTGCTCGCCACCAGCACGTCGCCCGCGGCGACGCCGAGCAGCGCTGCGACGAGCTCGGCGGTCAGGTGGGTGGTCTGGAAGCCGAACGCCCCGGTGAAGCAGTTCGCGCCGCCCGAGTTGAGCACGATCGCGGCGGCCCGGCCGTCGGCGACCGCCTGCTGCGACCAGATGACCGGGTTCGCCTTGCTGCGGTTGCTGGTGAACACCGCCGCCGCCGCGTCGAGCGGCCCCCGGTTGACGACCAGGGCGACGTCGGGGCCGCCCTTCGACTTGAGGCCCGCGGCGACGCCCGCGGCCTCGAACCCCTTCGGCGCGGTGACGCTCACGGCGCGACCCCGTCCACCGTGAGGCCGGTGGCCTCGGGGAGGCCGAGCGCGAGGTTGACCGACTGGATCGCCGCGCCCGCGGTGCCCTTGACCAGGTTGTCGAGGACGGCGAACGTCGTCACCCGGCCCGCCCGCTCGTCGACGGCGATGCCGACCAGGCAGGTGTTGGCGCCGACCGTGTCCGCGCTGCGCGGCTGCGCGCCCTCCGGCAGCAGCTGCACGAACGCCTCCCCGGCGTAGGCGTCCGCGAACGCCGCCCGCACGTCCGCCGCGGTCGCGCCCGGCGCGAGCCGCGCCGCGTTCGTCGCGTGGATGCCGCGGGACATCGGCACCAGCACCGGGGTGAAGCTCAGCGTCGGGGCGGACGCGCCGGCCTTGACCAGGTTCTGCCGGATCTCCGGGTTGTGCCGGTGCGCCCCGCCGACGCCGTAGGCGTGCGCGGAGCCGAGCAGCTCGGCGGCGAGCAGGTCGGTCCGCAGCGTCCGCCCGGCGCCGGACGGACCGACGGCGAGGACGCTGACGAGGTCCTTCGCCTCGACGACGCCGGCGCGGATCGCGGGCGCGAGGCCGAGGGTGACGGCGGTGACGTTGCAGCCGGGGACGGCGATGCGCCGCGCACCCCGGAGCGCCTCCCGCTGCTTCGAGCCGTCGGCGAGGACGAGCTCGGGCATGCCGTAGGTCCAGGCGCCGAAGTGCTCGCCGCCGTAGTACTCGGCCCAGTCCTCCTCGGACTCGAGCCGGTGGTCGGCGCCCGCGTCGACGACGAGGGTCGAGGCCGGCAGCGTCGCGGCGATCTCGCCGGAGCGGCCGTGCGGCAGGGCGAGGAGCACCACGTCGTGGCCGGCGAGCACCTCCGGGGTGGTCTCCTGCAGGGTCAGGTGGGCGAGCGAGCGCAGGTGGGGCTGGTGCGCGGCGAGCGGCGACCCGGCGTTCTGATGCGCCGTCACCGTGGTGACGTCGAGATCCGGATGGGCCGAGAGCAGCCGGAGCAGCTCGCCGCCGGCGTAGCCGCTCGCGCCGGCGACGGCGACCGAGAGGGGCATGGTGACAACCTTAGGTTCTGGGCGTGGACGGGTCCTGCGCGGGGCCCGAGGCGCCGGCTCTCGCCTGCGCTCGACCCCGGGGTCGGCGACGCGCGTGGCACGCGGGAGCGTGCGGGGAGACGCGCCGCCTAGCCTCGGCGCACGCGACGACGCAGCACGGCGCGCTCGACGGCGCGGTCCACGGTGCTGCTGGCGATGGTCACGCGAGCAGTGTAGCGGCTCGGGACCGCGGCCGTCGACCGGCCGGCGGATCGCCGTCCGCTCCCGCGCTACCCGGATGCCGCCGTCGCTCAGTAGGTTGGGTGCTGCAACCCCTCAGAACGGAGCCCCGATGGCCGACCTCAGCGACCTCATCGAATCCATCCCGATCGGCGACATCGCCAAGCAGCTCGGCGTGCCGGAGAGCGAGGCGGCCTCCGCGGTCGCCCAGGCGGTCCCGACCATCCTCGCCGGCATGCAGGCGAACGTCGACGACGGCGGGGCGGGCTCGCTCGAGGCCGCGCTCGGCAAGCACGAGGGCAAGCTCACCGGCAAGGTCGGCCTCGACGACATCGACACGGCCGACGGCCGGAAGATCGTCCAGAACGTGCTCGGCGGGAACGCGGACGCGGTCGCCGCGAAGGTCGCCGACGCGAACCCGTCCTCCTTCGTCAGCAAGGACCTCATCATGAAGATCCTGCCGATCGTCGCCCCGATCGTGATCGCGTTCCTCGCGAACAAGTTCCTCGGCAAGAAGCAGGAGTCCGTCGTGCCGCAGGCGCAGCAGGAGTCCTCCGGCGGCCTCGGCGACCTGGTCGGGGACGTGCTCGGCGGGCTGACCGGCGGCGGCCAGGCCGCCTCGGGCGGCGCGGCGGCCTCGGGCGGCGGGATCGGCGACCTGATCGGCGGGATCCTCGGCGGCGGAGGCGGCCTCGGCGGGCTGCTCGGCGGGGGCGCGCAGAGCGGCGGAGGCGGCGGCTTCGACCTCGGCGGACTGCTCGGCGGGCTCGGCGGACTGCTCGGCGGCGGCACCAAGTAGGCCGCCCCCGCGGGCGGGGACGATCAGGCCCGCGAGAAGAACCGCGCGGCCTTGCCGGCCCAGAGCAGCAGGATGCCGAGGATCGCGACGACGAGGCTGATGACGCCGGCGAGCACGGAGCCGTTCACCAGCGCGACCACCGCGCCGATGAGCGAGAGCACGAGCCAGATCGTCACGAGCGCCCGGGCGAGGCGGCTGCCGCGCAGCAGGCCGCCGGCGATGAGGAACCCGATGACGCCGAAGACGATCGATACGATCCCGTTCCACAGGACGCCGAGCCCCCAGCCGAGGTCGATGATGATCGCGGGGATCCAGAGCGCGAGCACCGAGAGCACGCCGAACACGACGTCGAGCAGCGCCCAGATCCAGATGATGACGGCGACGAGCGTGACGCCGCCGGGACGCTGACCGGCCATCCGACCCTCCAAGTGCTCGACTGCGCCAAGACTAGCGGGATCGCACCGCGCCGGCGCGCTCGTCCCGCCGGGCCGCCCCGGACCCGGCTCCGGCGCGCCGGTAGGCTTGTGCCTCGTGTCCAAGGTCCTCACGAGCCTCCCCGTCGGCGAGAAGGTCGGCATCGCGTTCTCCGGCGGTCTCGACACCTCGACGGCCGTGGCGTGGATGCGCGCCAACGGCGCGATCCCCTGCGCCTACACCGCCGACATCGGCCAGCCCGACGAGCCGGACATCGCCGGGGTGCCGGACCGCGCCGTCCGGTACGGCGCCGAGCTCGCGCGGCTCGTCGACGTCCGGCGGCAGCTCGTCGAGGAGGGCTTCGCGGCGCTCGCCTGCGGCGCGTTCCACATCCGCACCGGCGGCCGGACCTACTTCAACACCACGCCGCTCGGCCGCGCGGTGACCGGCACCATGCTGGTGCGCGCGATGCAGGAGGACGGCGTCTCGATCTGGGGCGACGGCTCGACGTACAAGGGCAACGACATCGAGCGGTTCTACCGCTACGGCCTGCTCGCGAACCCGGCGCTGCGCATCTACAAGCCGTGGCTCGACGCCGCGTTCGTCGCCGAGCTCGGCGGCCGCACCGAGATGAGCCGGTGGCTCGTCGCGCACGGCTACCCCTACCGCGACGCGACCGAGAAGGCCTACTCGACCGACGCGAACATCTGGGGCGCGACGCACGAGGCGAAGGACCTCGAGGAGCTCGGCACGAGCATGGACATCGTCGAGCCGATCATGGGCGTCGCGCACTGGCGCGACGACGTCGCGATCGCCCCCGAGGAGGTGACGGTCGGCTTCCGCGCCGGCCGCCCGGTCTCGCTGAACGGCGTCGCCTACGACGATCCGGTCGCGCTCGTGCTCGAGGCGAACGCGATCGGCGGGCGGCACGGGCTCGGCATGTCCGACCAGATCGAGAACCGCATCATCGAGGCGAAGTCGCGCGGCATCTACGAGGCGCCGGGCATGGCGCTGCTGCACATCGCCTACGAGCGGCTGCTCACCGCGGTCCACAACGAGGACACGCTCGCGAACTACCACGCGGAGGGGCGCCGGCTCGGCCGGCTGATGTACGAGGGCCGCTGGCTCGACCCGCAGTCGCTCATGCTCCGGGAGTCGCTGCAGAAGTGGGTCGGCTCGGCGGTGACCGGCGAGGTGGTGCTGCGGCTGCGCCGCGGCGACGACTACACGATCGTCGACACCCGCGGCCCGGCGCTGTCCTACGCCCCGGAGCGGCTGTCCATGGAGCGGGTGGCGGACGCCGCGTTCGGCCCGGAGGACCGGATCGGGCAGCTCACGATGCGCAACCTCGACATCGCGGACTCGCGCACCCGGCTCGAGCAGTACACCGAGCTCGGCATCATCGGGGGCGAGACGGCCGAGCTGGCCTCGGACGTCGTCCGCCCGGCCGAGCTCGACCGCTGACCGCGCCGGAGCCGATCAGGATCCCGACGAGCACCAGCGCGATGCCGGCCCACTGGGGCCCGCCGAGGCGCTCGCCGGCCGCGAGCACGCCGAGCAGCACGCCGGTGACGGGGTTCAGCAGCCCGACGATCCCGACCGTGCCGGCCGGCAGGTGCGCGAGGCCGGTGAACCAGGCCCAGTAGGCGAGCCCCGTGACGACGAGCGTGACGTAGGCGTACCCGGCGACGCCGAGCCAGCCGACGGGCGGCGGCGCGCCCTCGACGACGAGCGCGGCGGCGGCGAGCACGATGCCGCCCATCGCGAGCTGCCAGGCCACGACGTCGATCGGCCGCGGCCCGTCCGCCCAGCGCTGGGCGAGGACCGAGGCGATCGCGTTGAGCAGCATCGCGACGAGGGCGGCCAGGACGCCCCACCAGTCGAGGCCGCCGGTCGTGATGCCGACGACGAGGATGACGCCGCCGATGCCGAGCGCCGCGCCGAGGGCGAACCTCGCCGTCGGCCGCGCGCCGGTCAGCGCCCAGGCGAAGCCAGCGAGCGCGACCGGCGCGAGCGCCATCACCGAGGTGACGATGCTCGACGGCAGCAGCTGGGCGGCGAGGTAGGCGAGCGTGAAGAAGCCGAGGACGTTGAGCGCGGCGAGCACCGCGGAGCGCCACCACCAGGCGCCGCGCGGCAGCCGGCGGGAGAGCGCCAGGAGCAGGAGGCCGGCGGGCAGCGCTCGCCACGCGGCGCCCCACAGCGGCGAGTCGGCCGGGAGGGCATGGCTCGTCACGAAGTAGTAGGAGCCCCAGGCGATCGGTGCGATCGCGGTGACGAGCACCCAGCGCCACCCGGCCGCCGCGGGGCGCGCGAGGGCCGCGGGCGGGGTCGCCGCGGTGCCGCCCGCCCGCGCCGGTCCGGTGCTCAAGGGGCGTGCAGCCCGACCCAGGCGAGCGGCCGGTCGGCGTGGTCCTGGTACCCGGGCGGGGCCTGGTCGGCCGGCAGCGAGGAGAACGCGATGACCGCGCCGGAGACGGCGCCGTCCTTCCACGCCATGAGGCGGCCGCCGGGGAACTTCGGGTCCGATCCGTCGGCCGGGGCGAAGCCGGATGCCGCCGCGATCGACGCGACCGCGTCCACCAGGTCGGCGTCGGGGTGCCGCCAGACGGCGATCGCGAACCGGTCGCCCTGCGAGTAGCTGCCCGAGGTGTCCTGGTAGTCGCAGTGCCCCGGCGGCAGCGGACCGGTCAGGCCGAAGTCCTCGACGCGCAGCTCGATCGGGCTCATGCCCGGCACCTCCGGGCAGGGCGGCTCGGCCGGCCGCGGCGCGCAGCCGACCAGCGGCAGGGCCGCGACCACGGCCAGGACGGCGACGGCGCGGCGCGCGCCCGGCACGCCGGCTCGCCGTCGCGATCGCCGCATCGGCTCAGTTCACGACGCCGACGTGCGCGCCGCCGCGGTGCTCGCCGCGCTCGACGGCGTCGACGATCGCGACCCCGAGGTCCGCGCCGGACAGCGTCGACTCGTGGCCGCCGATGGAGACCTCGCCGCCGACCCGGTAGACCCCCGTCCGCTCGCCGGGCGCGTAGGCGCCGAACACCGCGGCCGGGCTCACGAACGTCCAGTCCAGGCCGGCGGGCGCCGCCGACTGCAGCCAGTCGAGCACGTCGACGGCCTCGAGCGCCTCGGCGCGGTACGGCCAGTCGGCCGGGATCGACTCGGCGAAGCGCGGGCCGCCCTCCGACTCGCGCAGCCCGTTGAAGCCGCCGACGACGATCAGCCGCTTGCCCGCGGCCGTCGCGGCGTCGGCGATCCCCCGGTAGACCTCGACGAGGCGGCCGGCCATGTCGCCGCGCGGCGAGAGCGCCGCGACCACGGCGTCGGCGTCGGCGATCGCGGCCGCGACGACCGCGGCGTCGTCGCCGGCGCCCTGCACGTACGCGACGCCGGCGACCGGCTCGGCCGGGGCCCGGCGGCTCACGACGGTGACGGCGTGGCCGCGCGACGCGGCCTCCGCGACGACGTGGCCGCCGACGTATCCGGTGCCGCCGATGACGGTGATGGTGGTGCTCATGCTCTGGGTCCCCTCCGAACTGCTTGGACGACGTCCTCCGGCTCAGCGCCGGAGCCGTCCGCGGTATTCCCGCGCCGACGCGACGGAGGCCGCGGGCTCCGGTCAGTCGCGGATGGCCGCGCCGAACCGCTCCGCCGCGGCCGCCACGCCCGCGAGCTTCGCCTCGGTCGCCTCCGCCTGCGTGAGCGTGCGGTCCGGCGCCCGGAAGCGGAGCGCGAAGGTCAGCGACACGGCGCCGTCCGCGACGCCGGGGCCGCGGTACTCGTCGACCAGGCGGGCGTCCTCGAGCAGCGGGCCGGCGCCGGCGACGAACGCGGCGAGCAGCTCGCCGACGACGGTGCCGGCCGGCACCAGCAGCGACACGTCCTGGGTCGCCGCCGGGAAGGCGGAGATCGGCGCGGCCCGGCGCGCGACGTCGCGGCGCTCGGCCGCGATCCTCGCGGCGACGAGCGCGTCGACGTCGAGCTCGAGCACCGTCACGACGCGCGGCAGGTCGAGCTCCTCCGCGAGCGAGGGCAGCAGCTCCCCCGCCCAGCCGACCCGCTCGCCGTCGACGGCGAGCTCCGCGGTGCGCCCGGGATGCAGCGCGGGATGGGCGCCCTGCGCGACCACGAGCCGGAGGCCGAGCGCCTCGGCGAGGCGCCGGGCGGCGCCCACCGCGTCGGCGATCCCGGTCGGCACCGCCGCGACGCCGGGCTGACGCGGCACGGCGTCGCCGGCGAACAGCGCCCCGAGGTGCCAGGGCTGCGGCGGCAGGCTCGCGTCGAGCCCCGCGAGGACGTCGGGGGCGGGTCGGGCCGCCACGCCCGGCAGCGCGTCGGACCCGTACGCCGCGCCGGGCTCGGGCAGGAACACCCGGCCGAGCTCGAACAGCGCCAGGTCGGTCAGCCCGCGCGAGCGGTTGCGACGGGCGGCCTGCACGAGCCCCGGCCACAGGCTGGTGCGCAGGAACGGGGCCGCGCCGTCGATCGGGTTGGCGAGGCGCACGGCCGGTCGGCCGGGGGTCCAGCGCTCCGCGTCGGCCTCCGCGGCGAACGGGTAGCAGAGCACCTCGACCAGCCCGGACCCGGCGAGGGACGCGGAGATCGCGCGCCGCACCCGCTGCGACTCGGTGAGCCCGCGCCCGGGCGGGGCGACCGGCAGCACCGCGGGGATGCGGTGGTAGCCGACCACGCGGGCGACCTCCTCCGCGAGATCCGCCTGCATCCGGAGGTCGGGACGCCAGGACGGCGGCGTGACGAGCCAGCCGGCCGCCGCGCCGTTCGGCGCCACCGCGCAGCCGATCTCGCGCAGCGTCCGCTCGATCTCCTCGGCGGTGAAGTCGGCGCCGACCAGTCCGTCCACGGTGCCGGCCGGCAGCGCGATCGGCTCGGGGGCGGCCGCCTCGTCGAGGACGCCGCCGAAGGCGTCGTCCGCGGTGCCGCCGGCGAGCGCGACCAGCAGGTCGACGACCCGCTGCGCCGCGGCCCGGCCGAGCCGCGGGTCGACGCCGCGCTCGAAGCGCTTCGACGCCTCCGACCAGAGCCGGTGCCGGCGTGCGGTGCGCGCGATCGAGACGGGATCGAAGTGCGCGGCCTCGACCAGGATGCTCGAGGTCGCCGCGGTCACCTCGGTGGGACCGCCGCCCATCACGCCCGCCAGGCCGATCGGGCCGGACTCGTCGGCGATGAGCAGGTCCTCGGCGTCCAGCACGCGATCCTGGCCGTCCAGGGTGATCAGCCGCTCGCCCGGGCGGGCGCGGCGCACCGTGATGCCGCCGCGCAGCGTCGCGAGGTCGTAGGCGTGGATCGGCTGGCCGAGCTCGAGCATCACGTAGTTGGTGATGTCCACCGGCAGCGAGATCGAGCGCACGCCGGCCAGCCGCAGCCGCGCGACCATCCAGGCGGGCGTGGGCCGGGACAGGTCGACGCCGCGCACCACGCGCGCGGCGAACGCGTCGCAGCCGACGCGACCGCGGATCGGCGCGGCGTCGTCCACGACGAGCGGGAAGCCGATCGGCGCCGCGGCTGCGGCGCGCGCGACGAGCCCCGGCTCGAGCGCCGGATCGCGGTAGGCGGCGCCCGTCGCATGCGCGTACTCGCGGCCGACGCCCCGGATCGACAGCGCGTAGCCGCGGTCCGGCGTGACGTTGATCTCCACGGCGGCGTCCGCGAGGCCGAGGATCGGCAGCAGGTCGGTGCCGGGCGGGACGTCGATGCCGAGCCGACCGAGCACGATGATGCCGCCGTGGTCGTCGCCGAGGCCGAGCTCCCGCTCGGAGGCGATCATGCCGTCGGAGACGTGCCCGTAGGTCTTCCGCGCCGCGATCAGGAACGGCTGGTCCGGGGCGGGCCCGGGCAGCACGGCGCCGGGCAGCGTGACGGCGACCAGGTCGCCGGCCTCGAAGTTGTGCGCGCCGCAGACGATGCCGCGGGGCTCGGGGCCGCCGACGTCGACCTGGCACCAGTTGATCGTCTTGCCGTTCGACTGCGGCTCGGGCTCGCGCGACAGCACCCGGCCGGCCACGATCGGGCCGGTCACGCCGAAGCCGTGCACCGCCTCCTCCTCGAAGCCGACCCGCACCAGCGCCTCGTGCAGGTGCTCGAGGGTCACGTCCTCGGGCAGGTCGACGACCTCGCCGAGCCAGCTCACCGGGATCCGCATCTCAGATCACCTGCCCGAAGCGGCGCGAGAAGCGCACGTCGCCCTCGACCATGTCGCGCATGTCGTTCAGTCCGTAGGCGAACTGCAGGGTGCGCTCGATGCCCATGCCGAAGGCGAAGCCCTGGTACTCGTCGGGGTCGATGCCGACGGCGCGCAGCACGTTCGGGTTGACCATGCCGCAGCCGCCCCACTCCACCCAGCGGGCGCCGCCCTTCGCGTTCGGCTGCCACACGTCCATCTCGGCGCTCGGCTCGGTGAACGGGAAGAAGTTCGCGCGCAGCCGGATCTGCGCCCCCTCGCCGAACATCGCCCGCGCGAGGTGCTCGAGGGTGCCGCGCAGGTGCGCCATGGTGAGCCCTCGGTCGACGGCGAGCCCCTCGATCTGGTGGAAGACCGGGGTGTGGGTGGCGTCGAGGTCGTCGGTGCGGAACACCCGGCCCGGCGCGACGACGTAGACGGGCAGCTCGCGGTCCAGCAGCGAGCGGATCTGGACCGGGCTGGTCTGCGTGCGTAGCACCAGGTGGCGCTGCGGCGGGTCGACCCAGAACGTGTCCGCCTCCCCGCGCGCCGGGTGGTCGGCGTCGATGTTCAGCGCGTCGAAGTTGAACCACTCGCTCTCGAGCTCCGGCCCCTCCGCGACCTCCCAGCCCATGCCGACGAAGACGTCCGCCATCCGCTCCATGAGCATGCTCAGCGGGTGCCGCGCCCCGTCGCGCTGCCGGTCCGGGAGCGCGGTGACGTCGACCGCCTCGGCGGCGAGCCGCGCGCCCTCCTCCGCGACCAGGACCACGGCCTCCTGCTCGGCGAGCGCCCGCCCGATCTCGGCGCGCGCCTGCCCGACGAGCCGGCCCGCCTCGGCGCGGCCCTCGGCCGGCAGCTCCTTGATCGCGGCGTTCAGCCGGGCGATCGGGCTCGTCTCCCCGGCGTGCTCGGCGCGGGCGGCCCGCAGCGCGGCGCCGTCGTCGGCCGCGCGGATCGCCTCGATCGCGGCCGTCACCGCGGCCCGCACGGCCTCCTCGGTGATGGGCGTCGACACGAGGGTCGATCCTACCGGGGCGCCCTCGGGCCGGCGCGCGACCGCACGGCGGCCGCGGGTCAGCGCGCGCGCTGGGCGAACGCGCTCTCGTAGAGGCAAACGCTCGCCGCGGTCGCGAGGTTGAGCGACTCCGCGGCGCCGTAGATCGGCAGCCGCAGCGCGCGGTCCGCGAGCGCGAGGCGCTCCGCGTCGAGGCCGTGCGCCTCGTTGCCGAACACCCAGGCGGTCGGCCGGGCGAGCTCCGCGCGCGCCGCGAGCAGGTCCTCCCCCGCGACGTCGGCCGCGAGCACCTGCAGCCCCGCGCCGCGCAGCACGGCGGCGGCCTCGGCGAGCGAGACGCCGACCACGTGCGGGAGGTGGAACAGCGAGCCCGTCGTCGCGCGCACCACCTTGGGGTGGTACGGGTCGACCGTGCGACCGGTGAACACGACCGCGTCCGCGCCCGTCGCGTCGGCCGCGCGCAGGATGGTGCCGGCGTTGCCGGGATCGCGGATCTCCTCGAGCACCGCGACCAGCCGCGGCCGGGCCGCGACGACGTCCTGCAGCGAGGCGGGGAACTGGGTCGCGACGGCGACCACGCCCTGCGGCGTGACGGTGTCGGCCATGGCCTCGAGGACCTTCTCGGCGACCGGGAGCAGCTCGACGCCCGCCGCCCGGGCCGCCCGGGCGAGGTCGGCGTGCCGCTCGACCGCCGCGGCCGTCGCGTAGGCCTCGACGAGCAGCTCCGGCCGGTAGGCGAGCGCCTCCCCGACCGCCTGCGGGCCCTCCAGCAGGAACCGTCCGGTCTCCTGGCGCCCGTCGCGCTTCGCGAGCTTCGCGACGGCGCGCACCCGCGGACTGCGCGGGTTGTCGATCACGCGCCAAGCCTAGGACGGCCGCGGTGAACGGCCGGTGAACGGACCGCGGTGCGCGCCGGCGCCAGCGGCCTGCATCGGCCCCGGCTGCGGCGCCGGAGACGCCGAGGCGGCGCCCGCGATCAGCTCGCGGGCGCCGCCTCGATGCGCGTCGGGGCCGGGTCAGGCCTTCGGCGCGTTGACGTCCGCCGGCAGCGCGGCCTTGGCCGCGGCGACGAGCGCGGCGAACGCCGCCGGGTCGTTCACCGCGAGCTCGGCGAGCATGCGGCGGTCGACCTCGATGCCGGCGAGCCCGAGGCCCTGGATGAACCGGTTGTAGGTGATGCCCTCGGCGCGGGCGGCCGCGTTGATGCGCTGGATCCAGAGGGCGCGGAACTCGCCCTTCTTCGCGCGACGGTCGCGGTAGGCGTAGACGAGGGAGTGGGTGACCTGCTCCTTCGCCTTGCGGTAGAGGCGCGAGCGCTGGCCGCGGTACCCCGCGGCGCGCTCGAGGACGGTCCGGCGCTTCTTCTGGGCGTTGACCGCCCGCTTCACACGTGCCATGTCTCAGATCTCTTTCTGCGTCGTTCTCGTCAGCGCGTCACTTGCCGAGCAGGCCCTTGATGACCTTGGCGTCGGCCGGCGCGAGCACCTGCTCCTGGTTGAGGCTGCGCTTGCGCTTCGAGGACTTCACCTCGAGGTTGTGGCGCATCCCCGCCTGCTGCTTCATGACCTTGCCGGAGCCGGTCACCTTGAAACGCTTCTTCGCACCCGAGTGCGTCTTCTGCTTCGGCATCTGTCTTCCTAACTGTGCTGCCTACTCGGCTGCGTTCTCGTCCGCGGCGGGTGCCGCGCCCTCGGTGACCTGCTCCCTGCCGCCGGCCTTCGCCGCGGTGGCCTCCGCCTTCACCGTCGCCTTGTTCTTCAGCGGGCCGATGATCATCACCATGTTCCGCCCGTCGATCGTGGGGGTGGACTCCACCGAGCCGAACTCGGCGACCTCCTCCGCGAACCGCTGCAGCAGGCGGACGCCCGCCTCCGGCCGCGACTGCTCGCGGCCTCGGAACAGGATCATCGCCTTGACCTTGTCCCCCTGCTGGAGGAACTCGATCGCGTGCTTGCGCTTGGTCTCGTAGTCGTGCTTGTCGATCTTGAGGCGGAACCGGACCTCCTTGAGGACCGTGTTCGCCTGGTTGCGCCTGGCCTCCTTGGCCTTCCGCGCCTCCTCGTACTTGAACTTCCCGTAGTCCATGATCTTGACCACGGGAGGCTTCGAGTTCGGCGCGACCTCCACGAGATCCAGGTCCGCCTCCCGGGCGAGCCGCAGCGCGACCTCGATCGGGACGACGCCGACCTGCTCCCCCGTCGGCCCCACGAGGCGGACCTCGGGGACGCGGATGCGGTCATTGGTGCGCGTATCGCTGATGCGGGGCTCCTTCATTCGACGACGTCGGTGTGCGGTCGCGGAGCGCTGCGGTTCCGAGGACGCGCCCGCGCGCGTCCTCTCGCACCCTTCACAGCTGCCAGTCCGTCGCGCCTTGCGGCACGGCCTGGCGGAGTGCAACGACCGGTTAGCCTTGTGATGCGGCGCCGGTGGGATCGAAATCCGCTTCCATGCCCAGCGGGACTCGCCCGCGGGACCGAACAAGCTTAGCAGAGAGCATCATGCGCGACGAGCCCGAGACCATGGACCCCGACACCGACCACGCGGCGGCCGACGCCGCGATGCGCGACATCGCCGACGTCCCCGCCGTCGAGCTCATCATGACGGTCTGCGTGCACCTCATGTCCGCGGCCGCGGTCAAGCTCGGCCTCGGCGAGGGACCCGACGCCGCCGAGGAGCTCGACCTCGACGAGGCGCGGAAGCTGCTCAACGCGCTCGGCGGGCTCGTCACCGCCGCGGCGCCCGAGATCGCCGACGTGCACGCCCGGCCGATCCGGGACGGGCTGCGCAGCCTGCAGCTCGCGTTCCGCGAGGCGAGCCCGATCGCCGACCCGCCCGGCAAGGGCCCGGGCGAGAAGTGGACCGGCTCGGTCGTCTGACTCAGGGCGCCGCGCGGACGGCGGCGACCGCGACCGACGCGGGGCCGTCGAACAGCCCCGGGTCGAGGCCGCGCCAGACCGCGTCCGCGCGGGCGATGATCGCCGACGCCGCGGACTCCGAGGCCTCGGCGGCGAGGGTCAGGACGATGCCCACCTCGGGGTCGAAGAACGTGCTGTCCTCGCGCACCGGCCCGATGTCGATCGCGAGCACCCCCGGCTCCTCGGCCATGAACGCGCCGTAGGCGTCCCAGAGCTCGTCGGCGTCCCACGCCGCGACCCAGGGATCCCCGGTGGCGAGCGCGGCGAGCGCCGGGCGGCGCAGCGCGAACTCGGTCGGCGAGCCGGGGTCGAGCACGACGCCGCTGCCGTCGGCGCCGGCCGCGAGCGCGATCCGGCGGGCCTCGGCCGGCACCGGTCGGGCGGACGGGTCCCACGCCCGCATCGCGTCGACGCCGCTGAACGCCGGCAGCACGGCCCGCCCGCCCGGCCCCTCGACGGTCACCAGCGAGAGCTCCTGGGTCTTGTCGACCAGCCGTCCCTCGACGGTGCGGCCCACGTCGCCCGCCTCCGCGAGGAGCGGCACCAGCAGCCGAGCGGCGCGCAGCGCCTCGACGACCGCGGCCCGAGCGCCCCGGCGCTCCGCGAACGCGGTGAGCGCCGCCAGCAGCGCCGGATCCGCGGCGCCGTCGTCGCCCGCGGCCGGGTTCGGCTGGAAGACCCGTCCCGCCCAGGACCGCCCCGCGGAGTCCGCGGCGTCGGTCGAGCCGAAGCGGTGGCCGGACACGTCAGCCGCCGGCGACGGCGAGCGCCTCGCGGAGCGTGAACGCGCCGGCGTAGAGCGCCTTGCCGACGATGGCGCCCTCGACGCCGTCGCCGACCAGGCCGCGCAGCGCCGCGAGGTCGTCGAGGCTGGAGACGCCCCCGGAGGCGATCACGGGGCGGTCGGTGCGGGAGGCGACCTCGCGCAGCAGCTCGAGGTTCGGGCCGCGCAGCGTCCCGTCCTTCGTGACGTCGGTGACGACGTACCGGGCGCAGCCGGCGTCCTCCAGGCGCGCGAGCACCTCCCACAGGTCGCCGCCGTCCTTCGTCCAGCCGCGCGCCGCGAGCGTGGTGCCGCGCACGTCGAGCCCGACCGCGACCCGGTCGCCGTGCGCGCGGATCGCGCGAGCCGTCCACTCCGGGTCCTCGAGCGCCGCGGTGCCGAGGTTCACGCGGCGCACGCCGGTCGCGAGCGCCGCGTCGAGGCTCGCGTCGTCGCGGATGCCGCCGGACAGCTCGACGCCGACGTGCGCGGGGACGCCGGCGATCACCTCGCGGATCAGCGCCCGGTTGTCGCCACGGCCGAACGCGGCGTCGAGGTCGACCAGATGGATCCACTCCGCGCCCTGGTCCACCCAGTCCTGCGCCGCGGTGCCGGGGTCGCCGTAGCTCGTCTCCGAGCCGGCCTCCCCCTGGACGAGGCGGACCGCCTTGCCGTCGGCGACGTCGACGGCGGGCAGCAGGACGAGGGCAGGACTGTTCTCGCTCATGTCGGGGATCGAGCCTACCGGCGCGCGCGGCACGGCACGGACGACGGGGCTAGAGGGTGCCGATCCAGTTGCGCAGCAGCCGGATGCCGGCGTCGCCGGACTTCTCCGGGTGGAACTGCGTCGCCGAGAGCGGCCCGTTCTCGGCCGCGGCGACGAACGGCTCGCCGTACTGGGCCCAGGTGACCCGCGGCGGCCGGAACACGCCGGAGGTCTCCAGCGTCCACTCGGTCGCGGCGCAGGAGTGCACGAAGTAGAATCGCTCGTCGCCGATCCCGGCGAACAGCGTCGAGTCCGCGGGCGCGGCGACGGTGTTCCACCCGATGTGCGGCAGCACCTGCGCCTCGAGCTCGCGGACCGTGCCCGGCCACTCGCCGAGGCCCTCGACGTCGACGCCGCGCTCGACGCCGCGCTCGAAGAGCACCTGCATGCCGACGCAGATGCCGAGCACCGGGCGCCCTCCCGCGAGCCGGCGCTCGACGATCTCCGGGCCGCGGACCGCGGTCAGCTGCGCCATGACGGCGGCGAAGGCGCCGACGCCGGGCACGATCAGCCCGTCGGCCTCCTGTGCGCCGGCGCGATCGGCGGTGATCTCCGCCGCCGCGCCGGCAGCCTCGACCGCCTTCGCGGCGGAATGGATGTTCCCCGAGCCGTAGTCGAGCACCACGACCCGCTTGCGCCCGGCCACCGCTACAGCGCGCCCTTCGTCGACGGGACGCCCGTCACCCGCGGATCGCGCTCGACGGCGCGGCGGAAGGCGCGCGCGAAGGCCTTGAACTCCGCCTCGGCGATGTGGTGCGGGTCGCGCCCGCCGAGCACGGTGACGTGGATCGTGAGACCGGCGTTCAGCGCGATCGCCTCGAACACGTGGCGCACCAGACTGCCCGTGAAGTGGCCGCCGATGAGGTGGTGCTCGAATCCCGCCGGCTCCCCCTCGTGCACGAGGTAGGGGCGCCCGGAGACGTCGACGACGGCGCGCGCGAGCGCCTCGTCGAGCGGGACCGTCGCGTCGCCGTAGCGGCCGATGCCGCGCTTGTCCCCGAGGGCCTGACGGATCGCCTGGCCGAGCACGATCGCGGTGTCCTCGACGGTGTGGTGCGCGTCGATGTCCGTGTCCCCCGTCGCCTGGACGGCGAGGTCGACGAGCGAGTGCTTCGCGAACGCCGTGAGCATGTGGTCGAAGAAGGGCACCGACGTCGAGACGGTCGACGTCCCGGTCCCGTCCAGATCCAGCTCGAGGCGCACGCTCGACTCGCTCGTCTCGCGGACGATCGTGGCGGTACTCTGCTCGGTCACCGCTCCAGCCTAGCGAGCGCGGGGCGCCCGGGCCCGCGGCGGGTGGTCAGAGCTCGGCGAGCGCGCCGAGGAGGACGTCGGTCTCCTCGGGGGTGCCGGCGGTGACCCGGAGGGCGTGCGGGATGCCGACGTCGCGGACGATGACGCCGCGTTCGAGGAGCCCGCGGAACGTGCGCTGGGGGTCCGGGACGCCGCCGAACAGCACGAAGTTCGCCTCGCTCGGCCAGGGCCGGTACCCGAGCGCCGGCAGCTCGCGGATCATCCGGTCGCGCTCGGCCTTGATCGCGTCGACCTGGGCGAGCATCTCCGGCGCGTGCCGGAGCGCCGCGACGGCCGCCGCCTGGGTCAGGGCGGAGAGGTGGTACGGCAGCCGCACGAGCCGGAATGCGTCGACGACCGCGGGGTCCGCCGCGAGGTAGCCGACCCGCACGCCGGCGAAGGCGAAGGCCTTGCTCATCGTGCGGCTGACGACCAGCCGGGGCCGTCCGGGCAGCAGCGACAGCGCGCTCGGGCCCTCCTCGAACTCGGCGTAGGCCTCGTCGACGAGCAGCATGCCGGGGTGGGCGCCGTAGGCGGCCTCGATGACGTCGAGGCCGAGCGCCGTCCCGGTCGGGTTGTTCGGCTTGCACAGGAGCACGATGTCCGGTCGCTCGCGCTGGATCGCCGCGACGGCGAGCTCCGGCGTGATCTCCCAGTCCGGCCCGCGCTCGGCGGGCACCCACCTGGAGTGGTTCGCGGCCGTCAGCAGGGGGTGCATCGAGTAGGTCGGCGGGAAGGCGAGCACGCTGCGTCCCGGCCCGCCGAACGCCTGCAGGAACTGCTGGATGACCTCGTTCGACCCGTTCGCCGCCCAGAGCCGATCGGCGTCCAGGCCGTGGCCGAGGTAACCGGCGAGCGCCTCGCGGAGCTCGGTGAACTCGCGGTCCGGATACCGGTTGGCCCCGGCGACCGCGCGCGCGACCTCGGCGACGATGTCGGCCACGACGTCGGCGGGGATGCCGTGGGTGTTCTCGTTGACGTTGAGCTGCACCGGGACGTGGATCTGCGGCGCGCCGTAGGGCGTCTGCCCCTTGAGGTCGTCGCGGATCGGGAGATCGGAGAGCTCGGTCACCCGTCAAGGGTATTGGGATGGACCGTCTCGAACCGCGCTCCGCGGCGACGGCCCGATCCGCGGCGGGGTCAGCGGGCGTAGGGGGCCGGGATGCCGATCTGCTGACCCGCCATGACGTCGGCGGTGCCGAGGTGGTTGAACGCCACGATCGCCGCGATGACGTCCCGCGGATCCGCCGACGGGGCGACGCGCTCGGCGATCGCCCACAGCGACTCGCCCGGCTGGACGACGACGACCGGCACCGGCGCCCCGGAGTCGAGCGAGCCGGTGGCGGCGCCGCCGTTCAGCTGGGCGAGGAGCAGCCAGAGCGCGATCGGCAGGCCGATGAGCAGCAGGAGGACCGTCCGACCCCGCGAGGTCAGGCGGACGCGGCGCCGGGGGGCGGCGCCGATGACGGTTGCGGGGTGCGCGGCGATCGTGCTCATGACGGCCTCCTGTCGAGTGGACTCGCATCCGGGGCTCCCCTTCCTCGGCCGGGAGGTCGGGGAGCTCCGGATGCGAAGCTCTGTTCCGAATATATGTTCGAATCGTTCGAATCGCAACTCCATGTTCGAACCGACCGCCGACATCGGGCGCGACACGTTCGAACGGATGTTTGTCTTCGGAGTGCTCACGGAATACACTTTCGAACGAACCACCGACATTGGAGGCCCGGATGCCCGGCACGCAGGACGACGCCCGCCGTCGCACGACGCTGAGCGGCAAGCAGCAGGCGATCCTCGAGTTCGTCCAGCGCTCCGTCGCCACCCGCGGCTACCCGCCGAGCATGCGCGAGATCGGCGACGCCGTCGGGCTCGCCTCCCTCT
>ERZ778028.1269-NODE-1269-length-29935-cov-7.570817_pt1 | contig 29935 bp, 25 predicted proteins | sample MGYA00375758_ERZ778028 | MGnify/ENA primary metagenome ERZ778028 (study PRJEB29350, sample SAMN05389828) | bioreactor metagenome | isolation source: Thiocyanate bioreactor | place: South Africa: University of Cape Town | collected 2014-03-17 ...
CAACGACAAGGAAGGCGTGTGGCGCTGCCGCACGACCTTCAACTGCACCGAGGCATGCCCCCGCGGCATCGAGGTCACCAAGGCGATCGCCGAGGTCAAGCAGGCCGTCATGCGCGGCGGTCGCTGAGTCCGCCGGCCACCGACCAGCAGAGCGGATGCCGGGACCGTAACGGCCCCGGCATCCGCTCTCGCTACGCTGATCTGGTGACGGATTCGTCAGAACGCGCGGATGCCGCGTGGCGTGCGCGCTGGGAGCAGTCGCCCCTGCGGGAGCGCCTGGACGAGCCGATCGAGCGCGCGACGGAGATCACGCGCAAGACGCTCGGGTGGTTCCCGATCCGCGTATGGCGTCATTTCCTGCGCGCCAACGGGTTCCTGCTCGCCGCGGCCATCAGCTACCAGTCCCTGTTCGCGATCTTCGCCGTGATCTACTTCGGCTTCGCGATCGTGGGCATCTGGCTCGGGGGCAGCACTCAGGCCATCGCCGGACTCATCCATATCCTCAACCTCTACATCCCGGGCCTCATCGGGCGCGAGGATGGCCAGGGGCTGGTGAGCGAAGCCGACGTCGCCCAGATCGCGCAGGAGTCGGCGAGTGTGCTCGCTGTCACGGGTGCCGTGGCGTTCATCGCCGCGCTGTGGACGGCGATCGGCTTCGTCACGTTCACCCGGCGCGCCGTGCGCGACATCTTCGGGTTGCCGTTCGACACCCGCAGTTACGTGCTGTTGAAGGCCAGGGACTTCTTCGCGGCCGCCCTGTTCGGACTGGCGCTGGTGATCGGCGCGATCCTCGCCAGCGTCGCTGCGGGTGCGATCGAGCTGCTGTTCCAGCTGTTCCCGTGGCCGGACTACTCGGACTGGGTGTGGGTGACGGGCCGCATCGCCTCGGGGGCGGTCGCCTTCGCGATCAACACCGCTGCCATCGGGGCGCTGATCCGCTTCCTCACCGGAACCTCGTTACGGTGGCGGCTGATCCTCCCCGGCGCCGCACTCGGCGGCGCCGCGATGGTGGTCCTCCAGTACGGGGCTGGAATCCTCCTCTCCTACTCCCCCTCCAACCCGCTGCTGGCGACGTTCTCGGTCTTCGTCGGATTCCTGCTCTGGTTCCGTTTGGTGGGCATCGTGATCCTCGTCGCGGCGTCATGGGTCGCCCTCACGGCGCAGGACGCGGACGTGCCCATCGAGCAGTTGTCGGCGGACGAGCAGCGGCGTCGCGAGCACGCCGCATTGCTGATCGCCGCGCGGGTGCGCGTGCGCGACGCCCATCTCGCGCGCGCCGAAGCACCCTGGTGGCGGCGTTGGCACGAGACGCGTGAGCTCCGGCGCGCCGAAGACGACCTCGCGCGGGTCGAGGCCGACGCTCCCTCGCCCCCGCGCGGCCTCCTCGGCTGAGGGCCGCGGAGGCGCGTCGCGTGTCGGCGGCGCTCGTTAGGGTTGACGGGTGCCCCGAAACCTGCGCGTCGCCTCCGTCAATGTCAACGGCATCCGTGCCGCCGCCCGGAAGGGCATGCTCCCGTGGCTCGAGACGGCCGACGTCGACGTGCTGACTCTGCAGGAGGTGCGCGGAGAGGCGACGCACCTCGCCGACGCTCTGCCCGGGTGGCACATCGTCAACGACGAAGCGCTGGCGAAGGGTCGCGCCGGTGTCGCGATCGCGGCTCGCGAGCCGATCGACATCTGGCGCATCGAACTCGGCGACGACACCCTCGATTCCCGCGGACGTTGGGTCGAAGCCGACATCGACGTCGCCGGCGAGAAGGTGACGATCGTCAGCGCGTATGTCCACACCGGCGAAGCCGACACCGAGAAGCAGGTGGCCAAATACGCGTTCCTCGACGCGATGGAATCCCGGATGCCGAAGCTCGGCGAGTTGGCCCTCATCACGGGCGACCTCAACGTGGGTCACCGCGAACTCGACATCCGCAATTGGCGGGGCAACGTCAAGAAGGCGGGCTTCCTGCCCCGCGAGCGCGCGTACTTCGACCGCTTCACGGGCCCCGAAGGCGAACAGGTCGTCGGCACGGACGGCACCACCGGCACGGGGCTCGGCTGGGTCGACGTGGGACGCCGGTGGGCGGGTGAGGTCGACGGCCCCTACTCGTGGTGGTCGAACCGCGGCAAGGCGTTCGACACCGATACGGGCTGGCGCATCGACTACCACCTCGCCTCGTTTGCACTCGCGGAACGCGTGGTCGACTATCGCGTCGTGCGTGCGCCCTCCTGGGACACGCGGTGGAGCGATCACGCTCCCGTGGTCGCCGACTACGCGTTCTGAACTGTCCGGCGGAGCTGTCGGCCCCGGCGGGCGGCGGGACCCCGGCATCCGTTCTCTAGACTGGGACGATGACCAGGCCCCGCCTCTACTCCGGAATGCAGCCCTCCGCCGACTCCCTCCAGATCGGCAACTACATCGGGGCCCTGCTGCAGTGGCGTGACCTGCAGGAGGAGTACCAGGCGTTCTTCTCCGTCGTCGATTTGCACGCTCTGACCCAGCCGAACGATCCGGCGGAGCTGCGGGAGAAGACCCGGCGCACGGCGGCGCAGTACATCGCCGCCGGCATCGAACCGTCGAAGTCGACGCTGTACGTGCAGTCGCACGTGCGCGCCCACGCCGAGCTCGCCTGGGTGCTCTCGACCATCACCGGATTCGGTGAGGCGAACCGCATGACGCAGTTCAAGGACAAGTCCGCGCGGTACGGCGCCGACCAGACGAACGTCGGTCTGTTCACGTACCCGGTGCTGATGGCCGCTGACATCCTGCTCTATCAGACCGACATCGTCCCGGTCGGCGACGACCAGAAGCAGCACGTCGAACTCACCCGCGACCTCGCAGAGCGCTTCAACTCCCGCTACGGCCAGACCTTCCGCATGCCGATGCCGGTGATCCAGCAGGACACCGCGCGCATCTACGACCTGCAGAACCCCACCGCCAAGATGAGCAAGTCGGCCGAGTCGGATGCCGGTGTGCTGTGGATGCTGGATGACCCGGCCGTGTCGGCGAAGAAGATCATGCGTGCCGTCACCGACAGCGAGGGCGTGGTCCGCTACGACAAGGAGAACAAGCCCGGCGTCTCCAACCTGCTGGTGATCTATGCGGCCCTCACCGGACGCCAGATCCCCTCGATCGAGGACGAGTACGCGGGCCGCGGCTACGGTGACTTCAAGAAGGGGCTCGCAGAGGTGGTCGTGAACGAGTTCGGGCCCGTCCGCGAGCGGGCACTCGAGCTGCTCGATGATCCCGCCGAACTCGACCGCGTGCTCGCCGCCAACGCCGACCGAGCCGCCGAGGTCGCGGATGCGACCCTCGCCGACGTGTACGCGAAGGTCGGACTCCTCCGCCGCCGCTGACAACCGTCGCGGGTTGCGGTTGCCGCGAGGCTTGCCCACGGTCCCGTACTCAGTCTGCATGGTGGTCGAGCTTTCCGAGACTGCGATGTTCCGCGCACGTCACGCTCGCAACAATCGTCGCAGACTGAATATGGCGACCCGGGCTGCACCGTCCACGCCGCGATCCCGTCCAGCCCGCATCTCACGACGCTCCTGCGCGTCCGACGCCGCCGGTGTTCCGTATTCAGTCTCTGATGCATCCGCCGGGCGTTGCACCCGGCGGATGTCTGCGAGGTGCGAGAGTGCGACGAGGCGGCAGACTGAATACCGACCGCGCGGCAAGGCCGCCCCGCACACCCGAACGGCCGGAACGACTGAGGACGCCGCGCGGTGGAAGAGGTCAGCCGCGACGATTGGCGAAGATCAGACCACGCAGCGCACTGGCGACGTCCTCGAACCGGTACAGGATGTCCTCCGCCGTCAGCCTGAGAACGGTGAACCCGAGCGCAGCGAGCGCGCGGTCGCGTTGGTAGTCGATACGCTGCTGATTCCAGTCGCTGTGGAACTGCTTGCTGTCGCACTCGATGATCAGCCATCCGTTCACCAGGAGATCCACACGACCAACGCCGTCGATGCTGACCTGCAGCTCTACGTCACAGCCCCACCGGCGAAGCAGGAGCCGCACGAGTGTCTCCGTTCCCGCTTCCGCACGGCTGTCGATGAAGGGCCGGATAGCCCTGAAACGCGCCGGGACCGCGCCGAAGACCTGGTCGAGCTGATCGACCGCGACTATGCCGAGGTGGATGGCACTATCCAACGTCGCCACCGCGAACCGCGCCTCCTGACAGCGGATCGCGTGCGACAGAGCATCCACGATGTCGACCGCACCCGATGTCGGCGGTTCGGTCAAGGCGTGCCAGTGCAGGACCAGGTCGCGGCGCTGCGCCGCCGGGCCCAAGGCACCGCCCCCGACGACCGGACGCATACGGCTGTCGCCGCGCTCCATATGGACGTGAAGTCTGGTCGAGTCGGCAACGAACACGCCACACTCGGACAAGAGCGAGAGACAGCCCAGCCTGCCCCCGACGTGCGCGGCTTTGCGCAGAGCCTCCGGCGCGTCTCCGCGAACGTAGTGTCCCTTCCTTGCGCGGACGAGCTGACCGCCCTCGAGGCTCGCTCGGATCGCGCGGCTCGTCATCCCTGCCGCGCGCAACTCGGCCCGCGTCCACACATCGAACATCGCGCCAGCCTTGTCATCGCACGGTCGGAAAGCAGCCGCCCCTGACAATCAGTGGACAGTCCGCGGCGGGCAGCAGGTGGGGAGGATGTCTGTGCGTTCTGGCGGTGACGGATGCCGCAATAGGGGTGTTCCGTATTCAGTCTCCGCCGCCGGGTCGCACTCGAGCGACCGCAACAACTCGCGGCGCGTGCGGAGGTGACATCCCTCCGAGACTGAATACGGATCGCGAGAGCCGTCGTCGGGGTCGGCGCGAGCCGCTGCGGGCGCGGGCCGTCCCCGTACCCGTACACGCCCGGGCAGGCGGGCAGGAGACCGCGCGCGCGGGCGGATAGGCTCGCGGCATGCAACCGGTGACCCTGCGGACGGCGCGACTCGAGCTCTCGCTGCCGACCGAGAACGACGTCGACGCGATCTACGCCGCCTGTCAGGACGAGCTGATCCAACGCTTCACGACGGTGCCGTCGCCGTACGAGCGCGCGCACGCCGAGGGGTTCGTCGACAAAGTCGCGGGCTGGTGGGATGCCGAGACGGAGGCGACCTGGGCGCTGCGCCACGACGGCATGCTCGCCGGCATGATGGGCCTGCATCGCCTCGGCCAGGGATCCGGCGAACTGGGCTACTGGATGACGCCCGCCGCGCGCGGTCGGGGACTGGTCGTGGAGGCGGCGCAGAGGGTGATCGACTGGGGCTTTTCTTCGGACGGACTGGGATTGCAACGGATCGAGTGGCGCGCCGTGGTCGACAATCCCGCATCGCACCGCGTCGCGCAGCGACTCGGATTCCGCTACGAGGGCCGGGTACGCTCCGCTCTCGTCAACGGAGCCGGCGTGCGCGCCGACGGCCTCATCGCGGGCTTGCTCGCCGACGATGAGCGCGCCCCACAGGTGTGGCCCGCCGCCGGCTGACCCCTGACGCGGTGTCGGGGCGCAGTGGCAGGATGAGGCCATGCCCGAGATGCCGGAGGTGCAAGGTCTCGTCGACTTCCTCGCCGAGCGCGCGACGGGACGCACCATCACGAAGGTGACGGTCGCCCACATCGCGGCGCTCAAGACCTACGACCCGCCCATCGACGGCCTCGTCGGGGGCCGCATCAGTGAAGCCCGGCGCCACGGCAAGTTCGTCGACCTGGCGACGGATGCCGGCATCCATCTCATCTTCCATCTCGCCAAGGCCGGTTGGCTGCGCTGGTACGAGACGGTTCCCGACACGGTGATCCGACCGGGCAAGACGCCGATCGCGCTGCGCGTGCGCCTCGGCGACGGCGCCGGATTCGACCTGACCGAGGCCGGCACCAAGAAATCGCTCGCCGTCTACGTCGCTCGCGACCCACAAGATGTCCCCGGTATCGCCCGCCTCGGTCCCGACCCGCTCGCGGAGGAGTTCACGCGGGATGCACTCGCCGGCCTTCTGGCCGGTCGGCGCACCCAGATCAAGGGCGTGCTGCGCGACCAGTCGATCGTCGCCGGCATCGGCAACGCGTACTCTGACGAGATCCTGCACGCCGCGCGCATGTCGCCCTACGCCCTGGCGGCCGGTCTTGCCGACGACGAGGTCGACCGGCTCTACGACGCGATGCGCACGACCCTGACGGATGCCGTCGCCACGGCGTCCGGCAAGCCGCCCGCCGATCTGAAGGACGCGAAGCGCCGTGGCATGGCGGTGCACGGCCGGCGCGGCGAGGCGTGCACGGTGTGCGGCGACGAAGTGCGCAGCGTCTTCTTCGCGGACAACTCACTGGAGTACTGCCCCACCTGTCAGACGGGCGGAAAGCTACTCGCCGACCGGCGGCTGTCGCGGCTGCTGAAGTAGCGCAGCGTCCCTTGCGACCGACATGGAATGAAAACGTCGTCGGGGCGTTGAGTAGGATCAAGTGCAAGAAACGTGCTCCGGGGTCGGTGTGAATCCGAACCGGCGGTGACAGTCCGCGAGCCCCTCTCACGAGGGGTTGATCCGGTGGAACTCCGGGACCGACGGTGATGCATGACGGTTCGACAGAACCCGATCGCTAGTCCGGATGGGAGGCAGCACGGACGTGGTCGCGCGCACGCGGCGGCGTCTGCGGTGTCGGCCGTGCCCCGGAGCCTCACAGGAGGACGACGGATGGCCGCGACAGACCGCGACGACACGGCGATCGACCGTGCGATGCAGCGCGCCCTCGAGATCGCTCGACGGGGGCCGCGCGGCATCAACCCGCAGGTCGGCGCCGTGCTGCTCTCCTCCGACGGCGAGGTGCTCGCCGAAGGGTGGCACCGGGGAGCCGGCACGGCTCATGCCGAAGTCGACGCGCTGACGAACCTCGCCGCCGCGTCGGGGGCGGATGCCGCGCGCGGTGCGACCGCCGTCGTCACCCTCGAACCGTGCAACCACACCGGCCGCACCGGTCCCTGCAGCGAAGCGCTCATCGCCGCCGGTATCGCGCGCGTGGTGTTCGCCGTCACCGATCCCGGCGAGGCCTCTTCGGGCGGCGCCGCACGTCTGCGCGAGGCCGGGGTCGACGTGATCGGCGGCTGGCGCGCCGACGAGGGTGGCGCGCTCTTGGCCTCCTGGCTGGAGGTGCAGCGGCTCGGCCGCCCCCAGGTCACCGTGAAGTGGGCGCAGTCGCTCGACGGCCGCGGCGCCGCCGCCGACGGCACCAGCCAGTGGATCACCGGTCCGGCAGCCCGCACCGATGTGCATCGCCGCCGCAGCCTCGCCGACGCGATCGTGGTCGGCACCGGCACGCTGCTGGCCGACGATCCCGCCCTCACCGCACGCCGCCCCGACGGCTCGCTCTATGACGAGCAGCCGCGGCCGGTGGTCGTCGGGACCCGAGCCGTGCCGCAGGAAGCCGCCGTGCGCCGGCATCCGCGCCCGTTCATGCAGGACGAGGGCGAGGATCTGCCCGACCTTCTGGAGCGCCTCCGCGAGCTCGGCGCACACCGCGTCTTCGTCGAGGGGGGACCGACTCTCGCATCGTCCTTCCTCCGCCAGCAGCTCGCCGACGAGGTGCTCGTGTACGTCGCTCCCACCCTGCTCGGGGGGCCTCGCCTGGCCCTCGGCGATATCGGCGTCACCTCAATCGGCAACCAGCGGCGACTGCGCGCGGCATCCGTGGAACATCTCGGCGACGACCTGCTCATCGTCGGCCGGTTCGACGGCACGGCCTGCTCACACACCTCCACCACGAAGGAAGAGAACTGATGTTCACCGGAATCATCGAAGAGCGCGGCGAGATCGTCGCCGTCGAGCCGTCGGGTGACGGTGTGCGGATGACCGTCCGTGCCCCGCTGGCCGTCTCCGACGCCCACCACGGCGACTCGATCTCGGTCAGCGGCGTCTGCTTGACCGTCGTCGACCAGGGCGAGGACTGGTTCACCGCCGACGTGATGCGCCAGAGCCTGGACATGGCGACCCTCGGCGCATTCGGCCCCGGCACCCGCGTCAACCTCGAGCGCGCAATGGCCGCACACGGCCGCCTGGGCGGACACATCGTTCAGGGACACGTCGACGGGACCGGCACGGTGCGGGAGGTGCGCCCCGGCGCCGAGTGGCGCGTCATCCGCATCTCGCTGCCCGCGGACCTCGCTCCGCTCGTCGTCGACAAGGGATCGATCGCCGTCGACGGGGTCTCTCTCACGGTTTCGAATGCGTCGGATGCCGCCGCCGCCGATGCCTGGTTCGAGGTGTCGCTGATTCCCGAGACCCTGGAGGCGACGACCCTCGGCGACCGCGTTGCCGGCGACCGCGTCAACCTCGAGACCGACATCCTGGCGCGCCACGTGCAGCGCCTGCTCGCCTTCGCCCCCACCGTTTCCGATTCCGCCGACTCCCTCACCGAAGGAGGCTCACGATGAGCCTTGCCACCATCCCCGAGGCCCTCGAGGCGCTGCGCGCCGGACGTCCCGTCATCGTCGCCGACGATGAGAACCGCGAGAACGAGGGTGACATCATCCTGTCGGCCCAGCTCGCCACGCCCGAGTGGCTCGCCTGGACGATCCGCTGGTCCAGCGGCTTCATCTGTGCGCCCATGCCCGCCGAGTGGGCCGACCGCCTCGACCTGCCGCCGATGGTCGCGGTGAACGAGGACGCCCGCGGCACCGCCTATACGGTGAGCGTGGATGCCGCCGACCGCGTCTCGACCGGCATCAGCGCGACCGACCGCTCGCACACCCTCAATGTGCTGGCCGACCCGGCATCCGTGCCGTCGTCGGTGATCCGGCCGGGTCACATCCTGCCGCTGCGCGCGGTGGACGGCGGCGTGCGCGAGCGTGCGGGTCACACCGAGGCCGGCGTCGAGCTGATGCGTCTCGCGGGTCTGCAGCCTGTCGCGGCGATCGGCGAGGTCGTCGCCGAGGACGGGTCGATGATGCGTCTGCCGGGTCTGATGGAGATGGGCGAGCGGGAGGGCGTTCCGGTGATCACGATCGAACAGCTCATCGCCTACCTCGACGAGGTCGAACCGGTCGCCGCGCCCGCTGCGCAGGCGGCGGCCCAGAAGCGCCGCGTGAGCCTGCGCGCCGAGGCGACCGTGCCCACCTCGCACGGAACGTTCCGCTTTCTGGCGTACAAGGACCGCGTGACCGGCACCGACCACATCGCGGTCGTCTCGGGCGACCTCACCGAGGAGGCTCCGCTCGTGCGCGTGCACTCCGAGTGCCTCACCGGTGAAGCCTTTGGCTCCCAGAAGTGCGAGTGCGGCCCGCAGCTGGACGCCGCGCTGGAGCGCATCGACAAGGACGGCGGCGTCGTCATCTACATGCGCGGCCACGAGGGCCGCGGCATCGGCCTCATCAACAAGCTGCGCGCCTACAGCCTGCAGGAGCGGGGCCTCGACACCGTCGATGCGAACCTCGCGCTGGGCCTGCCCGCCGACGCCCGCGACTACGCGGCAGCCGGCGGCATCCTCGCGGATCTGGGTGTGGACAGCATCCGGCTCCTGACCAACAACTCCGACAAGGTGAAGCAGCTGCGCGAGCTCGGACTCGATATCGTCGAGCAGGTGCCGCTGCTCGTCGGCGTCGGCGCCAACAACCATCAGTACCTGGCCACCAAGCGCGATCGCATGGGCCACATCATCAGCGCGGCAGAGCTCGACGCGGCTCTCGCCCACAGCACGGAGGAGCACGCATGAGCGGCGACGGAGCCCCCCAGACCGTCCCGATCGACGCGACCGGACTGCGGGTCGTCGTCATCGCCGGCCTCTGGCACGACGTCATCACCGACGGCCTGATCGCCGGCGCGGAGCGGGTGCTCGCGGCATCCGGGGCCGAGTGGAGCCTGGAGCGCGTTCCCGGCTCGTTCGAGCTGCCCGTCGCGGCGAAGGCGGCCCTGGATGCCGGGGCGGACGCCGTCGTCGCACTCGGTGTCATCATCCGCGGGGGCACACCCCACTTCGACTTCGTGTCGTCGGCGGCCACCGACGGCCTCACCCGTGTCGCCCTCGACACCGGCAAGCCGGTCGGCTTCGGGGTGCTGACCCTGGACGACGAGCAGCAGGGCATCGACCGGGCGGGCCTTCCGGGCTCGAAGGAGGACAAGGGCGCGGAAGCCGCGGATGCCGCGCTGCGCACCGCGCTGCTGCTGCAGCGCCTTCGCGGCTGACACCGCACCGACCAGAAGCCGCGTTTCGACTCGCTGCGCTCGCTCAACGACCGGGGCTCTCATCCCGGTCGTTGAGCGAGGCGCGCAGCGCCGAGTCGAAACGCCCTCAGCCTCGGCGGTGACGCGCGCTCCACCCGCGCACGGCATCGATGCCGCCCTGCGCGTAGGCGAGCCGCTTCGCGTGGCTCCATCCCTGCAACCGCTTCTTCCACGCGAAGGCATCGGAGACACGCGCCATCTCCGCACTCCACACCAGCTCGACCGGCAGGCGTCTCCGCGTGTAGACGGCTCCCTCCCCGGCGGCATGCTGGGCGAGGCGCCGATCGAGATCGAGCGTGCTGCCGACGTACAACGTGCCGTCGGCGCAACGGAGCATGTACACGAACGGCATGCCGCGACGTTAGTCGTCCGCGACGGTTGCCACGGCGGCAGTCCACAGGGGACCGCGTTTCGACTCGCTACGCTCGCTCAACGACCGGAGTTACGTCGCTTCCGGTCGTTGAGCGAGGCGCGCAGCGCCGAGTCGAAACGTCCTCAGCCCCGGCGCGTTTCGACTCGCTGCGCTCGCTCAACGACCGGGGGGGGGCGCGGACGCGCGCACTATCAGTTAGGCTGAAGGCATGGAGATCCTGCGTCACGCCGTCGTCCTCGTCCACCTCACCGGATTCGCCATCCTCTTCGGCGCCTGGGTCGTCGAGGCGGTGGGACAGCGGCGCGTCACCCGCCTGATGACGTGGGGCATGCTCGTCGCCGCCGTCGCCGGCCTCGCCCTGGCCGCGCCGTGGGGCATCGACTACCCGCTCAACTACACGAAGCTGGGCGTCAAGCTCGTCGTGCTGCTCGCGATCGGCGCTCTGCTGGGCATCGGCACCGCACGCCAGCGCAAGACCGGATCCGTGCCGCCGGCCATGTTCTGGCTGGTCGGCATCCTGACCTTCCTCAACGCCGCCCTCGCCGTCCTCTGGCGCTGACCGCGTCGACGCCGGCCGGTTCCCGCTGCACGAACGAGACGCGCCACGCGGCGTAGACTCTTTATCCGTGCGCCGGGAACCTGCCGGCGCCCCGGTGACCTCATTGTCGCGGCGCCCGCTGCACACACCCCTGCCCCGGACGCCCACCACCGGTGCGTCCCACGAGGACCTACGAGTTTTCATCGATAGGTAGCCTCTGCGCATGTCCACCGCCACCGCGGCCCCCGCCGCGCCCGTCAACTCCCGCGCTCGCGTGATCACCGCGAGCCTGGTCGGCACGACGATCGAGTTCTACGACTTCTACGTCTACGCGACCGCCGCCGTTCTGGTCTTCCCGGCGCTGTTCTTCCCGACCGGCGACGACACGACGGCTCTTCTGTCGTCGTTCGCCGTGTTCGGCGCGGCGATGATCGCCCGACCCATCGGCGCCGTCGTGTTCGGCCACTTCGGCGACCGCTTCGGCCGCAAGGCCACCCTTGTCGCATCGCTGCTCACGATGGGCATCGCGACCTTCCTCATCGGATGCCTGCCCACCTACGGCAACATCGGGTGGTGGGCTGCGCTGCTGCTGCTCGTGCTGCGCCTGTTCCAGGGCTTCGCGCTCGGTGGCGAGTGGTCGGGCGCCGCGCTCGTCGCAACCGAGAACGCCCCCCAGGGAAAGCGCGCCTGGTACGGCACGTTCCCCCAGCTGGGCGCACCCATCGGCTTCATCATCGCCAACGCGCTCTTCCTCGTGATCAACTTCGCCCTCCCCCACCCCGACGGGCCGATGCAGCGCTCGGAGGCCTTCCTCGCGTGGGGCTGGCGCGTGCCGTTCCTCTTCTCGGCGGTCATGGTCATCATCGGTCTGTGGGTGCGACTGAAGCTCGTCGAGTCCGAGACGTTCACGACCGCAGAGAAGAAGGGCGCGATCCGCCGCTTCCCCCTGGGTGAGGTCGTCCGCGGACACTGGAAGAACCTTATCCTCGGCACGTTCATCATGCTGGCCACCTACGTGCTCTTCTACCTGATGACGAGCTTCACCCTCGCCTACGGCACGAAGGCGACGGATGCGCCGGTCGCCGGCCTCGGCTTCGGCTACACCGACTTCGTCATCATGCAGATCATCGGCGTGGTGTTCTTCGGGGTGTTCACCCTGCTGTCGGGCCCCATCGCCGACGCGGTCGGCCGCCGCAAGCTCCTCATCTGGGTCACGGCGTTGATCGGCGTGCTCGGCCTCACGTTCAACGTCTTCCTGCTTCCGGCCGTCGATCCGAAGTTCACGGGTGCGCTGGTGCAGGCCTTCCTCGTGTTCGGCTTCATGCTGATGGGAGCCACCTTCGGCCCCATGGGCGCCGTGCTGCCGGAGCTCTTCCCGACGAACGTCCGCTACACCGGCTCGGCGATCGCCTACAACGTCTCGTCGATCCTCGGCGCCGCCGTCGCACCGTCGATCGCACTGGGGCTGTGGGCCGCCGGCGGCGGCGAGCCGTGGCTCGTGGGCCTCTACCTGTCGGGCTCCGCCGTGCTCACCCTCATCGCACTGATCCTCTCCCGCGAGACCAAGGACGTCGACTACGAGACGAACATCGGCCTCGGCGAGACCGGCTCACTCTGACGACTCACGCACGAACGGCGGCCGCTCAGTCGAGGAACAGCGCGCGCAGCCGCTTCGTGGTGAACACGAGACCGATCGCGATCATCGCGACGTAATAGAGGACGTGCCACAGCATGTCGACGTTGAGGATGCCGGTCGTCAGCCCCCGGATCAGCTCGACCCCGTGCCACAGCGGCAGCGCCATGACGATCTGCTGCACCCAGCCCGGGTAGACCGTGATCGGGTAGAAGGTGGCGGAGAAGAGGAACATCGGCAGCAGCACGAAGTTGATCCAGTCCATCTGCTGGAACGTCTTCATGTAACTGGTGACGGCCATGCCGAGACTCGCGAAGCCGAACGCGATCAGGACCACCGCGGGCAGGGCGAGCACCGCCGTCCAGGCGAGGTTGAGCCCGAGGATCTGCATGATGATCATGAACCCGGTCGCATACGCCAGCCCACGCAGCAGCGCGTAGAGGATCTCGCCCAGGGCGACATCGAGCGGGCCGAGCGAGGTGGCGAGCATGCCCTCGTAGAGCTTGCCGTAGTTGAGCTTGAAGAAGACGTTCCACGTGGAGTCGTAGATCGCCCCGTTCATCGCCGAGACGGCCAGCAGCGCCGGCGCGATGAAGGCGGCGTAGCTGACGCTCGCGCCCTGGGCGGTCTCGACGTCGCCGATCAGCGCGCCGAGACCGATGCCCATCGAGGCGAGGTAGAACACCGGCTCGAAGAAGCCCGAGAGCACGACCGCCCAGCTGGAAGACCGCGCGGCGATGAGGCCGCGCTGGACGACGGCACCGGGGTTGCCCGCCCACAGCGCGCGCACGCCCCCGCGACGGGCCACGGTGGAGGACACCTCGACGACGGCGCTCACTTCGCGAGCCTCTCGGTGAAGACGCGGCGGGCGAACAGGTAGCCGACCACCGCGAGGGCGAGCAGATAGACGAGGTGGACCGTGACCATCACCGGGTCCACCGCCGCGCCGTATGTGGCGACGCGTCCGAGTTCGGCGCCGTGCCAGAGCGGTGAGACCCACCCGATCCACTGCAACCACAGCGGCAGCGAGTCCAGCGGATAGAACGTTCCGGAGAAGAGGAACATCGGCATGAAGAGGAAGCGCTGCACGAGAGCGAACTGTCCCTTGTCGTCTTCGATCGAGCCCGCATAGGCCATGAGCGGGATGCCGAAGGCGAGCCCGGCCAGCACACCGGCGAACACCGCGAGCCATCCCGTCGCGGGGTGAGGCACCGCGCCGAAGGGCAGCAGCCACACGATGAGGTAGTAGGCAGCCGAGGCGACGACCATCCGCGCCGTCGCTCCGGCGACGACGCCGTTGGCGATCTGCGGGCTCGACAGCGGCGAGGCGTTGAAGCCGTAGAAGTAGCGGCGCCATTTGAAGCCCGCCATGACCGGGTAGGTGAGCTCCTCGCTGGCCACCGAGATCGTCGCGGTCGCCAGCAGCGCCGGAGCGACGAATATGAGGTAGCTCACCTCCTGGCCGTGATCGACGATCGGCACGCGGATGAGGGCCGCCAGGCCCACGGCGAGCCCCAGCAGGTACAGGATGGGCTGACCGACCGCGCCGACGATGATCGTCCACCCGTAGGCGCGCATCGCGCGGACCATGTGCTCGGTGACGTACCACCCGCCGCGGCGGCGGGGCTTGCGCCCCCACTGCATCGCTTCGGCACGCAGTTCGTCCAGGCTGGGGTGCGTCCCGGCATCCGTCTGGGCGGCGCTCATTCGATCAGCGACCTTCCCGTGAGGCGCAGGAACACGTCTTCCAGCGACGAGCGCCGCACCAGCGAGGTGATCGGCTCGAGCCCCTGTCCGGTGATGCGTTCGAGAGCGGCCTCGCCGTTGTCCGCGTAGATGAGAATGCGGTCGGGAAGCACCTCGACCCGCTCGCCGATGCCGCCGAGGCTGCCCGCGACCTGGGCGTTGCGGTCGGAGCCGAAGCGCACTTCGAGCACTTCCCGGCTGGAGTGCTCGCGGATGAGGGATGCCGGGGTGCCCTCCGCCATGATGCGGCCCTTGTCGACGACGATGAGTCGATCGCAGAGCTGTTCGGCCTCGTCCATGTAGTGGGTCGTGAGAACCAGGGTCGTGCCCCGCTCCTTGAGGCGGAACAGGCGATCCCAGAGGACGTGGCGTGCCTGCGGGTCGAGGCCGGTGGTCGGCTCGTCGAGCAGCAGGATGCGCGGGTCGTTGATGAGGCCGCGCGCAATGGTGAGGCGCCGCTTCATGCCGCCGGAGAGCTGGTCGACCTTGTTCTTCGCCTTGTCCTCGAGCTGCGCGAAGGCGAGCAGCTCATCGGCCTTCTCATGGCACACCTTGCTCGAAAGACCGAAGTACCGGCCGTAGATGTACAGGTTCTCGCGGGCGTTGAGCTCGCCGTCGAGGTTGTCCTGCTGCGGCACGACGCCGAGCCGCGAGCGGATCTCGGGACCGTAGCGGTCCGGGTCGAGGCCGAGAATCTGCAGGTCGCCGCCGGAGCGGGTGGAGACCGCACCGATCATCTTCATCGTCGTCGACTTGCCGGCGCCGTTGGGACCGAGAAGACCGAACGACTCACCGGGCGCGACCTCGAAGCTGAGCCCGTCGACGGCGACGAAGTCGGGCTTGCCCTTGACCTTGTAGGACTTCACGAGCTGATGCGCGGAGATGACAGGAGCAGGCACCGATCCACCCTACCCAGGGCCTGCGACACCGTGCGGCACCGGCAGCCGTCGCCGAGAGGGAAGATAGAAGTACCCGAACACCGCAGGAAAGCGCCTCATGTCCTCTGCCAGCACCACCCGCCCTTCCCGCTCCCGCCGCCGCGCCCCCGATGACGGTCCTCGCGCGAGTCTGCGACAGCTGCTCCCCTTCGTCTTCGAGCAGAAGGGCGTCCTCGTCGTCGTCGCGGTGCTGAGCGTGCTCGCCGCCGTCGCGACCCTCGCCCAGCCGCTGGTGGTCGGCCAGGTCATCGACCGGGTGCAGAAGCAGAACCCGCTGGGTCTGCTGGTATGGGTGCTGGTGGGTCTCGTCGTCGCCTCCTCGGTGATCAGCGGCATCCAGCACTTCCTCCTGCAGCGCACGGGCACGGCGGTCGTCTACTCGAGTCGGCGCCGTCTCATCGCACAGCTGCTGCACCTTCCCGTGCAGGAGTACGACGCGCGGCGCACGGGCGACCTCGTCTCGCGCGTCGGCACCGACACGACCCTGCTGTACGCGGTGCTCACCCAGGGGCTGGCGGACTCGATCGGCAATGCGCTCATCTTCGTCGGGGCGATCGTGGCGATGTTCATCATCGATCCGGTGCTGCTGGTGCTCATCCTGGTCGTCGTCGGCGCATCGGTCGCCGTCGTGGTGGCGCTCAGCGGGCGGATCCGCCGGGCGACCGCCGTGCAGCAGGAGAAGGTGGGCGAGCTGGCCTCGGGGGTGGAGCGCGCCGTCGGATCGATCCGCACGATCCGCGCCTCGGGTGCGTCCGAACGTGAACGCGAGAGCATCGAGCACACGGCCCGCGGTGCGTACGAGGCCGGCGTGCAGGTCGCGAAGGCATCGGCGTTCGTAGTGCCGGTCGCCGGCGTCGCCCTCCAGCTGTCGCTGCTCGTCGTCCTCGGCGTCGGCGGCCTCCGCGTCGCCTCCGGCGCGATCACGATCGCCGGGCTGGTGACGTTCGTGATGTTCCTGCTCTTCCTCGTGCAGCCCCTCGGCTCGTTCTTCGGAGCGATCACCTCGGTCGGGCAGGCCCTGGGCGCACTGGGACGCATCCAGGAGATGCTGGACCTGCGCACCGAGACGGCGTGCGATGCGGAGGTCGCGGCATCCGTCGCCGTCGGCACCTCCCCGATCTCGACGGCCGCCGCGCACGAGAACCACGAGACGACGTCGGCGATCGAGTTCCGCGACGTGCATTTCGCGTATCCGGATGCCGTGGTCAGCGCGCGCCGTCGCTCGGAGACCGAGGCGGCGGCCCTGCTCGCCGAGGCCCACGCCGACGCGACGGTGGCGGTCTCGGAAGCGGCCGGCGAGGTGCTGCGCGGCGTGTCGTTCCGCGTCCCGCGCGGGGCGCGCGTCGCCCTGGTCGGGCCGTCGGGTGCGGGCAAGTCCACCACCCTCGCACTGATCGAGCGGTTCTACGACCCGACGGCCGGCTCGATCCTGCTCGACGGCGTCGATCTCCGCGGCATCGACCGCACGCGGCTGCGCGCCCAGCTCGGCTATGTCGAGCAGGATGCACCGACCCTCGCCGGGACGATCGCCGACAACCTGCGGTTGGCGTCGCCGTCGGCATCCGACGAGGAGTGCGTGCGCGTGCTGCGCGCCGTGAACCTCGGCGAGGTGCTGGAGCGCTCGCATCTGGGCCTGGACGCACCGGTGGGTGAGGCCGGTGTCATGCTGTCGGGCGGCGAACGGCAGCGGCTCGCGATCGCCCGAGCGCTGCTGGCTGCTCCCCCGATTCTGCTGCTGGACGAGTCGACGTCATCGCTCGATGGCCTCAACGAGCAGCGCATGCGCGAGGCGATCGACGCCGTCGCCTCGGGGCGGACGCTCGTCGTGATCGCGCACCGGTTGTCGACCGTCGTGGACAGCGATCTGATCGTCGTGATGGACCACGGCAGGGTCGTCGGGCAGGGCACCCACTCCGAACTCGTCGAGACCGTCCCGCTGTACCGCGACCTCGCGAAGCACCAGCTGCTCGTCTGAGCCGCGATCACGACACACGCGTGCGCGTCAGCCGTATCACCCCACCGCCGCGAGCTTGAGGCGGTAGCGAAGAGCGGCGAGTTCGGCGTACAGGGCCGGCGGCACCCGCCCCTCGAACGTGCGGTAGAACTCCTCCGTGAGCTCGGCCTCCTGCAGCCACAGGTCGCGGTCGATCGCGAACAGGGCGTCGAGGTCGGCATCGGGCACCTCGATGCCGTCGAGGTTCAGATCCTCCGTGCGCGGCAGCCGTCCGATCGGGCTGTCGATGGCGGGGACCACTCCCTCGATGCGGCGGATGATCCAGTCGATCACGCGTGCGTTGTCGCCGAATCCCGGCCAGAGGAAGCGGCCGTCCTCGCCCTTGCGGAACCAGTTGACCTGGAAGATGCGCGGGGCGCGGTCGAAGCGCAGACGCTGGCCGACCTTGAGCCAGTGGCCGAAGTAGTCCGCCATGTTGTAGCCGCAGAACGGCAGCATCGCGAAGGGGTCGCGGCGCAGCTCGCCGACGGTCCCTTCGGCAGCGGCGGTGCGCTCGGAGGAGATGTTCGAGCCGAGGAACACACCGTGGGTCCAATCGGTGGCCTCCAGCACGAGCGGGACGTTCGTAGCGCGGCGCCCGCCGAACAGGATGCCGTCCAGCGGCACGCCCTCGGGCGTCTCCCAGTCGGGGGCGATCTGCGGGCACTGTCCCGCGCTGACGGTGAAGCGCGAGTTGGGGTGGGCGGCCGGGCGGCCCATGGCCGGGGTCCAGGGCTTGCCCTCCCAGTCGATCAGCTCCTGCGGCACGTCGTCGGTGAGACCCTCCCACCACACGTCTCCGTCGGGACGCAGAGCCACGTTCGTGAAGATCGTGTTGCCCCAGAGCGTTTCGACGGCGGCCACGTTGGTCGACGCGCCCGTTCCCGGCGCCACCCCGAAGAATCCGGCCTCGGGATTGATGGCCCACAGCCGACCGTCTTCGCCGGGGCGAAGCCACGCGATGTCGTCGCCGAGGGTCTCGACCCGCCATCCCGGGATCGTGGGACGCAGCATTGCGAGATTGGTCTTGCCGCACGCCGAGGGGAAGGCGGCGGCGAGGTGGAAGCGCTTGCCCTCCGGGCTGATAACGCGGATCAGCAGCATGTGCTCGGCGAGCCACCCCTCCTCACGTCCGATGACCGAGGCGATGCGCAGTGCGAAGCACTTCTTCGCGAGGATCGCGTTGCCGCCGTAGCCCGATCCGAACGACCACACCTCGAGCGTGTCGGGAAAGTGCACGATGTACTTCTCGTCGTTGCAGGGCCAGGCGACGTCTTCCTGGCCGGGGGCCAGGGGCGCGCCGACCGAGTGCACCGTCTTGACCCAGGGCTTGCCGGCGGCGATCTGCTCCAGCACCGCAGTGCCGACGCGCGTCATGATGCCGATCGAGGTCACCGCGTACGCGCTGTCGGTGATCTGTACGCCGATGTGCGAGAGCGGACCGCCGACGGCGCCCATCGAGAAGGGCACGACGTACATCGTGCGCCCCCGCATCGACCCCTCGAACAGGGGGGTGATGGTCGCCCGGATCTGATCGGGCTGTGCCCAGTTGTTGGTGGGGCCGGCATCCTCCTGTCGCGCCGAGGCGATGAAGGTGCGCGCCTCCGTGCGAGCGACGTCACTCGGGTGCGAGCGGGCGAGGTAGGAGCCCGGTCGCCACTCGGGGTTGAGCTTGATGAGCTTGCCTTCGTCGACCTGCTGGCGAAGAAGAGCCTCGTTCTCGGCGCGGGAACCGTCGACCCAGTGGATGCGCGCGGGCTGCGTCAGGGCGGCGACCTCGTCGACCCAGGCGAGCAGCGCCTCCAAGCCTGCGCCGGCCAGGACCGGTCGCATCCCGAACCCGCCGCGGGGCTCGTCGGCCGCGTCGGCCCCCGTGGCGGTGCGAATGGCGGTCGGGCGGGTGAACATGTCGGCGATGGCCATGTCGGGCTCCTTCAGCGTGGCGTCGGTGGGGCGATCCGGAGGGGTCTCTTCCAGATTGAGCTCCTCACGACGGATTTGCATGCCCTGACGTCGTCAAGAAACGTGATTCTTTCGCTATGCTCAAGGAATGCCAGCCACGTCCCTAGAGCTGTCGACGCTCGGTCATCGCATCCGCCATCAACGGGTGTCGCACGGGCTCACCCTCGACGAGCTCGGCGCGATCGTCGGCGTCGCCGGCAGCCAGCTGAGCCTGATCGAGAACGGCAAGCGCGAGCCGAAGCTTTCGCTGTTGCAGGCGATCGCCGCCGCCACCGGCACCGACGTCACCGATCTGCTCTCCACCGAGCCGCCCAACCGCCGGGCCGCCCTCGAGCTCGAACTCGAACGTGCGCAGCAGTCCCCCGTCTTCCGCAGCCTCGGCATCCCGGCTCTGCGGGTGACCAAGGCGACCTCCGACGAGACGATCGAGTCTGTGCTGGGGCTGCACCGTGAGCTGCAGCGGCGCGAACGCGCGGCGATCGCTACGCCGGAGGAGGCCCGACGCGCCAACACCGAGTTGCGCCTGCGCATGCGCGCCAAGGACAACTACCTCCCCGAGATCGAAAAACTCGCGGAGAAGCAGCTGAAGGCCGCCGGCCACGTCTCGGGCGCCCTCACCCACCGCACGGTCAGCATCATGGCGTCCCAGCTCGGTTTCGAACTGATCTACGTCGATGATCTCCCCCACTCGGCCCGCTCGGTCACCGACCTGGAGAACGGCAGGATCTACCTGCCGCCGGCATCGATCCCCGGCGGCCACGGCCTGCGCTCGATGGCCCTGCAGGCCATGGCCCACCGGCTGCTCGGACACACACCGCCCAGTGACTACGCCGACTTCCTCCAGCAGCGGCTCGAGATCAACTACTTCGCGGCCTGCTGTCTCATGCCCGAGACCGCCTCGGTCGCCTTCCTGACCCAGGCGAAGAAGGATCGCAACCTGGCCGTCGAGGACTTCCGCGATGCGTTCGGCGTGACCCACGAGGCCGCCGGCATGCGGCTGACGAACCTCCTGACGCAGCACATCGGCATCCGCCTGCACTTCCTGCGGGTCGACGGCTCGGGCGCCATCACCCGCGCCTACGAGAACGATGACCTGCCGCTGCCGATGGACGTCACCGGATCGGTCGAGGGACAAGTCGTGTGCCGGCATTTCGCCGCGCGCGCCGCCTTCTCGGAGCAGAACCGCACGGTCGAGCACTACCAGTACACCGACACCCCCGCCGGTACCTTCTGGTGCTCGTCGCAGACCGGACGCACCTCGGACGGCGAGTTCTCGATCACCGTCGGGGTGCCTTTCGACGACGCGCGCTGGTTCCGCGGCCGCGAGACGCAGAAGCGCGCGATCTCGACGTGCCCCGATGAGTCGTGTTGCCGACGGCCGGATGCCGATCTCACGGCGCGCTGGGAGGGTCGCGCGTGGCCGAGTGCCCGCGTGCACATGCAGATGTTCTCACCGCTGCCGCGCGGCGCCTTCCCCGGCGTCGACGACGGCGAGGTCTACGCCTTCCTCGACCGGCACGCCCAGGGCTGACGGGCGCTCCGCGGATGTGACGGAGACCGACGCCATGCCGGCCGCACACCGAAGCTCTGCAGGAGTCGCTGCTGTCGCAGGCGGTGAGCCAGTACGGCTCACGCGAGCGCGCGGCACGCTGGGTGGCGACCCCCGCGACCTCTCTGCACGTGCAGGGCGCTGCCGCCGACGTCGACGGCAGCGGCACGCAGGACTGGATCTCCCGGCACGGCCCGGCGTTCGGTTTGTGTCTGGTGTACGACAACGAGCCGTGGCACGTCGAACTGCGACCGGATGCCGGTGCTCACAGGTGTCCGCCGACGTACGCCGACCCCTCGAACGACCCGCGCCTCGCCCGGTGAGCGTGGTGCGGTGAGGCGTCGAGGTGTACTCTCGCTGTTTGTGAGGTTCGCCTAACCTCACTTCCCCTCCCCGACGAAACGCTCGTGCTTGCCACCTTCCTGATCGGCCTCCGCGAAGGCCTCGAAGCCGCTCTCGTCGTCGGCATCCTCGTCGCCTACCTGCGCCGCATCGATCGCCGCGATGTGCTCCCGCGCCTGTGGGCCGGAGTGGGCCTCGCCGTCGCCCTGGCCGTCGGCATCGGCGCGATCCTCACCTTTGGTGCCTACGCCCTGACGTTCGAAGCGCAGGAGCTGATCGGAGGCCTGCTCTCACTGGTCACCGTCGGCATGGTGACCTGGATGATCTTCTGGATGCAGAAGACCGCCCGTACGATGAAGAAGACCCTCGAGGGCGGTGTCGACCGGGCGCTCGCGACGGGTGGCCTCTGGGGAATCGTCCTCATCGGATTCATCTCCGTCGCCCGCGAAGGCATCGAGACGACGCTCCTGCTCTGGTCGATGGTGCAGTCCTTCGGCGACACGCCGTCCGCCCTTCTCGGCGCGCTGCTCGGCCTCGCCGCCGCCGTCATCCTCGGGTGGCTCCTCGCCCGCGGAATGGTGCGCCTCGACCTCCGCGTCTTCTTCGCCTGGACCGGCGGCTTCCTCGTGATCGTCGCCGCCGGCGTTCTGGCGTACGCGATCCACGACCTGCAGGAGGCCGGCGCCCTCCCCGGCCCGTTCTCCGCCCTGGCGCCCATCGTGGGCGGCACCGTCGCCGTGGGGGCGGCGGGCTTCCCGTTCGGCTGGGCGTTCGATCTCTCGGCGGCGATCCCGCCGGGAAGCCCTCTCGCTGCGATCCTGCAGGCCACCGTCGGCTTCATGCCGCAGATGTCCTGGCTGCAGGTCGTCGCCTGGGCCCTGTATCTCGCCATCGTCGGCACGCTGTTCGTCCGGGGGCTGGGCAGCCGGCCCGCCCGGCCCTCGACATCCGCGCCCCTCTCATCCGTCCCGCACCACGCGGAGCCCTCCCACCACCAAGGAGCATCATGACCCGCACACGCACCTGGGGAGCCGTCGCCGCGCTCGGCGCGACCGCCCTCGTGCTGGCCGGCTGCGTCGCCAAGACCGACGTCGCCGCCTCCGACGCCCTGACCGTCACCTCCACCGACACGGCGTGCACCGTCTCGACCGCGACCGCCACCAGCGGCACGCTCGCGTTCGCGGTGACCAACGCCAGCTCGCAGGTGACGGAGTTCTACCTCCTGGCCTCGGACGGCCTGCGCATCGTCGGCGAGGTCGAGAACATCGCCCCCGGCGCCTCGCGCACGCTCACCGTCGTCGCGCAGCCCGGCGACTACTTCACGCTGTGCAAGCCCGGCATGGTCGGTGACGGCGTCGGCCGCACCGGTTTCACGGTCACCGGCGATGCCGTCACGGCCTCCGGCGACGACGCCGCCCAGAAGCAGAAGGCGGTCGATCTGTACGCGTCGTTCGTCAAGGACCAGGTGGAACAGCTCGTCCCGGCCGTGGCGAGCTTCGTGAGCGCCTACGAGGCCGGCGACGACGAGAAGGCGCGGACCCTCTTCCCCACCACGCGCGCGTTCTACGAGCGGATCGAGCCCGTCGCGGAGTCGCTGGGCGACCTCGACCCGCGCATCGACTACCGCGAGGTGGATGCCGTCGCGGAAGGTCTCGACTGGACCGGTTTCCACCGCATCGAGAAGGATCTCTGGGTGCCCGCTCAGGACGCTCTGAACTCCGACGGCTCCACTCCCGCGTGGAAGGACTGGGCGCCCTCGACGGCCGCCGAGCGCGCGACATACGGGGCGAAGCTGATCGCCGACGTGGGCGAGCTGAACGACTACGTCCACGGCGACGCATTCCAGAAGGCACTCGACGCGCAGGGCATCGGCGGCATCTCCAACGGTGCGATCGCCCTGCTGGACGAGGTCGCCACCGGAAAGATCAGCGGCGAAGAGGACTGGTGGAGCGGCACCGACCTCTACGACTTCGCGGCCAACGTCGAGGGGTCGAAGATGGCGTTCTCGCTGGTCAAGGACTTCGCCGTCTCCTCCGGGGCGACCGGAACCGAGCTCGCCGGCCGGATCGACAGCGGCTACGCGGCCCTGGAAGCCGCACTGGCCCGCCACGGGTCGCTGAGCGCCGGCTTCGTGAACTACCGGCAGCTGAGCGAGGCGGACAAGCGTGAGCTCACCGATCTGATCAACGCGCTGGCCGAGCCGCTGTCCAAGCTGACCTCCACGATCCTGCAATGAGCACCGACGAAGCGCCTGCGGGCGACGAGCGCGTCGACCCGTCGCCGCGCGCGGGCCTCAGCCGCCGGGGTCTGCTCGGCCTTGCGGCCGGCGTCGGCGCCGCAGGTCTCGCCGTCGGCGCCGGCGCGGGAGCCGCGGCGGGTGTCGCCGTGGGTCGCGCGCGTGGGGCCGCCGCCGGGGCCTCGCCGTACGCGTTCTACGGCGCGCATCAGGCCGGCATCACCACGCCCGTGCAGGACCACCTGCACTTCGCGTCGTTCGACATGATGGCGGGGACGACACGCGAGGACCTGATCGAGCTTCTCCAGGACTGGTCCTACGCGGCGTCGCGGATGACACAGGGCCTCGATGTCTCGGCCAGCGGCGCGGTCGGAGGATCGCCCGAGGCGCCGCCGGACGACACCGGCGAAGCGCTGGGGCTGGCCGCGAACGGCTTGACGGTCACGTTCGGGTTCGGCCCGACGCTGTTCACGGCCGCCGACGGCACCGACCGCTACGGTCTCGCCGATCGCCGCCCCGCACTACTCACCGCGCTGCCGGCGTTCCTCGGCGACGACCTGGCACCCGATCACACGGGCGGCGACCTCTGCATCCAGGCGTGCGCCGACGATCCGCAGGTCGCCGTGCACGCGATCCGCAACCTGAGCCGCATCGCCTTCGGCCGGGCGCGGCTGAGCTGGTCGCAGCTCGGATTCGGCAAGACCTCGAAGACCACCGCCGATCAGGCGACGCCCCGCAACCTCTTCGGGTTCAAGGACGGCACGGCCAACATCCTCGCCGATGATCAGGCGGCGCTGGATCAGCACGTCTGGGTCGGCGACGGCGACGAACCGGCCTGGCTCGTCGGAGGCTCCTACCTCGTGGCCCGTAAGATCGCGATGCTCATCGAGACGTGGGATCGCGTGCGTCTGAGCGAGCAGGAGCGCATCACGGGACGCGACAAGGCGCACGGCGCGCCGCTCTCGGGCGGACAGGAGCAGACGGCGCCGGACTTCTCCGCCGCCGGGGCCACGGGACAGCCCGCGATCGATGCGCGCAGTCATGTGCGCCTTGCCCATCCCGATCTCAACAAGGGCATTCGGATCCTTCGCCGCGGCTACAACTACGTCGACGGCAACACCGAGCTGGGGCGCCTGGACGCGGGGCTCTTCTTCCTCGCGTACCAGCGCTCTCCCGAGCAGTTCGTCACCCTCCAGCGCGCGCTGTCCAGGGACCTGCTGAACGAGTACATCCGCCACATCGGCTCGGGGTTGTGGGCGATTCCCCCCGGAGCGCAAGAGGGGTCTTACGTCGGGGCGGGCCTGTTCGCCTGAGACCGGCCGCGGTCGAGTGTCGCCAGGTGCCGACCGCCTCTCCCCCGGCGACGAGCACGGGAGGGACCATCCCGTTGAGGGTCGGTCCGATCGTCGCGCGGTGCCCATCCTGGTGGCCACCGCCGACATCCGTCCTTCTATAATCGACGGGTCCGGACGCGACGCGGCATCCGGTGCTCGAAAAAGGGGCACGCGAGACATATACGGCATCCATTCACCGTTTCGTCTTCCGGAGGCCCCATGCCCACCGTCTCTGCGCACGTCGCCCAGACCCTCGCCGCCCACATCGACCACGTCTTCGGCGTGATGGGAAACGGCAACGCCTACTTCCTCGACGCCCTGGAGCGCTCCACGGACGTGCAGTACACGGCCGTGCGCCACGAGGCGGGCGGGGTCGTCGCTGCGGACGCCTACCATCGGGCGAGCGGACGCCTCGCCGCCGCGACCGCCACCTACGGCGCCGGCTTCACCAACACGCTGACCGCTCTGGCGGAGTCGGTGCAGGCCCACGTGCCGCTCGTGCTCGTCGTCGGGGACGAGCCGACGTCGGGCCCCCGTCCGTGGGACGTCGACCAGATCGCCCTGGCCTCGGCGGTGGGTGCGCGCACGTACACGGTCGGACGGGCGGATGCCGCGGCCACCACGGTCATCGCGATCGAGCACGCGCTGGCCTATCGTGTGCCGACGGTGCTCGCCATCCCCTACGACGTCGCCAGGCTCGAGGCAGGCCCGGTGCCGCCCACGCCGCAGCCGACGCTTCCCGCGCCGATCACCCCGTCGCCGTTCGCGCGTGCGGCGATCGCCGATCTGGCCGACGCGCTGGCCGCAGCCCAGCGCCCGGTGCTGATCGCCGGTCGCGGCGCATGGATCTCGGGCGCCGCAGACGCTCTCGGGCGCGTGGCGGATGCGACGGGCGCCGTCACGGCCACGACGGCGCTGGGTCGCGGGACGTTCCCGCGGTCGGAGTTCGACCTCGGAGTCACCGGCGGGTTCGGCGCCGACGGCGCCATGGAGCTGATTTCGACGGCGGACGTGGCGGTGGTCTTCGGCGCAGGACTCAACCAGTTCACGATGCGCTTCGGTGACCTGTTCGCTCCGGGCACCCGCGTCGTCCAGGTCGACATCTCCCCCGCCGCGACGCACCCGCACGTCGGCGGCTTCATCCGCGGCGATGCACGCCTCGTCGCCGAAGCGCTGTGCGACGAGCTGGCCCGGAGGGATGCCGCGCCCAGCGGCTGGCGCGAACGGGTGGACATCGCGGCGCTGCGCGCCCGCGACAGCGGCGACCCGCTGGCGTCCGACGGCCGCCTCGACCCGCGTTCGGTCGCGGAGCGGATCGGTGAGCTGCTCGAGAGCGCGCCCTCCACCCGCGACCGCGTCGTCGTCACGGACGGCGGCCACTTCCTCGGCTGGGCGAACATGTACTGGCCGGTGGCCTCGCCCGACCGCATGATGATGGTCGGCACCGCGTACCAGTCGATCGGTCTGGGCTTCCCCTCGGTTCCCGGCGCGGCACGGGCTCGGCCCGAGGCGACCATAGTGCTGTCCACCGGCGACGGCGGCGGGCTGATGGCGCTGGCCGACCTCGAGTCCGCGGTGCGGGTGGCGGCCGGGCGCGGACTGGCCGTCGTGTGGAACGACGCCGCGTACGGCGCCGAGATCAACCTGTACGGACTGCAGGGCCTCGCCCGCGAGCCGATGCTCATCCCCGAGGTCGACTTCGCAGGTCTCGCCTCCGCGGTCGGTGCCCGCGGGATCGTGGTGCGCACGCTCGACGACCTCGACGAGCTCGCGCGGTGGGTGCGGGTCCCGGCATCCGATCGGCCCTTCCTGCTGCTGGACTGCCGGATCTCCGGCGACGTCATCGCCCCCTACCAGGAGGAGATCATCCGCGTGAACTCCGGGCGGTAGGCCGGCGTCACCCGCCGATCTGCCGCGCCGCGGCGGGCCCTCCGCGCCGGGTGGGAATGCGCGGACCTGTTGGAACGCTGTGTCTGTGGCGCACACTGGGCTGCGACGGATATCCGTCGGGACGTGCGCGCGGAATCGGGGGGCCATGGAAGGTCTGGAAGTCACCGTCCTGCTCGGGCTGTCGGTGCTGGCGGGAACGATCCTCGCGCCGCGCCTGCGCGTAGCGACGCCGCTGGTGCTGCTGGTCATCGGTTTGGTGCTGGGATTCGTGCCGGCGCTGCGGCACATCGAGCTGCCGCCCGAGACGGTGCTGCTGCTGTTCCTGCCCGTGATGCTCTTCTGGGAGAGCCTGACGACATCGCTGCGAGGCGTTCGCCGGTCGCTGCGCTACATCATCCCGATGAGCACCCTGCTCGTGGTCGCCTCGGCGTTCGCCGTCGCGTGGGTCGCCACGCTGTTCGGTCTGCCCTGGCCGGCCGCCATGATCCTCGGCGCCGCCGTCGCCCCGCCCGACGCCACGGCTGTCGCCGCCCTCGGACGGCTGCTTCCCCAGCGCACGTTCATGAAGCTGAAGGCGGAGAGCCTGACCAACGACGGCACCGCGCTCGTTCTCTACGCCATCGCGATCTCCGTCGCACTCGGCGACACCGTCACGGGCTGGTCGATCACCGCCACCGTGCTCGTCTCCTACCTCGGCGGAGCGATCGCCGGCATCGTCATCGCGGCTCTCGCGTACCTCGCGCTGCGGCGCATGCGCAATGCCCTCTCGATCAACGTGACGCTGCTGCTGGTTCCGTTCACGGCGTTCCTGCTCGCCGAACTGGTCAACGCCTCGGGCGTTCTCGCCGTGGTGTTCGCGGGCCTGATCATCGCCTGGGCCTCGCCGCGCATCACCACCGCCGCCTCCCGCCGCACCGCGATGGCGGCGTGGCCGTTCGGCGTCTACCTGCTCAACGGAGCGCTGTTCGTGCTGATCGGGTTGGAAGTGCAGCTCGTCCTGCACGAGATCTCCCCGACCGAGGTGTGGGGCCTCGTGCTGCTGACCGTGGCCGCGTGGGCGGCGCTGCTGGTGGTGCGCTATGTGTTCCAGCTGTTGATGGCCCCCTTCTCGCGCCCGCGTACGCCGGCGCTGACCGCACGTTCCGGCCCGGGATCGCTGAACCGCGCGCGCATCGTGAGCACGATGGCCGGGTTCCGCGGTGCCGTGTCGCTCGCGATCGCGCTCTCGGTTCCGCTGACGACGTCGTCCGGTCAGCCGCTCGTCGGCCGCGACGCCGTGGTCTTCGTGACGGCCGGGGTGATCGTGCTGAGTCTTCTCGTGCAGGGACCGCTCCTTCCCGCCATCGTCCGGTGGGCGAAGCTTCCCAGCGACGAGTGGGCCGCCGACGAGATCGAGCTGGCGCAGCGGACCATCACCGGCGCGGCGATCGCCGCTCTGGACGACATCGCCGCCGAGCACGGCATCAGCGACGAGGTCCGCGAGCGGGCTCGTCAGGATAGGTACGACATGCTCGAGCTCGCCAACGCGCGCGCCTTCGCCCGCGCCCAGGCCACCGCGGATGCCCACCAGATCGCACAGCTCGAGGGCATGGTGGCGGCGCCGTCGGCCCCCGACACCGGTGCGCAGAGCGTCGTGAACGGCTCTGCGCCCAGCGTGGGGATCGACCCGGCCGTGGCGGGCGCCGATGGCGCGACCTCGCTGACGATGCTCGCCGCCTCGACCGGAATCGACCTCACCCAGCGATCGCCGCTCGTGCGCTTCGAGGAGATGACCCGACTGAAGCTGGCTCTGCTGGACCGCAAGCGCGAAGTGCTGCTGCGCCTTCGGCGTGAGGGCACGGTCGACGATCTTCTCGCCCGACGGCTGGAGGCGCACCTGGATGCCGAGGAGCTGCGCCTCAGCGGGTACGACGACCTCGACTGAGGCGCGGTTCTGCGTTTCGACTCGACCCTCCGGGTCTCGCTCAACGACCGGCGAGAGCGTGCGCAGCGCGTTGAATCTCCCCGAGCCGTCACGCGGCGGGCAGCATCCACCGGGCGAAGAAGTCCGCCAACTCGTCGGTCGCTTCCAGCGGCAGCACCGCCGCGACGTACTGATCGGGGCGCACGACGACGACCACGCCGTCACGCGACAGTCCCCGGGCGTCGAAGATGTCGACCGCGTTCCACCGGCTGGGCGCCGCGGCGAACACCTTCTCCCAGTCGGTGAGCGCCAGCGCGCCCGAGCGCGGGCGGAAGATCGCGGGCGCACGCGTGACGTCGATGGCGTCGAAACCCTGCTGGTAGATCACCTTCGCGTCGAAGACGGCGTCGATGTCGGCATCCGTCGGGGTGTGACGGCGCACCGGCGATCCGGGGTCTTGGAGGAGCCAGGCCGCGAAGCGCGCCAGGGGTGAGTCGTCTGCAAGCCCGTCGCGGTCGGCGAAGGCGTACAGACGCCAACGCCCGTCGGCCTTCGCATGATGACCGAGATGCACGACGTTGCCGTCGGCCGCCAGGGTGACGGGCGCACTCTTGAAGCGCTTGCCCACCGGGAAGCCGGTTGCCAGATGCTGGTGGGCAGTGCCGGCGACGACTCCCGTCCCCTCGGCGTAGGTGGTCATGAAGCCCGAGGGGAACTCGGCCGTGGCGAGATAGTAGGTCGCGAGGTCGGCAGGATCGGAGATCTCCTCGGGCTTTCGCGCCATCAGCGTCGACCACTCCTTGTCGAACTCGATGAGCTGCTGAGCGACCGGCCGGCGCTCGGCGGTGTAGGTCGACAGAAGGGAGGCCGGGCTCAGCCCGCTCAGCACGGAGCCGAGCTTCCACCCCAGGTTGAAGCCGTCCTGCATCGAGACGTTCATGCCCTGCCCCGCCTTCGCGCTGTGCGTGTGGCAGGCGTCGCCGGTGAGGAACACGCGCGGCTCCCGTCCGCCGTCGAGCGCATCGTCGAAGCCGTCGGTGACCCGGTGGCCGACCTCGTACACGCTGTGCCAGGCGACGCTCTTCACCTCGAGCGTGTACGGGTGCAGGATCTCGTTGGCCCGCCGGATGATCTCCTCGACGGGCGTCTGACGCACGCGGTGGTCGTCGTCGTCCGCCACGGCGCCCAGGTCGACGTAGATGCGGCTGAGGTACCCGCCCTCGCGCGGAATGTGCAGGATGTTGCCGGCCTCGGCGTTGATCGCGCACTTGATGCGCCAGTCGGGGAAGTCCGTCTCGACGAGCACGTCCAT
>ERZ778028.1278-NODE-1278-length-29590-cov-8.598307_pt1 | contig 29590 bp, 72 predicted proteins | sample MGYA00375758_ERZ778028 | MGnify/ENA primary metagenome ERZ778028 (study PRJEB29350, sample SAMN05389828) | bioreactor metagenome | isolation source: Thiocyanate bioreactor | place: South Africa: University of Cape Town | collected 2014-03-17 ...
CCCGCCGGTTTCGAGTACCGGGTTGTTCACCGGTCCCTGGCATTGACGAGACCTAAGTCGCGGTCAGGCAAGAGGGTTGTGCCGCTGCCGCTTCCACTGTGGGCGATGCTCAAAGCACACTACGAACTCCCGCGATCACCCCAGGGTTTCATCTGGCACGACGCAGGTAAGCCGATCGGGCCCAGGGCTGACTATGAGAACTGGCAGAACGCGCTTCTGGCGGCCGGTATCCGCGACGGCGACTCCCCGCCGATCCCACTGCACTGCGCGCGGCACACCACCGCCACACTCCTACTCGAAGCTGGTGTTCCCGAAGACGTGCGGATGGCGATCATGGGTCAATCCTCCGTCGCGGCCCACCGCGGCTACGCGCACATCGACCAGTCCCAAGCACGCGCGGCACTGTCCAATCTCGATGCGCTATTGGGTTAGGGGCAGTTCGGGTAGATGGCCATCGCGTTGCGGACCATCGCGGCGGCCATGGTGGCGGTCAGGTCGAACTCGGTCATCAGCTGCTGGGCTAAAGCGCCGTCGGTGTAGCCGGATTGGAGTTTCGCGCACGTTTGGTGGGCCCGGAATATCAGGAGTCCCGGATCGGTGATCTGAGAACCCTCGGCAGCGGCGAACGGTTGCATGCTGGCGACATACTTCTGGTCGTACTTGGCCATGTCGACCAGTGGGGGTTTCGCCGCTTGCGTACTCAACGTCTGGGTGCTCGGCGCTGGAATCACGGTCGTGACCGTCACGGGCGGGGGAAGTGCAACGGGAACCTGCGGTTGCGTCATTGAGGTGAGAGGCGCTACCGGGGCGCGTTCCTCGCGCATGAACACGTACGCGCCACCAGCTGCCAAACCCGCGACGGCAGCTGTTGCGGCGAAGATGACGCCGCTGATCAGCCAGTTGCGGCGGCGGGAATCGTCAAATGGTTCAGGCTCAAACTCTTCAGTCTCAGACCAGGCGGTTGGTTCAACCTCCACAACCCCGGTTTCAGCCAGGGCTGCAGGCGACACCATCGTCGGCTCTTGCTCATCCATGAGCCCTCCCTTGACCTGCACATTCTACGACCGCCGCGCTGGTGGCGCCTAGAAATCGTGGGCTATCGGTTCAGTAGACGCTGCACCCACTTAACGATCTTGTCGAGCTCGCGACGTTCACGCTCCGGATCTCGCTCACGGCTCATGTACTCATCGAGAGCGCGTTGCATGTCGGGGTCTTGCAGTCCATCAGGCTCGTTCATCGGAACACCCTCGTATCCCGCAGTGCCCCAGCGATTGCAGCGCCTAGCTGGTCGGCAGATGGGAGTGGTCCTTCAATCTTGATATCTAGCCGTAGACGGCGGTGCCCGCCCAGCCCATGTAGCGACAGAGACTCGAACCAGATCTTCATTGCTTCTGGCTCAACGAACTCAGCGTCAACAACTTCCGCAATCTCGATCTCGCTCATTCGGTCACCGTCCAATCAGATACCCAACGGGACTGGTCCACGTAGTGCAGCTCCGTCTTGGGTACGGGCTTCCCTTGAAAGAATCGGTCATGGTGAAGCTCGCCCGTCTCGCGCCACTGCGGAAGAATCCGCTTCTCTCTCTTGGGTCCCCCTAGTGCTCTATCTACATCAGCTGCGGCAACTGCGCATGCGTGGTCGAAGCCATCGAACGGCGGCAACGACTTTCGTAGGGCTTCTAGGATCAACTTCTGCGCCTCGCTCATACTTCAATTATCCGGCGCTTCAGCCGGAGTTGCGGTGTCTAGGCGTCACCACCATGTGTCATGTAGCGGGATGTGTTCACGGTCTTCTTGTGCGGCGAGGACGGTGATTACTCCGAGGGTGATCCAGAGGGCCAGAAACAGGGTCACGCGGACTCCTTGATTCGTTGCCGTTTCTTGAGTGCGAGTGCGCGTTTCTCCACTACAAACCAGCTCATTGCCGCGAGTGGAAGTGTCACTAGGGTTGCCAGGGCGAAGAATGGGAACACTCCGAGTGTCCCGAGTCCCATGATGACCAACAGTTGTTGGATGGGGAAGGCGTAGATGTACACCCCATAGGATAGGTCGTTGCGCAGGTTGGGGCGTTTGAGCATAGCGCCGGACGCTATGACGAGGTACGCCAACGGGATTGCCGCCAAAACCCGGTAGTTGGGTAGCAGCCCGGACGCCAACAGTAGAACTCCGCTGAGGGCGACGAGGGACCAGCGGGCGGGGATCTTGTCTTGGTATTGGTAGATCAAAGCCCCGGCGGCGAACATCACGGCGAAGCGGGAAACCATCTGCGGAATGGTGGACATCGCGAACGCTGGGAACCCGAAAACCGCTGTAGCGGAGAGAGTTATCGCGAAAGCGATGGGGATGGTACACCGGTACTTGAGTAGTCCAGCGATGCCGAAGAGGGCGACGACTACGTAACACCCGGCCTCAAACGCCAGCGTCCATAGCGAGCCGTTCCACACGCCCGGCCATGGGATGTCTTTCGGGGTTCCGTCGATGCCGGGGTAGAACAGCACGTTCATCAAACCGTTGTTTAACACGTAAGCTACTGGCGCCCCGGACTTCATCAACGCACTCACGGAGCCGTGCTGAATCACCACTCCCAGCGGGGCAATAATGAACGCGGTGACGAAAACGCACACCCATAGTCCGGGGAGGATTCGCAGGGCGCGGGCTTTGAAGTAGTCGTGCGGTTTGGGGTTGCGCATCCAGCTCGAGGTGATCAGGAATCCGGAGATTGCGAAGAACCCATCCACACCGACTTGGGACAGCAGCTGCGTTACCGGGGTGGGCGGTATGGCGTGTCCAGTCAAAGGCCAGGTGTGCCACAGGATCACAGAGGTCGCCAGGATGAGGCGCCATGCGTTGAGCGCGTTGTTACGCGGATCGAATACCCGTCCCAGCACTGCCCCTCCAAGATTCCGTGGGCAGACTGTACGCCCAACCAAGATCACTCACAGGAAATTCCGTGGTTCTACCAGCACTACATGCGTAGTAAGGACTTTGGTCCCCTATACACGGGCTAACGACCCAGATCAAGATTCGTCTGCCGTTAACCTTCCGTAAACATGGATCTGGGCGTACCGTCGTTTGATCGGGGTAACGGCCCAATTACCAACTCCCATAAAGGCTTTGAGTACGATGCATGCTGCCCTCATCATCTTCACTGTCACTACCATCGCATGGTCGCTGTGGGTAAGAAGACTCACGTGGCAATGCAAAATGGAAGTTGCCGCGACCTTGAATCTTGTTTTGCAGGCCGCAGCGGTGGTTTTGATGAGCCCATGGGCATCCGAGGTCATCGGTCTGCGCCTGTACAGCCTGACGGGCCAGCACAACCTAGAGGATTTACTTGGCCACGACTTATATGTGATCGCTGCGAGCTCGGTGGTTTACCACCTCATTATGAGGCTCGATCAGCGCCAGATGGTCATCCGGTTCAAGACTCATGTCGAGCTGCCCGCGACGATATGCCTGCCCCTGATGTACGCCACGTTCACCGCTGGCGCCGGTACTGAAATCTATCGGCGCGACTTTTTCCGGGTGCCGTGCGACTTCTGGCTAGCGTCCTACTGGTTCATCATGTGCGGCACCACCGCCTACCTGCTGGCCTACAGCGTTCTAGCACTGGTGCCCATGCTGCAAGCGCACGCCCGTCTCGCCCGCCTGTACCTCGTCGCTAGTGGGGCTGGAATAGGGGCTTGCGCGGCCCGGGTAGTCACTGCGGTGCTGCCCGATCGTCTTCAGGACACGTTCATGGCGTCGATCATTGTGTGGTTTCTAGCCTGCTCGTGTGGGGCGGCCTTCGCTCTCATCTCTGGGCATTCCTGGCTTCAGCGGCAGCGGGCCCTCATAGGGGCGGCCCCTTAGGGTCGTAGGTGTCACGGTGAGGGAAAGAACGGCCCTCCATTCGGCGTCGCACCTCATCGGAGAGGGCTGCGAACTCCTCCATCAGTTCCTCATCAGAAAACCGCGAGTAGCCCGCTTGAGCCGGTATGGCCATCGCTGGATCAAACCCTGCGATAGTGAGCGCTTCGTCGACATCCCATTGCACCGCTCTGGCGGCGGCGGCGATGCTAGCCGCCGTGGTCCCCACTGGTATGAATACCCCCTTGTTCTTCTGCCAACCGGATTCAAGTTGGTACCACCGCCCGGAGCTGACTGCGCCGTTAGTGCGGCGCGCGGCTGCCCGTACAGAGAGTCCAGCCCTTTCCCGAGCGCGGCGCAGCGCGGGGCCTATGGGCCAATCTTCGCGCACTTGGTCATCACTCATGGGAACCATCTTTGTATGCAAACAGGTGCAAAGTCTAGTGCGCGCACAGCGTTGGTTGTTTGCAGTTACACGGCTGTCATATTCGAACATTGCAGGTCAGCGTATACACGCATGCGAACTTGACGCAAAAGCTTGCGGTTCGCACTTGTTCGCAGTACAGTTTGCGTCATGACCAAGAAGTCCTACGGGGTCTGGCAGGAACTAAGAGTCATCCGCGAACGAACCGGATGGTCATCTGCAGAACTTTCCAGGGCGAGCGGCATATCAGCTCCTTACCTCTCTCAGCTTGAGAACGGTGATCGCTGGCCTAACGCCACTATGACCAAGAAGCTCGCCGTCGCACTCAAGGTCCCCGTCTCCATCCTGGAGCGTCCTCTGGAAGAGAAGGACGCCGCAGCATGAGCGCGCGACGTGACCACTTCGTCTACTGGATGTACGACGCAGCGGGAAGAACGCTATATGTCGGCATAACCCGGTTTCCAGAACAGAGGTTGCGTCAGCACCGCCGCAAAGCATGGTTTCCGAAGGTTGCGACAAAGCGGATGGCTGGTCCGTTTACGAAAGAGACCGCCCGAAAACTTGAGCGGGAAGAGCAAGACGAACTGCAGCCGATCCACGATGTGCGCCAAAGGGCGATGCGTGGGCGAGCACTCTCACTGCCGAAGGCTGAAACAAGTTGGGCTCTCGCAGACATTGCAGTCAGGGGTCCACGACATGACTAACTGCCCCACGCCCCAGAAAGGGCGCTACCGCTCACAAGCGGAAGCCAAGAAGGCGCAGCGCCGCCGGTACGCGGGATATGGGCGCACGAAGCCGCACCTCTATCCCTATGAATGCCCGAGCGGTGAGCACTGGCACTTAACCCACCACACACCGGAGAAGCAGATGGCGACGTTCGACCAGAACACCAAGGGCGCGGGCCTGGTGGCCACCTCCAACATGTTCGAGGAATCCAACGTCAGGCACGTCTTCACCGATCAGCCACTCTGGCTCGGCAAGGACATCTGCGACGCCGTGGGTATATCGAAGTACCGCGACGCGCTGACGCAACTAGATGCTGACGAAAGGGTGTCCGTGGTCGTGGACACCCTTGGCGGACCGCAGAACATGACCGCAGTCACCGAGGCGGGGGTGTGGTCACTCCTACTCATCAGCCGCTCACCCAAGGTGAAGCCCTTCAAGCGCTGGCTCACCCACGAGGTGCTTCCCTCAATCCGCAAGACCGGTCAGTACGGCCAGGCATCCAACATCGCCCTACCGGATCGCTCAACACTCGCTCGGTGGGTGATCGAAGCCGAAGCCCGCCTAGGTGTGGCCGAGGCCAAGGTTGCCGAACTGGAACCCAAGGCTGAGTTCTACGACGAACTCATGGACGCTGACGGCACTTACTCATTCCTGGCTGTGTCCAAGATGATCGGCTGGGGCCGAAACATCATGATGGCCGAACTCCGCAAGTCCGGAGTTCTCCAGAAGAACAACCTCCCGTACCAGCGGTACGAGCACCACTTCAAAGTCACGCCGCAGACCTTCGTCAATCGGAAGACGGGGGAGACCGTGCCTACCGCAACAACATCGGTGTGGCCCAGCGGTATCGAGTTCATCCGCAAGAAGCTCGCCCGCACATCGGAACTGATGGAGGTGACGGCATGAACACAGAATCCGAATCGCGCGCCCTGCGAAGGACTGCCGCAGCCAAGTACATCGGGGCTTCCCCGACTGAGCTTGACACCCTGCGCCGCAACGGGGAAATCGCGGCCAGATACAAGGGGCGCATCCCGCTGTACCTCCGCGAAGAACTCGACCGGTACCTGGACTCCCTGCCGTCAGAACCCAAGTCGGCCTGAATCGTTCACAACTGAATAACCCCCGAACGCAGGGGTGGGCAATCTTGCCGGAACGACCACCCCTGCGCCTACCAACCGACACCTTGGAGGTGTGGCGTGTTCAAGAGTAGATCAATCGCAGCTGTAGCCGCAGCAGTGTTGGTAGTTGGGTGTGCACCACCAGCTGCTGCGGACCCCGCTGAAGACCTAGCCGAGAAGTACGGCATAGCGGTATGCCGAAGTTTAGATGCTGATCCCACGATCGATGGGGTACTCAACACCGGAATGGCGTTGACAAAGAAAGCAGACATAACCCCGTACACGGCTGGTGAAGTGTTGGCGCACAGCGTCATCTGGTACTGCCCCGTTCATATCGATCTCTTGAAGAAGTTCATCGATCACTACAAGGGAGGGCGAGAAGCATGAGCTGCAAAGAAATTACAGACGTGGTAGAGCAATTAGAGCGGGACCTTGCCGATTTTCAGCAAGCCCTCGCGGAGGCCCGTACCGATGACTGGGATGGCCATTGGATAGCAGTCGATCGTCTTATAGGAAAGATTGACGGTGTCCAACTAGCTCTCTCATACCTAAGGGAGCTGTAGCCATGACTACCGAATCCTCTGTTGAGCGAATCGTTTACGACCTAGCCGCCGATATCGACCTCGAAGAAATCGACGCGCTACTTGAGACCGTCCGCATCCAACTCCCCGAGCGGCGGTCGCAGATGTGGCGGCACGAACCGGTGCAACTCCTGACACTGCTCGAAGCGCGGGAAGCTGCCGGGATCAATCCTCGTGGACTCACTTGGCCTGGTTTGGCTTTCGAGTGGGACACCCCAGAAGACGAAGAGGTTGATGCAGCGTGAGTAATCCAATTTCAGTCGCCGTCGTGTCAGTAATAGCCGGGATCGGCATCCCCATCTTGGCCCTCTTCGCGTTCCTTGGTTGGGAGTGCTGGAAGACCGAACACCGCCCCGGCTATGTGTCTCGACTACTAACACAGGGGGAGGACTGATGATCCAGATCTACCCAACCCCATGGTGTTACAAGCATGGAGCGTTTCATGAGGATTGCCCGAAGGGTGAGCCGTCGCAGCATGGGCACCTGATCGCGAATGTTGTTGGATTTGTGTCACTTACCGCAGTCCTATTCATATTCATCGTGGGTATGTACTTCCTGGCAGGTGGGCGATGAACACAAGCGATTTGAGCGCACTGGATCAACTGTTCGCTGCCGCCAACGACCATCTATCCGAAGCGACACTGGATGTCGGGGACCTGCTTGAGGAGTCAACCCCAGAGGCCGTGTGGCGCGGATTCGTGAACGAGTTCCTTGGCCGGTTTCAGTCGAATGATTGCGATTTCAGGACTGTGGCTGCAGTACATGCCGCAGCGCTGATCCGGTTAGCGAGGCAGTCGTGATGACCATCTTCTGCGCCGTGTTGACGATCGCACTGCTGTGGCTTATGGCCGAGAACGGCCTGTTGCGAAGCGAAAACACTGAGTTGCGGCGAGCTGTCGCGCGCCTGTCAAAGCATCCCTCCACCTACCACGAACGACCACTTCCTTACGCGCGGAGGCGAGCTGACGATGAAGACTGAATGGACTCAGGAGCCGCACACAACAGTGCGGTGGGCGCTGTTTGAAGCTCTCCGAGCATCCGATAAAGCCTCCACTGTCGACTACTGGGATGTGGTAGTTGAGAACCTGATTCGCGAATTGAAGCTGAAGCAAGAGTGGACCTTCAAGCATGACACCTTCGGTACGACACATGAAACGTATAGCGAACTTGCGTACGCCAAGGAGGTTCGGGGCACCTACTCGGACCAATGGAATCTAGTCACATACCTCATATCTGAGGCGAAACCAGTGGAGTCGAACGATGACTGACGACCTCAGAACCATATCGGTCTTCGATGAATCCATTGGGGAGCTGTTGCGGGACAACGCTTCTATCGAGGATGTGCGAACGGTTGCGTCTGCGCGGCAGGTTTTCGCTAAAGCTGTTGGTCCTCTGTGTGAGTTCTGTGGTGGGGGTGGGGTTGTGGACGCTCAGTCATTCATTGGGCGGCAGCGGCATCGGGTTGTTCAGTGCGGGTGCGTAAGGAAGGCGTCATGAGCGAATACATCAAGGCCCTCTTGGAGGCTGCCATTAAAGAGGAGCTCTCATTGGGCGGGGACGCAGGAAGTGTCGTCGCATGCATAGGAGATGTGCTAGAGGAAGAGGGTTATCGGGTGGTGGCCGTATGAGCACCCCGACATTCGACACTGTCCTGGCGGTAGTGATATCGATCGGCCTCGTCGTGTGGCTGGTAAGGCAGGTGAAGCTATGACCGAGAAGCTGAATCCGTCTGAAGCGCAGCGGAAAGCGATGGCACAACGCCTGCGGGAGTGTGGCGAGTACGGCGTATTTCGCACGGTCGACGAGATAATCGCCGCCGCTAACAGCATCCCTGAGGGTGCACCTGTTGGCACCATCGCACGACGACCAGACGGGACACAGGTCGCGGTCCGTAGCGTCGACCAAGAAGGCCTCTCGTATTGGAGCTACAACTACCTCACTCAGGATGAGCCCACCTCATTTGACGATGACGAAGCCGATTATTGGCCTGTCATCTACGACCCGACAAGACGGCACGCCCGTAAGGTTCGCGAGGCAATTGAATCGTGGAGAGACTCGCATCCTGGTGATGAGTCCACCGTCGCGTTCCTAGTCGAGGTCGTGGAAGACCTCTTGGCCGAGTCCGACCCGACAGCACAACAGGAACCGGCAGAGTCCGCATTCCGCTCAGCGGGGATGACTTTCGAGACCGGCCCCAGGCCGGATCTAACGACCGCCCCTAAGCCCCCGACGCCCCGTGTCGTTGACCGCCTAGGGGTAGAAGAGCAGGGATCACGGTGGCTGGACGTTTTCGGCTGGGTTTGGTCCTTCGAAAATGGTTGGTGGAAGACCAAGAACGGAAGCCTTGACTACGGATGTGTAGACCCCTCTATAAGAGGTCCCTTCAAGGAAATCCTTGAGCCCCGTGTACTTCCGAGCCTGGATTGTAAAGAGGCCCGAGACGGCACAGTGTGGGAAGCCCGGTACGTGTTGCTCGCTGGCCGCGAGCAGACCCCTGGTTGGAAATTCCAGCACACGCAAGATGGCTGGGTGTACGAGGATGGAAGCCGCGTGCTGAGTCCTGAATTCCTCACGGGTCGTGGCCCCTACACCGAAGTTCTCGGTGATCCCTCATGAGTCGTGGTGTCCGTATGTCCGATTGGCTCGCAACCGATTACCGGCGTCTATCTGATCCCGGTCCTGCTGTTCCTGACTGGTTTTGGGTTGATGACGAGCACGACGAGAAGGGGAACCCGCGGTGACCGATAACCGTGACGCCGTAGCGCATGTAGCCATGTACGCCCTCTTGGGTAAGGCGCTTAAAGATCAAGAGAACCAAGGCCGCTCCTACCTTGTGGATTCCATGGAGGTTGGGGACGCGGTAGTTGGGCGCGCTAACGGATTGCCCGTGGGTAGGGCGGTGAAGTCGGTGCGCACTGACGCGAAAGTCGTTGACGACAAAGCCCTACTGAAGTGGGTGAAATCTAATCACCCGGACGAGGTGGAGACCGTCGAGCAGGTTAGGCCCGCGTTCCTAGCTCAACTCAAGAAGGCCGGCGAGCTCTCCGATGGAGATACCCCGCTCATCATCCTGGTCGAGGGCAACCCGTACGTGACCGTGAAACCCACCGAGCACACAGAGCAGGTGATCCGGGAGTTATTGGCCCGCGGGAAGTTCTCACTCGAAGGCCCCGCCGCCTTGGATGCTGTCGTAGTGGAGGTCGAGCAGTGACCACCATCTACCAAGCACTTTCCGAAGTCATGAAGGATGTCGGTGCCGTCCGCAAGGGTGAGCGGAACCAGCAGCAAGGCTTCTCATTCCGCGGCATTGACGCAGTCACATCGGCGGTGTATCCAGCTCTCACGAAGCACGGCGTCATTGTTGTACCTAAGGTCTTGGACTACGAGTACGGGACTGTTGAGGTGGGCCGCAACCGCACCCTCATGGGGCACGTCCGGTTGACGGTCGAGTTCACCTGGTACGGCCCGGCCGGTGATTCGATCACCTCTGTCGCCGCCGCGGAATCCATGGATGCCGGCGACAAAGCCACCGCAAAGGCGCACTCAGTGGCTTTCCGTACCGCGATGCTGCAAACCCTCTGCCTGCCAACAGATGAGCCAGACCCCGACTCGCAGGTGTATGAGAGGTCATCGGCACCCCCAGAGCGCACCGACGTAGACGACGCACTCGATGAGCTCGCCGCAGCCTGCACCGAGTACGGGTGGGACCAACGTGAGACCGCAGGGAAGTTCTTCTCCGAGCACGGCAAGCCCCCACGGCAGTGCGCCGCGGATGTGATCCGCAAGTTCATTGGCGATTTGATCAATTCTCACCCCACTGAGCGAGCGGAGGCCGCTAGTGCCTAGGCCGGATATCGGGGATGTGCGCGCCGGCCTGCTAACAGTGAAGCAGGCGGCCAGGATCCGAGGATGTAAGCCCAAATATCTTGAGCAGTTGGTATGGCAGGCGGTAAAGGCGGATGTCCTGGAACGGGATGGGGCCTGTGTTATCTGCTCCCGCCCGGACGGGATGTTGGACGTTCACCACCGCATGGCCCGCGGGAGCGGCGGAACTTCCGTGGCCCATATCGCTTTCGGTATGGCCAATCTGATCACTTTATGCAGAGAGCACCACATGTGGGTGGAGGGTAACCCCGACGAGGCTCGCGAGCATGGCTGGAAGTTAGACCATGGCGACACCCTGCCGGCGGATCTTGAGGTTCTGAGGTTCGGCGCAACAGTCCGTCTCTTTGACGACGGCTCTTTCTTGGCGGTGGCGGCGTGAGGGCAACGTTTGATCCGCTGAATGTGGATGCTGCGCTTCAGGGCTATCCGGTGTCGTTGTCGAAACCGGATCGTGTGGTGGCGGCGAAAGCCCTCACCGCTCAGGGGTTGTCTGGGACAGAGGTAGCGCGTCGGCTGAATGTCACTGACCGGCAGATCGAGCGCTATAAGGCTGAGCCGATGCCTGAACCTGAAGGGCCTCCAGAGGTGGATTACGAGTTCTGCGGCAACGAAAACGTTTTGGTTCGCAAAGCCACCGAGTTGATCCGGTCACTGAGAACCAAGGATCACTTGGAGGTGTTGGGGGATTGTGTGGACTTCTGTGCCTGGCATCCGGGTGTAGCGGCACAGGTTATGTGTGCGTTGGCGTTGTGGGCCGATTCTGGGGAGTGGGCGTTGGGGAGGTCGGCGTGAAGCCTTATTACCAAGACGATCTGGTGACGCTGTATCACGGCGATTGCCGCGAAGTTTTACCCGTGCTTGATGAAGTGGATTCTGTCATCACGGACCCGCCCTATAGTGAGCACACACATTCCAGTGTCAGATCCGCCAAGATGGTTACGGGCGGCGGGAACTACGGCGTTGACACACGGCGTGTTGTGGACCTGGGCTTTGGACACTTATCCGATGAATTAAGAGTGTTTTGCGCTGGCCAATTCGCCCGGATAGCACGGCGGTGGGTGCTGGTGTTCTCGGATGTGGAGTCCGATCACCTTTGGCGCAGCGATCTCGTTGCCAATGGCATGGATTACGTTCGAACTGGCGCTTGGGTGAAACTGGGTTGCACTCCGCAGTTTTCCGGCGACAGGCCAGCTACTGGTTTTGAGGCAATCACGATATGCCACCCGCCAGGTAAGAAGCGGTGGAACGGTGGCGGTCGTCATGCGGTCTGGTCAGTGCCGATTGTTCTAAACCGGGGTCACAACGAGGGCCGGTTGCACACCACACAGAAGCCCGACGGCCTGATCCGTTCTCTCGTCGATTTGTTCAGTGACGCTGGCGAGCTAGTTCTTGACCCATTCGCAGGAAGCGGGACGACGCTTGCGGCTGCATCGTATCTGGGGCGCCGTGCGATTGGTGTTGAGCTAGACGAGAAGTACTGCGAAGTCACTGCGAAGCGGCTCTCGAGCCGGACCATGACACTCGATTTCGGGGAGGGCGCGTGACTGTTTGGCCTACTTACCACTTCTGCCGTTGTGGTCATCAGAGATACCAGCATAACGGTCAATCAGCTGAGTGTTACGGAGCTTTGGATGACGGTGTGACCCTTTGTGATTGCGGAGGGTTTGTTGAAGACAAGAAGGAATGCGTATGAGCGACATAGTTTTCATGGACACTGAGACTTTGGGTCTGGATCCCCTCGCTCCCGTCTGGGAGTTCGCGGCCATCCGGCGCTACGAGAACGGTGTTGAAGCCAAGTACCACTGCTTCATAGATCATGATCCCGCATTTTGGCTGGACCTACTCCCGGCGCGGTTCCAGGAAGATTACAAGGCGCGATTCGACGTGCAGCAGGCGCTCAAACGTGCCGATGCTGCCGAGATGATCCACACAGCCACCGATGGGGCGCATGTGATTGGAGCGGTGCCTAGCTTCGACACGGAGCGTCTGGCGCGGATTCTCGATCAAACAGGCTGGGGTGCGCCGCCGTGGCACTACCACTTGATTGATATCGAGAACGTGGTTATGGGGTATTTGCACGGGGTAGCGGCTAGGGCGATTGATGAAGCTCGGATGCGCGGCGAAGAACCTTATCCCGCATTGATGAATCGCCCCGGGCCGCCGTACAAGTCGGATGATTTGTCGCGAGCCGTAAATGTCGATCCCAACGACTTCGATCGCCATACCGCCATGGGTGACGTGCTGTGGACGCGTGCGCAGTGGGACGCAGTGATGGGCAACGGCGATGAATGATCCCGTCAATCATCCTAAGCACTACACGTCTCATCCGAGTGGAATTGAGTGCATACAGGTGACCCGCCATATGGGATTCAACCTCGGTAACGCCGTCAAGTACATCTGGCGAGCGGACCTGAAACACAACACCATCGAGGATCTTGAGAAGGCTATCTGGTACCTCAATGACGAGCTGGCGAAGCGGCGACGGGAGTCCTCCAGTGACTGACACCTGCACCTGCACCCACGGTCTCGATGAGCACCCATCTCACGGCGGCACATGTCTAGCTGAACTCCCCGGTTCTTTTGAGCCTCTTTACCGGTACTGCCCCTGTGGGGGATTTGAGAGGAGCGACGATGAGTGACGACCGCCTGGATTCCTTGGCAAAAGAACTGTGCGAGAAACGTTCTGCGACGGCTCCACTGTGTTGGGATTTACTCACGTCCGATCAGAAGGACACGTGGCGTCGGATGGCTGCGCAGCGTCTCAATGACCAGGAGGCGGTGTAGATGCCCACTATCGGTGTGATCCTGCTGTCGATTGTGACGGCGGCTAGCTCTTGGTGGGGTGGTTACGTATTCGCCCGACGCCGCTTCGGTGTAGCTGTCCATGTGCACGCCTACGAACAGTGGCAGGACTACACCATTCGGGAAGGCAAGTACCGCCAAGGTGAGTGGGTGGTGGATCTGGTGAGAGGGCAGAAGCGGGACTGCCTTGGGTGTGGTGTGTGTGAGATCCGCGCGGTCACTATCGATGAGGTGGTGTAGATGGCCCCTGGACGCATTAGGACGATCAAGCCTGGGTTCTTCACATCACCCGCCACCGCAACCGTGGACTTCCCGGTGCGGCTGTTCTACCAAGCTCTGTGGTGCTGGGCGGACGACTTCGGGGTAGGGGAGACAAACCTCAACGGACTCCTCGGTTTCGCGTTCCCAGATGAGGATGGATTCACTGCGCAGATTTTGCGCGGATTTTGCGCCGATTGTGCGCGGGCGTTTGGAGTGACCTTCTACACGGTGCGCGGAAGGCACTATTACGCCATCGCTTCATGGGAGAAACACCAGAAGTTAGAGAGGCGCGCCAGTCGTCGTCAGCACCCCACCCCGGATGACCCAGAAGCGGTACCTGACCAGCGGATATATGGTTGCGCGGATTTTGCGCGGGATAGTCGGCGCAAAACCGGCGCGGAATCTGGCGAAAACAGTGCTGGAACAGGGGAACAGGGGAACAGGGGAATAGATAACGAGGAGAGAGAGACGCGCGCGCGGCTCATCGAATACCCAGACCTGACCCCGATCCCCGACGACTGGCAGCCCAGCCTCAGCGCCCAAGCCAAAGCCAAAACCCTCGGCATCAAAGACCTCACGACCGCTGCGGAGTCGTTCATGACCCACGCACAGGCGACCGGTCGGATGGCAGCGAATTGGGATGCGGCGTTCTCCTCGTGGCTCATCCACCCCAGAACTCGTGAGTTCGACACCCAGCGCCGAAAACCTGAAATGTCAAACACCGACGCGAAAGTCGTCGGCTGGCACGACCTCGGAACCCCAGAAGACCCCGACGACCAGAAAGCGATAACCGGATGAATTACACACAGATCGCCGCAGATGCTCTCGCCAAGTGTGCCGGGTACGACCCGTGGTTCCCGAAGCCCGCACAGGCCACGGTCAACGCATGGGCTGAGCAGATCGCCATCTACAAGCTTGATCGAGCTGACGTCCTCGCAGGCGTCGCGATGATGTACCGCGACAACGGCGCCGGCTTCAAACCTCTGCCGAAGGACATGATCCAGGCGGCTCGTGAGATTCGGCGCCAGCGTGCCGAGGTCGAGAAGGGTCAAGAGGTTGTCCAGGATGCCGCGAACTATCGGCTGGAATCTTCCCGCCGCGCCCAGATCACCACCTTTGCCGACGATTTCGGGGAGCTGGAGTCATGACTACCCAAGCAGTAACAGACATCAAAGAACTCGTAGGAGAGATGCCAGCGAGGGGATGTGAGTGGCAGCCGTACAAGTTCATCGCGCCTGAATGCAGCTTGCAGGCTAGGTGGGCTATCCGGCTGCATCTGGCCGACTGGGCGACCCAAACCTGCAGCGTTGGTGTGCAGCACTTCTGCGATGCGCACAAGCAGGAGCTGCTGGCCATCATCGCCGAGGACATGGACGCACCGTGCGAGTCTTGTGGCGTTGTGACGGCGGCGGTGTTCAAGGTGATGCCGCTATGACCGCCTGGTTCAAACGCACACGACCTGAAACACCCCCAGTGGTGCAAGACCTTACCGAGACTGGAGAAGAAGCCCCAGCGGCCCTCTGGGAGCGATTGCAGGTGGAGCTGTGGCCGCAGTGCGTATGCAGGAAACCCGCCGTACGGGTTGTGCTGATCCATAACCTCGACCACTGCGAAGACGGACCCATACCCACGTTCGTCTGCAATGAATGTGAGGCAGACGTCTACCGGTTCATAGACGACACCCTGGCATGTGTACACCGATTCGAGAGGTGGGCTTGTAAAACCTGCGGCGGCCCAGTAGCGGCACCACACGACCTCATAGAAGACGTGGTGAAGCTATGAGCGGGCATATTGGGCGCGGTGGGGGTACTAGGAACCGGTGGTGGCGAATTCGGAAGCTTGGCAGATCCTGGGAAATCTGGCAATACGAGACGGGTACATCCCGAATCCACCTGATATGCCAGGGCATTTACCCCTCTGGTGCTGAGGCTATCGCAGCATTCGCGGCAGGTGGAAGATGATCGATTGCCCCTTCTGCCCCGATAACTGGGACAACCTGGACATCCTAAAACTCACCGGAATCGGGGCGATCCTGACACCGTTGAATCCGGTCACCGAGGGTCACGTGCTCGTCATTCACCGCAAGCACTCTGCCGATGCGGCCGTAAATCCTGATGTGGCGTCGGATCTCATGTTTTCAGCTGCGCTATGGGTCCAGAAGCGCGGCATTGAGGCGAACATCATCACCAGCATCGGACCGGCTGCCACACAAACCGTGTTCCACACCCACGTACACGTGGTCCCAAGGCGTGAGAACGACGGCCTGCATCTGCCATGGACAGGTCAGGTGAAGCCATGAGTAACCCCGCAATCCAGCCGCTATCCGAAGAACAGAAAGCCCGACTCCGCGCCGTAGACGCTGACTGGGCCTACAACATGTGCTGTGGGCGTTGCACTTCCGGCTGCTACGTAGACCAACTGACGGGAGCCTGAGATGAGCGAGACATGGGCGATAAGACAACTAGAGGGCGCCCTTGAGGCCGCAGTCAGGGAACGGCAACAGCTCCAGTCCATAGCCGCCCGAGGGGAAGCGCTGTCCGCTGATTGGGAGAACGTTGCACGGGTCGATGGGGAGATAGCCGGTATTCGTTTAGCCCTTTCCTTGCTACGGAAGGCGGGATGATGTCTGACCCAGCAGTAGAAGCCGCACAACGGGCGTGGCCCAAGGGGAATGGTGCGCGGAAGCTCGTCGTGAATCGACCCCGGATGTACATGGAAGCCGCTGCCCGTGAGGCTTTGAGGCCGATACAGGAGTGGTTCGGGAAAGTCATGCTGGAAGCCGTCATCGAAGATCTCTATGAACAACTGGATCTGCTGGAATCCCTCCACCCCTTGATTTTCACAACAGAGGAACTAGAGCGATGAGTGACGAACCTTCGGACGCACATAAGCTCATAGCGGAAGTGATACTTCGTCATCAACCAAACGAGTGGGGGCAGCACGATGGGTGGTGGGAGTGCTGCTGCCAGCATGGAGGACCGCTGGTGCCGTGGACTCCCGAACACGTTGCCGCCGAGGTGGATAAAGCCCTTGGAGGACTCAACCGGACGTGGGCTGCTGTATTTCCAGACGGCTCCTACATGACCCCGTACCACGAAGTGTGGAACTTCCACCCCAACAAGAGCGCTCGCGAACTGGCCGAAGGCGATGTAGCGGAATATGAAGACACCACCCTTAAGGCTCAATGGGTGTCTGGCTGGACGGTGACCGAATGAATGAGCTTATAGACCGTGCTATCGAAGAGGTGTCGAAGGTTCGGTTGGGCATCAAGTCCCGAGATCGCTTCTGGACTAGCGACTATCGAGAAGTCTTTCCCCAACTCGCGGGGGTTGATTGGCAGCGAGAGGCGTGGCGCCTTTGGTGGGTCTCATGACTGACTACCAAGACACGGGTAGCCGGCGGAAACCTACGGCATACACCGAAACAGGGGCCTCCGAGCGGGTGTGCCCGGACTGTAGTGCCCCAGAAGGACATCCCTGTAGATGGATAGCCATGGATGGGCAGGGGGATTTAGGGAAACCACGGCATTGGCCGCATGAGACACGTTGGAGGAAATGAAATGCGTGACGATATTCACCCTGGACCGCGCATCATCTCCGGTAAGGCGGAACTACCCTGCCTGAAACCGGAGCCCTGGATGATCCAGGCGTCCTGCGCCACCGCAGACCCGGACGCGTTTTTCCCCCATAAGCGTGGCGACGGTGATAGCGAGTCGATCACCGTGCAGTACCAATACGCCAAGAAGATATGCCGCTCATGCCCAGTCAGAGTTGAGTGTTTGACCTACGCGATCGTCAACGACGAACGCGACGGGATCTACGGCGGCTTAGGCCCTCGTGAGCGCGCGAAGATCATGCGTAACAGGGAGGCCAGCTGATGTCCAATGAGATCTGGCGCCCGGTGCCCGAATGGGAAGGGCTTTATGAGGTGAGCAGCACTGGGCGGGTGCGAAGCATAAACCGCGTCAGCATCTCTCGATTGGGCCGTAAGACATCGCTGCGAGGAAGGGTGTTGAAGCAGAGGTTCGGAAAGCACTACTACAAAGTGGAGCTGAGTCGATCTGGGGTTCAGCGCACTGCGCATGTGCACCAACTGGTGTGCAAAGCATTTCATGGTCCTCGTCCGCCTGGGGCTGTGGTCCGACATCTAGACGGGAATGGGCGTAACAACCACAAAGACAACCTCGCGTGGGGTACTTGGAAAGAAAACGGCCAAGACATGCTCGATCACGGCACCGCCTACTGGGCCAATAAGACTCACTGCAAATACGGCCACGAGTTCACCGACTCAAATACCAGGCTAGATAGAAGTCCAAACGGTGGAACCAAGCGTTCGTGTCGTGAATGCGAGCGACGGCGCGCCATTCCCAAGAATCGGCGTCGTGACGAGCTGAAGCGCGCGAGTAGGCCATGGAGGCTGTGCGCGGTATGTGGTGAGCGATATCAATCCGCGTATCAACATTCGGCTTACTGCTCGACAGAGTGCCGCAAGATGTCTCGGCGCGTTGGGTACAAACACAGGGCCACACGGCAGGAGGCAAGCTGATGACGCACTCAAGCCCTACCGACTGGATAGCCGGTGGAAGTGTTGCCGCGGATATCGTTGGATGCCTCACGGGTTTGGTCGCTGACCTGTCCTGGCAAGACGAAGCGGCGTGCCGTGGACTTCCTACGGAGTGGTGGTTCCCAGATCAAGGCGGCAGCCGGGAATGTAAGCGGGCCAAGGAAATCTGCCACGGCTGCCCAGTCAAACTCCAGTGCCTCCAATTCGCGATAGAGGTACACGACCAGCACGGTATTTACGGGGAGCTGTCATTGAAGGATAGGCGTAGATGGAACCAGGAAAGGAAAGCGGGCTAGACACCGCGAATGTCGGTGTATCGGAGGATAATTGAGGGTATGGAGATACCGGTGCTAGATATTCAAATCATCGCCGACGTCATCGGAGAGCATCGAGGCGAGGTCTCATGTGTAGGACCCGAAGCGTGGGAGTCGCGGTGTGATTGCAAGTGGACGAGCGTGTGCTTCTATGACGGCACCGCCGAGGACGATGCGCAGTGGGCGCATGATTCGCATTTGGCCGATGAAATCCATAGAGCCCTTACCGCAGAGGATGAATGACAGTGACCGACACATTGAATCGCCAGCTGAACACTCGCGTTAAAGAGCTGCAAGACGAGATAGAAGCATGGGGCCGTAAAGCGGAATGGGCCCTACAGCAGGACGATACGGGCTGGTGGTATGACGTACTCCAGGGGCTGGTTAAGCGCGGCAAGCGAATGAACGAAACCGGTCTATGACCATGTGCAGCCCGGCATGCGACTTTCAGTGCTGCGAGCCGATAGTGACCGAAGACCTCGAACACTGCAAGACGGGATGGGGCTCCCAGTACTACGAAGCGCAGCAGCGAGAAGTCACCCGTACTCGCCGTCTCGCCTGGGAACGTTATATGGCAGAGAACGATCCACCGTCGAACGGGCAGGAGTGACGATGCCGCAGCGGATTCAACGTAAGCGCACTAAGGGCTGGCGGATGCCCGAGGGCGCCATCTACGTCGGGCGGCCAAGTCGGTGGGGCAACCCATGGGTGGTACACATCCACAACCCGAGCTGCGGGCCCGAGCTGCTGGCGTGCCCTGACTACATCGCGGACGACCGTGTTGACGCGGCCACCAAGTACCGGCATGCCGTGCTCTACCCGCTGGCCGGACAGCCGCCGGTCCCGACCCCTGACGAGATCCGGGCCGAGCTACGTGGCCGCGATCTGGCTTGCTGGTGCCCGCTCGATCAGCCGTGCCATGCCGACGTGTTGCTTGAACTCGCCAACGATCCACCGTCGAACGGAGAAGCCTTGTGAGCTGGACTGATCGAATCCGCAAGAGCATCGCCGACTGGATACTTTGGCAGTCCATGGCGGTAGTGGCTTGGATATGGCATCCGTCGGCGCCGAAGGTATGCGGCATGGCCATGACGATCACGCCCGGCGTGGGACTGGAGTTCAACGACAGCGGCACAAGCACGCACGCTATTGGCACGCGGCTTATGTACCTGAATGACGAAGAGTATTCCAAAGCGTGGCAGGACATCCCGCCTGACTTTCACGGTCGCGATGTATGGAGGAAGGTCCGCGTATGAGTGTCGCCGAAGAATGGAGGGCGGTGCCGTCGGCGCCAGGGTATGAAGTGTCAAGCTTGGGTAACGCCAGGTCTGTTCGTCGGCGGGTTACCTACTCCGATGGCCGGGTTCGCGTTTACCCGGAAGCTCCACTGAGTCCATCACTTGAGGGTGGCGGGTATAAGCAGGTGACTTGCGGAAAGGTGGGAAAGCGAAAGATCCACCGCATGGTGGCGGAGGCTTTCTTCGGCCCGAGCGACCTGCTAGTGCTCCATAAGAATGGCAATCGAACGGATAACCGGGTTGAAAATCTCTACTACGGAACAACGTCCGATAATCTACGGGACGCGGTTCGCCATGGAACGCACGGCGGGATTAGGAAGACCCACTGTAAGTACGGGCATGAGCTGACGCCAGACAACATCTACTGGTGTGGCAAGTACGGCACATCACGGAGGTGTCGGATATGCGCCCTTGCGTGCGCGAGATTCCATGAGCGAAAGCGGGCCGCCAAATGACAATGGATTTCTTCATGCCTCGCCAGGATCAGATCAAGCTCCGTGAAGAGTTGGCCAGCATCCCCCGCATGATCGGGGAGCTGTCTGTCACCCTCACCCGCCAGGCCCGTATCCAGAGGCCGGGGTTGAGTATGTCCCGACGACCCAAACCTGAGTCTCAGGTTCCCATCCATATCGGGGCGCATAACGCTGCCGACGTACTGCACAACTGCTTGGGTACTTGGGTGAGGCTGGTGTGCGAACAACGAGCCATCGTGTGGGATAAGGGCAACGACATCATCACGTTGGCGAAGTGGCTGCGAGTGAACATGATCGCCCTAGCCCTCACCGAGGGTTCAGAAGAAGCTTACGAGGACATCAAATCCGCTATCGATGAGTGCTGGCGACAGATAGACATCCCCGCCGACGACGACATTGTGATTGACCGGGGGCGGGTACATGAAGCAAACAAGCACATCGTCACCGCCGACACCATCGAGCCCATCGCCCGCCGGATAGGGGAGATGGGAAAGAAGCTAAACGCCCAGCGGGTGCACTCACTGACCCGTGGTGGACATCTGCGGCCAGTCTCCAGTGACCCGGATACGGGCAAGAAGTTCTACCGGCTGGGGGATGTGCTGCACGCGCACAACAACTGTGAGAAGCGAGACCGAAAGAAGGGTGCATAGAAGGTGTCCGAGCTTTTCGCTGGTGGTGACGAAGTCACATGGCCAACAGATTGCCGCGCGTGTAACCATGAACAGATGGATCACCGAGCCGCTTACGGTCCGTGTCAACACCAGCACTGCGAGTGCAGGCAGTGGTCACATTAGGCACCGGCATCTGGATGGCAGCAACTATTGGAGTAAGTTATGACTGAACTATCTCAAGTCGCCGATGCTCTTTTACCTTGCTTCAAGTGCGGAAAGACCTTACTAACCGTTCTGAACGAGGTTAACCAGCCATTAGAAGGTACGGAGTTCCGTACATACGGGCATTACGGGTCGACGTTCTGGGACAGCTTCGATGGTACCGAGTTGCTCCTGAACATCTGCGATGTTTGCCTTCGTGAGCATGCGAATCGTCTAGCCACTCAGGGTAAACCGAGGAAGCAGGTTGAGTACCAGCCAATCAGTCCATACGGAGAAATGACTTGCATGCCGTGAATGCGACACGCCGACCAGCAAGAACGCCCTTAACCACCGTCAAGTAGTAAACTGCGCCTAGGCGCAACTAGCACCTCTACCTAGTCCCCACCCCGATCTCTCGTTAGGTCGGGGTCTTTTTTATGCCTAAACGGAGGTTCCTCCATGCCTCTGTCTCGTGTCCGCTGCTGCATCCCCTGTGGCCGTATCCGCTACGCCCCCTGCTCTACAGGGTGTCGAGTAGATCCCGAGAACGACCCAACAAGCTGGACAGAACAGGTGATCGTGAGCGGTGACAATGAGCGCGATTAACTGCCTTGGTTGCGGATCGGAAGTGGGGCAAGACGGGGAGTGTCCGCGCCCGGAACACTGCGGAAACTGCCCACCTTGGGACTGTGACGAATGCGGCCAGCAGTGCTCGATTAGCACCCCATGTGGGTGCTGGATCTTCTTTGACGGAATGAACCTCGCCGACATCAAGGCGGTACTCGCCGCAGCCGATCTGAGTGTCAATGTGGAGGTGCCGCCATGCTCGACAGATTCTTCGCAGCCCTAGCCGACGCGATGGCCCCTCTACTCGTGGCCATGTGTGAGCGCATCGCGAACAGGAAGATCCCTGACGACACCGTGCCGAAGTTCATGGACGGCCTGCTGGATATCGCCCGCGACGGCGTGGACCGCGCTGTCGGTGTGGTGCAGACGTCCGCTGACGGTATCGCCGGTAGCGCGGAAGCTGAACTAGGCCAGCTCGGTTCGGAGATCAGGGGAGTGGTCAAAGCGGCCAACCCCATCGATATTCTCGGCAGCCTGTTCGGACGGCGCTAGACACCGCTGATGTCGCTGCACCGCAGTAAAATTGAGGTATGAGCTACCCGAAATATGGGTTATGCCCCGCCCAATTAGATGGGCGAGGTGCCGATGGCACACCCTTCTACTTTCGCAGTCGGGGCGGCGCATGGACGCTCCACAAGGGGAACCCGGGCGACCCGGCCAACTATTGCGGCTGGTCAGGTAAGCACCTAGTAGCGTCCGGCGCTGGCGACGTTGAGGATGGCGACGCTATCGATCAGCTCGTCACTCGGCACATCGGAACCGGCTGGTCGGGACCGCTGTATGAGACCTATGAAGCCTGCTGCACGCGATGCAAAAAGGTCTTCCAATCGGACGCGACATCGATGTGCATGGACTGCCTGATCGCGGTCGTCTTGCGCTTCGAGGATTGACTTGCCCCTACAGCCTCCCCCGTTCTACTATCGAACACATGTTCGACAAGGTGTCATACCGTATCGAAGGTAATGGACCCGTCACAGCGGTACTCACCTACCAAAACCGGGAGTACCGGCACACCTCCCGAACCATGTGGCTGGGACACGAAGACGGCATGCCCCAAGGCTCCATCCAACTCGACGAGCATGTGTGGGCGCGGCTACAGCGCATCAACGGAACCATAGAAGCCACCATCACCGACTCACAGACTGGTGAAAGCTACACCCTCACGCCTGAATAGACACCGCGACTTGGTCTGCAGCTCGGTAAAATTGAGGGATGAGCGATCCTAAAGACGATGCTGCTCAAATCATCTGCAATGAGCGCTGGGGTTACGACGGAGAAGTCCATGAGCCCACCAAATGGGACCGGGAGACGGCGAGGGCGGTCCTAAGGCCGATACGGGAGCTACACAAACCCCGTTGGGACAACTGTTACAACGCCTGCTGTAGCGGCGCGGAGTGCCCCAAGGCGACGTTGGTTTGCGACCACGATGACGAGTACTGGCCGTGCGCCACAGCACTTCTCATCTACTCCGGTGAGGAGTTGGAGCGATGACTGAACCATCCCAAGCCCATATAGACCGGGCACGTGAACTCGGCCTCTCTCTCGATCCTTCTGATACATCGGATGAAGAGTTAAGCCGAGCTATCGCAACGTATGAGCGGGTTTACATCGAGTCGATGGTCGAGAAGCGCAGTGTTGAGCCCTCGGAGCGTCGCCGCATGTTCGGTCCTACGTCGATAGACGACGTACGGAATCCGGGATGAGCGCGGACTACGACGAGGCGAAACGGGAGATCAGATGGCCGTGCAGCACTGCGAGTACTGCGGCCGCCGCCTCCGGTACGACTGCTGCCCGCACTGTGAAGAGGGGCAGTAGTGCTCGGGGTTGCGATCACCACCCACAACCGCAGGGATGTTCTCCTCAACGCGTTGACGCATTGGATCGAGCATACGTCGGCTGATGTGCCGATTGTTGTTGTGGACGACGGCAGCGACGAGCCCCTATGCCTTGAGGGCTGGCGCGGTATCCCAATGCATCGAGTGCCTAGCGTGAGTGTTGTTCGCCATCCATCACCTATGGGTATAGCGATGGCGAAGAACCGCTGTATCGCCGAGCTTATGGACTTGGGGTGCGACCACCTGTTTCTCGCTGACGATGATGTGTGGCCCACTGTAGATGAGTGGTGGCAGCCTTACGTTGAGTCGCCGGAACCGCATCTGTCGTTCCAGTGGCCCAGCGGTGGCCGACACCGCGTCACCTACCAAGACGAGCAGCATTTCGCTATCGGATTCCCCCGCGGGGTTCTCCTGTATGCCGAACGTCGAGTGATCGACACGGTGGGCGGCATGGATATCGGATATGGGGCGCACGGCGGCGAACACGTCGACTGGTCGCAGAGAATCCACGACGCAGGGTTGACGCGATGGCCGTTCGCCGATGTCCGCGGATCACACAACGTGATCTACTCGCGCGACAAAGCCGAGGGAAACCGCACGGGTTCTTCCCGGTTTGAGCTTCCCGAGCGTGCCCGGATGTGTGAGGCGAACGGAAACCGTTGGGGCCACAAGCACCCAACATGGCCGTACTTTCCCTACCGGGAAGGCGAAGGTGTCCAGGACTACCAGTTAGGCCCGTACTTCCCACCCGCGGAGCACTATTCGCTACTGCGGCACGTGGTCGGCCTAAGGCCTTCCGGTGTGGCCTTGGAGTTCGGTGTAGGTAAAGGCGAATCCACCCGCATCATTGCCGAGCACATGCCGGTGATCGGGTTCGACAGCTTCACCGGACTGCCCGAGGATTGGCGCGACGGGTTCCCCAAGGGGTCGTTCGCGCATAAACCACCAGCCATCAACAACACTCGCCTAGTGATAGGCCGGTACGCCGACACCCTGCCGGGGTTCACGTTCCCCGAGTGTGGTTTGGTGCATATCGACTGCGACCTTTACTCGTCCACGGCAACAGCTTTGGAGCACCTACAGCTCAAGCCGGGAACTTATGTCGTCTTCGACGAATGGCACAGCTACGACGGCTGCGAAGACCACGAGATGAAAGCCTGGCGCGAATACGCCGACCGCACCGGCATCAACTGGTGTGTGGTGGGGCATTCGCATGAGGCGTGGGCGATTCGGATCACCTAGGGAGTTGTGTTGCGAGTCATCCTCTTTGTGTTCGCAGGCCGCAAAGCCAACATGCAACTTCAAGTCCCGTACATCAAACGCATCCTGGCTGAGCATCCGAACGTCGAATACGACATCTGGAACCTCGCCCGCGACCCCAAGGACGCGGAGTATCTGCAAACCATCATAGGGGAGCGGATCACCGTCCGTAACGACTTCCATGGCGGATGCCATTGGACCGGTTTCAACAAGGTGTGGTGGCACTACGCCCAACCCGAGTATCAGGACTGTTTGTTCGTCAAGGTCGATGACGATGACGTGTTCTTCGAGACCGCACGCTTCGGTGAATACCTTGAGGCGATAGACAACAACCGCGGCAGTGTTGTCTCCGCGCTGACCGTGAACAACGGTGCCTCAACATGGTTGGAGCCGCTGATCTGGCGCGGCTTCGAGAACCTGAACATCCCCTTGTTGGATGTGCACATGTCCGGCGACTACGCCCACATGTCACACCTACACTTCCTCACCCACTGGCGGGATATGACCGGCCAGCCCAACCAAGTCATCCCGACGACGGATTGGTTGTCGATCAACTGCATCGGACTCGACCACTCCACCCTGAAACGCATCGCAGACCTACTGGACACCCCTTCGCCTGCCCATATCGCAGGCAGGGATTGGCCGCCCGGTTTCAAGGCCGGTGACGAAGGTGCAGCCAATATGCAGCCCCGAGTCATCCATAGAGGGTTTGTGGTCTCCCACCTATCGTTTGGACCGCAGCAGCTCCCCGACGAAACATGGGACAAGCTGCGCGCTGGGTACGCGAAGGTTGCGGGGGAGTACCTGTGAACATCGCCGTGATCATCCCGTTCCGGGACCGCGGTAAGGACCCTCTAAGGCCCGCGAATCTGCGGCGCGTCCTAATGGGCATAGAGGGGCTGTATCGCATCCATGTTGTTGATGACGGCCGCTCAGGCTATGAGTCGTTCAACCGATCCGCCGCATATAACCGTGGTGCCGACATGGTTGACGCCGACGTGCTTATCTACTGCGAATCAGATCTGCTGGTCGACCCCCTCCAGATTCGGGAAGCGGTCGCGCTGGCTTCGTCGGCGCCAGGTTTAGTCGTTCCGTTCTCACGCTTCATGGCCATTACCCCCGAAGACTCGGTTCGCGTGCGGGACCTTGATTTAGAACCTGAACAAGCCGTATCGCATCAGGTCCGGGGCGACCGTCAGTCGATCGGTGCCGTCAATGTCGTCTCCCGGGAATCGCTTTCACTGATCGGTCAGTACGACGAGTCGTTTGAGGGTGCTTGGTATGACGACGACGCGATGTGCCGAGCGTTTGAGGTGTGCTGCGGCCCAACCCGCTTCATTGACGGCCCCGGATATCACCTGTACCACCTGCCTGGCGCCAGTGGCGATCATTTGAGCGCTGCCGATCGTGCCGCCACTGAACGCAACAAAGCCCGCTACCAGCTGTACCGGCAGGCGACAACACCTGAACGTATCCGCGAACTCACCGCAGGGGGTGTGTGATGGCCGAACACCTCATCACCGGCCCTGACGGCACCCAATACACCTTGGCGGAGTGGGTGAACTCCCACATCGTCGGAACGTTCGAGCAGATGCTCCCTGGCGGCAAGACCCGCAAAGGTGGTGCCTGCTCGTGTGGGTGGCGCACTCCACCTTTCGATCCTGTCGGTGACCGCGCTAAAGCGATGGCCGATGAACATAAGCGTCTAGAAGACCTCGCTGATGAGATGCGAAGGGAGAACGGGTAATGGCAGCCTTCGTGTACTTCACTGTGGCCGACACCTATCAGGCCATCGTCTCTGACGGGTCCGATGATGGTAGCGAGCCGGATCTGAAGATGATTTCCGGCACTGTCACTTTCACCCCATCGGTGAAGGAAGTGCTGGCCACCATCTCCGATATCCCCACCACGGTGCGTCTGGAGCCGATCATCGGCCGCATCGAGGAAGACGGTGTGCTGAAGACTCTCGATTCCACGCCGGGAGTGAAGCTGCTCGCCAACACCGAAGCCATCGGGCCACTGCCTGAGCTGACGTATCGGGTGGACTTCACGAACGTGGTCTACAACCGCAAAACCAACCAGCGCATCGAACCCTTCCGGTTCGCCGCCGCCACGAGCGCAACCACGCTGCGCTTGTCTTCGGTTGAGCGCCTGCCGCTTTAGGCATACGTACTAGGCGCCCCTACCCGCCCAAAGGTAGGCCCAGTTAAGTCAAGTCAAGAATTGAGGGAACAACTATGTCTGTTGACGTTATCCATGTGCCCGGCGGTATCGGTGGCCGCTACGAGGATTACTACTTTCCAGTCCAGGCGGCGCAGGTCCGAAACCTGCTGGGCAAGATTCTCACCCATATCGAGGCCATGAACCTTCCACCTCGCGTTGAGAAGGCCAATAAAGATTTAGTGCGCCAGTCCATCTGGGACTGGTGGTCGGAAGCCATGAATAACTCGACCACCTCATGGGGCGGGTGCATCGGACCGATCGAGAACATTAGAGAAGCCCACACGTCGGACGGCAAGCCCGACCAATACATATGGCACACGACGGTTGGAGAGCTGGCGCCCAAGCGTAAAGATGGGTCACTCGAAGGCCCATTGAACGCCGCCAAGCTAGGGCACCGATGAGCGACGCCCAGTACTTTGGTCCCTTCTGGGTCGGCATCAAGACTCGAGATTTCTGCGGTAAGCGTCTACCGAAGCGGGATCATAAGCCGTGGATCGACGATGGCGTCTACGGGGAGATCTACTGGGGCGATAGCGCTGGCGCCCGCGAGCTCGCGCGACATCTACTCGACGCAGCGGACGCCTATGACGCACTCGCTTCGGAGTTCAACTCATGAGACCCGACGAGCGCATGAACCGGCTCCAGCGACGAGTTATCGACCAGGCCTTGGTGGATCGGATGCTGAAAGTATCGAGGGGCGAGCCGATATCCGTGATGCGGGGATGGCCCAAGGATGGAAAGACCTTCCGCTTCCTTGAACCGGACCTATCTGGCGTGGATTGGCACCATGAGATGCAGAGGTTTTGGTGGGCTTGACCTACCGCATCGGCATAGTCGCCCACAACAAGCGGGCCGCTTCTGCCCATGAGTTGATGGAAGCTACTGGTGCAGCGTTCCTGTCGTTAGATAACGGATCTAAGGGCTGTAACGGCAACCACCGTCATGTACTTGAGTGGCTATCCACTAGCCCTACCGAGTGGGTAGTGATTCTCGAGGATGACGCCCAACCTGTAGACGACTTCCGCGCACAGCTCGAGGCGGCACTCACCGCGGCCCCTTGTGACATCGTGTCCCTGTATTTGGGTACCAACTATCCGCGTCTATGGCAGCGCGGCATACAACGCGCCACAACCCAAGCCGACCAAACGGATTCACCCTGGCTGATATCCGAGCATCTACTGCACGCAGTAGGGTATTGCATACGCACCGCCCTGGTACCTGATCTTCTCGAGGCTCTACCTGAGATGCCCATCGATGACGCCATCACCACATGGGCCAGAGACCAAGGGCGCCGCATCGCCTACGCATGGCCGAGTCTTACGGATCACGAGGACAAGGACACCCTGATCTCCAAGCGCCCCACACGCAACGCCACACGCAAAGCCCACCGCACAGGCACACGCACCCAATGGGCCGGACCCACCGTAGAACTGGAGTACTGCTGATGCCCGTCCTAGTCTGCTCACGAGGCAAGGAATACGTACACCCATCAGGCACCCACTACCTGTCCAGCCCCACCAACGTGCTGCACATATTCAACGGTGAAACCAACGTCGCGTCCTACCGTGAATGGGACTACGCCTGGATACCCAACGGAGAACCCGGCACAGGCCAGCGTGTGGACAACACCATCAACTTCAACGGACCCGTCAGCGTTACCACCGTGGAGGAGCAGCAGAAGCGCGCACGACTGCAGCTGTCCCGAGACGGACATGCCCCGCGCACCTAAGGTCTGCTCCCACAAGGACTGCACAGAGCTAGTGCACGGCGACACCCGCTGCCCCCAACACAAGGTAAGCGGCTGGTCCTCCAGTCCACGCACCGCATCCGCAGGACGCACAGGAACCAGCGCATGGAGACGCACTAGGGCATACGTCCTACACCGCGACAACCACACATGCCAGATACGCGGACCACGCTGCACCACCCACGCCACCGAAGTAGACCACATCAAACCAGTCAGCCTCGGCGGCACAGACTTCGCAATCAACTGCCAAGCAACCTGCCACATCTGCCACGCCTGGAAAACCGCACAGGAAGCCAACACGGCCCGGCAATGACCCCAGAACACAAGGTGCGCCCGCGATAGGACGGAGGTCTTCGGCATGACCTCTACCTATAAGGAAAGCCTTGTTCATATCCGAAGGGCAGCTGCCATTCTGGACGAAATCAAGGTGGCAGCTGGTTGTGTTGACTGTGGGTTTAATACCTGGCCCGAGTCCCTCCACTTCGATCATGTTGATCCACTTACCAAGCAGCTAAGCCTTGGATGGGTGCATGATCGCTCAAAGCTGAAGACACGCAACAAACTTAATCGATACATCGATCATGTATCGAAGTACTGTGTCGTCCGATGCGCTAACTGTCATGCTCACCGCACCCAGGCCGAGAGGCAATGGCTTGTCCGCCGGGATGAATATTCAATCGCTCGCTTGGCCGACCCAACTCTCTTCTGATCACCGCCCAAGAGTGGGGGGCATCCACCCCCACCCCACCCCACGCCCGGACATAGATCGGAAGAGCGTCGTGTAGGGAAAGAG
>ERZ778028.1285-NODE-1285-length-29504-cov-7.281028_pt1 | contig 29504 bp, 29 predicted proteins | sample MGYA00375758_ERZ778028 | MGnify/ENA primary metagenome ERZ778028 (study PRJEB29350, sample SAMN05389828) | bioreactor metagenome | isolation source: Thiocyanate bioreactor | place: South Africa: University of Cape Town | collected 2014-03-17 ...
CGTGCCCTGGAAGTCGGCCGCGGTCAGCTTGTTTCCGCGGGCGCGCTTGACGAGATCCTCGTAGGCAGCGAGGTACTCGCCGAAGGTGAGCGATTCGGCCTGCTTGATCGAGGGGACCATCAGCGCGCGCGAGCCGTCGGGCTTGGGCAGATCGATCGCGATGCCGAGGTTGATGTGCGCCGGCGCGACGACGGAGGGCTTGCCGTCGATCTCGGCGTAGGACACGTTCTGGCTGGGGAAGGCCTTGAGGGCTTGGATCAGGGCCCAGCCGATGAGGTGCGTGAAGCTCACCTTGCCGCCGCGGGTGCGCGACATGTGGTTGTTGATCACGATGCGGTTGTCGATCATGAGCTTCGCCGGCACGGTGCGCACGCTCGTCGCGGTGGGCACGGTCAGCGACTCGTCCATGTTCGCGGCAAGAGTCTTCGGCATGCCGCGCAGCGGTGTGACGACGTCCTCGCGGGCGGCGGGAGCCGGCGTCGGCTCGGTGCTGGGTGCCTGCGCCGGCACAGGCTGCGGGGAGGCGGGGCGGGCCGTCGTGCGGGCGACCGGCTGGGCGCCGACGACCGGGATCGGTGCCGTCATCGGGCGCGGCTCGGCGGCCGCCGCCGGCGACGCGGCGGGAGCGGGCGCGGCGGCCGGAGCGGTGGGAGTGGGGGCAGCATCCTTCTGAGTCTTCTCGTACGCCTCAAGCACAGGCCACCACGCCCGGTCGACCGAGTCGCGATCCTTCGCGAACTGGTCGTACATCTCGGCGACGAGCCATTCGTTGGCCCCGAATTCGCCGTCGCTCGAAGTTCCCACGCCGGTCACCTGACTGGACACGGTTGCGCCTGCTTTCATCGATGAACTTCAGATCGTGCGAGGCCCGCTGCCGTGTATGGCGCGGCCCACACGCACACGTTCATCAAGGGTATCCCAGGTTTTCTGTCGGTACCGTGGGAGTCATGCAGTTCTCCGGCGCACAGCCCACCGTCGACCTCACGTACTCGGACGTCTTCCTCGTGCCGCGACGATCCGGTGTGACCAGCCGCCTGGACGTCGATCTGTCGCCCCGCGACGGGACCTCGGCGACGATCCCGCTCGTCGCCTCCAACATGAACTCCGTCACCGGACCGCGTCTGGCCGCCGCCCTCGCCCGACGCGGAGGGCTCGGTGTGCTGCCGCAGGACATGCCGCTGCAGGAGATCGACACGGCGATCCGCTGGGTCAAGGACCAGCCCGTGCGGTGGGACACCCCGCTCGTGCTCGGCGCCGACGCGACCGTCTCGCAGGCGGCGGCGCTGCTGCCCGCGACCGAGGGCCACGGCATCGTCGTCGTCTCCGGAGACCTCACGCAGGTGCACGTCGACGACATCCTGGGCGTCGTCCCGGCGACGCGGCTGGGCACGGCCCTGCCCGACGCCCGCCTGGGTGACCTCACCCGCGGTCGCGGTGTCTCGATCGACGCCGACGACGTCACCGACGCCCGCCACGCCTTCGATCTGCTCGTCGCGGCGGATGCCGAGACCGTGTGCGTCCTGCACCACGGCTACCTCGTCGGCACCCTGTCGCAGCGCACCGCGCTGCGCTCGACGCTCTACCGGCCCGCGGTCGACGCGCACGGTCGGCTGATCGTCGCGGCTGCGGTCGGCATCAACGGCGACGTCGCCGCGAAGGCGAAGGCGCTCGCCGCCGCCGGGGTTGACGTGCTCGTCGTCGACACCGCGCACGGCCACCAGGAGGGCATGCTGCGCGCCCTGCAGACCGTGTCGGGGCTCGGCCTCGGCATCCCCATCGCGGCCGGCAACATCGTGACGGCGGAAGGCGTGCACGACCTCGTCGGAGCCGGCGCGTCGATCCTGAAGGTCGGGGTGGGGCCCGGCGCGATGTGCACCACCCGCATGATGACGGCCGTCGGCCGCCCCCAGTTCTCCGCGGTGCTGGAGACCGCGCAGGCCGCCGCCGAGCTCGGGGCTCACGTCTGGGCCGACGGCGGCGTCCGCTATCCGCGCGATGTCGCGCTCGCCCTGGCGGCGGGGGCGGCATCGGTCATGATCGGCTCGTGGTTCGCCGGCACCATCGAAGCGCCCGGGCAGCTGCAGGTCGATGAGGGGGGCCGCGTCTACAAGGAGGCGTGGGGCATGGCGTCCACGAAGGCGGTCCAGGGGCGGTTCGGTCGGCTGGACGCCTACGAGCGTGCGCGCAAGGAGCTGTTCGCCGAGGGGATCTCGTCGTCGAAGATCTACCTCGATCCGCTGCGGCCGTCGGTCGAGGACCTCGTCGACATGATCACCTCGGGCGTGCGCTCGTCGTTCACCTACGCGGGGGCGTCGACCGTCCCCGAATTCCATGAGCGTGCCACGGTGGGACTGCAATCCGCAGCCGGCTACGAAGAGGGCAAGGCCCTGCCTGTCAGCTGGTGACAGCCCGCGGCCACTCCCGCTCGCGCGGCCGAAATCGGCTCGCGCTGCGTTGATTTGAGGAGCGGATGCCGGTATCGGCAGCGCGAGCGCGGTCAGCGCAACACCGGATCGCGGGAATGGGGCCGCGGCTTGGTGCTGCGCAGGCCGTCGGCGGTGAGGATGTCGTAGACGCGTTGCGGGCGGTCGGCGTCGGTGGCTTGGAGGCGCGAGAACCCGCGCACCTCGCGGCGGATCTCGTTCTCACGGTTCTTCTCGTCGATGACGATGGCCGCAGGCGTCCGCCCCGCCGTGTACTCGGGACTGAGATACTTCCCGCGCCCGTCGATCTCGAGCCAGTGATCGGCATCCGGGAAGTACAGATCGCCGTACACCAGCCGGCCGCTGCGCAGCACCCGCCGCTCCTGCAACCGCGTCGGCGGAAACCCGAGCGCCGCCACCAGCAGCCGCACGTGGGTCTCACGGACATTTGCCGACAGCGGCGCCGACGATGCGAGCGCACGGCGCGCACGAGCATCGCCCCGCACGGGCCTCTCGTCGTCGAGGAGCGCTTCGATCTCGGCCGCCGTCGTGAGCGCTCCTCCGGCGCGTCCGGTCCAGAACGCCTGATCGATCGCCGTCACTGCGCGCAGGAACGGCAGCAGACGGGCGATATCCAGCGCGGTCTGGGCGGGAGTGGTGATCCGGTGGCGCCCGAACGGCACCGACATCCGTCCATCGCGCCCGAGCGCTCGCCGAGTGATCGCTCCTCCAGAGCGACCGCCCGTGGCGCGGTCGACCGTCACCTCGACCCGCGTCGGCCAGGCGCCGAGCACATCGATGCCCCACACGGCCGCCGCCGCGAAATGCGAGACGAGCGCGGGAGCGCGTACCCGCGCCATCACCTCCTGGACCCGAAGGCAGTGCTGCGCCACGGGGGCCAGCTGCCGCCAGTCGGCGCCCATGACGAAAGCCCCCGGCGCGACGCGCACCCAGGTGCCGTCCGCCAGCATCCGCCGTGCGCGCCGATCGTCCAGCGGTTCGCGCAGTTCACGTCGGCGCAGAACCGCGATGCCCACAGAAGCCGTCATGTGTCGACCCTCGCAGGCGCCGACGCCCCGGCATCCACGCCGACCGGCCCCGTGGACACCCGCGCCCGCAGCCCTGCCGGGGGAGGAGGCTGTGTGCTCCCTCTCGCGCGGTCGAAATCGGCTCGCGTGGCGTCGATTTCGGGCGCCGATGCCGATCTCGGCAGCGGCTGCCCGGTGGATGCCGAGTGGCGGCATCCAGCGCCGACACGGGCCGGGTGCCGTAAACTTCTTCGCACCATGGACGACCCTCCCAGTTGCAGACGATCGCCCCACCGACCCTCCCCGAGCATGATCGGGGGTGACGTGTGATGGAACTCGTCATGCTGGGCGTGGGGCTCCTGCTCACCATCGGAACCGGACTTTTCGTCGCGAGCGAATTCGCCCTCGTCAACCTCGATCGCGCGGATCTCGAGGCGCGTCAGGCGGCCGGGGAATCGCGGTTGTCGCTGACCATCAGCGCGTTGCGGATCACCTCGACGCACCTGTCCAGCGCGCAGCTCGGCATCACGCTGACCACCCTGCTCACCGGTTACACGATGGAACCGGCCCTCACCACCCTGCTCAGCCCCGTGCTGACGGCGTGGGGCGTTCCCGACGCGGTGGTTCGCGTCGTCGCCACGACCGTCGCGATCGCCGTCGCCACGACGTTCTCCATGATCCTGGGTGAGCTCGTGCCGAAGAACTTCGCGCTGGCCATCCCGCGTCAGACCGCGAAACTCGTCATGCCGTTCCAGGTCGCGTTCACCACGGTGTTCCGTCCTGCGATCACCGTCCTGAACGGCTCGGCCAACGGCATCCTGCGGGGGATGGGGATCGAACCCAAGGAGGAGCTTTCCGGAGCCCGCACGGCAGAAGAGCTCTCCAGCCTGGTGCGACGCTCGGCCAGTGCCGGTGTGCTGGAGGAGGACACCGCCTCGCTGCTGGATCGCACGCTCACCTTCGCGCGGCTGACGACCGCGGATGTCATGACGCCGCGTCCCAGCATCCATGCGGTCGCCGCCGGCGACAGTGTCGAGGACGTCATCCAGCTGGCCCGCCGCACGGGCCACAGTCGCTTCCCGGTGTTCGACGAGTCGATGGACGACATCACCGGCATCGTCCACCTCAAACAGGCCGTCAGCGTGCCGCGCGAGCGTCGCGGCGACGTTCCTGCGGCCGCCATCGCGGAAGAGCCGCTGCGAGTGCCCGAAGCCGTCCACCTCGACGCCGTGATGTCGGAGCTGCGCTCGCGCGGCTACCAGATGGCCGTCGTCGTCGACGAGTACGGGGGCACCGCCGGCGTGGTGACGCTGGAGGACCTCGTCGAGGAGATCGTCGGCGAGGTGCTCGACGAGCACGACCGCTCGCGCGCGGGCGTCGTGCGGGTCGCCGGCGCCGTGACGTTCCCGGCGGAGCTGCGTCCCGACGAGGTCCTCGATCGCACCGGCATCCGAGTGCCCGAGGGCGACGTGTACGACACCGTCGGCGGCTTCTTCATGTCGATGCTGGAGCGCATTCCCGTCGTCGGGGACCGCATCGATCTCGAGGACGGGACGCTGGAGGTGCAGCGGATGGACGGCCGGCGCGTCGACCGCGTCAAATTCACGCCGCACCCGCTGCCCCACGCGGCGCTCGACGGCGCCGATGCGTCCGACGCGGCGAACGAGGCAGGTGAGGGTCGATGAGCGACTGGGCCGGAATCGCGTGGCTGGTGGTGCTGCTCGCGTTCAACGCGTTCTTCGTCGGCGCCGAGTTCGCCGTCATCTCCGCGCGCCGCTCGCAGATCGAGCCGCTCGCGGAGCAGGGCTCGCGCGCGGCGAAGACCGCGCTGTACGCCATGGAGCACGCCACGCTGATGCTGGCGACCTCGCAGCTGGGCATCACGATCTGCTCGCTGCTGATCCTGAACGTGTCGGAGCCGGCGATCCATCACCTGCTCGAAGTGCCCCTGGGGCTGACGGGCTGGAACGAGGCGGTCATCGGCGGCGTCGCGTTCGCCATCGCCCTGGTCCTCGTGTCGTACCTGCACGTGGTGTTCGGCGAGATGGTGCCGAAGAACCTCGCGTTCTCGCTCCCCGACCGGGCCGTGCTCATGCTGGCGACACCGCTGGTGTGGACCTCGAAGCTCTTCTACCCGATCATCGTCGCCCTCAACTGGCTGGCCAACCACATCGTGCGCCTGTTCCGGGTCGAGCCGAAGAACGAGGCGGCGTCGACGTTCACCCTCGACGAGGTGGCCACGATCGTGAACCAGTCACGGATCGAGGGCGTGCTCGACGACGCTTCCGGCGCCGTGACGGCCGCGTTGGAGTTCACCGACAAGAAGGCGCGGGACGTCGCCGTACCCCTGTCGGAGCTCGTGACGCTTCCCGAGACGACGACGCCCGACGAGATCGAGCGCGCCGTCGCCAAGCACGGCTTCTCGCGCTACGTGATCGTGGATGCCGAGGGCATCCCTCTCGGCTACGTCCATCTCAAGGATGTGCTCCGCGCGGCTGAGGGCGCCGGCGCCGATGAGAAGGTCGCCGTGCCGATCAAGCCGAAGCGCATCCACCACATGGTTCCGGTCGCCGAGACGACCGACCTGGAGGATGCGCTGGCCCTCATGCGCCGCACCAGCCGTCACCTCGCGCAGGTGCGCAACGCTCGGGGCGAGACGACGGCGGTGCTCTTCCTCGAGGACATCATCGAGGAGCTCGTCGGCGAGGTACACGACGCGACACGCCGGGGCTACTGAGCCCGTTGCCGCCGCAGGGCCAGGTGTGTGGACCCGGCCCTGCGGCGCTCGCTCACCGAACGGGAGCGATACGGGGGCGTCCGCGCTCGTACTGCGGGGGCCACAGCGCGGCGTCGGCGCCGCCGAGCTCGACCTCGGCACGCAGCGCGAAGTGCGGGTCACGCAGCCATTCGCGACCGGCCAGGATCACGTCGGCGGCTCCGGACGCCAGGATCTCCTCCGCCTGCACACCCGAGGTGATCTCCCCCACGGCGCCGACCGCGACGTCGGCGACGCGGCGCACCTCGGCGGCGAGCGGCACCTGGTAGCCGGGGCCGGTCGTGATGCGCTGGTGGGCGACGAGACCGCCGCTGGAGATGTCGAAGAAATCGACGCCGCGCGCGGCCGCCCATCCGGCGACGGTCGCCGTCTGCGCGGCATCCCAGCCGCCGTCGGCCCAGTCGGATGCCGAGAAGCGCACGAGAGTCGCGGCATCCGGGGCGGCGCTGCGGACGGCGTCGACGACCTCGAGCAGCAGCCGGGCGCGGTTCTCCAGGCTGCCGCCGTACTCGTCCTCGCGCGCGTTCGACAGCGGCGAGAGGAACTGGTGCAGCAGATAGCCGTGCGCGGCGTGGACTTCCAGCACCTCGAAGCCGGCGGCGACCGCCCGCACCGCGGCGGCGGCGAACGCCACGACGATGCGGCGGATGCCCGCGGCATCCAAGGCCTCCGGCGCCTCGAATCCGTCGTAGGCGATGGCGGAGGGGGCGAGCGTGGTCCACCCGCCGTCGGCGGCGGGGACGCTGCCGCGGCGCCCGGAGAACGGTGAGAAGGTCGAGGCCTTGCGTCCGGCGTGGGCCAGCTGCACGCCGGGAAGAGCTCCGCGGGCGCGGATCGCGGCAACGATGGGCGCCCACGCGTCGCGCTGTTCGTCGTTCCAGAGGCCCACGTCCTCGGGGGAGATGCGTCCCTCCGGGCTCACCGCGGTCGCCTCGGCGATGACGACACCGGCGCCGCCGGACGCGAACTGGGCGAGGTGAACGTGATGCCAGTCGTTGGGCACGCCGTCGGTCGCCGAATACTGACACATCGGCGCGACCCAGAGGCGGTTGCGGACGGTGCGTCCGGCCAGTTCGTACGGGGTGAACAGCAGGCTCATGATGGCTCTCCGCGGGCTCGATGCGGGTGGGCGTTTCGACTCGGCGCTGTGCGCCTCGCTCAACGACCGGGGGACGGGGACGGGTAGGGTGGCGCGCATGAGCACACCCTCGCCGTGGACGGCACCCGAGACGGCCACCTTCCTCAGGGTGCCAACGGCGAGCGACGACAAGTATTCCCGAGGCGTCGTGGGCATGCGCACCGGATCGGAGGAGTTTCCCGGCGCGGCTGTTCTGGGCGTCGAGGCCGCGTGGCGGACGGGGACGGGAATGGTGCGCTACCTCGGTCCGCGTCGGGCCACCGACCTCGTGCTCCAGCGTCGCCCGGAGACGGTGACGGCCGACGGGCGGGTGCAGGCGTGGGTGGTCGGTTCGGGGACGTCCCCCACCGCTCGCACCCCTGCCGAGACCGCGGCGGTCCGGACGATCCTCTCCGGGGACGTGCCGGTCGTCGTCGATGCCGGCGCGCTCGATCTCGTCGTCGCGGCATCCGCCGTCACGGGCGATCCCGCGCCGCTGGTGCTGACGCCCCACGATCGCGAGCACGCCGCATTGCGCGATCGGCTGGGGCTGGCCTCGGCCATCGGTCGGGAACAGGCCGCCCTCGAGACGGCCGCTGTCACCGGCGCCGTCCTGCTGCTGAAGGGTTCGACGACGCTGATCGCGACGCCCGAGGGCACGGTGCGCTCGGTGACATCGGGCGTCGCATGGCTGGCGACGGCCGGCACCGGCGACGTGCTCGCCGGCATTCTGGGAGCGCTCGTGGCAGGGGCTCCGGATCGTGTCGCGGATGCCGCCGCGTGCGCGGCCTGGCTGCACGGCAGCGCCGGAGCTGCCGCCTCCGCCCGACACGGCGGAGGGCCGCTGGTCGCTCTCGACGTCGCCCGTGCGGTGTCGAGCATCGTGGGCGAGCTCGTCTCGGAACGCTGAGGTCGCCTCCCTAGGATGGGGGGATGATGAGGCGGAGCGTGCTGTGGGCCGCCTTCGCGATCGTTCACGTCGGTGTCGCCTGGCTCGGCTTCGTCCTGCCCAACGAGCCCATGGGAGACGTCTACCGCGTCTACGAGCCGTGGTCGACGAGCGCGCTGCAGGGGCACGGCATCGTCGGCATCGACCAGTCGTGGGTGTATCCGCAGCTCGCGCTGTTGCCCATGCTGCTGGCGCACGCGTTCGCGTGGATCGCCGGGTACACCGTCGGCTGGGCGATCGTCGTCATCGCCGCGGATGCCGTCGCATTCGCCATCCTCATCGGGCGCGCCCGCTCGGTGGGACGCGTGACGGCGGGATGGTTCTGGCTCGCCTACGTGGCGCTTCTCGGTCCGGTCGGGTTGTACCGGCTCGACGGGTTCACCGTGGCGCTGGCCGTGCTCGGCTGCCTGTGGCTCGTCGGACGTCCGTGGGCGGCGTCGGTGCTGCTGTCGGTCGCGACATGGATGAAGGTGTGGCCGGCCGCGGTGCTGGCCGCTGCGGTCGTCACGCTGCGTCGCCGCGGCGCGCTCGTGGGAGGTGCGGTGGTGGTGAGCGCGGCGACGCTGCTCGTGATCGCCGCTCTCGGGGGTGGGGCGCACGCTTTCGGCTTCATCGGCGACCAGACGACGCGGGGACTCCAGGTGGAGGCGCCGGTCAGCATGCCCTACCTCTGGGGCGCTCTGCTCGGCATCCCGGGGTTCTGGGTGTACTACGACCAGCATCTGCTGACGTTCCAGGTCACCGGCACTCAGATCGATCCCGTGATCGCCGCGATGACTCCCGCGCTCGTCGTGGCGATGCTCGTGGTCGCGGGTCTCGGGGTGTGGGCCGTGACGCGCGGCGTGCGGTACGCGACGCTGTTCCCGACGCTCTCGCTCGCCTTCGTTCTCGGGTTCATCGTCTTCAACAAGGTGGGCTCGCCGCAGTACCTCTGCTGGCTGGTGCCGTCGGTGGTGCTCGGGCTCGTCATCGATCGCCGCCGCTGGATGGCCCCGGCGTCGACGGCGCTGTTCGCCGCGCTGCTCACGCAGCTCGTCTACCCCCTGACCTACAACGGCGTCCTCTACCCGCAGCTCGTGCCCGTGAGCCTTCTGACTCTTCGCAACCTCGTTCTCTGCGCGATGTTCGTGTGGATGATCGTGCGCCTCGTCTCCGTTGCCCGCCATGCCCCCGCCTCGACCCTTTCGACGCGGGCGCTCCCCGAGAACGCCACGACGGGGCTCGTTCCCTGATCCCGTTCCCGCCGACCCGAACCCGCCGACCCGAAGGAGCCCCATGCTCGTCGCTTTCTCCGTCGCCCCGAGCGGCACCTCCACTCCCGCCGGGGCCGCCGCCGACGGCTCTGTGCACGACGCGGTCGCCGCGGCCGTGAAGGTCGTCCGTGACTCGGGACTACCGCACCGCACGACCTCGATGTTCACCGAGATCGAGGGGGAGTGGGACGAGGTCTTCGCGGTCGTGAAGGCCGCGACCGATGCCGTCATGCCCTTCGGCTCACGCGTCTCGCTGGTGCTCAAGGCCGACATCCGCCCCGGCCGCGTTGGAGAGCTCGACGGCAAGATCGAGCGGTTGGAAACCGCGATCGCGGCGTTGGAGGTCGACGGGTAGGCCGCCCGGGACGCCGCCGGCGCCCGGTAGCATGGCCGGGTGATCTCCTCGACCCCGTCGAGGGGTGCGGCGATGTGGGCGCTCCTCTCCCTCGCCATCGGCTCGTTCGGCATCGGCATGACCGAGTTCGTCGTCATGGGCTTGCTCCCGAACATCTCCGCCGACCTGCTGCCGACGACGTGGGCCTCCTCTCCCGAGGATGCCGTCGCGCAGGCGGGGTGGCTCATCACCCTGTACGCGCTCGGCGTCGTCATCGGCGCCCCCACGATCGCGGGAATCGTCGCGAAGTATCCGCGCCATCGCGTGATGCTGGCTCTGGCGGCGGCTCTGACGCTCGGCAACACGCTGACGCTGCTGGCACCGACGTTCGAGCTGGTCGCGGCATCCCGCGTGCTGGCGGGCCTGCCGCACGGCGCGTACTTCGGCATCGGGGCGCTCGTCGCCGCGGACGTCATGGGGCCGGGTAACCGGGCCAAGGGTGTCGCGTTCGTGCTCACGGGGCTCACGGTGGCCAACGTGGTGGGCGTGCCGTTGGGCACCTTCCTCGGGCAGCGCTTCGGGTGGCGGATCGCATTCCTCGTCGTCGCCCTCATCTTCGCCCTCGCCGCAGTGATGATCGCGCTGACCGTGCCGGCCCATGCGGGCGATCCCGGACGGACGCTCCGCGCGGAGCTGCGCGCGCTGCGGATCGGCCAGGTGTGGCTGACCCTGGGGGTCGGCGCGATCGGATTCGGCGGGTTCTTCGCGGCCTACAGCTACGTCGCGTCGATCGTCACCGAGGTCGCGGGAGCTCCCGCGGCCGTGGTGCCGGTGATCCTCATCGTCATGGGCATCGGCATGACGATCGGGAATCTCGTCGGCGGCCACCTTGCTGATCGCGACCTGAAACGCACGATGCTGGCGGGCCTCGGCGCTCTCATCGTGGTGCAGGTGCTCCTCGCCCTCACGGCGGGCGCGCTGATCGCGCTCGGCCTGTTCATCTTCTTGGTCGGCTTCGTGTCCTCGGTGCTGAGCCCGTCGATCCAGACGCGGCTCATGGACGTCGCCGGCGACAACCAGTCGATCGCCGCGGCGCTGAACCACTCCGCGCTGAACATCGGCAACGCCACCGGGGCGTTTCTCGGCGGCGTCGTGATCGCGGCCGGCTTCGGCTTCGTCGCACCGGTCTGGGTGGGAGCGCTGCTCGCGGCATCCGGCCTCGTGCTCGCCCTCGTGAGCTTCGGGATCGAGGCGCGCTCCGCACGAACCGCCGCCGCGGTGGCCTGACGCCGGGATCAGGCCTGCAGCAACCGCCGCAGGTGCGCTCCGACGGCGGTCGTCTCGATGAGGAAGCCGTCGTGACCGAAGTCGCTCGACAGCACGATGGCGCCGTCGTCGATCGTCGAGCGGATGCCGCGCGCGATGCGGTGCTGTCCATCGATCGGGAACAGGCGGTCGCTATCGGTGCCGAGCACGAGCGTCGTCGCGGTGACACGCGCGAGGGCATCCTCGACCCCGCCACGGTCGCGTCCCACGTCGTGGGAGTTCATGGCCTCGACCAGCGTGATGTAGGTGTTCGCGTCGAAGCGGCGCGTGAACTTGTTGCCGTGGAAGTCGAGATAGCTTTCCACGGCGAAGCGGCCCCCGTGACCGAGCGGGCTCTTTCCCGACTGCCACGATCGCTGGAAGCGCTGGTTGAGTTCGGTGGGGCTCCGGTAGTTCAGCAGGGCCATGCGGCGGGCGAGCGCGAGGCCGCGGTGCGGTCCCTCGCCGTCGGGAGCGTCGTAGTACTCACCGTCGGCGAAGCGCGGATCGATCTGGATGGCTTCCAGCTGCACGCCGTTGAGCGCGATCTGGTCGGCCGTCGTCGTCGGCGGAGAGGAGAGTACGGCGAGCCGCGCGACGCGCTCGGGCTGGCCCACACCCCACTCGAGCGCGTGCATGCCGCCCATCGAGCCGCCGACGACCGCGGCCCACACATCGATGCCGAGCGCATCCGCAAGGCGCACCTGGGCGGCGACCTGGTCGCGGACGGTCAGGTACGGAAAGCGTCCCGCCCATTCGTACCCGTCGGGGGCGATCGATGACGGCCCCGTCGAGCCCTGGCATCCACCGAGCATGTTCGGGGCGACGACGAACCAGCGGTCGGTGTCGATGGGGGCGCCCGGGCCCACGATGTCGTCCCACCAGCCCGCGGTGGGATGACCGGGTCCCGCGGCGCCGCGCACGTGACTGTCGCCGGTGAGGGCATGCAGCACGAGCACCGCGTTGTCACGGGCGGGCGACAGCTCGCCCCAGGTCTCGTAGGCCAGGCGGATGCCGGGAAGCTCCCGACCGCCCTCGGTCGTGAAGGCGCCGAACGCGGCGAAGCGGCGGTCGCCGGCGGGATCGCCGTCGCGCCAGGCGCCCGTCGCCGGGGGGCGGCCGCGCAGCAGGCGCGCGTCGGCCTCCGTGATCGGTGCACTCGGCACCGTGTCTTCGGAGGTCTGCCAGTCCATGACGTCCATTCTCCCGGGTCTCGGATATCGCAAACGGACTGTTACGACCACCACCTCCGCAGAAACGCACGAACTCCGCAGCGGGAAGCGTTTCCGGCTGCGGAGTTCGCGGCATCCTGCGGAGTTCGTGCACCCGTCGGGGACGGGTATGCTGCTCCGCGGCGGGGCAGGGCTCAGGCGCGGGCAGCCTCGGAGACCTTGCGCGCGGCGGCGAGGGCCTGCTCGAGGTCGGCCTTGAGATCCTCGACGTTCTCCAGACCCACCGACAGGCGGACCAGGCCCGGGGTCACACCGGCCGTGAGCTGCTGCTCCGGCGTCAGCTGCGAGTGCGTCGTGGATGCCGGGTGGATGACGAGCGAGCGGACATCGCCGATGTTGGCGAGGTGGCTGAAGAGCTCGAGCGCGTTCACGAACTCGCGACCGGCCTGGACGCCGCCCTTGAGCTCGAACGACAGCACCGCGCCCACGCCCTTCGGGGCGTAGCGGTTCGCGGCCGCGTACCAGGGCGAGGTCGGCAGGCCGGAGTAGTTGACCGAGGCGATGTCGTCGTGGTTCTCCAGCCACTCGGCGATCTCCTGCGCGTTCTGCACGTGACGCTCGATGCGCAGCGACAGGGTCTCGATGCCCTGGATGAGCAGCCAGGCGCTCTGCGGCGAGATGGCGGCGCCGAGGTCGCGCAGCAGCTGCACGCGTGCCTTGATGACGTACGCCAGGCCGTCGCCGACAGCCTGCGTGTAGACCGCGCCGTGGTAGGAGGGGTCGGGGGTGGTCAGGCCCGGGAAGCGGTCGGCGTGCTCGGACCACGGGAACGTGCCGCCGTCGACGATGGCGCCGCCGATGACGGTGCCGTGGCCGCCGAGGAACTTGGTGGCCGAGTGCACGACGATGTCGGCGCCGTGCTCGAACGGGCGGATGAGGTAGGGCGTTGCGATCGTGTTGTCGACGATGAGCGGCACACCGGCCTCGTGGGCGACGTCGGCGACGGTGCGGATGTCGAGCACGTTGATCTGTGGGTTGCCGATCGTCTCGGCGAAGAACAGCTTCGTGTTGGGGCGGACCGCGCGGCGCCATTCCTCCGGGTCGTCCTGGTTCTCGACGAACGTGACCTCGATGCCGAGCTTGCCCAGCGTGTACTTGAAGAGATTGTAGGTGCCGCCGTAGATCGAGCTCGACGACACGAAGTGGTCACCGGCCTCCGCGATGTTGAGGATCGCGAATGTCTCCGCTGCCTGGCCCGACGCGACGAGGAGGGCGCCGGTGCCCCCCTCGAGGGCCGCGATGCGCTGTTCGACGACGTCCTGCGTGGGGTTCTGGATGCGGGTGTAGATGTTGCCGAACTCCGCCAGAGCGAACAGGTTCGCGGCGTGGTCGGCGTTGTCGAACACGTAGGAGGTGGTCTGGTAGATCGGCGTGGCTCGCGCCTTGGTCACGGGGTCGGGCTGCGCGCCCGCGTGGATCTGCGTGGTCTCGAAGCGCCAGTTCTCGGATGCGGACATGTCGGGCTCCATCGGGTGAATCGGAAGTGGTGGGGAGCCGGGGTCGGATGCCGCGGCCATCACTGACAGTAGAGTTCGCGCCCGTTGTCAACAACGGTCGGGAAATGTGACGTAATGAACGCACTCGCCTCGGCATCCGATGCCGTGACGTAGCGTGGGGGCATGACTTCGCCGCAGGAGAGTTCTCAGGACCACCGTCGTCGCGCCGTGGTGACGGGAGCGAGCTCCGGCATCGGTGCGGCGACCGTCCGCGCCCTGCGGGCGTCGGGCTGGGACGTGGTGGGTGTGGCTCGCCGCGCGGAGCGGCTGGTCGCGCTGGATCGCGAAACCGGGTCGGCATCGTTCGCCGCCGACCTGTCGAACGAGGCCGACGTGGCGGCGCTGGCCGAGCACCTGGCACGCACCGGGGCGGTGCACGCCCTCGTGCACGTCGCCGGCGGCGCGCGGGGCACCGACCGGGTCGAAGACGGCGACCCGGCGGACTGGCGCTGGATGTTCGAGGCGAACGTGCTCTCGGCGCAGCTGATCACGGCGGCCCTGCTGCCGTTGCTGCGGGCAGGGATCGACGACGGCGGTCACGCCGACACGCTGTATGTCACCTCGACCGCGGCGCAGACGGCGTATCCCGGAGGAGCCGGTTACAACGCGGCGAAGGCGGGCGAGGCGATGCTCGTGCACGCCCTGCGTCTGGAGCTGAACGGGGAGCCGATCCGCGTGACCGAGGTCGCGCCGGGCATGGTCTACACCGAGGAGTTCACCCTCAACCGACTGGGCGGCGACCGCGCCACGGCCGAGAAGGTCTACGAGGGCGTCGAGCACCCGCTCACCGCGGACGATGTCGCGGATGTCATCGTGTACGCCCTTCAAGCTCCCGGCCACGTCAACCTGGACCTCGTGACGATGCGCCCGGTCGCCCAGTCCGCGCAGCACCTGCTCGCGCGCGGTCGCCTCCGCCCGCGCGCCTGACCCCGCGGAAGAGGCCCGCGGCGTCAGGATGCGGGGGCGTCGGCGAACGCGACCTTCGGAACGAACACGAGCAGCAGGGCGGCGAGGAATCCGCCGCCGGCGCAGATCGCCCACACCGTCAGGTAGCCACCGAGGGAAGCCGCGGTCTGGCTGGCCACGGCGCCGGCGCCGGCCGCGAGCACCACGCCGAACACGGCTGAGGAGAACGACCCGCCGATCGTCTTGGTCGTGTTGGTCAGTGCCGTCGCGATGCCGGTCTGCCCGCGCGGGGCGGCGGCGGCCGCGGCGGCGGGAAGCGCACCGACCAGCGCGCCGCAGCCGAGCCCGGCGATCGAGAGGTTGAGCAGCACCTGCCACAGCTCCACGTGGAACGGCAGGAAGAGCAGATAGCCGATACCCACGAGCAGGGATGCCGCGATCAGTACGACCCGTGGGCTCGCCCGCCGCGAGGTCACGGCGAACAGCACGGCGCCCACGATGAGTGAAACGAGGTAGACCCCGATGATGTTCGAGCGCTCCGTGGCATCCAACCCGAGCCCGTAGCCGAGGGAGGGATCGGTGCCGGCGTACGTCGACAACGGTCCCTGCGCGCCGAGCAGGCTGATCCCGGTGAGGAAGGCCGTCGCCTGCACCGGCCACATCTCGGGTCGGCGCAGCACCCGGATGTCCACCGCCGGGTCGTCCTGGCGCAGTTCGAAGCGCACGAACCACACGAACACCGCGACCCCGGCCAGCAGCAGGGCAATGACCCAGATCCAGGCGGCGGCGCCGAGCGCCAGCTCACCGATCATCCGCATCCAGGCCAGACCGCCCGTCACGAGCAGCAGTGCCCACGCGAGGAGCACGAAACCCCTCGTGTCGAGGCGTCGTCCACCCTCCGGGGCGGATTCGGGAACACCGATCCAGATGACGAGTGCGACGAGCGTCACGGCGATCGCCGGTACGATGAGCGTCGCGGTGAGGTTCTGGCCGCTTGCGGCGAAGATCCGTCCGGCGGCGAGAGCGCCGACGATCGCGCCGACCTCCAGCCCGACGACCAGCAGACCCGCCGCGCGGCGGGTCGTCGACACTCCGCGCTGCTGCACCCGGCCGCGCTCGAAGATGAGGGCGATCTCCAACGGCAGCCAGACGACGTAGAAGCCCTGCAACGCCCAGGCGATCAGAAAGCTCCAGAACGAGGTCGCGAACGCCAGCCACCACGTCGCCCCGGCCGTGAGGACCGCGGCGATGAGCAGGATGCGCTTGTGGCCGTACATGTCGCCGAGTTTCGCGAGCACCGGGACGACGAGCGCCGACAGCAGCAGCTGCGCCGCCTCGAACCAGTTGACATCCGAGTCGTGGATGCCGAGGGAGACGACGATGTCGCTGAACAGCGGCACGTAGTACCCCTGCAGGATGCCGCTGACGATCTCGACCAGGATGAACCATCCGATGAGGCCGGCGGTGATGCCGAGGCCCCGGGGAAGGCGGGCCGAGCGGGTGCGGGGGCTCTTCGCCGTCGAGGAGCCTGCGGAGGAGGAGGTCACGGCGTTCACTCTAGCCACGCGTGTGTGTCGCGCACCGCAGCGGCGCCTAGGCTGAATGCCGTGACGAGCGAGCGCGAAGTACTGACATGGGACGGTTTCGGCGAGGCGACCCGGGCGCTGTCCCGATCGATCGTGGCGGACGGGTTCGTTCCCGACGTCGTGGTGGCGATCGCCCGCGGGGGTCTGCTGCCCGCCGGCGCGATCGCCTACGGTCTGGGCGTCAAGAGCTGCGGTGCCCTGAACGTGGAGTTCTACACCGGCATCGGCACCGTGCTGGAGGCTCCGGCGCTCCTGCCCCCCGACCTCGACCTCGGCTACCTTCCCGGCAAGCGCGTCCTGCTCGTCGACGACGTCGCCGACAGCGGTCGCACACTCGCCCTCGCGGTGAAGATGCTGCGCGACGCCGATGCCGACGTGCGATCAGTGTGCATCTACACGAAGCCCGGCAGTGTCGCCCAGCCCGACTTCTCCTGGCGCGAGACCGACCGTTGGATCGATTTCCCCTGGTCGGCCGCCGGTTCTGTGATCGAGGAGGATGCGGGCGCGGAGGCGAGCGCTTGATGGCGATGGCCCTCGATGAGCTGGCCGATGCCGGACTCATCGACGCGGATTGGGCGCACGCGCTCGCTCCGGTGGCGCCCGACATCGCGGCGCTCGGCGAACGACTGCGCGCCGAGACCGCGGCAGGGCGGCCGTATCTCCCCGCGGGCGACAAGGTGCTCCGCGCCTTCGCGAGACCGCTCGCGGACGTCAAGGTCCTCATCGTCGGGCAGGACCCCTACCCGACCCCGGGCCACCCGATCGGGCTCTCGTTCGCCGTGGACGCGCACGTGAGGCCCCTGCCGCGAAGCCTCGCCAACATCTACCAGGAGCTGGAAACCGACCTCGGCATCGCACGGGCACCGCACGGCGACCTCTCCGCATGGAGCGATCAGGGCGTCATGCTGCTCAACCGCGTGCTGACAGTGGCCCCCGGAGCTCCCGCATCGCATCGCGGGTGGGGATGGGAGAAGGTCACCGAACACGCCATCCGCACCCTCGTCGCCCGCGACCGACCGCTCGTCGCGGTGCTCTGGGGGCGGGATACCGCGAACCTGCGGCCCCTTCTCGCGGGGACCCCGACCGTGGAGTCCGCCCACCCTTCGCCGCTGTCGGCCAGTCGGGGCTTCTTCGGCTCGCGTCCCTTCTCGCGTGTCAATGAGCTGCTCGTCCAGCAGGGTGCGACGCCGGTCGACTGGCGTTTAGGCTGAGCCACATGCTGGAGGAGGAGTACGACAAGAGTCGGCGGCGGCTGCCCGTGCACCTGCGCCGCAGCGAGCAGGAGCGCCCCTTCTCCTACGAGATCCGGCCCGTGCGGGACGGCGATATTCCGGACATCCGCGAGATCTACAACTACTACGTCACCAACTCGGTGGTGACCTTCGACGAGAAGAAGTGGTCGCTCGCCCAGTGGCGCGAGAAGCTCGAGCATCTCTCCAAGCTCGGCATGCCGTTCCTCGTGGCGCAGTCGCCCAGCGGGCAGATCCTCGGCTATGCACTCGTGCAGCCGATGTCGGCCAAGTCGGCGTACCGCTACAGCGTGGAGAACTCGATCTACCTCGGCCAGGCGGCGACGGGAAAGGGCCTCGGCCGCGCGCTCCTGGAGGCGCTGATCGCAGCCAGCGAAGCGGCCGGCATCCATCAGATGGTCGCGGTGATCAGCGACAAGGGGGCCGAGTCCTCCATCGCCCTGCACGAGAAGCTCGGCTTCGTCGAGGTCGGACGCATGGGACGCGTCGGCTTCAAGTTCGGCCGCTGGCTCGGCACGATCTACCTGCAGAAGCAGCTGTCGCCGGTGAAGAAAAAGCGCTCGCTGTTCTCGCGCTCGGAGCGCTCAGAGGGGTGAGGGCGCGGCGTCGCGGACCGCGTCGATCAAGATGCGCCAGGCGCCCTCGGCGTCCGCCTCGCTGACGATCGCACGGTGGGAACGACCGTCGACGTGAGCTTCGATGGTCCAGGTGAATCGGTCGGCGCCCGGCGCGGTGGGGGCAGCGGCCGAGCCCGGGAGAGGCTCGCCCCTGTCCTCGGCATCCCAGGGGCAACGTTCCACGAGCTGCTTCCAGCGCGCACTCTCGTGGGGAGGTGCCGAGAGGTGCCAGCGGCGCGTGAATCCCGCGACGCCGCCGGAGCGGACCATGCTCACGGTCAGGGCGTGCGCATCGGCGTCATTCGCGGTCTCCGGCAGATCGCGCGGATCGGGATGGTTCGTCACGGGCGGTCACACCGACGGCGTTCCACGCGGTGCGGACGGCGTCGGCTTCCTCCGATCTCTCACCGTACTCCCGCTGCGCGACCGCCGTGGTCGCCGCCGCGAACGCCGAGAAATCCGCCGTCGGCGGCACGGCGCCCTGCGTCACGGTGAGGTACCAGATGCGGCCCGCTCGTTCCCACGCGTGACCGCCGAGCGCGGTGGCGACGAGGTGGAAAGCCTTGTTCGGGATGCCGGAGTTGATGTGCACGCCGCCGTTGTCCTCGCTCGTGCGGACGTAGTCGCGCATGTGGGCGGGCTGAGGGTCTTTGCCGAGAACGTCGTCGTGGTAGGCCGTTCCGGGTGCCTTCATCGAGCGCAGCGCCACGCCCTGAACGGCGTCGGTGAAGATGCCGGCCCCGATCAGCCACGACGCCTCCGCGGCGCTCTCGCCGGCGCGATGCTGCTCTGTCAGCGCGCCGAAGACGTCGGCTACGGACTCGTTGAGCGCTCCCGACTGTCCCTGGTACTCGAGACCGCCGCCGTGTTCGATCACGCCGTGGCCGAGCTCGTGCCCGATGACGCTGATCGAAGAGGTGAAGCCCCGGAACACCTCGCCGTCGCCGTCGCCGAAGACCATGCGCTCGCCGTTCCAGAACGCGTTGTCATAGCGGTCGCCGTAGTGCACGCTCGCCGCGAGGGTTCCGCCGGCGCCGTCGATCGAGCGGCGTGCGAACGCGTCCCAGAACAGCTCGAAGCTCGCGCCCAGCCCCTCGAAGGCCTCGTTCACGGCGACGTCGGCGACGGCCGGGTCGTCTTCGCCGCGCACGCGCATGCCGGGAAGCGTTTCGCGGTGCTGCGCGTCGGAGATGACGCGGTCGGGCGCCGGCTCTCCCTGCAAGATGAGGGCGTCGCCGTCGGCCGACAGATCGAGCCGTGCCCGACCACGCGCGGGCGCCGGGTGGGAGGGCCGTGCGATCGCCAGGGTCGCGCGGGCGGCCTCTGCCGCGTTCGCGAGGTGCGGGGCGTCGGTGGCGGCCAGGCGAGACAGCAGGTACGGCGGAACGATGGCGAACATGGCGTCACCCTACGCCCGGCATCCGACGTGCGCGCCTGTCCGATGCCCTCGCCCGCGCAGCGATCAGTCCCGCGGTGGGTCGATCACCGGGATGGAGGCGAGCAGCCGACGCGTGTAGGCGACCTGCGGCGCGAGCAGGACCTTCTCCGTCGGGCCCTCCTCGACGATGCGGCCGTCCTTCATGACGATCACCTCGTCGCAGAGGTTCTGCACGACGCCGATGTCGTGCGACACCATCACGAGGGTGAGCTGTTCGCGCTGGCGCAGCTCGCGCAGCAGTTCCAGGATCTGCGCGCGTACGGTGACATCGAGCGCCGAGAGCGGCTCGTCGCCGACGAGCAGGCGCGGCCGGTGCGCGATCGCGCGCGCCAGGGCGATGCGCTGGCGCTGCCCGCCCGAGAACTCGTGCGGGTAGCGGTCGGCCATCGCCGCCTCGAGGCCGACCGCCTTGAGCACCTCGCGCACGCGCGCACGACGATCGCCCGGGATCTCCAGCGCCCAGAGCGGCTCGCCGATGATCCTTCCGACGCTCATCCGGGGATCCAGCGACGCGTACGGATCCTGGAACACGATGCCGGTCTCGCGTCGCAGCCAGTGCAGCGAGCGCGCAGAGGCCCTCGCATCCACCGTGCGTCCGGCCACCGTCACCGTGCCGGTCGTGGGCGCGTCCAGCCCCAGCAGCACACGCACGAGCGTGGACTTGCCCGAGCCCGACTCGCCGATGATGCCGACGGCGGAGCCCTCGAAGACGTCGATGTCGGCGTCCTCGAGCGCCGTGGTCCATCGTGTCCGCTCGAACAGTCCGGTTCCGCGTTGGCGGAAGCGACGGCTGACGGCCCGCGCGCTCAGCAGGGCGTCCGCACTCATGCCGCACCCCCCGGTCGCCACAGCGTCGCGGTGGCGTCGCGCAGCAGGCCTTGCGTCACCGGGGATGCCGGTGCCGTGAGCAGTCGTGAGAGCGGCCCGTGCTCGACCACGCGCCCGTCTTCGAGCACGACGGCGTGCGTGGCGATCTGGGAGAGCACCGCCAGGTCGTGCGTGATGAACACCAGCGACATGCCGTCCCTCGCGACGAGGCCGGCGAGCAGCTCGAGCACCTCCGCCTGGATCGTGACGTCGAGCGCCGTCGTCGGCTCGTCCGCGATCAGCAGGCGAGGACGGCAGGCGAGGGCCATGGCGATGGCCACCCTCTGGCGCTGACCGCCGGAGAGCTGGTGCGGGTAGCGACGGACGATCTGGGCGGGGTCGGGAAGCCGAACCCGCTCGGCCTCTGCGATGGCGCGGGCCGCGGCATCCCTGCGCCCGAGGCCCTCGTGGATGCGCACGGACTCGGCGATCTGGCGGCCGACGGTGCGGATCGGATTGAGGGCGGTGCGCGGCTCCTGGAAGACGATGCCGATCTCATCGCCGCGCAGTCGGGCGAGCTCGCGGTCCGGCAGACCGATCAGCTCGCGCTCGTTCCATCGGATGCTGCCCGTGGCCGTGGCGGCGTCCGGCAGCAGGCCGAGGATCGCGAGGGCGGTGAGGGACTTGCCCGACCCCGACTCTCCGATCAGGCCCACGCGCGCGCCGTCGGGGACGTCGAAGGAGATGTCGTCCACGACGCGGCGACCGTCGATCTCGATCGACAGATTGCGCACCACCAGGCTCACGAGATCACCGCCGTCGTGTGGGTCTGCGCCGCCGTGCGCCGACGCGTGAGGGTGGGGTCGGTCGCCTCGCGCAGTGCGTCCCCGAGGAGGTTGAGCCCCAGCACCGTGATCGTGATCGCCAGTCCCGGCCAGACGACGCTCAACGGGTGCACCGAGATGTACTGCTGCAGGTCTTTCAGCAGCAGCCCCCAGCTGGGTTCGGTGAGGGGGGCGCCGAACCCGAGGTAGCTGAGCCCGGCTTCGGCGAGGACGGCGACGGCCATGCCCCACGACAGCTGCACGATCAAGACCGGGGCGATGTTGGGCAACAGGTGCCGGTACAGGTTCTGGAAGGGAGTGAGACCGGCGGCTCGACCGGCGAGAACGAAGTCGCTGTGCAGCACGCGGCGGAGTTCCGGGCGCGTGACGCGCGCGATGTTGACGCCGAAGCCGATGCCGACCGAGACGATCACCACCCACAGCGAGCCACCCCACACGGACGAGATCATCATGGCGATCAGAAGAACGGGGAACGCGATGAGGATGTCGACGAGCACGGCGACGCTCTCGCGCAGCCACCGCGCGGTGAGTGCGCCGAGGGCGGCGAGGGCGACACCGATCACCGTCGCCACGAGACCGGCGCCGAGCGCCACCCAGACCGTCGTGCGAGCGCCGGCCATCAGCAGGCTCAGGATGTCGCGGCCCGCGCCGTCCGTGCCGAGCAGATGCGGCCACCCCGGCAGAGCCCACCGGCCGTCGACGTCGACCGCCTGCGGATCGAACGGCAACCAGAACCGTGCGACGAGTGCGACGACGCCGATCGTCAGCACGACGAGGAGACCGAAGCGTCCCGTCGACAGCGCCCACAGTCGACGCAGCCAGGCGAACCTGCTCATTCCGCCTCCCGCTGCCGAGGGTCGATCAGCCGGTGGACGAGGTCGACGGCGAAGCCGACGACGAGCACGAACCCGGTGAGCGCGAGCAGTTCGCCCTGAACCTTGAGCAGGTCACGCTTGCCGACGTCCTCCACGAGCATGCGTCCGATGCCGGGCAGGCTGAACAGCTGCTCGATGACGACGGCGCCGACGATGATGCCGGCCACCTGCAGCCCCAGAACCGTGATGATCGACAGACCCACCGTGGGCAGTCCGTGCCGGATGAGGGCCTGCGTGCGGGTGAGGCCCTTCGCCGCCGCGGTGCGGACGAAGTCCTCTCCCGTCGCCTGGAGGGTCGCCGAACGGACGAACCGCATGAGCATCGCGCCCTCGACGACGCCGATCGTGATCGCCGGCAGCAGCAGAGCACGGATCGCGGATGCCGGGTCGCTCCACCCCGCGCGGGGAAAGCCCTGGGCGGGCAGCCACCCGAGCCAGACAGCGAACACGAGCACCAGCATCATGCCAGCCCACACCACCGGGACGGCGGCCACGGCCTGGGCGCCGACGGAGAGGGCGGTGCCGTCGGGACGGCCGCGGCGAACGGCGGAGAGCACTCCGAACGGCAGTGCGATCAGCAGGGCGACGGTCATCGCCATCAGTCCGAGCGGAATCGTCACCTGCGCCTTCTCGGCGAGCTGCCCCGCCACGGGGGCGCCCGTCAGCAGCGACTGGCCGAGATCTCCGCGGAAGACACCGCCGATCCACGACAGGTACTGCACCGCAAGGGGCTCTCCGAGCCCGAGGCGCTCACGGATCGCGGCGACCTGCGCCGGGCCCGCATCGATCCCGGCGATGAGCTGAGCGACGTCGCCGGGAAGGACCCGGAGCGTCAGGAAGATCAGCGCACTGGCGACGAACAGGCCGAGCAGCAGCAGGGCCAGTCGCGTCAGCGCGTAACGGATCACCCCTTGCTCTTGGCCAGCTCGGCGAGGTTGATGCGCTCGTTGACGTTGACGGAAGGGAAGCCGCTCACGTTCGTGCCCACCGCGACGATGGACGCACCGTTGTACAGCCAGTCGGCGGCCTGATCGTCCGCGACGATCTTCGCGGCCTGCTTCAGCAGGTCGGCGGAGGTCTGCTCGTCGGTCGCGCTGAGTGACTGCTGGTAGAGCTTCTGCACCTCCGGGTTGTTGTAGGTGAAGTAGTAGTTGGGGTTCGCCCAGTTCTCGAAGTCACGGGCCTCGGTGTGCAGCACGAAACTGAGGTCGTAGTTCTTGTTGATGTAGACGTCGTTGAGCCACGTCGGGAACTCGACGGCCTTCACCTTCAGGGTGATGCCCACGTCGTTGAGGTTCGACACGAGGATCTGAGACACGGTCGTGCCGTAGAACGACGGGATCGTGAGCGTCAGCGTGAGGTCCGACACCCCGGCGTCGGCCAGGAGCTTCTTCGCGGCCGCCGGGTCGAACGGGGCGGTGGACGACAGATCCGCGTAGCCGGGGTCGAGCTCGGGAATCGGACCGTACAGCGTCTGGCCGGCCCCGAGAGCCTTGACGATCGCGTTGTGGTCGATGGCCTGACGGATCGCCTGGCGCACCCGCTTGTCGGACAGGGGCGCCTTCGTCGAGTTCATCGCGAGCGTGCCCTTGTCGGTGGACTTGCCGAGCACGAGTGTGAAGTCACCGTTCGCCTCGATCTGGTCCTTGAGGTTGGCGTCGAAGCCCGTGACCACGTCGAGCTCGTGTGCGAGGGCACCGTTGAGGGCAGCCTGGTTGTCGGGGATGTAGCTGAACACCACCTCCTTGACCTTGGCCTTGTCGCCCCAGAAGGCGTCGTTGCGGTCGAAGGTGATCGAGTCGCCCTGCTTCCAGCTGGTCAGCTTGTACGGCCCGGTGCCGTTCGCCTTCGTCTTGCGATCGGTGGTGTCGTCCTTCTTGAGGACGAGACCTGCCCGGCCGGTGAGGTTCCACAGCAGGCTGGAGTCGGGCTGGCTCAGCGTGAGCACGACGTCCTTGCCGTTCGCGACGATGCTCTGTACGCGTGCGAGGCGGTCGGAGTCGCTGTACGACGCGGTGGACTTGACCTGTTCCAGCGACCAGACGACGTCATCGACGGTGAGCGGGGAGCCATCGTGGAAGGTGACGCCGTCGCGGAGCGTGAACGTGTAGGTGAGGCCGTCGGACGAGATCTTGTAGTCGCTGGCCAGCTCCGGCTCGATCTTCTGATCGGGCGTGCGCGAGACGAGGCCCTGGTAGACGTTGTCGATCAGGATCTGGTCCAGGGCGGCGCCGGCGGTCTCACGGATGTCGAGGTTGCTCGGCTCGGAGACGAGGCGCACGGTCACGACGGCGTCGGGGTCGGGCGTGACCGCGGTGGGGGAGGCGTCGGGTGCGGATCCGCCGGAGCAGGCGCTCAGCAGCAGGGCCCCGGCGGCGAGAAGCGCGGCGGCGACGGTGGTGCGGCGAAGCATGTGAGAGGTGTCCTTTCGGCAGCGCGGGCGTGCGCGTGTGCTGTGCGCAGCGGCCCGCGGACTCGGGTGCGCGTTACAGCCTAGGCTTTGCGGCGGTCGGTGCGGTCATCGGTCTTCGCTGGGGTGACACCGAGCGTCATGCGACCGGTCGACTCAGCCGCGCGCGACCTGTGCGATGAGGCGGGCCAGTTCCACCGGCTGCTCCTCCTGCACGTTGTGGCCCGAGTCGACCTCGACGACGGATGCCGTCGGGAGGCGGTGCTGGAAGTCGTCGGCATCCGCGGGCGTCACGAACCCGCGACATCCGCGCACGAGCGTGATCGGAGCGGCAGCGGCGGCGAGGTCGTCCCACCCCGCGGCGGTCAGCGCGCCGCGGATCGCGTGACGTTGCGCCTCTGCGCTCGCCGCGGCATCCGCGTCACCGGCCAGCGCGTTCGCGAGGTGCGCGAAATGGTGCTTCCATTCGACGCGGCCGTCCGCGCGCACGCGCGAGTTGAGGGTGACACCGCGCGTCGCAGCCCCACGGGATCCGCCGAGGCCGAACGAGAGCGCCCGTTCGACGAGCTCGTCGCGGCTGGCCCAGTCGGTGGGGCCGGCGAAGAAAGCGGCGATCTGTGCGGCATCGCCGTCCGGGTCGATGCCGGGGGTGATGTCGACGACGATCAGCTCGCGCACCAGCTCCGGGTGCGCAGCGGCAAGCGCGGCTGCTGTCAGGCCCCCGAGCGATTGGCCGACGAGCACCTGCGGCGTGGCCGCGGTCCACGCGGCGACAGCGGGCGCGATGTCGGCCGCGAGGACGCCTCCGGTGTACGCGGCATCCGCCCGCCATGACGAGTCGCCGTGACCCGGCAGGTCGACGGCGAGGGCGGGGATGCCGAGGGCGAGCACCGTCGTGTCCCACGTGTGCGCGTTGAGGCCGGCGCCGTGCAGGAGCGTCACCTGCGGGGGAGTGAAGGCGGCCGTGACGGGATCCCCGTACTGCAGCGCGCTGACGACACGACCGTCGTCGAGGCGGTGGGTGAGGCGGCGGACGGGCGGCACGGCATCGATGCCGAGCTCGGCGGACTGATCGGCCAGGAAGGAGAACTCATCCATTCGGACATTGTGCCGCGATCCGCGCTCGCAGCGGTCGTCGTCTACCCGTCCTAGGCTGATCGCATGAGCACCGAGCGTCGCGTCCACCTGTCCCGGTCGGCCCGTCCCGCGTATGACGCCCTCGAGGCGTTCTCCCAGACGGTCGGCACGATCGCCGCCGAGGCGGGCATCGATGCGCGGTTGCGTGAGCTTGTGCTCATCCACGCCTCGCAGCTCAACGGCTGCGCGTACTGCGTGCGCGTGCACGTCGACCGCGCGGTCGCGGCGGGTCTCGGCATCGATGAGATCGCCCAGCTCGCCGCCTGGCGGGACTCGGGCGTGTTCTCGGCCCGCGAGCGCGCGGCTCTCGAACTGGCGGAGTGCTACGTCTTCATCCACGAGGAGGGTGTGCCCGACGAGGTCTACGACCGCGTCGGCGGCATCCTCTCGGAGCAGGAGTACGTCGCGATCAGCTGGCTGCTCGTGTCGATCAACGCCTTCAACCGCATCACGATCGCCGGAAAGTACCCGGTCCCGCCGCGCGGGGGCCAGACGGGCGCGGGAGACGATCCGGCATGAGCATCGTCTCCGGCGCCCTGAACTTCCGCGACGTCGGCGGGCTCCCGGCGGGCGGTGGCGTCACGCGTGCGGGTGTGCTGTTCCGTTCCGGCAATCTCGCCGGGCTGGACGAGGCCGGCCGCGAAGATCTCGTCGGTCTCGGAATCCGTCGCGTCGTCGACCTCCGCGCCGACGACGAAGTGGCCGTCGAGCCCAGCCGCGTCGCCGGCCTCGATCTCGAGACGATCCGGATCCCGCTCTTCCTCGGTTCGGTCGCCTCCTTCTTCGTCGAGGACCGCTCGCTCGCCGACGTCTACCGCGGCCTCGTCGACGAGTCGGCCGATCGGATGGTCGAGGTCGTCCGCGCCGTCCTCGAGGGCGCACCGGCGCTCGTGCACTGCACCGTCGGGAAGGACCGCACGGGCGTCGCCGTCGCGCTGCTGTTGGACGCCGTCGGCGTCGAGCATGACGCGATCGTGGCCGATTACGCGCGTACGGAACAGCTGCTCCCGGCGCGGCGCAATGCTCGCGTGCTCGCCTATCTGCGCAGCGTGCACCCCGACGCTCGCCATCTCGAAGACCTCGCGACACGCTCGCCGGCACCCGTCATGCAGGCGCTATTGGAGGATGTGCGCGAGCGCTTCGGGTCGGCGGCGGGCTACCTCGTCGCGCACGGCCTCCGCCGCGACGAGGTGGACGCGCTCGCGACGATCCTCATCGAACGCTGAGGTAAGGCTCGCCTTAATGGGCGTATGATCGAAGGATGACCTCCTCCGCGCTGCGTGCTGTGCACGACGAGTCCGCCTGCAAGGCGTCTCGTCACGCGCGGGTGCAGCAGCTCATCACGGCGGACGAGCATGCGCTGGCCGAGCTGGAGGCGCTCATCGCGACGCTGCCGATCTGCTCGACCGGTCGTGTCTTTATCGAGGTTCCCGACGCCTCGTGGATCACGCCGATCGCGGTTCCGGCGCGGATGGTCGTCACCTGGCTCGACCGCTCACGTCGCAGCGGCCAGCCCGGAACCGGCCGCTCCTGTGCTCCCGGCCAGGCCGTCAGCCGGGCCGTGACGGCGTGGGCCGATGAGATGCTCTGCGCAGACGGCGATGAGTCGACGTGCCAGGACGGCACCCGTATCCACCTTCTCGGCGGATTCCTCGGCACCGCCGACATCTTCGACCACCTCACCGAGCGCCTCGGAATCTCGCCTGCGGCGGTGCACACACCGGCGCGTTTCGGGCTGGTCAGCTCTCGCTGACCGTGCCTGCCCACGCTCCGCGCGCCACATAGTTGCCCTCTTCGAGGCCGGCGAGGATCTCGAACCGGTTCGTCAGCGGGTCGCGTCCCGCCAGGGCGTACAGCAGCGGCATGAGAAAGCCGTAGCGGCGCCATTGGCGCGCGTGCACGGCTTCGTGACGCAGCACGTCATCGCTGATGCGCGGTGAGTCGGTCAAGAAGCACCCGCCGACGCAGACCCCGCCGCGGCCGAACGTCCACGACGGCATGCCGGTGAACACCCAGAGGCCTCCGCGCCGATCGATGCGACCCGTCGACCACAGCGAGCCCCAGATCCAGCCCACGGCGGTTCCCCACCAGAAGCCGACGAGGCTGAGGGGGGAGTCGAGCAGGATGCCGGGAATCAGCGTATCGAGGCGGCGTCCGCGCGCCACGGCGCGGGCCGCCCGTTCCTGCCAGCCCGGCGGGGGCGACGCGATCACGCGAGCGCCCCGACGACCCGCAGGATCGTGCCGAGGTCGTCGACGGCCGCGGCCGGAGACGCCGGAGCGAATCCGGCGATCGACGCACCCACCAGGGGGAGGGTGCGTCGCGCGGCGGCGATCGCCGCGGTCAGCTCCCGCAGCGTCAGGCCGAACGGCGTCGGCCGGGTCACACCGGTGAGCTCGGCCGGGTCGAGCACGTCGAGGTCGACGTGGATGTAGACGGCCTCCGCTCCCGTGGCTGCCACGGCGGCGGCGATCGCCGCGCCGTCGCCGATCGCGTCGGCCGCGACGCTGCGGATATCGCTCTCGGCGAGGTGCACGGCCTCGCCCGGGTCGAGATCGCGGGCGCCCACCAGCACGAGACGATCGGCCGTCACGGCGCCGCTTCCGGGCACCGGTCCGCTCTCGTGCACGGCGCGCAGGGCCATGCCGCCGAACGCGCCCGACGGCGAGGTCGCGGCCGTGTTGAGGTCGCCGTGCGCGTCGAACCAGACCACCGCGAGCTCCGGGTGTCGGGCGGCATAATGGGCGATCGCGGGGACGGCGACGCCGCAGTCGCCGCCGACGATGAGTGCCGCCTCGTCGCTGACCGCGAGTTCCGCGGTGAGGGCGTCGGCGACGCGATGCAGCGCGCTGAAACGCCGGATGCCGGTCTCCAGCGCTTCACCGGCTTCTGCCGGCACGTCCACGCGCGCGGTCGCCGCGCGAGGCAGGTCGCCCGCGATCGCCTCGGCGCCGTCCACGAGCAACATCGCGCGCGCGGCGGGGGAGCCCTGCCACTGCGGAACCACCACGAAGCGGGTCATCTTCCCTTCCTTCCCTGCGCGCCCCGCGACGTCCGCGTCCCGGCATCCGCCGTGCGGCGAACCCCGGGACGCGGACCGTCATCCTGCCTACTTCTCCAGCGCCGCCGCGCCGGTGCCGCCGCTCTTCAGAGCAGCCAGGCGCGCCTCGACCTCGGTGAGCTCACCCACGTCCTCGAGCTCGTTGAACTGCGCGTCCAGGGTGGATGCCGCCAGCTCCGCCTTGCCGGCGGCGAGCGCCTCCTGGCGACGCACCTTGTCTTCGAAGCGGCCGAGCTCGCTCGTGGGGTCGAGCACGTCGATCGACTTGACCGCGTCGTGCACCTTGTTCTGCGCTTCTGCGGTCTTGGCGCGGGCGAGCAGCTCGCTGCGCTTGGCCTTCAGCTGCTCCAGCTTCTGCTTCATGCCGTTGAGGCCGTCCTTGAGCTTGGCGACGACCTCCGTCTGAGAGCTGATCGTCGGCTCGACGGCCTTGGCTTCGTTCTCCTCGCTGATCTGGCGCTGCAGCGCGATCTTGGCGAGGTTGTCGAACTTGTCGGCATCCGCGGTGCTGCCGCTCGCACGCAGCTCGTCGGCCTTGCGACTGGCGGCGAGAGCCTTGTTGCCCCATTCGGCGGCGGCGCGCACGTCTTCTTCATGGTCGCGCTCGAGCAGGCGCAGGTTGCCGATGGTCTCGGCGATCGCGGACTCGGCGTCGGCGA
>ERZ778028.1306-NODE-1306-length-29005-cov-4.502314_pt1 | contig 29005 bp, 23 predicted proteins | sample MGYA00375758_ERZ778028 | MGnify/ENA primary metagenome ERZ778028 (study PRJEB29350, sample SAMN05389828) | bioreactor metagenome | isolation source: Thiocyanate bioreactor | place: South Africa: University of Cape Town | collected 2014-03-17 ...
GCACTATCCGCGCCTGGATTCATGGAGCTAACTCTTTTTTACCAAAAGATATCTGTGTGAAATGGGGTAAAGAGGTTCCCGAAGAGTTTAATGCCCGTTACTCCGCTACTGCACGCCGCTATCGTTATGTAATTTACAATGGAGCCATAAGACCTGCTTTATTGCGCAGTAATGTCTGCTGGCAATATCGACAGCTTGATCATCGATTAATGCATGAGGCGGGGAAAATATTACTGGGTGAAAATGATTTTACTTCATTTCGTTCAGTTGAGTGTCAATCCAACACACCGATGCGAAATATCCATAATTTACAGGTTACACGGTCACATGATTTATTGGTAATCGATATTACTGCGAATGCTTTCTTACATCATATGGTGCGTAATATAGCAGGTGTTCTCATCGCTGTAGGTTCAGGAAAGCATCCCGTATCCTGGGTGTCTGATGTACTGCAGGCAAAAGATCGCCGCTTAGGTGCCGAGACCGCACCAGCATATGGATTGTATTTAGTGCAAGTGACCTACCCACAGAAGTTTGCGCTCATGCAAAATCATCCGGGGCCTGCTTTTTTATGGGAAAAATAGGAACGCAAAGACCACGAATAAAATTCTGCGGCATGACGCGTAAGGAAGATGTCCATGCTGCTGTGGCTTTAGGAGTTGATGCGATTGGTATCATTTTTTATCCTCAAAGTCCCCGTGCAGTTACCTTGGAACAAGCACGAATACTTACAGCAAACTTGCCCCCTTTTATTGCTGTTGTTGCCGTTCTTGTCAATCCAGATAGTGATCAGGTAAAGGAGTTGCTACAGCAGCTGCCTATAGACCTGTTACAATTTCATGGTCAGGAGTCCCCCGATTTTTGCCGACAATTTCATCATCCATATGTCAAAGCAATTGCCGCAACTTCCACAGAAGCTATCCAAAGCAATTGCCTTGAGTATGGCGATGCAAAGGCATTGCTACTTGATACACCTTCAACACAGTATGGTGGTACCGGAACGGTTTTTGATTGGGATATAATTCCTGAGCAAGCTCATTTGCCCCTCATTTTGGCGGGTGGTTTGAACGAGAATAATATAGCGTCTGCGCTGAGAAAAAATATTTATGCATTCGATCTTTGTTCAGGGCTTGAAAGTGCGCCGGGAATTAAGGATTATCAGAAAATGTATCGTTTGATGCAATCCATCAACACGAATGCGCAAGTCAATCAGCGGTTTGACAAGAGAGGTGGCTATGAATAAAGATAAACTCCCTGATAGTAATGGGCATTTTGGCTCTTATGGCGGGCGTTTTGTGGCAGATACCTTAATGCATGCCCTGGACGAGTTAGAGTCGGCTTATAATAAGCATCGTACGGATGCTGAGTTTATTCATGAACTGAGTCAGGAACTTAAAGAATATGTTGGTCGTCCCAATCCGCTATATCATGCGGCGCAACTCAGTAACCTGCTTGGTGGAGCACAAATTTACTTAAAAAGAGAAGATTTAAACCATACAGGTGCTCATAAAATTAATAACACCGTTGGCCAGGCGCTGCTCGCCAAGCGTATGGGAAAAACCCGCATTATCGCGGAGACGGGAGCAGGGCAGCATGGCGTTGCTTCGGCAACGGTTGCAGCTAAATTGGGATTAACTTGTGTGGTTTATATGGGAGCAGAAGATATCAAACGTCAAGCTTCCAATGTCTATCGGATGAAATTGCTTGGTGCGGAAGTAGTTCCTGTAGAGACCGGTTCTAAAACACTTAAAGATGCATTAAATGAAGCCATGCGTGATTGGGTCAGCCATATCGATGATACATTTTACATCATCGGAACAGTCGCAGGTCCCCACCCTTATCCACAAATGGTGCGAGATTTTCAAGCAATTATCGGAATAGAAGCACGGGCACAGTTTTTAGAAAAAACAGGCGTTTTACCCGATGCCTTGGTTGCTTGTGTGGGGGGCGGTTCAAATGCTATTGGACTTTTTTATCCGTTCCTTGAGGACCGTCAAGTTGCATTATACGGCATTGAAGCTGGAGGTAGAGGGTTACATACTCAAGAACATGCTGCGTCTTTAATAGCGGGTAAACCGGGGGTACTTCATGGAAATCGCACTTATTTGCTCTGTGATGATGATGGCCAGATTAAAGATACCCACTCAGTCTCGGCAGGACTTGACTATCCGGGAGTAGGGCCGGAACATGCTTATCTCAAAGATACGGGGCGCGTGGTTTACGAAACAATCAATGATGACGAAGCTTTAGACGCATTTCGGACGCTCATTAGAACCGAAGGCATCATCCCTGCGTTGGAGTCGAGCCATGCGGTTGCTTATGCGATGAAGCATGCTAAAAAAATGACTCCTGAGCAAGCAATCATTGTTAATCTCTCTGGGAGAGGTGATAAAGATATGCATACAGTGGCTGAAATTGACGGAATTAAAGTATGAATCGTATCGATAAAAAATTAGCACAATTACAGCTTAACCGTAAAAAAATGTTGAGTCCTTACATCACCGCGGGCGATCCTCAAATTGAGGCCACTGTGCCCTTGATGCATACCTTAGCTGAGGCGGGTGCAGATATTTTGGAGTTGGGAATTCCGTTCTCTGATCCCATGGCCGAGGGGATTGTTATTCAACATGCAATGGAAAGAGCACTTGCCCAAAAAATAACAACCAATAAAATTTTTTCTCTCGTTCACGAGTTTCGTCAAAAAAATGAAAATACTCCAGTAGTGCTTATGGGCTATCTAAACACCATCGAGCAATACGGATATAGACTCTTTGCTGAGCATGCGAAACAGGCTGGGGTTGATGGCACAATTCTCGTTGATCTCCCCCCTGAGGAAGCGACGCTAATTCAAAAAATCTGGCAGGAAAATGGCTTATACAGTATTTTTTTGTGCTCGCCTACGACCACGACGCGTCGTATGGAGCTCATTAATAATCAAGCGCAAGGATACTTATATTATGTTTCCCTCAAGGGAGTAACCGGGGCGAATAATTTAGATCTGCGCATTTTAGAGCAGGAATATACCCATCACAAAGCCCAAACGTCACTTCCCTTAATGGTTGGATTTGGAATTAAGACCCCAGAAATGGCTGCTGATGTGGCTCAGTTTGCTGATGGAGTAATTGTGGGTGCTGCATTGATTAGCACAATAGTCGAGGCGTATAATAGCGGACAGGATATGCTAAGTGCTGCAGCTCAACTCATTACCGCTATGCGGCAAGCCTTGGATGCAAATAGTAAACTAAATTGACCTATGCGGCTCTCGATAACCGCTTAAACCGACGGATGTGTACATATAATGACAGAATCAAGTGAAAAACGCACACACTTCATTAGACAGCTAATTACTGAGGAACTGGCAAGTGGAAAACATCAAAAGGTGATTACACGCTTTCCTCCAGAACCCAATGGTTATTTACACGTAGGGCATGCAAAATCCATCTGCTTGAATTTTGGTTTGGCACAAGAGTTCTCCGGACAATGCTATCTACGTTTTGATGATACCAATCCCATCAAAGAGGAAGAAGAGTATGTCAACGCGATTATCGAGGATGTCCGTTGGCTGGGTTTTGAGTGGTGCGCTATAACTCATTCGTCTGATTATTATCACCAACTTTATGAATTTGCGGTGCAGTTAATTCAGAAAGATTTAGCCTATGTCGATAGTTTAAGCATGGACGAGATTAAGGCCTATCGGGGTACGTTACAAGAGCCAGGAAAAGAGAGTCCTTATCGCAATCGTCCTATTGAAGAAAGTTTGTCCCTGTTTCAGCGTATGAAAGCAGGTGAATTCGCTGATGGTACTCATGTATTACGGGCAAAAATTGACATGAGCTCGGGTAACATCAACATGCGCGATCCCGTGATTTATCGTATCCGTCATGCACATCATCAGCGCACTGGTGATGAGTGGTGTATTTATCCAATGTATGATTATGCTCATCCTATTTCAGATGCTATGGAGAAAATTACTCATTCTCTCTGTACGCTCGAATTTCAGGATCATCGTCCGCTTTATGATTGGTTCATCAATCATTTACCCGTACCAGCACAACCGGTACAAACTGAATTTGCGCGCTTGAATTTATCCCATACGGTAACCTCTAAAAGAAAACTACGTGAACTTGTCGAACAAAAAATAGTTCATGGGTGGGATGATCCTCGGATGCCGACGATTCGCGGTATGCGTAAACGAGGATACCCGCCGGCTGCTTTACGCCAATTCTGTGAGCTTATTGGGATTTCGCGCAGTGATTCTGTCATCGATATGTCGGTATTGGAAGAATGCGTGCGAGCTGAATTAAATAAAACGGCAAAACGCGCCTTATGTGTATTTGATCCAATTAAAATTGTTATCACCAATTACCCAGAGGATCAGGAAGAGTGCTTGAATCCTTTATATCATCAGCAAGATCCTGAGGCGGGCAGTCGCGAAGTACCGTTTACCCGAGAATTATATATCGAGCGTTCTGATTTCATGGAGGAACCAATAAAAGGATATTTTCGCTTAGCACCTGGTGCTGAAGTGCGATTACGCCATGCTTATGTCATTAAATGCGAGGATGTTGTCTATGATGCTCAAGGTAATATTACCGAGATACAATGTACGTATGACATCAATACTTTGGGTAAAAATCCTGAAGGGCGCAAAGTTAAGGGCGTAATTCATTGGGTTTCAGCAAAGTATGCTCATCCTGTCGAGATTATCCAGTACGATCGGTTATTCAATGATGCAAACCCTGCACGCGAGAAGGACTATTTTCAGTTTTTAAATCATGATTCATTGAAAAAACAGCAAGGTTTTTGTGAGCCTGCAGTAGCTCATGCTCAGGAAGGTACGGTTTTTCAATTTGAACGCCAAGGTTATTATTGTATTAATCATGTTGCGGATAATTTAGTTCACACCGTGCATCGGGTTGTTGATTTGAAAGATACCTGGTGTAAAACCAGTCAGGGGGCGCATAATGCTGCAAGTGTATAATTCGTTAACGCGCACGAAAGAAGAATTTAAGCCTATTGTGCCCGGTAAAATTGGTATGTATGTTTGCGGGATCACCGTTTACGATCATTGCCATCTGGGGCATGCACGCGCCATGGTGAGTTTTGATGTCATTGTACGCTTTCTTCGCGCTCAGGGTTTTAAAGTTACTTTTGTGCGAAATATTACGGATATTGATGATAAAATTATTGTTCGTGCACAGGAGCGCGGCATTTCAATCAATGAATTGACGTCCCAATTTATTCAGGCGATGCATGAGGATACGCAGGCACTCAATATTCTTCCTCCGGATAAAGAGCCTCGAGCAACGGAGCATATTGCTACGATTATCAAATTAATCCAACGCTTACTTGAACAAGGAAATGCTTACGTCAGCAATAACGGTGATGTTTGCTATGAAGTAAAAACTTTTCCCGACTATGGAAAATTATCCCATAAAGATTTGGAAGGATTACAGGCCGGAGCGCGCATTGAAGTTGTTAAAGAAAAACGTTCCCCGCTGGATTTTGTTCTATGGAAAAAAGCCAAATCGGGAGAGCCTAGTTGGCCATCTCCTTGGGGGGAAGGGCGTCCAGGTTGGCATATTGAATGTTCTGCCATGGCGATGGAGGAACTAGGGGAGCAATTTGATATTCATGGCGGTGGTCTGGATTTACAGTTTCCGCATCATGAAAATGAGATTGCGCAAAGTGAAGCAGCTACCCATAAGCCTTTTGCAAATTATTGGATGCATGTCGGCATGTTACAGGTAAATAATGAAAAAATGTCTAAATCTTTAGGCAATTTTTTTACAATTGCTGATGTTCTGGAGGAACATCATCCAGAAATTATTCGTTATTTTTTACTCAGCAGCCATTATCGAAGCCCACTTAATTACAGCGCTGAAAATTTGGCAAATGCCGGTAAAGCATTATTGCGTTTGTATCAAAGTATAAAAGATGTAGCCGTGGCGCGTGATGAAGCGGTTATTGATGCGCACTGGCAAGCACGTTTTAACGAGGCAATGAATGATGATTTTAATACACCAGAAGCCTTATCCGTGTTATTTCAATTGACCCATGAAATTAATAAAAATAAAGATAAGCAACTGGTGAGTACTCTGATTTATTTGGCAAATTTGCTCGGGTTGCTGAATAGTCCAGCGGATGAATTCCTGAAAAATGGCTTGGAAGACATAGAGCGTGACCGCATCGAAGCGCTACTCGCCGAGCGCCTACAGGCACGAGCTGAAAAAAATTGGGCACGTGCTGATGAGATACGAGAGCAATTAAAAAATGAAGGCATTGAATTAGAAGATGGCTCTCAAGGAACCCAATGGCGAAAAATTTCCGCTTGATTCAAAAATAACACATTTTGACGTTTTTTGTGCTATATAATTAGTGATTGTTGTTGGTTAGGAGATGTACACTATGAGCTGGACAGAACGCTTTAAACTCAAGGCTCAAAAATTAACTGAAAAAGTAAATGAATTGTTAGAACATGGGCTTGTCATCGCAAATGATGAAAGTCCCATGCATAAAGCGTCGCTTTCTTTATTTAAAGAAATGTCTTCTGCTCTGGGTGAGTCTATGAACAGTCTTCATGATGAAGAGCGTATACCGCTTGAAAATTTTCTCTTGGCATTCAAAATTCTTTTGGATCATGATTCTGATTCACCTTATTCAAAATATCCAGAACACCAGTGTGATTTAGGTGAACAGGTCATTTCATTGATAAATCAATATCGTCAGCCTCTAGCGAAACAGCCCAAGCTTTGGCCAAGTCTACAGCTTATGATTCATAGTTATATCGGAAAGGTAGCCCAGATTATTAATCATCTTGAGAATGATTACGCGGTGATTGATTCTTCTAAATTAAAAATTCAGGAGCTTAGATTAATGCTACAACGACAAGATGTAATGCATATTTGATATGTAATGGAAATAAATAGAAAGTTTACATATTTGGTTGTTTAAAAAACAATTTGAATTTAAAATGCATATCATTGTGGCTGTGATTTAGACAAGCTGATGAATACTTTTAAATTTTTTAAAGAAATTGAATTGAATCGATTTAAACAATTACATTTTCGCTTAACTGGCAAAGAAGTAAATACAGGTGAAGAATGGTCTTCCTTTAAGAGCGAATTAGTTTCTTGGCTCATTCTTAATCAAGGCTTGGATATCGATGTTCTTAAAACAAATTTTGGTTTTCGAGACGAGGGGGGTATTTATCGTTTTTTAATGCTGCCTGAGATTCGTGATCTCCTCATGAATAAGATTCAAGTGCCGATTCACTTATTAACGCCTACGCTGCTCCAGAAGATTCATTTATGTAAACAACAGACAGAAAAAGCAGAGTCACCAATTTTAGAGTTACGCTCATTACTGGCTTTATATCCAGTATTTGAATTCATAAAACATCTTACAGATGAAGAAATAATTCTGTTAGAACCGTATACGGACAAAGTGGTGAGGGATTATTTTAAGGGCTCAACTTTACACCAAGTACGTACTCATTTAAATGAATTAAATTCTAATGATTTTGAACACCGCTACCAAGCATGTTTTGCGGGCTTGGCGGAAAATATTTTAGCAAGTATTATCAATCGCTTACGGTTACACCTTTATTTAACTAAAGGGCTCGCTCTCTGGGACGAAGATGCATTTCTGATATATGAGCCTGAAGATGATCATTCCCACAAGTATTCTAAAAGAAAATGTACGGTTTCATGAATTACGGAAGGGTGCTCCCATTCCATAAAACTTGTCATCTTGCCTTTGGAGCATTAAAAGCCGTTTGGCCTGTGCCAGATGTGAGGAAAAAAGACGAGCTATAGTGGCTAGGGATCCCTGCTCAAGCTGGGCTAAGTAGTCAATAAGGATTTCTGGTGGGGCATTATCCCAGACTACATTTTTCAATGCTAAGGCCGCTTTTTTCTTTTCATGGGCAGAATAGCCAAAATTTTTTTTGCAGCCAAACAGACGCAAGGTTTTATTGTAATGCGCATCGTCACGAACAGCGAGCTTATTTAAATAATCGAGTAAAAGATATTTGCCGATTTCCTCGGCAATCCTAGTGTATCCCTGCTTCAGTGCAATCATAAGTGGCGTTCTCTTTTTAGCATCAATGGCATGATAGTCTGCTCCTTTTTCAAGCAAAATCTTAACCACAGCGAGATGACCACCCCATATTGCTCTATGCAGAGGCGTTTCTTTGCCGAGTATCTTGTGGCCAAAATAAAATTTTTTCCCGGCAATTTGAATATAAATTGCTTTGGTGTGTTGAAGCGGAGTTTCAATATGAATATTTGCACCTTGCTGCAGGAGCCAGGTAACCATCTTTTTTTGTCCATACTGAGCTGCAATCCATAAAGCAGTCTTGCCATCATGTAACAGTTCATCCACCTCGAGTTGCTGTTCTTTAAGCCAATATTGAAACAATTCAATATTACCTAAGGCAGAACTTGAGCTCAGTATCGCTCTTACAGCCATAGGTTGAAGTTGAAAGTTTGTCTTACAGTCATCTAAAAACTGCGCTAGACAGGGATAGTCTTTTGCGCTTAAAGACTGAAGCTTATCTTTATAAGCAAATAAATAATAATAATCTAGGTAATAGACCATGAGCTCATCATAAGTCGTGTTCCGTTGTAATTGCTCCTCGACCACAGCAAATGGTTGCAGACAAATAATTGACCAAAGCAGGGTTAGTTTATTATTTTCCAATAAGTTCTCATCCAAATAGCGTATAACACCTGAATAAAAGAAATCTAAAGCAGCTTGAAATTTGCAGTGAAGAGCGGCCCAGGCAAAAGAATTTAAATGCATGCGATCGTATATCCGAAGTAAATCGGGAGTAATGGTATACTTTTTTATTCCCTCCATATCATATTCTTTAATATAAGAAAATAGTGGTCGCACCGATTGTGGAATAGCAGAATATTCTTGCAGGTAAATCTCACGAAATGCAGTAAAAACAGGACTATCGAATTCGCTAGCAGCAGCGTAGGGAAAATGCTGCCTTAACTTTTTCTGCCATAATGATCGATCCCGACTTGCTAATAAAAAAACTTTATTGGGAACCGCTCTGAAAATCATTTCAGGATTTAAATAACTAAGGATGCGAATAATAATTTCGATGGGTAGTTGCATCCCAAACTCCAAAACAACAATTTGCATTTAATTCTATCAGTATGAAAAAAATATATCAATTTTTGCTGAATAAACTAAGCTCTGTGTTTTACAAGCTTGCAGTGAGTTATTCCGGCTGCTCGAAACCAAATTTAAATCTCGCTCGGAGTCTCACTGCTTATGGCACATAAAGCAACCTCGAATAGTTTCAGGTGAATCTAACAATGCGACCTTATTGTTTAAAAATTACGGTATTATTATTGTCTCTGTATAGTTGAAAAATTGATTTCCGGAGCACCGGGATCTTCCTGTAAGGTTTGCGAAGTCTCAAACAGGACAAAATTCTTTTTTGGTTTATATTCATCTATCATCCTCACGATTGAATCCAATCTTAGTATGCGTGCTATCTTACGTGGAGTTATTTGGAAAATTCCAGTGTTTTCATTGGCGGGAATAGGATAATCCACCCCTTTCGCTTTAAGAAATTCACTTAAAGATTTAGCGGTAAATTTTCCGGGTAATTTTATGTCTGCCCCACATTTTAGGAGCAGTTCAACAATGTCTTCATGCCCATTATATACTGCCAAAAATAGGGGGGTTGCATCCAGCGCACCCTGAATATTTAGGTCTGCATGCGCATGAATTAATTTTTTAACCAACGCCAAATAACCCTCTTGTGCTGCTATGTGCAGGGGGCTCTTCTCATCAGCTTGCGCGTTAACGTCAAGGCCTTTCGTGATTAATAAATCTAAAATTTTTCCACGGTTGTATAGACAAGCAAAGGTAGCAAGGTTATGTTCTTTAATTGCACTGTTCACTACCTGGCTATCAAATTCCAGTATGTTTTTTAATATATTAACACTATCAAACCGAATTGCTTGTAAAGCAAATTGGGTAATATCGTTTTCAATATCATCATCAAAACAGGGATAGTTCATTAGTACTGAATATATCTCCACTGCGTCGGGTAGCAACGTAGTTTGCAACAACTGTTCGATGAAATCAGCTTCCAGCGGATTTTGAAATGCATGAGGAAACAGTTCATTGAAAACATGTAGACTATTATTACGTATTGCTTTTTCAAGACATATTTTTTTGGTTTCATCTGTCATTTTTTTTAAATAAGTTTTAATACCTTCGACATCATCATAAGTCGCCATTAATGGACAAACATCTTTTGGTTCCAGGCAGTAAAATTTGATACGAATTTTTTCAAGTTCTATCTGAATTTTTTTAGTGCTCATCGCGCTTTCTATCAGACAGACGGTGCTATTCAAAATAAATTTCTCCGGGTCTGAGCATGTTCTTGAGAAGCCCTCATATATAGCATCGATTAATTCGGTTCCTACCGATGGGAAAAATTTGGTTGGATAATGATCTAAATCCAGTAAGTGCCAGCTATTGGAAACGTTGGGAGTAAAACTGAGAGAAAGACTAAGTTGTTCGTTCGCAAGATGAATGATTGCTAAATCTTCAGGGTTCAATGATAAAAATATTTCTTGTAGTTGTTGTAAATACTTCCGTAAACTTTTGGCACTAAAAGATGTTGTCAAAGTGTGTTTTGGGCTCACCATTTTATTTGAAAGATTTAAATGATGGTCCCCCATAAGAGGTGTGTTATTCGCAAGAATTTTTATAACCTTATGACCACATAATGAAAGACTTAAAAAATCTAATGGCGATAATAAATTGGGTTCCGTTCTAAAAGCCATAGCATGACTTGCTATATCTTTAGCAGTAATTTTTAGTATGAGTTTATGGTTTATTTTTAAGATTTTATATAAAAACTCTTGCCCCATCGTACTTATGGAAAGCCAAAAAAATGGTGTTGTATTCGGATGATACATTGATTGGGCAGGCATCTTGTAAAAAAGAATTTCATAAGGTAAAGACATATAAAGAGTAGTTGCCAAATGATCAAGAAGTCCAATACCGTAAAAGCTACGACATAAGTGGAAAAATAAGGGTTCTTTATATATTGAGTCAACTGGTTTGATGAGTCTTTCAATGGACAGCGCATCAAAAATTTTCTTCCTGTTACTCATAAACAAATTGTTAAACTCCTTTTTAAATTTACTTTTATTCAGATGCGTGAATAAAATGTCACCATTGTTTAATGGGTAGTCAAAAAGAAGACTTATAAGACGTTCGTGGGCGAATAAATTTTTTAAATTATTTAAGGTAAGTTTATCCATCAAACCCTGACAATATTCTTTAGAGGTTAATTTAGGCTTCACAGGCACTTCTTTTTGGCTTAGTGTTAATTCCTTCTCATTTTTTACAATAACTTTTTTTTGAATGCTCTTTTTAACGCTTGGTTGTGGTATGATTTGGCGGTTTGTCTGCGGTGGTTGAGCTTGGTTTAAGTGTTGTTGGACGTCTTGCTCATTCAGCTGTAGGTAAGTACTCATAATGGTACGAGCAAGCTCATATTCACCTTTTTTAAGATGGTGTTCGACCAATTGTCCCCATTGTTCCTTCGGGTTTGTTTTTCCTTCAGGTGATGGAGCCTCCTGGTTATATTGCATTAATTTTAAGTTTAATAATTGATTGATTTTATTTGCAAAATCAGTCATTTCATCGATGAAATATACCTCATGTACAGCACGTGTTAGCATCACAAAAAGTTTGTTGATTCGTATTTCATTTTCTGGAGACAAGGTCATATCCTGATTTTTTTTAGTAAAAAAATTAAGTCCTTGTGACCAAAAATTAACACAAATAACCTGATCAAACTCTAAACCTATCGCTTGCTCAGGAGTTAAAACGTAGTGAAAATTGTGCCCTGCAAACACGCTTTTTAACTTAGGTGATAAAATGCCACTATAAATCACGGGTGTGACGCGATTGGTTAAAAAAGAAATCTGATTTAACGCCTCCAGTTTTACCCACTCAACACTTCCCTTATTATTTGGCATAGCCGATTTCAACGAGGAATAAATTCGCCGTTTGCTTTTACCGGCAAGGCTATATTTGAACTCTAATACTTTGTTAGCAACCGCTATTATTTCAGGATCAGAGCGCCATACTGTGGGTAAAGTAACCTTGGTATATTTTCCAAAATTTTGATGCATTTGTGCCTTGATACCACCTAGGAAATTACCTGCTAGATGGACATTTTGTTCTGTATCAAGACAACCTACGAAATTATTCTCTAGTGTTATTTTCATTAATTGATCGATCGTTACAGGAGATAAATTTTGCATTTCATCACAAAAAATAACATCATAACGACGGTGAGTAGATGGTAAATGACTGATCATTTCGTCATAAAGCTTATTCTTTACCAAGTGTTCTCGCCATTTGGGTAATAATGCAATGAGCATTTTTTGCAGCTCAGGGTTTCCAGAGGCATGGGATTGTCTTAATCCTAATTTCAGGTACTGGTCTTCTTGCATCGAATGGATCAAGCTTAATTCATAATAAATAATCGCTGCAGGTGCTTTGATGTTTTTGTATGAGCCAAGCCATTGAGTAAAATCGCTATAACGAGCTAAACGCCCTTGAGGATAAGCTTCGTGTAACAGATCAGTCCAGGTTTTAAATAATACAGTTGCGCCCTCCGGGATTTGTTCTGCAAGCAATTGTTGATTTAATTTATCCAGAAGGTCGCGAGAGCGGGACACGTAGAGAATTGTTTGATTTTTTGCAGAATCGATGTGGAGCATGCGCTTCAAGAGCTGAAATAGGAGTACGGTCTTACCGGAACCAGGTGGTCCCATAAGTAAAAGAGGTAAGCGATATTGTAGTGCTTGATATTGATGCTCATCGAGAACCAAAATTTGTCTAGACAAAGTAACTGCAGGCTTTATGGTTAAGGGTGTTTCGTCGGCTTGATGCTCCTCCAATAGTGAGTAAGAATCGATATAATTCACGCTTGGATTACTTAATTGCTTGCGTAGTTTGCCATAATTATGAGGATTACTCGCAAGGATCAGTGGCACACGTTTTCCTTGGAAGTCGATAAATCGAAAAGCCAGGCGATTTTTTTTATCTAACTTAAGGCGATAAACGGCCTGACCTTCATGGGTAATGCCGATCAGCTTTTTTAAACCAATTTCACCTGTGACCAAGCGTCGCAAGATACCCGTATAGAGTTCTAGCTCATCCCGAGTGATGTGTGTTGTATCAAAGAGAATATCAGGCATTAACTGCTCCATAGAATGCACAAAATGGTGCAATTGTATCATTCAAGAGCTTTTTGTGTTAATGATTTCTCCTATTAAGTTCCTGCCTCAAGGCATTGGTTGGTAGCTGTTTTTGTACAAAGAGAATCGCAGTCGGTAATAGAGGACTGCTGACATTTGCTATGACATTCTTTAAAAATTATATGGACGCAACGCTCTATAGGTGGGGGTATGCTGGAAAATCCACTTGAAAAAACCAATACCATAAATAGCACACTTAAAGATAGTTGTTTCATGAGAAAGCCTTAGCGTCCTGTAAGCGCTTCTAAATTTTCAGGATAGCGCGCCCCTTTGATTTTAATTTCTTCTGCCGCATGCGTCATTTGCGCGAGCTCTTCAGCTGAAAGCTCTAATGCAAGGGCGCCAATGTTTTCCTTTAATCGGCAGAAACGTGTTGTTCCGGGAATAGGGACAATCCAGGGCTTTTTGCTCAAGAGCCAAGCTAGGGCAATTTGTGCCTTTGTGGCTTGTTTTCTGGCCGCAATAATTCCGAGTAATTCAATTAGTGAGGCATTAGCTTTACGCGCCTCGGGTGAAAACCGGGGTAGACGATTGCGAAAATCTGTTTGACTAAACACGGTGCGATCATCAATAGTACCCGTCAAATACCCTCTACCCAGAGGACTGTAGGGGACAAAGCCAATATTTAAATCCTCAAGTAAAGGTAATAGTTCTTTTTCAGGCTCACGATGCCATAATGAATATTCGCTTTGTATCACACTGACTGGTTGAATATTATGAGCTTTACGAATGGTCGAGGTGCCTGCTTCGGATAATCCAAAAAAACGGACCTTACCTTCATGAATTAAATCGCCGACAGTTCCTGCAACATCTTCAATTGGTACTTCAGGATCGACTCGATGTTGATAAAGGAGGTCAATATAATCGGTTTTTAATCTTATTAAAGCCGCATTTACGGTTTCATGGATTCGTTCTGGTTTACTATTGAGTCCTAAAGACTTAAGACTTTCAGTGGGATCGGGTTCAAATCCAAACTTAGTAGCAATAATAACTTCAGTACGATTTTTAGCGAATGCTTTTCCCAAGAGTTCTTCATTGGTATAAGGACCATAAATTTCGGCTGTATCATAAAAATTGATACCTTCCTCTACAGCCTGATGTAATAATTTCAGCATCTCGACGGGATCAGGTTTAATCCCATAAGCATGGCTCATACCCATGCAACCTAATCCCAGCGCCGAAACGCACAAACCTTGGGCCCCTAGAACTCTTTTTTCCATAAACGAACGCCCTTAATGTTTAATTTTTTTCCATGTTGCGAAGATAATTTATAGTATAGATGAGAAGTTTATGAAATAAAGCTAATGACTAAGAAAGAAGAGAATCAACATAAAAATCAATAAGATAAAGGCTATGATTAACTTCATAGCCTTTATGGCCATTAATGTTTTTTTGCGAAGAACCAAGGAATGGCTACAAATAAAATGAGTCCGCCGATAAGAAAACTTTCAAACACCACCACATTACCTACCGGTATTTGGGAGGGCGGGGCAAAACCCACGAGCATTGCGCTAATACAGCAGAGTACACCAATACCACAAAGAAGCCACATCACTTTATTGCCGCCTGGTACAACATAACCTCGAGGTTGCTCTGGTTGACTGTATCGCAGACGCACAGCTGCCGCAAACATGAAGAGATAAACTAACAAGGCCATTTGTGCACTTAAATCACTAAGCATCCAATAAGCGGCATTAATTGATGGAAGCAAAATGAATACAGTGCTGAGAATGGTAACAATGATTGCCTGAGTGAACAGGATTATAATCGGAGCCCCATGCCGATTAGTTCGTGCAAAGATTGCCGGTAGCGAACCATCACGTGCTGAGACCAGTAATCCTTTGGTTGGCCCGATGATCCATGCTGAAACACCGCTTAGGCCGCCAAGAATGATCAACACGGCAATTACAGAGGTCATCCAGGGCATATGATACGATTGGAAAAACACAGAATAGGCATCAATAAGCCCGGAAACTACGCTTAAGTTATCATTAGGTACTACAATGACGATCGCCAGGGATCCTAACGATAACGTTGAGATGATTAAAATCGTAGAATATAGCAAAGCACGCGGGTAATCTCGTTGAGGATCTCTAACCTCCTCAGCATGTACGGCGGACATTTCCATGCCGATGAGTCCAAATAATACTGCAGCAAAAAGAGAAAGATTACCAATGGATTTAAAGTCGGGTAGCCATACCGAGGGATAATCCACTGCCATGGGTTTGCCTTGTAACGCCCAGATTATCGCCAGGCTGATTATTAAGATCATGGGCAATACGGTTCCAATCGTCGCGCCGATAATGCTCACAATACTGGAAACTTTCATTCCAAAACAATTGAGTAAAGTAAATAACCAAAATAACCCAATGACCGTACCTAGAAGATAAAACTTATTATTGGCAAGCTCGGGCGCGATTAGATAAGATAAAGTGGCGGCAATAAACGCAAGGATTGTGGGGTACCAAACCACGTTGTAAATCCATTGTAGCCAGATGGTGATAAAGCCTGCGCGCTTGCCAAATGCCTCCCGAACCCAGAGATAAATACCTCCAGTACTGGGGTATGCTGTGGCTAATTCAGCAGCAACCAATGCCACGGGAATAAAGAAAGCAAAGGCTGCAATCACGTAGTAAAAGACCAAGGAAAGACCGAGTTTTGCACTGATTGGTAACGTGCGTAAGCTATCCACAGCGATTACATTAATCATTACCAGTGAAAAAACGCTTAAAACTTTTTTCGGTGGATTCATGGTTAATCCTTAATTAATACAAAAATAGTGAATCAGGGGTCAATGGCTAAGCGGATGTAATTAAGGATTTTTGGAAATAAAAAGACTCCATGCACCTACCTGTATTCATTGTCTAAACTGAGGTCGCGAAGTATAGCATTGAGACAAATAAGTGACAATAAGAGTCAGAACATTGTTGGGTAGCAAAAGGGATAACGACCTCCTCAAAACGTGAGGAGGTCGTGATTTTTAGGAGGCTAAATTACGTAAAACATACTGTAAAATCCCACCATTTTTGTAATATTCGAGTTCATCAGCAGTATCAATACGGCATAATGCTTTGATTTCATCGGTTTCGCCATGAGCGCGCTCAATCTTAACCGCAATATGTGCGCCAGGTCGTAAACTTTCTGAGACATCGATGCTAATACGCTCGTCACCTTTAAGGTTCAAACTTTTACGATTCATGCCCTCAATAAATTGTAAAGGCAACACGCCCATACCAATCAAGTTCGAGCGATGGATGCGCTCAAAGCTCTCGGTAATTACCACTTTAATACCGAGCAAATTCGTACCTTTGGCAGCCCAATCACGCGAGGATCCCGTACCATATTCTTTACCGGCAATGACAACCAACGACTGTTGTTCTTGTTGGTAACGCATCGCCGCATCATAAATCGACATCACCTCACCTGTGGGGATAAAGCGTGTTACACCACCTTCCTGTTCAGGGGTCATTTCATTACGAATACGGATGTTGGCGAATGTACCCCGCATCATCACCTCATGATTTCCTCGACGCGAACCATAGGAGTTAAAATCTTCTTCACGAACACCTTTAGATTTCAAATACAATCCAGCAGGAGAGTTCGCTTTAATCGAGCCCGCTGGAGAGATATGATCGGTGGTGATAGAATCGCCGAATAGGGCAATAATGTATGCTTTGTGAATGGGCTTTATGGTCTCAGGTTTGGGCTGAAGATTTTCAAAAAAAGGCGGATGCTGGATGTAGGTTGAGTCTGTATTCCATGCATACGTTTTTCCGGCAGTGGTTTTTATTGACTGCCAGTGCGCATCGCCCTCGAAAACTTCCGCATACTCTTTACGGAACATGGAGCCTGTAACTTTTGCGACCTCCGCAGCAATCTCTGCATTGGTAGGCCATATATCTTTTAAATAAACTTCATTACCATCCTTATCTTTACCCAGTGACTCTTTTGCAAGATCCTGAGTGGTAGTACCACATAATGCATAAGCGACAACTAAGGGTGGAGAGGCGAGCCAGTTTGCTCGAACCTGAGGATGAACGCGGCCCTCAAAATTGCGATTTCCGGATAGAACCGCTGAAACCACTAAATCGTTTTCGCTTATCGTATGGGCAATTGCATCAGGAAGTGGTCCTGAGTTACCGATACAGGTCGTGCAGCCATAACCAACCAAATTAAAGCCTAATTGGTCAAGATATGTTTGTAAGCCCGCTTGCTGCAAATAGTCTGTAACTACTTTTGAGCCAGGTGCTAGGGAAGATTTTACCCAAGGCTTGCGTTGCAAACCTTTTTCAACTGCTTTTTTTGCGACTAAACCCGCGGCCATAAGCACGCTCGGATTTGAGGTGTTGGTACAACTGGTTATTGCAGCAATTACAACATTGCCGTGTTTCATTGAAAAGTCATGTCCTTTTACGGCATAAGTTTGTTCATGTTCACTGGCTTTACCTGCTTCTGTGAGAAATTTATCAAATTCTACAGGAAGGGTGTTTAAAGTTACCTTGTCTTGGGGGCGCTTAGGTCCTGCCAATGATGGGACAATTGTTCCCAAGTCTAATTCTAAGATATCAGTGAATACCGGGTCTTCCTGATTTGCGTCATACCACATTCCTTGAGCTTTGCAGTAGGCTTCTACTAAGGCAATGGTATGGGCATCACGACCGGTTAATTCCAGATAGCGTAACGTCTCTTTATCCACGGGAAAAAAGCCACAGGTCGCACCGTATTCTGGAGCCATATTGGAGATGGTTGCTCGATCAGCAAGAGGTAAATCACTTAATCCTGGGCCATAGAATTCAACAAACTTTCCGACAACACCTTTTTTACGCAGCATTTGGGTTACAGTGAGTACTAAGTCCGTCGCAGTGATGCCTTCGTTCATTTTACCATGAAGCTTAAAGCCAATAACTTCAGGAATGAGCATGGATACAGGTTGACCCAGCATTGCAGCTTCTGCTTCAATACCACCAACCCCCCAACCCAAAACTCCGAGGCCATTAACCATAGTAGTATGAGAGTCTGTGCCCACGAGTGTATCTGGATATGCATAGTGCTCACCGTTGTCAGTACTGCACCAGACAGTTTTAGCCAAATACTCTAAATTGACCTGATGACAGATACCTGTACCAGGAGGAACCACTCGAAAATTGTCAAACGCTTTTTGGCCCCAACGTAAAAATTCGTAGCGTTCGTTATTACGTTCCATTTCAATTTCAGTATTAATCTTTAAAGAGTCCTTAGTACCGAATTTATCAACCATCACGGAATGGTCTATGACTAAATCAACAGGAGAAAGTGGGGAAATCTTGTCGGCGTTGCCACCTAAAGCAACAATGGCATCCCGCATTGCGGCTAAATCTGCCACGGCAGGCACACCAGTAAAATCCTGCATCAGCACGCGAGCAGGGCGGTAAGCAATCTCGTGCTGAGAGGTTTTTTGTTCAAGCCAGGCAGCAATTGCAGCTACATCTTTGGTAGTTACTGTATTGTTGTCTTCAAAGCGCAAGAGATTTTCAAACAGCACTTTAAGAGAATACGGAAGACGGTTAATCCCTTTAAAATGCTTATTTTCTGCTTCTTTGAGACTGTAGTAATTGTAGACTTTTCCATCGACATTGAGTTGACATTTTGTGGATAAACTGTCATGGCCTACTTTCATAAAAAGACTCCTGGAATTAAAAGGGGAATGATAGCTTAAATTTTATATTTTTTCATGGATTCTTGGTAACTTAATAGATAAAAACCTTGCTTTGCAAGGGATCATAAAAACTGGATGCTTTACTCTATTAGTTTATTCTTTACATTCATAAAGACTAACGTAATATGTATTGAAAGGGATGCTGTAATTTATACCGATTAGGGAGTTTCGATGACCGAGTTAGCTCTAGCTTTAAGTTCTTTGTTGTGTTGTGATTTAACCCAGAATCGTCTGGATGATGTAAAAGCAATGGATCAGGATCTGGATAGTGCAACTGAGGACAATTCTTCCACTGATGTAGGAGCTTTTCTACTGCTGTTGTCACAAATTCAATTGCCTCAAACTCCCGATCAGAATCGCGATTTTTTAAACCTTACCCAGGCCCATGAAGTGCAAGAGCCTACCTCTTCGTCCTCGGAAGCTGCGAGTTGCTGGGAAGATAATATTGCAGTGACTTGGATAAATTCAGATTTTTACGAACAAAACTCTGCCAACGTATTGCTTGCACAAAATGCCGCAGTGGATATTGCGCAGCAATTAGTCGAACAGTCTGCGTCTACTAATACCGTGGAATATGAAAATTTAATAGACAATTCAATGCCTATAGACACTCAATCAGTTGAGACTTTAACTGCTCAAGCCGATGCGCAGATAGCACCAACAAATGCAGAAGCTCAGCTCATTAGCGACAAAATGGTATTGACCAAATTAAATCAAGAGACACCTTTTGCGCAAGAAAAAGATAAAGCAGTCGATATTTTGCGAAAAAACGTAGGAGTTCCAGTAACGAACTCGTCATTTACCAGTACCTCCCTGAAGCCTCAGGATCTTAGTGATCTTCCTGGGCCGCAAAATCAGTCTGATTCGGTATTGATATCTGCGCCCACTTCGGAAATCGTTTTTAATACAGATAATAACGAACAGATTTATTCTGAGTTACCGTTAAGTGATATGGGCATGAATGCGGCTGATTTTCAGGATTCAGCTTTGTCGTCAACTTCCGTAACGACAGCAGCACCCATCAGTCAAAATCCAGAAAAAATGTTCGTTGCAATGCCTACTCTAACAATACCCGTACCCGTTGAGCATTCCCAATGGTCGCAACAATTGGCAGAGCATACCCTTTGGCTGGGACAAACTGGACAGCAATCGGCTTTATTAAAATTGCATCCTGAGGAATTAGGACCCTTACAAATACACGTACAAGTTACTGAGAGCAATGCTGCAGTTCACATTACGAGTCCAACCCCGGAGCTTCGTGATCTAATAGATCAATCGGTCTTGCGTTTGCAAGAATTGATGGCCGAACAAGGATTAACGCTGGTGGAAGTTAATATACAGGCCGGAGATGGACGCTCACAACAACGTTTTGTAGAGCCTGTACTCGCAAGCTTAGAGCCAGATGAACCTGAAGTTTTGGAGAATAATGCACTTTTTTCAAAAAAGACTCAGCGTTCCCAAAATTTAATTGACTATTTTGCTTAAATAAAAAAGCTCTTCTTAAAGAAGAGCTTCGAATTAGAAACGTCGATGATGTCGTGTGCAGGTATTCTTACAGCGAATTACACGACCGCTCCATCTATCAACGAGGCAACTTCGGCGGCAACCATGACCAACTGCTCGCCATCCAGTCCAATAGGTGCGGTTTGCGCGCGAATGTCTTGGGCCATGGTAAACATATCCTGGAGAGGTGTGATAGCCAACGAAATAAGCGAATTGTTGTCCTGTTACATTATCGGCAGCAGCTTTGCTACTATAAAAACTTCCTGCAAAGAGGAATAATGATAACAAGAGATAGGGGAGTGCTGAGCTGTGTCTTATTTTAGTTCGTTCCATAATTTCTCCCTGTTTTTTATTCATCTTCAGTATAGAACATAATTATTTATTTAACACAGTTGGGGTTAAATGTGATCAGAAAAGTCATATTAATAACAGGATGCTCTTCGGGTATCGGATTAAATGCAGCAATACAATTAAATGAACAGGGTTATCAAGTTATTGCCTCATGTCGCAAAGCTGAGGATGTGGCACGATTACGCGCTTTAAATCTGCAAGCAGTGCAGTTGGATGTTAGCAATATGGAATCCATAAGGGCAGCCTTTGCGGAGGTGATGATTCTAACCTCGGGACGCTTGGATGTTCTCATCAATAATGCGGGTTATGGTCAAGTCGGTGCATTAGAGGATGTGTCCACTGAGGTATTAAGCCAACAATTTGCTACTAACGTTTTTGGTTTACATGAGTTATATCGATTGGCTATACCCGTGATGCGGAAGCAGGGAAGTGGCAGGATCATTAATATTAGCTCCATTCTCGGTTTGGTAAGCCTTGCTTTTCGCGGTGCCTATTGTGCCTCTAAATATGCTGTTGAAGGATTAACAGATACTTTGCGTTTAGAACTTGCGTCCTCCGGCATCAAGGTTATAGCAATTGAACCTGGGCCAATCGAAAGTAATTTTCGTGATCGCTGTGTCGATGTATCCTTACAACTTATCGATCGCACCGAGTCTTTTTTTAGCAAGCAATACGCGGTGATGTTGGCTCGATACCAATCTCGAGCGAATGATTCCGTGTTTACCCTGAAACCCCAAGCAGTGATTGATAAAATCATCCATGCCATCGAAGCAAAGCGCCCCAAACCCAAATATGTCATAACCTTTCCCGCTCATTTTATGGTTTTCTTAAAGAGGATATTAAGCAATCGTTTATTGCATCGATTTTTACTGCTCGCCTCGCGTCAGGATTTAGCTTAAATATCTCGGGTTAGGAATTTTTTAAATTTGTTTGCTATGCTAAAGATGGTTAAAACCCAATAACAATCAAGGACGTTAAATCATGAAAAAATCAACTATGGCTGTCGCTGCGCTGTTAACCGTACTTTCTGCTCCAGTTGTCTCTGTTGCTTATGCCGATGATATGGCTCCTTCGGCTACATCCAGCTGCCAGGGTTGCAAGGGTTGTGCTGGTCATTGCAATGGCTGCAAAGGTTGTTCTGGTGAAGCAACATGCAAAGGTAGTTGCGCAGGTGAGTAATTGAATCGACGTAAGGAGATGATAATTGTCTCCTTATATACTTGTGCGATGAGCGTTTTTACATGATAACAGCGACCCCACCTTTTGCCTTACCTAGATTAAATGCCGCCAACAAAGAGCGCTATCTTCATTATGCGATGCAGATATTAGAAGCCCAAAAGCATATGCTTGGGGAGGACGGAAAAAATCTACTTCATTATCTACTTAAAAATCGTGAACGCTACGAGCGAATGACGCATTATCCGCAAGGAGACAGGATAGATTCTGTATCTGGTGCGCAATATTTTTATCACTGTCATCGAGAGAACTTTGCCAGTACTGAGCATGGGCATTTTCACTGCTTTTTGCGGTATAAAAATATCCCAACAAGCATAAAACCTTCTGCTCTTAAAGATTGGGATTATTATATTGAAAACCCAATGACACATATTATAGCGATAGCGATGAACCAAATGGGACAACCCATTCGTCTGTTTACAGTGAACCGATGGGTAACCTCTGAGATTTGGTATGATGCATCGAACATGAGTAAAATTATAAAGAATTATCAGCTTAATTTAACTCATTCCTACTGGAGTGTATTGGATCATTGGGTGGAAGGAATCATCCATTTATTTACCCCCCAAATTACGTGGTTACATCGTCAACGTGACCGATACATGCAACATCAAATAGACTCAGGGAATGTGAATCCCTACACCGATCGCAGCCTGGAAGAGCTGTCCGAGTTATCCATCGACTTAAAAAAACAGATTGAGTGGGTGATTCAATAAGCTTACCGAGTAGTGTAACGCATTGTTTGCATAATATTTGTTCTCCATTTTGTACTATAATTAGCATGCAATAATATAACGGAGTTTTTGCATGTCCCCTCATCGCGCGCGGCCAAATAAACAAATTGAAATAATTAGCCACCTCTACATGGAAATCATCAATGCAATGCCCAATATTGTCTACTGGATTGATAAAGAATGTCGTCTGCAAGGATGTAATAAAAAATTTCAGAAACTCCTGGGTTTGAATAAATTAAAGGATTTTGATGGCACTCCATACGATAAAATGCTCAATTTTGGTCGCTGGCCAGAGAAAATAGTAGATGAATTTAAGCTGGATGACATGAATGCGCTGTTTACTAAAGAAGCGGTTTTTGATAAGCAGGCCCCGGCAATAACTTTAAAACAAAAAACACATCACTTTCTTGTACAGCGTACACCTATGCACAATTTGGAAAAAGAGGTTATTGGTCTGATTGTAATATTGACAGAAAAAAATCTGGATTTAAAAACTGTTGAAATATCAAATAGTTTATCAGAACCGCAGCATGTAAAGATACCAACAGAAAGCAAAAATCAGTTACCCAACGTGCTGATGGTTGAAGATAATATAATCGCTCAGCAAGTTGAAAAGTCACTTCTTACCTCTCTAAACTGTACGGTAGACATTGCCGCCACCGCTGATGATGCAATTAATATATTTCAACCTGGAAAATATGATTTAGTATTGATGGATATTGGATTGGAAGATTCTTCTGGATACCTAGTAGCAAAAAAAATTCGTCAGAAAGAATCGAGTACCAAACATCATGTTCCCATCATTGCATTGACCGGATATGAAGCTGAGATCATTAAAGATGATTGTCAGCATTACTTCATGGAAGGAGCAATTACAAAACCGTTAACAAGTGAACAGGCCCAGCAGCTGATTCAACACTTTATCTATCGCATGGATGTATCGGTCAATGGTTTGAAGAGAAACTAGTTGTTTGTTATGATGCGTTATTTGCTGCATAAACCATCATGACTTATCCGTCCAGACGCATACTTTCACTTGATGTATTTCGTGGACTCACGATGGTTTTAATGATCCTGGTGAATGGCCAGGGCACGCGCTCTATTTACCCCATCCTTGAGCACGCAACCTGGAATGGCTGTACTCTTGCGGATATCGTATTTCCTTCTTTTTTATTTATCGTTGGGGTAACGATTGCAGTCAGTTTGCGTCAGTATGTGGCTCATGATTTTCATCTGCGCAAAGGTCTCCATTGGAATATTTTTAAACGAAGTATTCTATTATTCGCAATCGGATTATTTCTTAACGCGTTCCCACTTCATGTCTATTGGGACCATTTGCGGCTTTTAGGAATTCTCCAACGTATTGCGCTCTGCTATTTGGTCTGCGCACTACTGTATTTACATGCGTCTGTACGCACCCAGGCACTTATTTTTCTATTGATACTCGCGGTTTTTGGTTTGTTGTATTTAGCGATACCGCTCCCTTATGGTTCTGCCAATACTTTGAGTATGGATGCCAATTGGCCAGGATATATTGATGGCTATTTATTAACACCGCAACATATGTACAAAGCCCAATATGACCCAGAAGGGGTGCTCACGACCATTCCTGCGCTTGCCACAACCTTGTCCGGTCTTATGGTGGGGCAATTAATTTTGTGTGCAATTCCTGTTATAAGACAAGTCCAGATTTTATTGATTAGTTCCGGATTGATGTTGTTATCCGGATGGTTGTGGAGTTTTGTGCTTCCCTTAAACAAAAATTTGGGGACCAGTTCCTTTGTATTGTGGACTTCAGGAGTCGCTACCGGGGTCTTTACTCTATGTTACTATCTCATCGATGTGCGTAAGAACACCTGGTGGACTAGACCGTTTCAAATTTTTGGTGTGAATGCTTTGTTCATTTTTATTATTCACGTTGTCTTATTGAAGCTGCAATCCTTATTTGAATTACCCTTACGTGATGGCCGTATGGAAAATATGAGAGTGGCAATTGCTGATTATCTATTCGGCTTCACAACGCCAGAATGTGCCGGATTAGGCTATGCTGTTGTGTTTTTGATGCTTAATTTTTTGGTTGCCTGGTATCTTTATAAGAAAAAAATTTTTATTAAACTTTAATATGCTTATCAAGCTTAAGTCTTAATTTTAGAGACTAAGCAGTGTATTGTTGATTCCATCGTACTTAGCTATAATCCCGCCCTGGTTCGTTCTCTTCACTTACGGAGTGTACTACATGCCTATTTACGAATATCAATGCACAAATTGTAATCAAAATTTCGATCTTCTACAGAAGATTAGTGATGAGCCGATTAAAGAATGCCCACAGTGTCATCAACAAAGTATGCAAAAATTAGTTTCTGCTGCGGGATTTCAACTCAAGGGCACAGGTTGGTATGCAACCGATTTTAAAAATAAAGGAAAACCCGTAACCGAAACAGCATCCAGCGATGATCAGGGAACAAAAAAAAGTGATACGGGTACCTCATCAACGAGCTCTGATTAAGGACTACTTGTGAATAGTCGAATATTCCGTAGCTATTTATTGGCAGGACTTGCTGTATGGTTGCCTATTTTGGTAACCATGCTGGTATTACGTTTCATTATCGACATACTCGATAGCTTTATCCCGCTTGCATATCAGCCAGAGCGTATCTTCGGCCATGCTATTCCCGGGATTGGCGTTTTATTTTCTCTGGTGCTCTTGCTAATCACCGGAATGATTGCCACCAATTATATAGGCCAGAGGCTAGTTATTTGGAATGATGCCTTGTTTTCAAGGATTCCACTTGTTCGTTCTATTTATACCACCGCCAAGCAGGTGATTAATGCTTTATTTTCTACGAATAGTGAATCCTTTCGAAAAGTAGTCCTTCTTGAGTATCCACGTAAAGGATTGTGGAGCATTGCTTTTTTAACTGGAGGCTCTAATGAGCGTATAAATGAACAGATTGAACAGGACGTCGTCTCTGTTTTTATTCCCACTACACCCAATCCTACCTCAGGATTTTTACTGTTAGTTCCTAAAAGTGACGTAATCGAGTTGGAGATGGGAGTTGATGAGGCTCTTAAGTATATTATCTCTCTAGGTGTGATGCAGACTGGCGCTGCAACAAACACCCCAGGGAACAGTTTTAAACAGAATAAATAGGCGGTTATTATGCGTACACACTACAATTTGAGCGTGAATGAGGCATTATTAGGACAAGAAGTTACGATTTGCGGTTGGGTGCACAATCGTCGCGATCATGGTGGTGTTGTTTTTTTGGATATTCGCGACCGCTCAGGAATAGTTCAAGCAGTCTATGAGCCAGAATTGGCCTCTGTATTTGCCGAGGCGGAGAAATTACGCTCGGAGTATGTTGTTAAAATTACCGGTAAAGTTCGTCGTCGTCCCGAAGGGATGGTGAATCCAAATATGGCCACAGGTGCTGTAGAAATTCTGGGTGAACAACTGGAGATATGAAACCAATCCCCAACGCCGCCATTTCTTCCTGATGATTTCCAAATTGTAAGCGATGACTTGCGCTATAAGTACCGCTATTTGGATTTGCGTCGTACGAGCCTGCAAAATAAATTAATACTGCGCCATAAAATGAATGCATGCATTCGTAATTATTTAAATCAGCGGGATTTTCTCGACATTGAAACTCCTATGCTCACCAAAGCCACTCCCGAGGGCGCCCGTGATTATTTGGTACCATCTCGAGTTCACCCAGGACAGTTTTACGCATTACCCCAATCTCCTCAGCTGTTTAAGCAGTTACTGATGATGTCTGGATTTGATAAATATTACCAAATCGTACGTTGTTTTCGTGATGAGGACTTAAGAGCAGATCGCCAACCTGAATTCACTCAGCTTGATATTGAAATGGCATTTATCGATGAAGAGCATATTCTAAATCTGATTGAAGGCCTTTTAAAGACCATATTCAAAGAGCTGCTTGCCGTTGATTTGCCTGAGCAACTCCCGCGAATGACTTATGCTGAGGCAATGCGACGCTTCGGGAGTGATAAACCGGATCTGCGTAATCCTTTAGAGTTGATTGATGTTGCGGATTTGCTGACCCAATGTGATTTTAAAGTATTTTCTAACGCAGCGAATGATCCTGAGTCACGGGTGGTTGCTTTAAAATTACCGAATGGCTGTGCATTGAGCCGCAAAGAACTAGATGACTATGGTGTATTTGTAGGCATATATGGTGCAAAAGGATTAGCTTACATCAAAGTTAATGATCGCGGCGCGGGAATGGAAGGGCTGCAATCACCTATTTTAAAATTTCTGGCACCCGAAATTGTCGAGGCATTATTAAATCGTGTCGAAGCCCAAACGGGTGATGTTGTATTCTTTGGCTCTGACAAAACCCATATTGTTAATGAATCGATGGGCGCGTTACGCAACAAATTAGGGCATGATCGTAAACTAATTTCTGAAGGGTGGGCTTTATTGTGGGTTATTGACTGGCCTATGTTCGAAAAAGATTATGGAAACAATCGCTTACAAGCGATGCATCATCCGTTTACGTCTCCTAAAGAGCTATCTGCTGAATCATTATGTGCAAATCCTACTCACACTTTAGCTAAAGCTTATGATATAGTAATAAACGGCTATGAAATTGGTGGCGGTTCCATTCGTATACACCAGCCGGAATTACAAAAAGCTGTATTCAGCCTATTGGGAATAAGCGAGCAAGAGGCACAAGACAAATTTGGCTTTCTTTTAGAAGCATTACAATATGGCGCACCTCCTCATGGAGGAATAGCCTTAGGAATAGACAGGCTAGCCATGTTGTTGACAGGCTCTAACTCGATTAGAGATGTTATTGCGTTTCCTAAAACGCAAAATGCTTCATGTCTTTTAACCTCTGCTCCGACGCATACGGGTGAGGCGCAGCTTAATGAACTGGGAATAAAACTTGCAACATCGAATCCAAAAAAATAACGGGCAACATCAGCGCCTCACCCAGCGGTGTGGCGCTTTAATATTGGGCATTCTATTTAGCTTGTCATCCAGTTGGTGTTTGGCAAAAAACCAACCCTTGGCTAAAGTGGTGCCCTCTGTAGTTGCGCAAACCAAGGCTACGGCGACCTTCAGTGAATATTTAAATCAGGAAAAAGAGCATTTAACTCGCGCTATTAGCGAGGCAAAATTATTTATTCCTCCAAAAAATGAACAAGAGTATAAAGCTAAAACTGAAGAAGTTACTTCAATCCTGAAGATGACCCAGATAAAGATTAACAATTTCGAAGGGTTTTTAGAGCAACTCAATCAAGAGCAATCGGCGCTTGGGCAGCGTTTAAAGCACCTGCAGCAATTACCTGTAGTGAAAGAAGGATTAACCGTTGAAGAACGGGTCGCAAAAGTTGAAGCATTAATTACGATAAATAAAGAAAATATTCAAACCATCAATGAGGATATTAACCTTGCAAAAGAATTTAATACCACTCTTGAGGATAAAATAAATCAACTTGAATTTTGGTACGAAAATTATCTTCTTGAGCAACGACTTTTGACGATTAAATCGACTAAAGCAAAATTAAATCAAGAGTTAGCTAAACTTTACCGGGAAATCCCCACAACAACATCACCCGATGTTAAGAATAAAGCGCTGCAGAGGAAAGCTACAGCCGTTGTATTACCTAATAATGCAGATTATGAAGCACGATTGCTGGTTAATAATCAGCATATAGCGATTATTCAATTTCAATTGAATACCCTGGCAACAGAAAAAAAGATAATTCGCGCAGATTTAATGCATTTAAAAAATCCAGATAACAAAACATTACAAGTTGTAACCGATCTTTATAAAGATGCCTTAAACCAATATGCAAAAATCGAAAAATCATTAAAGCAAATTGATGCCATACTCAATAATCAAACACCTGCGGTTAAAAGTTTAGAGTTAAAAAAATCAATTCATACACTGCAACTGTTGATAAATGAACACCTCCAAAAGATTTCTGAGCATAAACAAACAGTATTGCAAAATCTTAACGACTTCCAAAGCCAGCTGAAACAAATGATCTCATCTCGGCAAACCCTTGCAGAATATAATATTGGTAGTTGGCCGATTATTATGAAGAAAATCGCTGCAATACCTGGTATGTTGTATAAATATGTTAAAATCTTAAGTTTAAAAGTATATGACAGTTATACCTGGTTGACACCG
>ERZ778028.1315-NODE-1315-length-28894-cov-7.242484_pt1 | contig 28894 bp, 24 predicted proteins | sample MGYA00375758_ERZ778028 | MGnify/ENA primary metagenome ERZ778028 (study PRJEB29350, sample SAMN05389828) | bioreactor metagenome | isolation source: Thiocyanate bioreactor | place: South Africa: University of Cape Town | collected 2014-03-17 ...
ATAAGATTGATACTGAATAACTATAAAACATAAAGATTCATCCAAGGCTAAAAAAATTTTTCCCAACTTTTTTTTAAAATTTTCTCTGAATCTATTTGTTTTATTCTTAACTCTTGATAAGATTCATTCTTCATTCACACCTTGAATCGTTCAGGTGGTATGAATCAATTAAGATTGATTCTAATCAACTATAAAACATAATGATTCATCCAAGGCTAAAAATTTTTCTAGATCTTCTTATTTTAATTTCTGATTATAATGATATATCAAAATGATCAGGTTATATGAATTAATTAATATTTAAATATAGTGCTAATTTGTTTAAGATGAATAAAATTTCATTTGAGATATAATCTCTACTCAACTTCACTACCATGTTCATAAGCTAATCTTCCTCTATTGTTTTCACATATATAAATTTTATTTTTGCAACGATAGAGAACATGACAGATTGAATAATTACCATGTTTCAAAATCGGGCAGATGAGAAGAATTAATTGACCACATCTCTTTATTTTTGCTTCAATTATGAATAATAAATACTGTCTTTGAAGAATAAAAATTATATTTAAATATTTTCTTATACCGAATCAATTTTATATGAAATGTAAATTTATTTAAAATAGAATTTATCTGAAAGTTAATAGATCCATTTAACATAAAAGAATATGTGATAAATAGAACATATTCTGTATATGTATAAATATTTTATATATTATTAAAATATTTTTTAGATTTAGAAAATATTTATAAAGTTTACCAAAATTATATAGAAAATCTTCTGTATAACTAATATTATAAAGTTTTTGAAAACTCGTATAACGTGCTTATAATTAATCTTTGTAAAATAGGAAAGATTATTTTCACGATCATTCAACATAGAGAGAAAACAGTCAAAAATTAATTTTGATAATTATCAAAATATAAATATTTATTGACAAGAGATGCAATTTTCTGCTGAACTATTGGTTCGCATGCAAATCATAGGTTCACCTGAAATTTCAAATTCATTCGTCACTCGAACCGTCTTAATGGGAGCTCGTGCTGCTTGACTACGCAGATAGTAAACTAAAGTCTTGAGCCCCAACTTGTTAGCATAAGCAAGACAATTAGCAATCTTAGGTGTTGTGGCTTTCTTCATATAGAGATTGGTTGATTGAGAAGCATCAGTGTAAGGTCCACGATCAGCGGCCATCTCCAGAATCACCTTCTGAGAGTATTCAAAGACGGTTCGGTGCTTCTTCTCTAAGTATTGAAGGCGCTTAATCAGTTCTTCATCGGTTGTCTTGATAAAGGAGCTGAGGCCTTGCACTGAACCATCGTTATATTGAATCCAATCGAACACCTTATCATTCCAGAGCCCGAGCTTCTCCAGATCCTCCTTCAGATACTGATTGAGCTTTGGAAACTCGCCGTTTTGAGTGCTACGAGCGAAATAGTTAGAATAGAACGGTTCCCAAGTTTCACCGTTATCAGTGATAGTTGAAACTGATGCGGTGGGTTGAGCAGTGGTCAATTGAGAGTTGCGAAGACCATACTTCATAATATCATTGCGCAGATCTTCCCAAGTGCCCGATTGACCCCACATATGAGGTTCAATTGGCGTAACACCCCACATATCAAATTGAAGAATACCCTTAGAAAAGGGTGAATCCTTGAACCGTTGATATGGCCCTAATGTCTTGGCCAGTTCGCAACTTGTTTTAAGGGCGTTATAGTATGTGCAAGCCATAATCAACCTGTTTAACTGTCGTGCCTCCTCTGAATCAAACAGCAGATCGAGCTTCATGACAGCATCAACGAAACCCTGAGCGCCAATGCCGATAGGCAGAGATTCACGATTGGCAAATTCAATCTGAGGCAGTGAGTAATAATTGCGCTCAATGACGGCGTTAAGATTATACGTTTGAGCCACCACATCCTCAATAAGCAGTTGAAAATCAAATTTACCATTAACAACCTTACTGCTTAAGCAAGTGCTCGAAAGATTACAGGCTGGAATGCGGAGGTTATCAGCTGGTAAAGCGATTTCTTGGCAAAGATTGAGTGTAGAGATGAATCCAATATTTTGCATATTACTCTTCATATTAATCGCGTCAATGTTGATTACATAAGGACGCCCTGATTCAATAAGAACGGTTGCAATATCAGTCAGGAGATCAACCGCATTAACAGTCTTACGAGCTAAACCCTTCTGTTCAGCTGCAATATAAGCAGCTTCAAAGGCTTCACCGTAGAGAGTGTCAAGACCGGGAACTTCGCGAGGACAGAAGAGAGACCAAGGTTCATTGTTTTCAACTCGCTTCCAGAAAAGATTATAGGTCGCCACTGAAGTATCAGCATCGTGAATATGACCGCGCTCATCACCAAGTTTACGAGTTAGGCCAATATGAGTCTGAATGTCTTGATGCCAGATGAACTGACACATTTGAGTAGCTCCCTTACGCCTGCCACCTTGATCAACATAACCCGTGATGGCATCGTAAATCTTGGCAACTTGTCCGGTTCCTTTAGAAAGACCATTATTACCAATTGGTGAATGAGTGCGCAACGAACCCAAGGAGATACCAGTAGCTCCGTTAGTCTTGGAAATGAGAGCAATGCACATCATAGCCCAAGTAATGGAGCATAGATTATCATCGAGTTTAATCAGAAAGCAAGATGACATCTGAGGAATCGTCAAGCCAGCATTCAACAGAGTCGGAGAAGCTGGAATATAGCGAAGCGTCGACATCTCATCATACGTGTTCTTGATGCGTTCAAGATCGGGGTAGTGTAGAGCTGCAGCAACACGCAGGAACATAAATTGGGGATTTTCAATCGCTTCACCATTGAAACCTTCCTTGAGAAGATATGACTTTCTCAGTGTCTTAGAGGCCAATTCAGTGAAAAGTTCATTACGTTCAAATACTACAAAATTCTTCAATGTTTCGCGATTTTCCCACATCCAAAGCCAGGTATCATTGGGTTCATCAAGCTTCTTCGGTTCAAGAGTTGAGAGGCCATCCATCAGGCGATCAAGACGGGGTAAACCACTAGTTTGACTACTATCATATTGATAACGGCGCATCTGATTCTTAACGAGCGTTAAGTATTGCTCGATATCAGTCGTTGTATTCTCAAAGAATGAAGCCATTTTTAATCCTATTTCTGTTTCTATTTTCCTTCTTAATAATCCTTCCTTTTGAAGGCAAGCTTTTATATAATTAATTAAACTTGATAATAAATTCCGGTATTTTTAATATTATTCCAAATTATAGCAAAGGTATACATCTCTAACATACCATCGTAAGTTTCAAGTTTATATTCCAAACAGCCGGGAGAACAGAAGCAACCTTTCCAAGAACCCGATAAAATAGGTTCTCGTAGGGCCCAACTACTATTTTCAATTTTTCTTAAGCAAACTTCACAATAACCAAGGAACCAATCCTTATCATAACAATCGCAAAGTAACATTCGACAGCCCCCATAAATGGAGCATTTACTATCTGAGATTAGATTATCATTGACGACTCGATTAACAGGACCGAACATTTTGAATAATTCAACCGAGTGCTCAAGTCGCAATCTTTTTTGTGTTTGTAGTGTTGCATATTTTTGATAATTGCGTTGAAAAATTTTATAAGACCCACCCCTATAAACTGGAGCTTCTAAAGTTGCATTGTTAACAATCTCACTAACGTCAGTGCTTGCTTCAATGGCGTAAATTGGTTTGAGTGCATATACATTTTGAAAACTAGCCGCATATACAATCAGATCATCAAGATCACTTCCAATTCCCAATTTTAGGCGATAATTAACCCAGAAGTCATAAGTGAGACTGGGGTCATTCTTTAGCGCTCTAAATGCCCTTTCAAAAGCCTTAACAACCGACGGCCCCGCAACTGTTGCGATGAACTCAAAAACTTCAGAACCAATAGTTCTAATATTGGGAAGCACTGGATGAATGGCACCCTCTCGACTAATCGCCTTATTTCCACTTGTAATTTGAAAAAGATAATTGACTGATTCTTGGGGGAAAATCTTAAAATCATCAGTTAGAATATCCCATTGCCAAATACTTGGGTTGCCGTATTCTGTCCATTCATCAAGTAGTTCAAAAATTCTATCTATATCATCAGTTTCAAGCGATTCTGCAATTTCTACCCAGATATTTTTTGTTGAATTCATTTTAAAAACTTATAAAAATTAAATGTGTGAAAGCGTAGATTATAGAAGACCTGAATGTTCAGCTACTACACATAGAATACCTTGTTTTTGTTCTAATAATACACCAGGAGGAGAGCAGGCAAGAGTTGACGCCTGTAATCAAATCGGCATTCCGGGCGAATGGGAATATAAAGAGGGCGCCGGTTCAACCTGTTATCATTATCCCAATAGTGTGGTGGAAGGTGGCGGTGTGGTGGGAACTACTGCATTATGTAGCAGGAAATCTTACAAAGGAGATACGGGTGAATGTTGTCGTCAACCTGGTTCCTGCTTTGATGGCAAGGGGGGAACCTGTGATCCTCAAGCGCGCTCTTATACGGGTTCTAAATGTCAAGCATATTATCTCACATATTGTGGCACTGGTAATTTGAATGATTTTAGATCACGTTGGCAAACGGGGGGCACCTGTCGAAGAGCTCTCGATGAAAACGCATTAGCTGGTAATAAACAATATGTTGCTCAATTGGGCGAAGTTTTAATGGGCACTTTCTTTAATCGAGGAGCTGTTAGTGAATATCCCGGAGATTTGCAGAATATGGTCTATGAGATTTGTCATGATACACCCCTAGCCTGTAGTCGCTATTTAGATGAAGTCCTTTGTAAAAATTTTACAAGAGATGATTTAATTAATTTACCGGAAACACGAAAGTTTTGCGGTTGTCATCTTAAGGATAGTGAATATGTTACTGATGTTGCCGAATTGGGTGGTTCTGAGAAGGAATGCGATTCAATTTGTGTATCCAGTATTAATATACGCCCTGTTGATTCATTCGGTGAACCTTTATTCTGTAAACGTTCCATTTGTATTATCGATTCAGTCGCGATTAATCTCGCTAATTCAACTGTAGGAGATATTAGCTTTAGTCAATTATGTGGTGATTGTGGTAGTGGCAGTTGTCTTTGTATTGTTAAAGATGTTGATCTGAAGGCGATTGATTCCGAAATTGGTGGTATCAATCTTGAACAAGAGTGTGGAGGTAATGAACGTTGCTATCAAACGGCCTCCGATGGAACCGTTGTAGAAGTAGATTGTGATAGTGCACTACCCGAGCGCCAAGAACAAGCAAATACAAAAGTAGGTTTTAATTGGGTTTGGATTGCACTCTCAATTTTTCTAGTCGTGTTTATTATCTTTGCTATTGTAATTATTTTTATTGTTGTTGCAAAGAAAAAGTAATTATGTTTACTAAATGACTAAGTGTCGCAATTGTGTTAAAGTAATTAGACCTCCTAGATATAAAATTGATGATATAACATTAAATGATAGTCAAGGTTGCACTGAAGTAAAAACAAGTTGCACCGATAATTTTCCTTATCCATTTACGGAATTCCCCATTTATATTTTAGCCGGAACGAGTTATTTAGAAGCTTATCAATGGAAAGATATTTTCCCTGAAGCAATTCTTGTTTCTGACTTTGAACAGATTAAGATCAACTTATCTAATCTGGGACCAAACGGTGCTTTAGTGATCAATGCAACTTCTAGAACTGCGGTATGTAGAGATTTATTTCTTAACACTCTAACTGCAGCTATTAACATGTTTCGCATTCGTAATTACAGGGGATTTTATATTGATGATTACTTTGATTCATTCCCTAACAAAACTACCATATCAGAACTAACACCTCGTCAACAAATCAATATAGCATCTGTTGTCAAAGTAGATCCAGCCCTAAGATCTTATTGGATTCAAGACTTTAGTCAAGACTTTCTTTTGGAAGGTCAATTGTTCCCTCAATTAGTTAATCATATTGTGTTACATTCAACCGAACCACCACTTAAAACATTTGGATTGTTTATCATTTTCATCATTATACTTCTAGCATTGATTTATTGGCTTTGTGTTTTGATGTGGTATTAGTTAAAATATATTTTCTAATTAGAAAATATTATAAATTAATTACTCTGACGAATTGACCTCTTCAACGTCCTTATGACTTGATGCAACGGGTTCATCATCTTTATTAATGTCATCTTCAATCTTATCAACAATTTGATTAATATCGAGATTCTTCAGATCGATACCCTGAGGAACAAATCCGCTTTTATCAATGAAGCCTCCAACCTGTTGAGCCAGATTACGCACTAATTCATTGTCAGCAATACCCCTAACGACACCGAGCACTTCCTTATGACCACGCATTGTCTTGCGAAGCTTTTCGGTTACTTCACCCAGATCACCCTTAGAGATAGATTCAAACATTTCCTTCTTCATTAATTCAGGTGCCAGCTGCATAATCGATTTCATATGTTGAGGAATATTGCCACCGCTATTTTTCATCACATTCTGAGCCATATTCGCAAAATTTCCAAGTAGACCTGTAAGATCTGCTGGCATCTGAACAACACTTGTAGGATTGTTACCAGTTCGCAGGAACTCTTCTAACTTCTTGATTTCCTCGGTCAGACGGTCATCTTCTTCGATCATATTGAAAATACGGCTGAGATGCAATCTAATAATTTCGGGTGCAATCTCTAACTCAGCGCTACCCAGAGAGCCATTCTCCTTTGCGTCCTTTTGGCGCTTCTTGGCGTGCTCATAGATGACGGCAATGTGCAGTGTAGGGATCTTTTTAACCTTTACATTGGCGTAGTTAGTCGCTTGAATATTTCTAACCTTGATTAAAATCTCATCTAAACTTTTCTTAGGAGACCAAGCAGCCAGAAGTTCGAGTCTAACCTTGGTCATATCATCATGAACAATTGCGGGATCACTACTGACTAAAACCTTGAAAAGACGGAAAGCTGAGGCCACAATATGCTTTCTATCAAAGTCATCAATGACTTTTTCAATAATATTAAAGAGTTTTACGTATTCATTGATGTAAAGTGTCTTGGGTGATTCTTCTTTTTGCTTCTCCGCGTTTTCAATGGGCTTTGAATCCATCAGGGAGACAGCATCCATTTTTAAAATTCTCTGCTTTTAAAAACAAAATAATTCATTTAAGATCATGAAGCATCTTTTTGGTCGAGATGTGCCCTTTGACGGCAACGTTGAGGATTGTTTCAAGAATTATAATTCTAAAGTGGCTCAAATCACATTAGGTCCTTTTATGAGTAAAGGCTTTCATGCTATGACTGAATTAGAAGCTTGTAATGATATTCCGTTGGAATGTTTGATCATTCATTCTTCTATGATGATCAATTTGGGAAACAAGAAGAAATGGAGCGTCTCAGTGCTACAAAGAACACTTAATGAAGCTCTGAAATACCTCAAAGTAAAACCAACACTTAAAATTGGAGTAGTAACTCATATTGGCAAAGGAGAAGATGCAACCATTGAAGGAGTAGTTGAACAAATCAAACGTTTAGTAATTCCGGAAGGTGTTACATTGTATTTAGAGAATGCAGCGGGTCAAGGTCATGAACTTGGTGTAACTCTAGACGAATTGATTGAAATCTTTGCAGAACTGCCGTCCAAGATTAAACTCTGCATTGATACACAACACGCCTTTGCGGCGGGTCTATTCGCTTGGAAGGGTCAAGAAGAGATTGAAGACTTCTTTGAAACGTTGGAATTGTATCTACCCGATCGTTTGAAACTGATTCATCTTAATGATTCGAAAAAGACCTTTGGGTCGCGAGTTGATCGGCACGAAAACTTATTGAACGGTTACATCTGGAATCATACGGGTGGATCGGATGACCTCAAATATCTTCTTGATTGTTTAATTAAGCGAAAGATTCCTTTGATTCTTGAGACACCAAATCCAGCAAAAGATCTTGATTACATCTTAAATCTTTATTCTTCATCGGATTCTTCCACAAAAATGGAGGGTTGAACATAATGATAAGCGTTGCGTGTTTCAATAATATTCTCATGCCATTCAATAGGAAAGATACTTTCTGAAATTGGCATATCATCAAGTGAACGCAACCATAACACATAACGAATAACGGTAAATTTATCGTTAGGATCCAGATTATCATCAAAGGTTCTCATTAATTGTTCTGAGTCAACCGCTTGAGCAATTGGTAATCTGGAGTCATGAATAAGAGCCCTTGCAATGTATCGAGGATTAGTCCCTACCAAAATATTAGGGTATCTTTGTAGAATAGAATTAATTCTACTTAAAAAATTTCTCTGAATACCAGTTTCTATACCTAATTCAGTAAGGTTCTTCTTCAACATACCATCAAAGGGATCTTTGCCAACATAAGAACTATTACCTTCTTTTTGCATATTACGCTCTCTTTGAGTAGCCATTTATAGAGTCAGAAAATATTCTGACTCAATTGAAAAAATTAATTAAGTGCTCTTTGAAATTTGCTCAAGATGAGCCAAATACTTTTCTTGCTTACGCATCTCACGAATATAGGGATAAAGATCATTACCGAAGATATGAGGCTTCATAGGGTCACTATTGAAAAACAGCTTGCGATACAACTTCTCCTTGGTCATATTGTTCTTAGCGAAGCTCTGAGAATAGCGCTCAGAGAGTTTAGCCAAGAAGACGCGCTGAGGAACACTAAGGCGATCAAAATTATCTGGCACTGCCAAATACTTAGCAAGTTTGGCAATCTCGCCATCAGTGCCCCAATATTGAGCGAAGAGTTTTTGAGCCTCCTCTCGCAAATAAAGAGGACTAATCAAAGTCCAAATAGCCGAAATGTTCTCGAGGCGATCACTAGCTTTTGACAGCGGGCGACCGATTACATTAGGGAAAATTGAATTATACTTCTCTTCTGGAAGATACCTTGCATTGCAAACCTCCAAATAGCGCTTAGCCCAGGAGAAGGTGCAATCATAAGGACCGATCAAATTAGCACGCCAGGCATAAGCATGTGAGCGAAGCAAAATAAAAGAATTTGTCTCGGCGTCGTAAAGAGTGATCGCGTTGCCTTCAGTCAGACGAGGGTCTCCTTGCCTCGCAAAGCCGAGCCAATTATTCGCCTGATCGAGACTGTAGACCGGATAGTAAGGAATGTTCAGCTGTGGAATTGGTTCACCAGTAGGCTTAATTGCCAGAGTTGTAAGCTTGACGATTGAATATGAATTCGTCGTAGTATAAGGCAGCAACTCGGGAACATTGAATTGAATGACAAAGCAAAAGTCATCTGTTGGAATATTTGCAAAAAGATTCTCCAGTGAAACACCGTTCGCCATCTCTGCCCAAATCTGTGCATAAGTCTTTGTGTGTGTCGCCTTCATATTCCAAGCATCAATACGGGCTCGACTAGAACAATAGATTTGACCATTGCGACGCCAGAAGCGCAGATGGGGAGATTCAACATACGGGACGAGTTGAAGTGAACCTCCAAAGCTGACCCTGACGCGACGGTTTTGTTCGGCTTGATCGAACCCGTGAAAGATGATATTGTTGTTCTCAACGGTCAAAGGAAGTTCAGTAATGAGCTTACGATTATAATTGATTGAAGGGATCAAGAAATCTTGCTGATCCAAATCAATGATCATACCATCCCAATAAGGAAGACTGAAGGACTCTGTCTTATAGGGGATATAACCCACAATGTCAACTTCAGGTTCACCAACTGAACGAATCAGAAAGATACGAGAGTTTTTGATGTTGTCAGCGACATACCAACCAACAGGTGGCAGTTCAACACCTCGATCAAGCATGTATTGCGCAATCTGACGACGAATTTCATTGCGGTCAAAGTCCCTCAGTGCGTTAGCTTCTTTCTGAGTATGAACACTTTCAACCACTTCAAGCGTTCGTTGAATGCTGAGGGGCACCTGACTAACAAGGTCAGAACGACGATCACCCGGCAAAACAGAGACCTCCATTTCGGTATCCTTTATATAATGTGTTATTAAACTTTTTGTTATAATTATAACAAAATTGAAGACAGTCTAGAAGAGGAATGTAACAGTGCCAATATTAACAATTTTACGTTCAATAGTGAAACTCTCATCATCTCGATAGCTCAGAGCACAGTTTCCATCACAACTTTGAAGCTTCTTCAAAGCATTAATAGTGGAACGACTCCAGCGATATTCTTTAATTAATTTATCATTAAGTTGAGCCTTGCCCAGAGTATAGGTTTGAGAACGATTACCAGTCTTAGATTCAATGATGAAGCCCAACTTCTTAATGCTAAAAGTGCATTCAATATGAGACTTAGCGGTTCCCGTGCCAATACCACCAAGAATACGCTTGTAATCGGTTACATTACAAATAAGATTCATAGTTACATTAGCCAAATTATCAACCTCTAAAGGTTCATAGATACTATCCACAACACTATTACCATTAATAGTTGTCATGTTACTTAATGTAGTGCTTTGTTGATTAGTAGTGAAGTTAATAACCGTGGGATCTTTCTTATCAATTTTCAAAATCAGAGTTTCCTTCTTACCATATTGTTTAATCTCTTGAATAATATCTTTGGTTACAAAAGAAATAAAAACGTTATCAGTTGGCATGTCATAGTTGTAATGAATATTTTCTTTATCAAAATGACACACTACACGGGGTTCATGATAAGATTTGCTCTCGTCCTCCTTCTTCTTCGTCTTCTTGACATCGCCATCAAAGATATCTTGAGGAAACATAATCATACCATATTCGTCAAAATAAAAGAAAGTGTATTTCGCAATTTCATTGAAACATTGTAGAATTGAGCGGAAATGAGCGGTCTCAATTGAAGCAGTGATGCAATCCTCTGTATCGTCGTCGGAGTAATGATCGGAATCATCAAAACGTTCAACCGAACCCTCACTTGAGCTACTTTCAGTGTCTGACATTCTGAAAAATTTTTTATTCTTTAAATTATTTTTTTCTTTTCTTAATTCTAATTTTTACGGAATAGTAATGGAATGTTATTTGACAGTGATTTACCCGTCATTTGTGCGTAATAATAAAAAGCTGTTTCAATCCAAAACCATGTAGGGCTCTTTTTCAACATCTGTAACAAGGAAGATTTACCGTGCTTCATTCTATCGAGGCTATATAATTTTAATTCATTAAGAATATCCTCTGAAATCTCTTCTAGTTTGTCATTTACCAATTCCATTTGTTCTTCATACAATTCTACATTAGTGGCTCGGCGCGTGTTGATCCATTCATCAACATCAGAAGCACCATAGAAAGCAGCTGCCGCATTGGCCATTAGTTCAAATAGATTATCCGTTTCATTAAGATCATATTCACCTTCATAGGGTTCGTCAGCTAATTTAGTAGCATAAGTTTCTACAATTTCTTTTTGATAAATTGAATTTTTAACATAAGGTAAGAGAGTTCTCAACTCCTCAATGCTCAGCTCTTCGAAGGTTAAATTCTCGATGACTTCGAATTCGCCCCAAGAGTTGGTTTGATAAAATTCATCATCAATAAAGATAATTCGGGGCTCCTCCCAAAATTTAATAAAAGCCTCAATCATATCATTTCGTCCATACGGTAGAGTAGGGCACCAGCGCAAGAGTTCGGCATCACTGTATAATTCTAAATCATCAGCTCCAAATTCTAAATCTTCCTCAATAACATCAAGATATGCTAGAAGATCTTTTTCAAAGTAGTCTCTAGTTTTCGGATAGGGAAGTTCAATGCCATAACCTTGAGCTACATGTTGAAGCTGTTCATCACTATAATCAATCCATTCGCTGAAGAGATTCAAGCGATCCTTTGCTTCTTCTGTCAGGTTATCCTCGACCTCCTCAAAGGATTCAACCCCCAACTGTTGCATCAATAGATTCTGTAACACTGAAGGAACTTTGAACACTTCGGGTGTATATTTGCGTAAATATTGACGTTGAAAGAGAAATTCTAATTCACTCTGTGTTAATTCTACATCATAACCATAACTCTGAGCTAAATCTTGTAGATCATCTTGCGTTCGTCCCTTTAAAATAAGTTGAACCTTAGGCCACAATGAACTCAGAGGTTCAGCTACCATACGACGAGCAAAGGCTCTTACATTAACATTACGTTTGAATAATAAATCCTCTTGAATAACCTCATCTAGAAGATGATCAGGAAAATAAGAACTATCAAAACCATCTTCAAGGTATACCCTGACTTCGGAAGCATCATAAACCATTGGGGTTTCATCTAAAGTTCTTGGTAATCTCTTATTTGGAGGTTTGATAATTTTAAATCCGATATCATCTAAATCTTTGCGCAATTGACTTTTAAAAATATCGCTTTGATCTTCCAATTTTAAAATGATACGAATCAATTCTTCTCTTCTACCTCCTCTACCGGCCTGTCTTTGAAGTGAAGCTAAAGAACTTAACCCGAGAGAAATTATTTCTTTCGACAGATCACTTAGTGTTTCACTAAGAAGATTTTCAATAAAATAAATACGCTCTTCTATCGGGTGTTTGCGGGGAGCTTCGGGTTCATCTTCAAAGCCGACTGTGATCAGATAATCCTTGATTCTAGTAGTGGGAATACTAATAAGAGATAATACAATCTCTTCTTGTGTTTGAGAGAGATCAATTGAGAAGGGAGTTTTGAACTGTAGAAGTCGATTTCTGAGCGTCTCGGTGGTTCCGGTGCTCTCGAGACCTCTTGCTTCAGCAATTCGCTTCAAAGTTGTTTTTCTAAAGCCTCTAAAGGTTTCCATTTAATATGAATGAAAAAGATATTAACCAAACAGAAGTTTATAGAGATCTTCAAGCGGAGGCATCAAACCGCTTTTCAAAGGGTGCCGGAAGAACAATTCAACATATAATCGACGGCATTAATAAGCTTCCATCCCGAATTCCGGAGATTTTCACCGGGGATAAACCTTTTGAAACTCGAACAGGTGAAAGATATCGAATTGAATTTGATTCATGGGTGAAACCAGTTGATATTACGACATATAAGAGTATTGTATATAAGAAAGAAACTGAACGTAACACTCATTATAAGGGGGAGCTATGGCCCTATGATGCAAGAGTGCGCAAAATGAGCTACATGGCCAGCTTGAGAATGCGAGTCGTTAAGATTGGTTCAAATGATGAAAAGGGTTCAGTTTCGGAACCGTTCGAGATTATGAAGCTACCGGTGATGCTTCGAAGCAATCTTTGCTATCTCAGTGGGCACGCTTACGATGATGAGAATGCCCCTCATCCTTCTCTTATGTATGAACAAGAAAATGAGATGGGCGGCTACTTCATTATCTTAGGTCGTGAGATGGTGGTCTTGCTGCAGGATCATTCAATCTTCAATCGAGATCTAGTTCTACGCGTGGGTAAGAAGAAGGAGCATCTGGGAAGTTTCATGACCATTCGACACCTCTCAACTACTAAACAAGTGTCCGTTGTAATTGAAACGTTCAAATCAAATGGTCCTTTGATTCAAGTCGACTATCACAGCTTCCGTAAGGTAGAATCGGGAGATCGAGGTATCAATCTTGGTGATGCCTTCTTACTCCTTGGAATTAAGATTGAAGATATTCCCAAATTCTTTAAACTAATGATTTTTGGTGATGATGTATCCGAGAACGAAATCTTCTCGGTTATTCGGTATACGCTGTCTATAGCTAATCGAAATATTGATGATTGTAAGAAAATTAATAGGGCGAATGACCGCGAAGCTTATAATCTGCCCGTTGAAACCGGTTCAAGAATTGCATATGAAAACTTCCTTGCAGATCTCTTCCCTCAAATCAAGAACAATCAAACAAAGGCTTGTATGCTTGCTTACATGACTATTCGAGGCATTCGAGCTTATCTAGGTAAAGATGAAATTGATGATCAAAATAAAACATCCAATAAACAATTTCAGACTCCAGCTAATGTAATTGAAAAACTTGTTCAGCAATTGTGGCGCAAGATTCGTCAAGAAATTAATGAAGAGATCAATAGTCCTAGTGTCAATTCAGCTTCCGCAATTGCCAATATCATTTTATCAAAGTCTAAGATCACTAATCGAATCATTGACTCTTTTAATACGGGTCGCTGGGGTCCCGAGAATGACCCTCAGACGGGTGTAGTTGAAGAAACATCTCGAGAGCTTGGCATTGTGCCTATCATCAATCGCTTAACACGTATTGTCGTCTCAGGTGGTCGTAAGAAGAGTAGCGTCAAGGTTGAAAGTCGCATGGTTGACCCCGAACAAACGGGTGTCGTTTGCTACTTCACTACTCCCGACAGTGATCAAATCGGTAAGACTCGTAATCTTAGTTGGGCGACTCGAATCAGTCTAGAAGTTGATGGCAACTCTATTATTAACTCTATTGTATCACAGATTAAAAACTTGATTAGTCCTCTTCACATTCATGACAAAGGAGAGAACATCGGTTTAATCTTTATCAATGCATATCCGATTGGTTGGGGGAATCTTACTACAGTTTTTGAAGCTGTCAGAAATTTAAGACGTCAAGGTAAAATTAAACATCTTAATAAGGGTAAATTGGAATCTTATTTTGAGTTGAGTTTAGGCATTCGCAATGGTTGCTTGTGGATGAATACAAGTTCAGGTAGAGCTTACGCACCCCGCATCATTGTGTATCAGCAGATGATTAACGTGGGCGGGTATCAAGTAAGAAGTCAATTCACTCTACCTCTTGAAAATAAATCTTGGGATGAATTGCTCTCGACTGGTGTAGTTGAGTATATTGACCCTTTCGAGCTACAACACACGGTCATCGCCGATCTCTATCTTAACTTCCTCAAGAATGAAGATATCGCAGAAGAGCGTATAATTCTATTGAATAAACTCGTTAATGAGGGTAAAACTGAGGAAGCCGAGAAGCTCTACAAGGATATTAAGAAGGAAGAGATCAACACCTTTAAAACTCATTTGGCCATTGATCCAACCGATATTTATGCATTAACTGCCGTTATTGCCCCCTTTGCTAATCGTATCGCCGGTGTTCGTTTAGCTCTGCAGTCCAAGATGGCAGCACAAGCGATTTCTCATCAAGCACCCCAACATGAATACTATATGGGTCAAAAGTATCGTCAACTCGTCTACAACACGGCCCCCATTGTTTGCACAAGTGCTAGCGTTCGCTCTCATCAAGAATTTGGCTTTGGTGATCAAATCATCGTAGCCTTTATTTCTCTACAAGGTAATCAAGAAGATTCAATTATTTGGCGCAAAGGAGCGATTGACTCGGGTAAGCTAATGGTCGAAGTCTATACGACGGAAGAAATGACAGCGGTCAACACTGGAGCCGTTCACAAGATTTTCATGAAGCCTTTCCCTCGAGCCAATGAAAATCCGGATATCTATTCCTACTTAGGAAGAGATGGTTTACCTGAACCAGGTGATAAGTTATCTGAGGGTCAAATCGTTATTGGAGTTGCCACCTGTGAAATGGGCAAGTGCTCCGGTTATATGAAGTTAGTTGAAGAGTATTATTCAATCGAAGACGGCATTGAAGCACTTCAAATCATCTCCGAAGAAAGCTATGAAAGAGATAAACGAGTGCATCTACAACGTTGGAACCTCATTGATAAAAATTTAACTCAATCCGAATTACTTCAAACACTTGTCGAACGTAAAGCGGAGAAACTCAAGGAGATTCAAGAAGCACCCGATCAACCTCGCTGGTCCGACTCTATTATTGTGCCCCCGAAGAAATCCTTTGTGGTGGATAAAATCGCTCTCTTCGATAATGAACTAGGAGCTAGAACAGTTCGTGTTAAGTTACGTTCCCTGCGTCGTCCTCGTGTAGCTGACAAACAAAATCCTCGTTCATCTCAAAAAGCCACCATTGGCGAAATTTGGAATGACGAGGATATGCCCTTCTTTTGGGATGGTAAGACTATGATGAAACCTGACGCCATTGTCAATTCATTGGCACCCTTTGCTCGTCAAACTAATGCCTGGTTCCTCGAGATGATGACAGGATTACTTGATGCAGTGGGCGGCACACGAACATTAGCAGATGCTCATCGCCCCTTTGATATTGATTGGCTCTTTAGGCGTCTTCGTGATATTGGTTATCGAGAGCGTTCGGTTCCAATGATCAACGGTCGAACTGGTGAATATTTCGGTGTCATTGATGCACAGACGGGAACCTTCACTGAGGCAACCGTATTCATCGGCCCCAGCTATCAAACCGCTTTAAAGCATCAAGTGCAAGATAAAGGTCAAGTGCGCGGCATTGGCAAACGTGATCTACAAACGGGTCTCGGTGTCAAAGGTCGCAACACGCCCGCCGGTGTTCGCTTTGGTAACATGGAAGCTCATGCAGTAGAGACTCACGGTGCCGCTAACGTTCTAGTTGATCGTTTGCGTGATTCAACCGCTAAGACGGATAAGGTCATTTGTAATATCTGCGGTGTTGAAGCTGTATTCAATGTGACTCATTTCTCATGTCGTCGCTGTAAGACGTCCGATTATGAAAACTTCACACGTATCGAAATTTCCCGAGCAACTGAATATGTAACCAAAACTTTAGGTATGGGTAATATCATTGTTAATTATAAAACTGATGCAAAGAAGATTTCGATTACAGAAGACATTGACGAAGAATTTGAAGAAGAGGAAGATGACTTTGATGATGATTTTGATGATCTAGAAGATGATGAAAATTATGAATAGTTTTAACGTTGTTTTCATTCTCTAATTAGAGAATGTATTGTAAATATTTTTTGGTATATCTTATAAATATTTTTTAACCTATGAAAATATTTATAAGATATACTATCATCGATTGTTTCTCAATTGAGAAACAATATTTAATTTACTCTTGACGTTCATCAAAAGATTGCATTGATTTCTGAACAGCCGCCGTCATTTCCTCTCCTTTAATAACAATCTCAGGGCCATGAACGGTGAAATCATTAGGATCCTTATTAAGAATGTTAGGATAGAAATTAATAATTTGGGGATTGGGGACATTCTTAGCAACTGCGATAATAACATCATCAAATGTTGGTTTTGAGTTCATATAAGCCTCGCGCGCGGCCCTGTTCTTCTCGGGATCGTTATCATCATAATCAAGACCGAGTTTCTTATACATGCGTTCATCAATCGGCATAGCAATCATATCACCGTAATCACGTGGTGCCGTATCTTTATTTTTCATGCGCATATCACCGAAGATAGCCGCCAAATATTGACCGATAATAGCAGACATGCCGCTACATTGTAACTCATGGAAGATCATTCCAGCTTCCCAGAGGAACCGAAGATATCCCCAAGAAGCTCGTGAAACGTTGCGGTCGTTTGGAGCCAGAGATTGATATGAACCCTTACCTTCATACATCTTCAAAAAATTCTTAAATTTAGCTTCGAGATCGAATTTTAACATTTTAGTATCTCCCTTGATACCCTCATTATTGGAAAGAAGATCCCAGTAGCTGTGATCTTCCGGTGTGAAATCCATAAGAGCCTTGATGAACGCATGATGCTCTGGGTCAACATAGGGACTTTCAAAAACTAGTTCATCGTCCATACCGACAATAAAACGCCTGTTATACTTTTCGGAGTAATCCTCAACATATTCTTTAACGTTTTCAGGATCGGCATTGTTAATAAGAATAAGACGGAACGACTCCATTTTATATCTACTTCTCCCAGAATCTCTAAAACAGAACAATTTCTTAAAACAAAAAAAATTTGAAGACAATCTTTAGAATAGAAAAAAATTATTTCTTGTTCATAATTGAAATTTGACCTCGTCGATACAATTCAGCTTGAATATTATCATAAGCATCTCCTCGTTCTGTTTTGTAAATAGCGATAATTTGATTTTTACCATTTTTAACACCTGTGAGAATGTATAGAGCCACTGTCGAAAAGGTTCTACCACTGATTTTAATATCAGAGTAAACTTTGGCAATTTCATCGTAATTCTCTTTGATTTGACCCTTGCCTTCAAGATGAGTATCAAGCCTTTCAGCTCGAATACCATCAAGATAAAGATCAGTTAATCCGTATCGATTACGGAAAGTTTTAATAGCATCGCTCGCCGCTGAATCTTGTGCTTCCTCTTTATTATGTTTAATAGCCGCACCAAGTAGAATATAACTGAATTTAGGATTGAGAGAATTTCTACTTGATGCAGGAATACGATTAATATAATCTCTTGAAGTTTTATCATCTAGCAGACTATTAATTTCTACTTCAGTTCGCCCAAATTTCTGTAGAATGTTAACGATTACATCGCGACGAATGAAATATGCAAAAGATACCTCCTTATTGGGTAACGGGTAATTGACGATGATTAGACGAATACCCAGAGCTGACATAATCTCACTAAGTTGATTCTTGAAGGCACCCGCTCCACGATTTTTATCAATATCTTGCTCATTGAGAACTTCAATCATAGAATTTTTGACACATTGATAACCAACTCCAATACCGAAATGTTCTAAACCGATTTTATCACCAAGTTCTTTCAAAGCACCATGATAAGACTCCCAAAGATCTTCGGCGATTTTTCTTTTCATTTCTTCCGAGCGTAGAACAAGTCGATCAGCAATGAGATAATTTAGAAATCCCGCTTTGATTGCGAGATCTCGCAGTGCCACTTCAGAGAGATAAAATTCTTTGAGAGTGGAATAAATTTTGGGTTGATTAATCGCTGGGAATGCTTCTTTGATTACATCATAAAAGGCAAGACTAATTGCACTATCACCAATGATTTCATAAAGTTCGTAATTGTCAGTTGAATAACTTTGATCAGTAAAGGCTTTAATCCACACTTTCATCGATTCGGGTGTTAAGAATTCATCAAGAATATCTTGACTGACAATACTCTGAAGTCTTTTTCTGAGAAAGTTTTCAAAATCTTTAGCTTCACTCATTGTCGTGCAACCGAACGATAGCGACGATGTCTTTTAGGTATGTTATTAAAATTCTCGGTGTAATATTCAATAATCCCAGGCTGTCTATCGGATACCTGTTGTTCCTTTTTACACATCAATTGATAAATTTGATATAGTTTAATAAAAATAAAATATAAAACTACGAAAATAAAAAATAGAAAAATTACAATTAATAATTGATAGTCATTATGTGCAAATATTAAATATATTATCAATACAAATAAAAATAATAAAAGTAGAACCAGTTTTTCATCCATACTCTTTTAAATGCAAAATAATTTTATTACATATGTTTAAAAATTGTTATTCATTATCTTTCAATTAAAATTTTCTACTTACTAAATGAAAGATAATTTTTATGTATGGGTTACTGGTGGCATCACTGCTACCGTAATTTTTAATCCGCTCTTTATAGAATTTTTGAATGATCTTCTAATTTCTCTAGGCGGTTATTCAAGAATTGATGCATTTGGCCAACCCACTTTTTCACTACTCTTTTTTACATGGTTTATCTTCGGTCTCATCTGGTGGATTATTGCACAGTTTATTATTGAAAAAAGCTCTGTTCTCGGTCTGCTTATTTTCTCATGGGCTTTAGCTTTATTGATGATTGTTCTTTTTCCCTATGCAATCGCCGTTTTACTTTGGGCTCTTTTCACATTCGTATTGTTTAATTAAAGTTTGTCTCCATTTTTACATTTTTTTAAAAAGCAAAGGATGAATTACAGATACAGAATTAATTTAAAATGGCATCGTCTGACATTCTTGCGAAGCTTGAAGAAATCCTTGAGCGTCAAGCCAACATTGAGGCAAAGCTTGATGCCATGATGGAGGGTCAACCCGAACGCGAGCCGACGACTTCAGCTCCGAAACGCACTCGAGCTCCTGCAACTGATCGGGTCCCTTGCACTTACATGAAGAAGAACGGTAAGCCCTGTGAGAAGCCCTCGCGTCCTGATACTGAATACTGTGCCGAACATCCGGAGGGTATGACTCGGGCCGCATATAAGAAGAAGACTGAGGGCACAAGTGCAACCACAACCTCATCATCAAGTAAGAAGGAAACAACCGAGCCGGCCAAAATGTCAGGACCTCGCCTTACTTATGAAAAGGATGAAGCAAACAACATTCAAATCATTAAGGCACCTGCAATCTTTAAGAACATTGTAATCTCTCTCGAACAACCCTATAAGGCCTATTTCATGCGCCTTTCCGATGAGAATGCTCGCTCTCTTACCACGACAGAAATTAAGCAACTGGAGAAGTCAAACATCGTTCTTGCTCCAGAAGATGAACAAAATGATATGCTTGAACAACTTAATCTGACACTGGCCAAGCAGGCACCAAAGGCAACAACTAAGATTCAGCTCAGTAGCGACTCTGAAGATGATGAGCCAATCAAGCCCAAGACAGAGTCCAAGGGTAAGACAAAGGTGGAACCTAAGGTTGAGCCTAAGGTTGAGCCTAAGGTGGAACCTAAGGTTGAGCCTAAGGTGGAATCAAAGTCGGATTCTGATTCAGAACCTGAGGTTAAGCCTGTGTCTAGGGGTAAGACTCGAGTTGAAGCTAAGAAGTCGAAGTCTGATTCTGATTCTAGCGATGACTCAGAAGATGAACGCCCAAAACCTTCTACTCGGAACGCTCGTCGTAATGTTTCGGTTAACGATGATTCCGATTAATAGATTGTCTTATAATCAAAAATTGTTGAATAGAATTCTATTCATCTTAAATGAGTATTCATAGAACCGTGATCTCTAAATTGGCGGAGTTGTTCAAAGCTCGTAATCTTGTTATTACAGCTGAACATCTTGAAATAATCGATGAGCTAGCCGATGAAGAATTAAACGTTAACTCAGCACTCTTTGACTTTGTTGAGCAGAGCTATTATGTAGTAGTGCAAGATAAGGTGGGTAAAGAAATTATTGTTTCATTGGAAGATCAATTAGCAAAGGAGAATCACACTATTCTTTTAATTGCAAACGAAATTACAAGTAATGGTAAAACTGTTTTTATGGGAGCTGTTCAAAACAGTCAAGCTAATTTGGAATTTTGGAGATTTTATCAACTACTAATTAATCCTTTGACTCACTCGATGGCTCCTGAATATAAAATTTTGAATGCAGAAGAAAAATTAATAGAGCTTCCCTTTCTAAAAAATAATTCTTCTTTGATTAAAACATTACCCCGTTTTCGTGAGGACATCGCCATCAAATGGTTAGGGGGTAAAGTGGGTGATATTGTAAGAATCAAAAGAGATAGTATCGTTATTGGTAAAATGACCGATTATAAGGTAGTTAAAAAAATATCAATTCTGTAAGATTTATATATTTTGGAATTCCAAAATATAATTGAACTATATTTAACGATTGCGATAGATCCAATCCACAATATACTTCGTATTGGGAACTGCTGTCATCTTGCCATCGATCATTTGTTGCGTAACAATGCCATCGGCTAAACTTTTACCAACGAGAGGAAGATCACGATCAACCTCGCGACCCGTTTCAAGATCCCAGCGCTTATTATACTCTTCTGCACTAACAATTAAAAGAGTTGGTAGTCTATCATACTTAGAGAAGGCACCCGGTAGAATCAATAGCTTTTCACCTGGAATACGCTTTCCAACATTACCGTTTCCCATGAAGGTAACAATGTGGAAGTTGTCGGCAATGTTTTTATTGTTACAAATACCTTCCCAAGCGGGACGAAAGATTTTACAAGCACCACATTTTTCATCACCCAAGAAGATAAGAACTTTCTTCTCAGCCATCTTTATTTATAACTAGAGATAAACTTTTTAAATCAGTTCAATAATTTTATTAAAGGAATTAAATTTATGTCTTATATTCTAATTGAGAAAGACATATATAATTAAGAAACACCAAAATCCCTTTAGATGCGATTAAAAATTAAACTGTATTTAATTTTTAATCGCATCTAAAGGATATGGATCCCAACGTAGTTTATACAAATTCTGTAGATGACGCCTCAACAATCGGGTCGATATGGATTTTAGTTATCTTCATCATTTTAATCGTTGTAGTGGTTGCTTTGATCTTCTGGGCTAATTCAGGTACAACTAACAACGGAAACAATGGCAGCGGTGGGGGTAGAGTAGGGCCACAAGGACCCCCGGGTCCTCAAGGTCCACAAGGTCCAGCTGGCCCTCCTGGTAGTGGAGCTTTTGAAGATGCAATCTATTTTTCTGGTGTAGTGAGCTTCCCAGCAAATGGACCTGGTGAAACAGTTGTACAACTTGGATTATTACCTGAAAACGTTTATACTTTCAATGTCTCAATTACTGTTGCAAGTGGCACTATTAGCCCCTTTACATTTTCCCCGAGTTCTCCTAATGGTAGTGTGCCTTTGCGTTATGAAACCTTTGTTCAAGGCCAAAACATGGTCATTAGATTCTATGGCAATGATACAAACTTTACTCAGGGTATTTTATCTGTCATTGCTATTCCAGTTGATCATATTGTTCTTGGTACAACTCAAGGGATCACTTCAACTAATTTTGGCACTCAAACTTTTAACACTCTACCCTCAGTAAATACTTATCGTCCCGGTCAACGTATTAACACCACAAGATACGGGAGAAGATATTAATATAAATGAATTAAAGAAAGAAATCAACCTCTTAAATGTTTTATAAACTTCTATTGGGTCCCGGTGTAGAAAAGGGATTTCTTTTATTGGGAGCTTTATTTGCCTTGCAATTGAAAGGCCATTTGGTTAGAATTAATGAATTTATCGGTGTTTCGGTTGGTGCCATTGTAGCCTTTTATTTGGTTATAGGAATTAGTTTTAATGAATTATTTGAAGAAGCATTACAATTTAATCTCTTTGACAATTGGAGAGATCTTGACGTTTTCAATTGGTTTTTCAGTAAAGGATCTAAGGGTATTGTTAGTGCATCCAAAATTAGAGATCGTTTAGAATTCTGGATGAGACGTAAATATGGCCGTAATTTAACCTTCCTTGAATTAAATCAAATTACAGGTAAGAAATTTATAGTAACTGTAACCGATCGAAGAGATTCAGAACACCCGCGACCACTTTATCTTAGTTATGAAAACTACCCCAACTATTCAGTAGTTGATGCAGTTTTGGAGTCTTGCACTATTCCCGGTGTGATAGAACAGAAGAACCCTGACTTTGTTGATGGCGCTTTTTCAGATCCTTTACCCGTCCAATTACTAGGAAAAGAACCAAGTATTGTATTTATTCTACGAGATAATGAAACAGTGCAAGACTCCAATATTTTAACTAAACCCTTTGAAAAAATATTAGATACCTTTTTAATTCCAATGAAGGTTCTCATTGATCAAAAAATACAAAATATCTCTGAAAAGACCATGGCTATCGTATTAAGAAGAGATAGTTATAATTTTATACCACGCGCATTAAGTAGTAAGGAGAAGATCGATCTCATCAAGAGCGGTTTTAAACAGACGATCAATCTTGTATAAATATGAATTTATGAGTAATCACTCATAAAGGAAAATATAATTTAATCGAATGCCTCCTTGCTAAGCTCAGCTGATAAACCGAGATAAGTTAAGAAGTCCTCCATACGCTCACGGTCGGCTGAGCAAATCGGATAAGTCTTCATGCACTTCTTCTGAGACTTAGTCGATGGGTGAGGAATACGCTTGAAACCGTTCTTGGTAGAATCAACCCAACCGCTCACGTCATAAACCTTATTAGCTGTGCGCAGATTGTCGAACTCCACAATCAGTCGCTGTTGCTTGGTGAGCACCTTATCAGGTGTAGGCTTGACGAAGTGCTGCTTGATCAGGTTAATTCGCGCCAGGAACTCAGTGTGATGCTTCTTGGTAACATTTTGAAGTTCTTGAAACTCTTCCTTCTCCTTGCGCTCATCATAATTTTCAAAGGTAATGAAATTATCACGAACCTTATCAGCTGTAAGATCGTAAGTCTGCATCAGCTGCTGAACTGCCGATTCCTTAAAGAGAGCTTCAAAATCGGCACGAGTGCCCGTAATCGCAAGTTCAAGTGAGTAAACAAGCTCATCATCACCCGTCTTATGCTGATTATCCTTCAGTCGCTTAGCCATACCGCCAGTAGTGAGAGGGTTCTTCGGATTCCAAGCCTTCAGGAAGGTTGAATTCTGCATAGATTTCTTCACAAGTTGTGGCAGATCATCAAGAAACTTCTTTCGCAGTTCCTCCTCAGTCGGTTTCTTCTTCTCAGCTGTAGTTTTGGCCTGAGGCTCTGCGGTCGCGGTCTTGCCACGCGGTTTCTTCTCCTCAGTCTTAACTTCTGGCTTAGTTTCAGTCTTCTTACTCTCGGTCTTGGATTCAATTTTAGACTCAGTCTTGGACTCCGTCTTAGATTCAACCTTCGGTTCGCTCTTAGTCGTTGACCGAACACTTGACTTACGAACGGGAGTTTCAGGAGCAGGAGCCGGCGTCTCCTCTTCCTCCTCAGTGCGAACGGTTTGACGACGGCGACGCGGGGCGCTATCCTGACGCGCGGACTCCTCAACCTTTGTATTACGTTGAGACATTTTTATAATTTGAAGCTTACTCTTTTATTAGGTTTAGTATTTGCTTTAATCCTGCTCACTTTTTCTAACATAAAAGAATTTATTTTAAAGAATTCAAAAGCCGGTAGCCTTGATGTCAAAAATAGAAAAGATGATGGATATGTTAACATTTCTATTATATAATTAAGAACATCTTCTTTAATTATTTTCGTAACTTCATAACAAGATTTTTTTTCTCCCATTATAAAGAAATTGATCTTCTATAAAGTAATTGATTTTGAAAATGTCCGCTTTCTTTACATTTGCTTTAGTAGTTGTAATTGTTTCATTAATTCTTCTTGCTTTTGCTATTGCTAATTTAGTATATTTCAATCAATTTAAATCTGGTGTTGCGCTAACTTCAAATCAATTAAGAACATTGAAAGCAATTAATATTATTGGGATGATTATGATTGGTGTTCTGATTATCTATGGTATCTTTGTTGCAGTTCAGGCTCAAAGAGTTTCTACTGCAGTAGCTACAGCTGCAGCAGTCAAAGCCGCAGCTCCCCCTGCTGTTTCTGCTCCACTTGTCGCAGCTCCTACGGCTCCTGCAGCTGCTGCCGCTGCCGTTCCGGTCGCTGCTGTTCCGGTTGCGGCGGCTCCTGCAGCTGCTGCCGCTGCCGTTCCGGTCGCTGCTGTTCCGGTTGCAGCAGCGGCTGCCCCTATGATGAATTCATCATCTCTTCCGTCAGGTGTTAAATATGCCGGTAAAACTAGCGATGGAACAATGCTTTACAGTGTGACACAACCGACTCAAGTTAACGCAGGTCAATACCTTTGTGTTCCGGGTAATTCCCGTTAGTATTATTAAAAATATTTTTCTAATTAGAAAAATATATTACAAGGTTAATTCACTTTTTCATAGTCTTCATCCTCGGATTCATCATCTGACTTATTTGATTCATTACGTTTCTGTTGTGAGCGAATAGAGATACCGATATAATTCGTTCCTTCAAAGCTAATATCCTTACGTCCCATTTCGGCTTCAAAGGAGGGACGAGGTAAAATGCCATTCTTGGAAGAACCGGAAGGATAAGTTCTAGCATACCAAGCTTGATAATCTGCATACAACTGAGTCTTAGACTTCTTGAAATTTGTATCCGGTAGATTATCAGGTGTCATATGGAATTGAATTCGTTCTTCAACATACAATTGACAAATGTCAGCAGTGCGACGATATGCCGCAGTTGTTCGAGCGATTAATTCGCACTTGGGCAGCTTATGACGCTTATAGTAATTCCAACTGCGAATAAGAAGACGAATGAAGCTTTCGGCATACTGAGGTAAATAAGTTGAGAATTGACGATCTAATTGAAAACGTCTTGATTCCCATTGCTTCTTACTGTCATCGGGTGCTTCCTTGACCCATTTAGACATGTAAAGAATTTTAGCTACACGATCCCAAAGAGCATCATCACCCGCTCCACTAGAGAAAGGCGGATCCTCATTGAAGATAAGCATCGTCTTAGCTAACAGGCGCATATTATACATCGTCTTGGAGCCACCGAAGAGATCACGAGCACCACCTTGACTATCATCACCGGAAAGGTTCTTAAACGTTCCTACATCAATGGGTTGGGTTGGGTTGAGTTCATTGTAGACGTTCCAGCGTCTACCCTTGCGGCGAATCTTTTCTGGTTCAGCAGCTGAGCGATTTTGACGCACATTAGCTAAAATTTCGGTGTTGTTAGCAGTGATGAAGTAATCACCAAAGGAAAACTCCAACAATTTGATCATCTGAGTCTTACTGTTGTTGCCACTACCTTGATGCATTGTAATAATCTTATCCGGATTACCGCCCACTAAACCACTAACGAAATAGAGCCACATCCAATTTCGCAATTGCTTATCTGGGTAAATCTGATTGAAATAGATTCGCAGAAACTTTTTATCATCATTAGAGACGTTCTGAATGTAGCGAATGTTAGTTGAGAGAGTGCAATAGTCCTCGGGTAGGCCTGGCCTCTTAATCGCCCTTTCTTCGGCGAATTCAATTACGCAATTATTGAACACTAGAATATGAGGGTTTTCGTCTCGGTTCTTTTCAAAATTTGAATTAAGATATAACATACGAAGCATCTTGATCACCTTTGCAAGAAAAGTAGTAGTATAAAGCTTTCGAATAAGTGAATCCATCTTATCACAAATTGTTTGCATCTGCAAACGAATCGCCGGATCTTTTTCATTCTCAATACTACGTTCAATGATGAATTTATGCTGTCGAATTTTAGCGATAAAGCCTCCCTCTTTATTATCAACTAGTTTCTTAGCAAGATTGATGCCATCCGCTGAATCGTCATGCCAGCGATGATTCTTGAAGTAATACCAACTCGCACTGGAGAAGATGAACTCGCAGGTGAAGTAAGCATAAAAGAGATCTGCAACGGTCTTTTCTAATAAATCTGACGCCATTTTAAATTCATGTTCAGTGCTACGGAACAACCATTTCTCATATTCATTGCGAGAATAAAAAGCTGCAAGATATCTTACTGTATTGATCGTATAATTATTAACATCAGTTAACCGGAAGCTTTCCCACAGCCTTTCATCTTCGGACATATTGAGACCAGCGTGAAATCCGGGGACATCGTCATCCCTGAGTTCAAACATTCCGTCCAAATCCTCAATGGTCTCATCTTCATCATACGGAAAGAAAGAGTCATCATCAAGGTTAAAGGATTGATCGCGAGATAACTTCTCTGTGTAGGCATCGTCATCTAAATTAGTGCTGGTGGTTAATCGCTTCCATAACTCAAATCCCTCGCGTTGACCATCAAAGACACGATAACACGCTTGACCGATTTTATTAATATAGGGTTGAGTGCATCGAATAACAGCGGGGATCATTTGACAAAGAGCAAAAAGATTATCAATTTCTGCACTCAATCCATTAGTATAAGTTGTAGAGAATGTATCTTGTTTTGAGTATTCGGTATGTTTTAATGGTGGCTCCATGATAGGATAGTTAGGCGAAAGGAACAGGGGCAACCAAACATTTAAATTAACACCGAAATTTTCAAATGAATCAGATTCATTCATGAAACCATTTGCGGTTGATTCGCGACGACTGCTGTTTTCGGATGTTCGAGTTGAATTCATTGAGCTTCGACTGCCCTCTTGAGTATCTAGATAAAAATTCCTTGAAAAGATTCGCTTAGCTACATATGAACAATCCTCTTCAGGTTTAAAAATGTCTTCAAAATTGACTTGTTCTTGATCTTTATCTCTAATCTGATCGTCTTCAATATAATGATAGAAACGTTCTAATTTATATGTATAACGTTTCAAAGGAACGTAAGCATCCAAGAGCCACCAATTCTTTTGAATCACTTCATTTTCCATAATATCATTTTCGGGTTGCATTTCTAACTCTGCAACTACATTCATTTCACGCATTAATCTTTTCCATTCAGGATGAATAATGCGTTCTTGAATATCTTTTCGAGCTGAGATTAATGGAAAGTGAATGATTAGCGATGATTCATACTTTGAAGACGCTTGCATGACCGCTGCTACTACTCTATCCTCGGTGATCTCAAGTTTATTCAGAATCGCATCTTGAAATGCACGCACGCACTTAGTGATGAAAACATGAGGAAAGGGAGTGTCCACTTCTTCGTTATTTCCATAGTTAACCGTCAACCTGCCAGTAATTGCAATGGCTACGTCTGAATTGACCGATTCAGCGAATGAATGCCTCTTTTCCTTCAAACGATGCCATCCAAGTCTACGAAAGAAGTTTTCTAAATCCTTATTGGGAATTGAGTAGTTTTTGCAGATTGTAGAGCCATAATCTATAATATTACCTTGGCCATTGGTTTGAAATTTACTAAGCCAATTAGATGAAGAGGCCCTTTTGGAGGTCATTTTTAACCCTTACCTTTCTTTCGATAATTTCTGTATTTAGGAGGTAGACTTGAAAGGATAAACTCCTCAATGTCTTCTTTTCTTATGGTATAAGGAACTCTAATTAAATAAATACCTAAACGACTACAAAGAGCAGCTTTTAGTTTATCCCTATCTTGTTGTTTGTGAAAGTCCTCGATTGTTTTATGAAACTGAGGGCTATAATAATAATGTTGACGACCTTGATATTCTACGGCTAATTGTAGCGACCCCTCATAACAATCTAATTCTAAAGTAGCCCCCGTTAAAGGGTTAATGAGGAAATGAGGACGACAAGATTTAAAAGGTAACCCAAAATATTTTTTCAACACTCTTCTACACTCCTTTTCTCCTATAGATTGAAAATTACCTATAAAAGGATATTTACACCGATAGAAAACTTCAAGCTCTCGATCAGAGAATGTTTCATTAACAATATAATCTTCTTCATCTTCTGTTTCATCATCCGATTCAATTTCTTCGACTTCATCAATATCAACTGATGATAAATTGGTATCAACTGATGATAAATTGGTATCAACTGATGATAAATTGGTATCAACTGATG